>TARA_R110000772_G_scaffold119752_2_pt1 | contig 34860 bp, 33 predicted proteins | sample TARA_R110000772 | Tara Oceans TARA_R110000772 (sample SAMEA4397948) | marine metagenome | biome: Polar Biome; feature: [SRF] surface water layer (ENVO:00010504); material: water (ENVO:00002006), including particulate matter (ENVO:01000060) such as... | depth 5 m | reverse complement strand
GGTTGCTCCGGTAAAGTCGTCTGCAATTACACCAAGTAACATAATTAGCTCTCCACACCAGGTAACTCAATACCTTTAAAAATTTTTATAACGGCACTGTCGTCTTCTTTACCAAAACCGGCATTACTGGCGCTGGTAAACATGTTAAGCGCGGTGCTAGTGAGAGGAAGTTCGAACTCGAGATCTCGCGCGGTTTCTGAAACTAAGCCTAAATCCTTAACAAAAATATCAACCATAGAGTTAGGAGAATAGTCACCGTCAACCACATGTTTCATGCGGTTTTCGAACATCCACGAATTACCGGCTGCATTTGTTACAACATCGTACATAAGATTTAAAGGAATATTTGCCCGTGCAGCTAATGCCATTGCTTCAGCACCTGCTGCTATATGTACACCCGCTAATAGCTGGTGAATAATTTTTACCGTTGCGCCTAGCCCTATTTCAAGGCCTATGTTGTAAACTTTTGCGGCGGTTGCCTCTAAAATAGGCGCAAGTTTAGTAAAGGCTGCTGCTGAGCCTGATGCCATAATAGTCATTTCACCGCTAGCTGCTTTTATTGCGCCGCCAGATACCGGGGCGTCTAACATAATAAGCTGATACTCAGCTAAACCCGCTGCAATGTCTTTAGCATCTTGGGCAGAAATAGTAGCTGATACCATAACGGCTGTGTTTGGCTTAAGGGCGCGAGCAAGGCCAGAGTCAAACAATACAGACTTTACTTGTTTTGCATTAATTAACAGTAAAAGTACCGCATCTAGGTCTTTGGCAAAATCATTCGCGTTGCTTGATACCGCTTTAGCGCCATATTCTTTTAATGTTTTTAGCGCTTCAAGGTTTAAATCAACACCGTATACATCAAGTCCTGCACGTACACACGACTGAGCTGCGCCCATTCCCATGGAACCAAGGCCTATAACAGCGACTGATTTGATTGGTTGTTCATTCATCTATTCACCTCGTTTTAAACGTGTATGTGCTTCGTGTTAAATATAGTTAACTATTGTGACTATATGTTAAGGTGATTTGGTCGTCAAGCACTTTAGCTTATAAAACCGACCATTTAGTCATAGATTAGTACTTTAAAGTATTAGGTTGTGTTGTGAATTTATGTGGAATATAGGTAGTTAAAAATAGTAGCTATGGAAGGAGGTAAATATAATTTGTTTTAAATGGCTTAATACTGCCAAGGTCAACACGTCTTAACTAAAGCTAATCATACATTTAACGGGTAAAAGTGTGATTAGCTTTGTTATGTCATATTTTGAATTCGTTTATTTTACGGTTATTTTTTCGTTAGTATTATCTAAAATAACAAACTCGCCATCAGCGCCGCTAAAAAGGCCTGTTTTTAAACCCTCTTCACGTTCATCATGCCATTGATAAGGTTTAAGACCACTACAGCCAGCAAGCATAATTACGCCAAGGAGTAGGAATATTTGTCGCGTTTTTTTATTTAATATGTTCATTAAAATTTCACCCTTGCTCCTACAGATAGCACCTGAATATCGTTAACATCGCTGCCCATATCTAAATCTAGTGAATAGATGCGGTATGAGGCATACACTTCAGTACCGAATTTATTTAATTGTTGCACAGTGCTTAACCCATAGGCTGTACTTTCGCTTCCTTCATTAGGTAGGTGTTTTGAGCGTGTGTAATCAAGCGAGAAAGCGGTTTGGCCATAGCTCGTATAATTTTTAATTAAACCAAATTTAGCGAATAGATTACTAGGGTTATCTTGGTTTTCACGCTCTAACATACCACCAGAGAGCGTTAAATTTAACCCTGTATTTTCATGAAGTACCGAAACAGAGCCATCATATTGTAAATCAGCATTGGTCAAATTAGGTTCAGCAATAGCGGCTGCGCCAATCACTTTAAGCCCGTTAGCTTGTCCTTCGTACGATAGCGTTGCATCGTATCGACTATCGCTAATAATAGATGTAGCTAAGCTAAAGCCATTAAAAGTAGGTGTATCGTAACGCAGGCGGTTGCGTCGGTTTAGGCCATCAAAACTATTAAAACCATCTAGGATCCTAATGTCAGTTAAAGCGCCACTATTACGCTCTCTAAAAAATAAACCGCCAGCTTGATCCGTCACGTTTGCACTAGCAATAAGTGCTGTGCCTGATAAATCTCTTAAAGCGCTTGAATGTGACGGGGTGAAGCCTTTACCTAACGAAAGCTTACCGTAGCGCTGACTTTCTAGGTACACCTCTGTGTATCGTTGATCGAAAATATTATTAACATCTTGGTTCGTTTGACTTACGTTACCAGATTTATTAGGTGCAATAGTAAGCTCAATTTTTGCGCCTATAGTCATATCATCACTGGCTGCAACAGTACCTAAAAATTTAATTCTGCTTTCAGCAAAGTCATTATCAACAATGTAAGCATCAACGCTTTCACCATCATCAACAACCGATAGCATTTGGTTTACCCAGCCAGATACAACAAGCTTAGTTTTAGCCTTAGGGTCGGCATGAACTACCTTACTTTGTGGTATTGCAGGCGCTTGCATAGTGACGTCTACATTATCATTGCTTCTGTTTTTTAGTAGGTTAACTTCTTGCTTTAAAGCTTCTAATTGCTGCTGTTGTTTTATAATAAGCTGTTCGAGTCTTTCATTGGTATTTGAGCCATTTTCTTGTGCAGCAACACTATTTATAAAACAAAGTTGACCTGCCAGTAATACGCCAGTAAGTAATTTTTTATTGAAGGGTATTTGATTGTTCATGTACTTTCCTTTATTGAGATATCGGCTCTATGTGTTAATCCTCGTTAATTGTTGTGACTATATGTTTGGAATTTAATGTCGTCAAGCAGTTTGTTCACATAACTTACCAATTGATAACATTTTAGGCATGAAAAAATATAAAAATTGTTGAAAGTACGAATGAAATTGCAGAAAAATAAAGTTATTTAACAATAACAAGCATAACTTCACAGTTGCAGGTTGAGTTGATAAGATAGCTACAAAATAATAACTGACATTAGCCATTATGATCCCAGCAGAGCGCCATAAAATAATTTTATCATTACTTTCACAGCAAGATGTTATTAGTATCAATGAATTAGTTGATAATCTTGCGGTATCTCACATGACTATTCGTCGTGATATTGCAAAGTTAGAAAAAGATGGCAAAGTATTATCGGTATCAGGGGGAGTGCAGTTAACTACAATATTACATAATGAGCCATCTCATGACGCGAAAGCGCACCAGAATGCAGCAGAAAAAGCAGTAATTGGCAAACTAGCAAGTCAATTTGTGCCTGAAAATACATCGGTTTATCTTGATGCTGGTACCACTTCACTTGAAATTGCACGTCATTTAGCACCTCGAAATGATTTACTCTTTATTACTAACGACTTTATGATTGCCATGTATTTAATGAAACATAGTTCGAGTGAACTTTACCATACAGGTGGCCGTGTCGATCGTGACAATCAATCGAGTGTGGGCAGCAAAGTGGCCGATTTTTTAAATGGCATGAATATAGACGTTGCGTTTGTTTCTACTTCATCTTGGAACTTACGAGGACTTTCTACGCCGAGTGAACCAAAAGTTATCATTAAAAAAGCAGTTGCTAAGGCTGCACAAAAGATAATTTTAATATCTGATTCTTCTAAATATGGAAAGATCGGCACCTTCCACGCACTCGATATTGAATGCTTTGATATAATTATAACCGATAGCGCTTTTCCAGAAAGTGTCCGTAATGAGCTTGAAGAAAAAGGCATTCAAGTAGCCGTAGGCTGATTTTAATAGTAGCAGCGGAGTAAACGGTATTTTATTAAATACCGTTTTATTTTCTTCGTTTATAAAACCACTCATCGTGTACTGATCTCAGTAACTAAAAAGCTTCCTTTGCTTGTGCAAAGCATTGAATACATCTTTATATGTTCTAGCACGATTTAGCTTGAACCCACCACCTTTCCTTGGGGTTATTAATATAGCCTAGTGCACTTAATTTTTGCACAACACTCATTAAGTAACTTTAAAACTCTATTGTGTAATCTTTTTTATTGTCGCTAACGGCGATTATGTTGATCTGGACACATATTCTGCTCAGATATTTACTGTATGTTAAGAGTAAGCTGAAAGTAATTTGTCGTATCACAAATAACTATCAGTTGCTAAAGCGGCTTACTAGTTTATTGATTTGCAAAGATCGCTTTATAAGTTATCAATAGTTACATCAGTAATATAAAGCTTCGCTATAAAATTGCGTCATGTACATTTAACAGGAGAGTAATAATGAGAGAATATAAAAGGTTATGGTGGGCCCTTTTAGGGGTCGTCGCAGTCACCTTTTCATTATTAGGTTACTACGGCACAGAAATTTACCGTGAAGCACCGCCAATACCAGCCGCGTTTGTATCAGAAAGTGGCAAAGTGTTAACCACAGAAGAGCAAATACTTGACGGGCAAACTGCGTGGCAATCTGTTGGTGGCATGCAATTAGGTTCGGTTTGGGGGCATGGAGCTTATCAAGCGCCAGATTGGACAGCTGACTGGTTGCATCGCGAGTTAGTCAGTTGGTTAAATTTAGCTGCAGAAGATCAATTTGGCACAGCATACGATGAACTCAATGAGCAACAACAGCATATGCTGCGCTATGATCTTAAAAAAGATTATAGAACAAATACTTATAATACAAAAACCAACACTGTGAGCTTGTCATCGCGACGTATGCAGGCAATAGCGCAAACCAGTGATTATTATAATGCGTTGTTTGGTGGTGCAGCTGAGCTGCAGCAAACCCGTGCTAACTATGCAATGAAAGAAGTTACTTTGCCCAGTGCTGAGCGCAGGGCACGTTTAAACGAGTTCTTCTTTTGGACGGCTTGGGCGGCATCTACTGAGCGTTTAGATGGGAATGCAACCTATACCAATAACTGGCCGCATGAGCCGTTAATTGATAATAAACCCACTACCGAAAACATAGTATGGTCGCTGGTCAGTATTGTGTTACTGGTTGCAGGAATTGGAGCATTAGTGTGGGCGTGGGCATTTTTACGCAGGCAGGATGACGAAGAGCCAATCGTGCCAAAAACAGATCCTATTTTATCTTTTAACTTAACGCCTTCGCAAAAATCTTTAGGTAAATACTTATTTTTAATTGTAGCTTTGTTTACCTTTCAAATATTTGTAGGGGCATTTACCGCTCATTATACCGTTGAAGGGCAGGGCTTTTATGGCGTGCAAACCTCTGAATGGTTCCCCTATAGTTTAGTGCGAACTTGGCATATTCAGTCGGCGTTATTTTGGATTGCAACAGGCTTTTTAGCGGCTGGTTTATTTTTAGCCCCAATTATTAATGGTGGCGAAGATCCTAAGTTTCAAAAGCTGGGTGTTGATGTATTGTTTTGGGCGTTAGTATTGGTAGTAGTTGGCTCGTTTATTGGTCAGTACTTAGCAATTGCGCAAATAATGCCGCCAGAACTAAACTTTTGGTTAGGCCATCAGGGCTATGAATACATTGATTTAGGACGACTATGGCAAATTGGTAAATTTGTTGGAATATTGCTGTGGTTAGTATTAATGATGCGTTGTATTACACCCACTTTAAATAAAGAGGGTGATAAAAACTTACTGGTTTTATTTATGCTGTCGGTAATTGCGATTGGCTTATTTTATGGTGCGGGTTTTTTCTACGGCGAGCGTACGCATATTTCAGTAATGGAATATTGGCGCTGGTGGATTGTGCATTTATGGGTAGAAGGTTTCTTTGAAGTATTTGCCACAACAGCACTGGCCTTTATATTTTTTAATATGGGTTTAGTGTCTAAACGTATGGCTACAGTGGCTTCGTTAGCGTCGGCTTCGTTGTTTATGTTAGGCGGTGTTCCGGGGACTTTCCATCACTTGTACTTTTCGGGTACAACTACACCCGTTATGGCTGTAGGTGCAACTTTTAGTGCGCTTGAAGTAGTGCCACTTATAGTGCTTGGTCATGAAGCATGGGAGCATTATAAATTAAAAACGCGTGCGCCTTGGATGGAAAATGTTAAATGGCCAATAATGTATTTTGTAGCCGTTGCATTTTGGAATATGTTAGGTGCAGGTGTGCTGGGCTTTATGATCAACCCACCAATTGCTTTGTATTATATTCAAGGACTTAATACCACAGCAACACATGCTCATGCAGCTTTGTTTGGCGTTTATGGCTTTTTAGCGCTGGGCTTTACACTACTCATATTAAGATACATTCGCCCGCATTTAAAATTTGATGAAGGCTTAATGAAAACCTCTTTTTGGTGGATGAATATAGGGCTAGCGTTAATGCTATTCACTAGCTTATTACCGGTTGGTATTATTCAATTTATTGCCAGCGCATCAGAGGGACTTTGGTATGCACGTAGCGAAGCATTAATGCAAAGCGATACTTTGGTAACGCTACGCTGGGTGCGCACCATTGGTGATGTAGTATTTATGGTGGGCGCATTAGCGGTTACTTGGCAAGTTGTTAAAGGTGTATTTAGCTCGCCAGAAAAAGCAGTTAAAACGCCCTAGTTATATTGTAAATATATAAAATAAAGTTAAACAAAAATGACGCTAAACAGCGTCATTTTTTATTGGTGTTTTTACTCTAGTGAGTTTTAGTTACTATGTAGTTTATTAAATGTTTTGCATAATAACTCAAAATAGCCGGGTAATTATTTGCATTGCTCAGTGCATTGCGCATTATCTACTTACTCACGTCAAAATTTTCTATAACAGCACTGCACAGTGTTGCTAAAGGCAGATAATAAAAAGGAACACAGATGAAACGCTCATTAATCTCATTAGCTATTGGCTTAGCAAGCCTAGGGGCATTTAATGCCAGTGCCAATATTAATATCGATAAACAGATAAATCAGGTTGAAGATAAGGTGATTGAATGGCGTCGCGATTTTCATCAGCACCCTGAGTTAAGTAACCGCGAAACACGTACCGCTGCGATTGTAGCACGCCATTTAAAAGCCTTAGGGATGCAGGTTGAAACTGACATTGCTTACACAGGTGTAGTGGGGATTTTAAAAGGCGGTAAGTCGGGGCCAACAGTAATGCTGCGTGCCGATATGGATGCACTGCCAGTAACCGAAAAAGCTGATGTGCCTTTTAAATCACTGGTAACTACCAAGTATAATGGGGTTGATGTTGGGGTTATGCATGCCTGTGGGCACGACACGCATGTGGCTATGCTAATGGGTGCAGCTGAAGTATTAGCCGCTGTAAAAAATGAATTACACGGCGATATTATGTTTGTGTTTCAGCCAGCAGAAGAAGGCGCGCCACAAGGCGAAGAGGGCGGAGCTGAGTTAATGTTAAAAGAGGGGATATTTAAAAAGTATCAACCCGATGTGGCGTTTGGCATTCATGTTATGGCGGGATTAAACAGCGGCCAAATTGGTTATCGTAGTGGCCCAATTATGGCCAGTGCGGATCGCTTCGAAATAACGGTAAAAGGTAAGCAAACGCATGGTTCATCGCCTTGGGGTGGGGTCGATCCTATTTCAGTTGCTGCACAAATTGTCTCAGGGGTTAATCATATTGTTAGTCGTCAAATAGATATAACTAAAGAGCCTGCCATTATCTCGTTTGGTAAAATAGCCGGCGGCGTACGTAACAATATTATTCCCGATAGTGTAGAAATGGTAGGCACTATTCGTAATTTTGATATGGATAACCGCCAACAAATTTTTGAAAAATTAACCACTACAGCTACGCATATTGCTAAAGCGTCGGGAGCCGAAGCACAGGTAAATATTTTTAAAGGTTACCCAGTAACGGTGAATAACCCAGAGCTTACCGCGCAAATGTTGCCAACACTTAAAAATATAGTAGGTAAAGATAACCTGTTTGATGTGCCAAAAGTAACCGGCGCAGAAGACTTTGCTTTTTATGCGCAGCAAGTACCGGGTTTATTTTTGTTTTTAGGCGGCACGCCAACAGGGCAAGATGTAAAAACAGCACCAACCAACCATTCGCCGTATTTTTATGTTGACGAGTCAACGCTTAAAGTGGGCACTAAAGCAATGAGCCAGCTGGCGATTGACTATTTAGCTGCACAGCAAAAAAACTAACATAAACTTAGCTCACGCTAGGATTAAATAAATTACGGGCGCTAATAGAAGAGGCGCCCGTGTTGTTTTTGCAGTAATTAGCGTGTAAAAGCATTAGCAACTAGTATCAAAGAGCATAAGAAAGTACTCTCAAAGGTGTTTTTTTTACCAGTTCGGGTATTATCCGCCCCAACATAATTGATCGGTTGTAATTTATGACTCATTTAAGTGCAAAAGAAAATATTCAAGCCATTGTTAAAGCTATTAAGGCTGAAGAGGCGAAGCTACGCGCTAAGCATCCATTATTAACGCATCAAAATACCTTGGGATTGGTTATTTTACTGTTATCTCTTGGGGCATTAGTTGGGGTTGGCTTTTTATATTATTTAGCCATTATTCCTGCGTGGTTATGTATTATTTTAGCTGCTATGGCTGCATCTATTTCGCATGAGTTAGAGCATGATTTAATTCATAAACAGTATTTTAGTAATCAGCCATTTATGCATAATTTTATGATGCTAACCGTGTGGTTAATGCGCCCTAATACTATCAGCCCTTGGTATCGTCGTAAGTTACATTTACACCATCATAAAACTTCAGGCACACAACAAGACCTAGAAGAGCGCTTAGTGGGTAACGGTATTAAAAATCCTTTGTTACGCGCGTTGGTTATTGTGGATGGCTTATTAGGCTTATTAATTAACGCCAAACGTTTTTCTAAAGAAATTAAAGGCTTTCACTTTTTTAAGATATTTAATGCCGGTTTTCCTATTACCACCGCTTACTTTATTGTTTTATACAGCGTAATTATATTTCATGGCGTTAATTTATTTACTGGGCTTGCACAAAGCTCGCCGGCTTGGTTATTAAGCACTATGTCGCTATTTGAGTTTTTAATGGTGGTGTTAATTGTACCTAATATTGTGCGCTCGAGCTCGCTAAATTTTGTTACCTCGTGCATGCATTACTATGGCGGTGTAACCAATATGCTGGAGCAAACCCATGTGTTAACCAGTCGGGTATTTATGCCGTTTCACTTGTTTTGTTTTAACTTTGGTAAAACCCATAGTATTCATCACTTTGTGCCAAATCAGCCATTTTATTTACGCCAAATGCTAAGTAAAAAAGTGCTAAATGTAATGCGCGAACATGGCGTGCGTTTTAATGATTTTGCCAGTATTAAACAGGCAAATTTTTATAATGCTAACGCCAATTAAACTTTTAATTTAACTAAAACACCGTGGTAGTAATGATTGCAAAACCCACTGAAAATGAGCTAATTGCGCAATGTGTTGAAGCAATCAATTCAACTGGTTTTGCACAAAAAATAGTTAATTACATTGCTCATTTAGTGCAATTTGACTGCGCGGTGATTTTAGGCTGTAGAGCCCATAAACACCCCATTTATTTATACGACTCGATAGATACTCGACGCGAGTTATTGTTTCAGCGCTATTTAACCAATTCGTTTATTAACGATCCCTTTTATATTGAACTGTCAAAAAGTGGCCATGAAGGTGTGTATCGGTTAGTCGATATCAGCGCAAATAAAGACTTAGCAGCTTATACCCAATACCAGCAACAGTTTTATAACGAAACCGGTTGGGTAGATGAACTAAGTATAAGTGTGCGCACAGATGAGAGCCGCTGGATTGTTATTTATTTAGGCTTTTTAGAAAGCAAACAACGCTTTAGCGCCGCACAAAAAAGCACCTTAATAGCTCATTTTAGCCTTATAAAAGCATTATGCCGCCAACATTGGGGCAATAACTTATTATTGCTTGGGCCTTTAACTACCACAGCTACAGGGCAATTAATTGAGCGTGGCTTAGCTACCTTTGCCAACGAGCAACTTACCACCCGCGAGCGACAAATAGCTATGCTATTAGTGCAAGGCTGCGACTCTAACGATATTGCTAAGCAATTAAATATCACCTTAGGTACAGTTAAAAACCACCGTAAACGTATTTACGCACAATTAAAAGTGTCTTCGTTGAGTGAGTTTTTTCAGCTGTTTTTAAACCACTTAATCACTAGTGAGTAAGATTAGTTAGCATAAATATTTGCCTTGCCTTAATACTACTTTCGCACCGTTAAACAGCGCTTCTACTTAAATTGATTAATATAAAGTACTTTCTATCCCTTTAGGGATATATGGTTGTGTAGCAGCTTTAATTAGTATTTTTACCCTAACTAATTAACACATGTGTGTGGGATAAATACAATGACAACACAATTACTGGAAGATATTACACATCGCGGCCTGGTTTCTCAGGTTAGCGATTTAGCGCAGCTTGAGCAGTTATTAGCAACTTCACAAGTTGTGTATTGTGGTTTTGATCCTACCGCGGGCAGTTTACATATTGGCCACTTAGTACCTTTGCTAATGCTAAAGCGTTTTAATGATGCCGGTCATAAAGCGGTGGCATTAATTGGTGGCGCAACCGGGTTAATTGGCGATCCAAGCTTTAAAGCCACCGAGCGCAGCTTAAACAGTAAAGAAACCGTACAAGGTTGGGTAGCAGATTTAAGCTCACAAGTAGAGAGCGTAATGAACCCGCATTTAAGCGAGCCAATTCAATTAAAAAATAATGCCGACTGGTTTAGCGGTATTGAAGTGTTGGATTTTTTTCGCGATGTAGGTAAGCACTTTTCAATTAATAATATGATCAACCGCGAGTCGGTAAAGCAACGTTTGCAACGCCCTGATCAAGGTTTATCGTTTACTGAATTTAGTTACACTTTATTGCAGTCGTACGACTTTGCTAAATTAAATAGCGAACTGGGTTGTAGTGTGCAAATTGGCGGCAACGATCAGTGGGGGAATATAGTAAGTGGGATTGATTTAACCCGCCGCTTAAATAAGCAAACTGTATATGGATTAACTTTGCCACTTATTACTAAATCAGACGGTACTAAGTTTGGTAAAACGGAAGGCGGCGCAATTTGGCTTGATCCGAAAAAAACCTCACCGTATCGCTTTTACCAATTTTGGTTAAATTGTGACGATGCCGATGTATACAACTTTTTGCGTTTTTACACCTTTTTATCGGTAAAAGAAATTGAAGCCATTGAAGCGAATGACATTACCAGCCAACAAAAGCCTCAAGCGCAAGGTATTTTAGCCGAGCAATTAACCCGCTTTGTACATGGCGAACAAGGCTTAGCAAGCGCGCAGCGCATTACGCAATTATTGTTTAACGGCCAAGTACAAACACTCACCTTGGCAGAGCTTGAGCAATTAGAGCAAGATGGGCTCGCCGTACACGCTATTAGCGACGCGAAAATTAATATTGCTGAGTTACTAGTTAAAAGTGAACTGGCCAGCTCAAAGCGTACTGCACGTGAGTTAATAAACGCGAATGCGATTAAAATTAATGGCGAGGCCATTACAGATGAGCACGCACAGTTAGATTTTCCGCTGTTTGATCGTTTTTGGGTAATGCAGCGTGGTAAAAAGCAATTTAGGCTTATTAAGTTAGCTTAAAGTGTTACAGGCGTGTTGAATTGAACATCCTATGAAATAAAAAACGCACATAGCCTGTCTACTAATTAGGTTAATAGCCTTTTTGAGGTAGTACTATGTGTAGTTCAATGAAACGTAGCCGTGAGGTAAAAAAGTTACAGCTTAACTTTGAAGACGATCTTAGTAATGAGCAACGCTTGCGCTTTGCTGCTAAAGCAAATATAGCGCAAGCGCGCCGTGATGCGCTTAATAAAAACAGTGCTGATAAGCATATTGCTAAATCACGCTTTTTTAATTTATTTCGTTGGTTTAAACAGTATTTACCATAAATTTAGAGGCACTAAATAGTTGCTTTAGGCTGTGGTGTTTTATTGCTATGCAGGTACACATTTAGTATAAAACTCGTGTAATACCGAAGCACCCTTAAGGGTGGAGCTCGTTAAAAATAATGGATATATAAAATGAACATAACTGGAAGCTGTTACTGCGGCGACATAAAATACCAAGCGAAAACACAAAGTAACACGCTATTAGTGTGCCACTGTAGTGATTGCCAACGCATGTCGAGTGGGCCATTTAGAGCGGTAATAATGAGTGAGCCTAACGGCGTTACTTTTACGCAAGGTAAGCCTAAAGAATATATAAAAACGGCGCAAAGTGGTAATAAACGTGCGCAAGGGTTTTGTGGTAATTGTGGCACCTCACTTTATGCTACCAACGAAGCGACAGAAAACCGTGTATATGGCCTTAGAATAGGGGCGGTTGATCAACGCGATGAGTTTACGCCAGTAGCGCAAATTTAGTGTCAGTCTAGCGTTAGTTGGTTGAACGATTTAGTGCAAGTGCCTGCATTTGCCACCACCCCAAAAAATTAGGTTTATGATGAAAAAAATAACATTAATTACCTTATTCGCCAGTGTATTGAGCAATGGTTTTGCTAATGCAAAAAACAGTGATATTGAGCACTTAAATGCGGCCTCAGCAAGTTTACCTTTTTCGCAAATTGTAAGGGTCGATAATACCTTGTATATGTCGGGTCAAATTGGGCTTACAAGCAGTGGTAAACTAGCACAAGGTGGTTTTGCAGCAGAGACTAAGCAAACGCTCGAAAATATAAAAAGCACCCTAGAGCAGCATAATTACAGTATGAAAAACATAGTAAAGTGTACGGTTATGCTAACCGACATAAATGACTTTAAAATGTTTAATAAAATATATGCTGAATACTTTACCCCGCCATATCCTGCGCGCAGTGCGTTTGCAGTAAAAGCGTTAGCACTAAATTCAGTTGTAGAGGTTGAATGTATTGGCGCTGTTTAAGCTAAATATATAAAAAGTACTAAACTATAATTAGTTATAAAAGTGGGCAAATGATTACACCGCCCACTTTTAATTAACGCTTACGCTTTGTTGCGCATAGTAATATTACGCCCGCCTAAATAACCAAACACCGCACATAGCGCGCTCGCACCTGCGCAAAACCATAAAGTAGATGCCCAGTTACCAAAATAACTATGCAGCGCACCTGCAATAATAGGCCCAGTAGCGGCAAGTAAATAACCAATACACTGCGCCATACCAGAAAGTGCCGCAGCTTGATGTGAGTCGTGAGTACGTAAACTAATAAACGACAAGCCCAATATAAAGCATGCACCCGAGCAAAACCCCATAGTGATTGACCACACAGACGCATAGTCTGGCATATACAACAGTCCAATCGACGACAGGCTTGCCAACACTCCTAAAACAAAGGTGAGTACGCGCTGATCTTTTAGTTTTGCTAATAAGGGAATTAAGATAATACCGGGTAAAGCCGAAGCTACCTGAAATGAGCCTTGCAGCGCACCCGCTTGTTGTGCGCTGTGGCCACTGTCTATTAAAATGCTTGGCAACCAGCCAATAATTATATAAGTAAATAACGAGTTACAGCCAAGTAGCAAGGTAATTTGCCACGCAAGGGCTTGGCGCCACACTTTAACGTCACCGGTGTTTTCTACCAGATCTTTAGTCGGTTTGGTGCGTAGCTTTAATTGCGGTAACCAAATAAATAAACTTATTAAAGTAATTAACGCGTAACTGGCTAAAGCAATTTGCCAGCCCATTTGTTTATATTCGGCAAGGGGAATAATTAACGCTGAGTAACTACCGCCAAAAATACCCATAGCAAGCACATACGCCGAGGTCATTACAGCCACTTTGTGTGCAAAGTCGCGCTTAATTAAACTCGGTAACAGCACATTACCTATCGCAATGCCGACCCCAATGACGGCGGTGCCTAAATAAAGTACCGGCACAGAATCTATCATGCGCGATGCTAAGCCTAAGCCAATTAAAATAAGGGCAATAAAAAGCGACACTTCTAAGCCTTGTCTTTTAGCTAAACTAGTGGCTAATGGGCTTGCTAAAGCAAATGCAATTAACGGTAAGGTGGTAAGCATACCGGCTTGTGATGCGCTTAAATTAAAACTAAGAATTATTTGGTCCAGCACGGGGGCTAAACCAGTCACTGGCGCACGTAAGTTACTGGCAATAAGTAAAATTCCCAGTACTAATAATGCGTAAGATAAGCGAGATTGAGATTGTTGAGTTAACAAGGTAAACGTCCTAGCAGGTTGGTTATTTAGCAAGAAGCAATAGAGACTAGTATAAAGGCTAAGTCACCACTATAATTTAGTAAAAGAGACATTAAATAACTAAAAACAGACAAAATGCAGCTTCCCCAAGATTGGAATGAAATAAAAAACTTTGAAATCATGCCGCAGCCGGTTATTGCTAAAATAGAATATGCCCAGCTTAGCCGTGAAATTCCGCTGCATACTCATCCAAAAGGGCAGTTAATTTTAGCCCTGCACGGTTATGTTACCTGTGAAGTGGCAACAAAAATGTGGATGGTGCCTACTTATAGCGCCATTTGGATCCCGGCAAATGTAGAGCACAGTAATAGAGCATCTGATAATGCGCATTTATGCCACTTATTTATTGATGCAAACTTACAAGGTATGCCAAGTACAGCCTGTACATTAACCATTAGCCCATTAATAAAAGAGTTAATGCTTAGTTTGGCAAGTAATCAGCAAAACTATAGCTTAACGGGTAAAACCGCACGGCTTGCACAGGTATTATTTGATCAGCTGGTGGATATGCCAATTCAACCTTTAGACTTTGTACTATCAAAAAACAGTGTTATTAAAAACATGAGCAATCAACTTATTAGCCAGCCTTATAGCCGTAAAACATTGCCACAATGGGCACAGCAATTTGCTTTAACTGAACGTACTTTAGCGCGGTTAATAAAAAAAGAAACCGGTATGACCTTTGGTAAATGGCGCACTCAATTGCATATTATAATTGCACTGCAGGCGTTATCTAATCAGCAAAGTGTGCAGCAGGTATCGGAGCTATTAGGTTATGAGTCGGTGAGTGCGTTTATTACTATGTTTAAAAAAGTAATGAAAAAATCGCCCATGCGTTACATGAGCGATCTGGATGTTTACCAGCTATAAATTGCTGAGATCATGGCGTTACGTGGCCGCCCTGGAAAGTAGCGGTCGCCGGTAAAGCTAGTGTAATCGGCGCGCTCGGCATAAGCGGTATCGGTTAAGTTAATAATACGCGCTGCAAGCGCTAAGTTATTTGTTATTTGCCACTGTGCTCGTAAACTTAAAATGTCATGCCCGTCATAACTGTGTAAGTTTTCAGGATCGGTATAGTAACGACCAACATGATGCCATTGCAGTGCCACATTGGCGTTATTAAACGCCTGCCAGGTTAAATCTAAATTGGCAATTTTACGCGGGGCGGTATCAACATCATTATCTTTAATATTGATATTATTGAGTATTTGCTCATTAGTATAACTATGCTTGGCATAACTGGCTGCAAAGTTAACTGACCAAGTTGAGGTGAGAGCATGCTCAAGTTCAAGCTCAATCCCGCGGTGGCGCGAGCTGCCATTATTCACGGTAAAAAAGTCGCTGTCGCGGTAAATAGTATGGTGCTTACTCATAGCATAAACCGATAAATTATAACGACTATTTTGATAAACGCCTTTTAAGCCAAACTCAGCATTATTAGCTATTTCGGCACTTAAATTAGTGGTGTTTTGCTGGCGTTGTAACTGATATAACTCGGCGGCTTGTGGCGCTCGGTAGCCACGCGAAAAGTTAGCATAAAGCAGGTTATTAACAGTGTACTGATAGCTAACCCCAAGTTTTGGCGATAAGTTACTAAAATTATTTTTTGTACTTGCAGGGCGGCTATATCGGCAACCACCAAATCCGCACTCTGTACCGTCTTCTTTCGTGCGCCCCGTTAACATGTTATTAGTGTAGTCGTATTGCATGTGCTCATAACGAGCGCCAAGAGTCACTAACCAATCGTTTAGTTGCAGATCAACACTGGCAAAAGGTGCATATAAGGTGGCATTTACGTCGTAATCGTAATGCTTACCTTGGGGTACTGTAGCAACTAAAAATGCCGAGCCTTGAGTTGGCTTGTTTTGACTTTGTAAAAAGTCGGCGCGGGTGTATTCGCCATCTAGGCCAAAGTTAAGCTTAATATTATCCTCTAGCTGATGTTGATAAAGCGACTGCAGCCCCACACCGGTTTGACTGTTGTACTCTAGTGGCGTACCAGGTAAAAAATGCTTAAAAAAGTCCATACTTTGGTTACGAAAATACACCGTTGTTGAGAGCGTATCGTCATTTAGTTGCCAAGTGGCGTTACTCCATACTCGTAACGAACGTGCTTTTCTAAACGCATCCGGATCAAAGTTTTGTTGGGCTATGCTCTCGTCTTTATAGCTTTTAAGGCCAGTAATAAAGCCTGCGGTTTGTTGATCTAAATGGGTATAAGTAAGCCCAGAAGTAAGCGCTAAATCGCTATTATTATACCGGTGACGTAAGTTTACCTTTTGTTGTTTTACGCTTTCATCATCGCGATAGCCGCTGTCGTCAGTAATGCTGGCGTTAATACCTAACCCACTGCTGCCCATATCGTGGCCAGCACGTAATTTATAGCGGTTATAGCCAAACGAGCCATAATCTAGTCCGATTAAGCCGCCATCTTGCGTTGTATCTGGGGTGATCACGTTAATAACCCCATGCACCGCATTTGAGCCATACAGGGCAGAACCAGGGCCTTTAAGTACCTCTATACGCTGCGCCATTTCGCTATGTGCTTCAAACAACTCGTTTATATTACAAAACCCAGCTGCTCTTAGTGCAATACCATCCTCAAGTGTGAGTAAACCACCACAGGCACCTGCGCCGGATAAAACAGGTGAGCGCAGCGCGGGTAAATATTCTTGGCCATTACCGCGTTGTATATTTGCGCCAGCGACTCTTTGCATGGCTTCTTCAATATGCGTAGGAGCAATGGCATTTAATTGTGCTTCATTGAGCACGCTAATAATTACGGGTAACTGTGTACTAAGCGCCTCAACACGCGACGCAGTGGTTGTTATGCGCTCAATTGGCTGAGCATCATTTTGCTTGGCAATGGCTATAAGTGGTAGCTGAGAGAGTAACAGCAAAGGGGGTAAGTAATGGCGTTTCATATATTCCTACACATTGATTATATGGCAATAGTGCTATGGTAAGCGTTAGGCAAACGTATTGAAATAACTTGCGTTAAACGGTATTGCGTAAACGATAAAGCCGATAAGTAATTGATAAAATAAAGCACATAACAGCCGGTACTACTAAAGTTGCTACAGAAAACAATTCAAATAGCATAAACCCAATTACACCACCGCATAAAAAACCTAGGGTGATCAGTAAAAACACCATGAATTTTCGGCCATCTACAGCATCGCCTTTTAATGCGCGGCCCATCATTAAACCAAGGTCGGTAAAAATACCGGTTAAATGTGTAGTACGTACTACTGCGCCACTGTAATTGGTTGCCAGCGCATTTTGTAAACCACAAGCGGCAGATGCCAGCACTATGCCATAAACAAAGGAGCTATAAAGTAAGTAGGCACTGGCTAGTAGTAATAACCCTTCAATAAACAATAAAGTATCGTAATGTCGGCCTAACTTTAACGAACCACCGTTGAGTAAAAACCCCGACAACGCAGAGCCAAGCATAAAGCTAATTATGATACTAAACAGTAATAATGCCGCACTGCCATCACTCATTAATTTAATGCCAAATAAAGTAACAGAGCCCGACAAATGAGAAATAGCCTGATGTTCAAATCCTAATAAACCCACGGCGTTCACAATGCCGGCAATAAATGCCAGTGTAAATGCGCCATATTCAACCCAGCGTGGCAGCTTTGTAAACATAGTTAACTTCTCTATACTTGGTTATAGATATATTTAATATCATACACTTAAACTTTCTTCTTCTAAAATAATGATAAAAAATAACCGTAATTAAATATATCTCTATTTTATATGGCTTAAGTTAAATTGATCGTGCAATTTTAGTGCTTCGTATTAGTTATTTTTTAAAGAGAAAATAACTATGTTTAACGCCCAGCAGCAATCGCGCATTATAGAAATGGCATGGGAGGATAGAACCCCGTTTGAAGCAATAGAGCAACTTTATGGCTTAAACTATTCGCAGTTGGTGGTTTTTATGCGCCAAAATATTGCCAGCGGCAGCTTTAAAGTATGGCGAAAACGCCACGCTGGGCGCAAAACCAAACATTTAAAGCTGCGTGATCCCGCCATTATGCGCAGCCATTGTAAAACGCAATATAAGCAGCGTTAAGATTAATTTATACAGAGTTTCATATAATGTTCAGGCTAACTTGTTAATCTTGCGTTATTAACTAAAGCAGAGATTAACTATGTATAAAACCATTTATAGCGCATTAATTATTTTAATGTTGAGCTCATTTAACGCACAAGCAAAGCACGACAAAGATGATTATTATGATAAGCACCATAATAAACATAGTAAATACGAGCATGGCTCAAACAAGCACTACAATAAAAAGCACCATAATAAAAAACACTATTCAAATAAGCATGAGTGGAAAAAACACCATAAAAAATATGATCGCCACGATAACCACTTATCTAAAAAAGAAGCTAAAAAACTTATTCGTCAAGGGTGGACACCACCGGGTTGGCATAAAAGTTACCACAGAGGTGATATTTTAGAGCGTGATATTTATAAGCGTGCCAAAGTAATAGACAGATACCGAGATAAAGGTACTGTACGCATAGAGGTAGATCGTACTATTATTCATATGGTACACGACACGCGCGAAATACTGTCTATTTTGAGTCGATAAGCAACCAACAGGAATTTAAATGTTTATTACGCTGGCAATAATAACAAGCTTTTTATTATTTATAACGCTATTACCTATGGCGTATAGCCAGCATTACCTGGTGCGTGGTTGCGACTTTATTCGCTTACAAGTGTTTTATATTGCAAGCTTTATAGCATGTGTTGCTGGGTACTTTGCATTTAATAACGCCACAGACTTTTTGTATATTGTTGCAGGCGCTGTATTAATTCTGTTTTTACAGGGAAAGTGGATATACCCATATACTTGGCTGGCAAAAAAAGAAGTGCAAAGCGCCTCAAAACACATTGCGCACAGTGTAAGAATTATGTCGGCAAATGTACTTATGTCGAACCATAACAGTGAGCAATTAATTAGCTTGGTTAATCAGCATCAACCCGACCTGCTTATTACCCTTGAAAGTGACAGCTGGTGGCAAAATAAGTTATCAGTACTTAAAAAAGACTATCCATATTACATAGAGTGCCCTAAAGACAACCGTTACGGCATGCACCTATACAGTAAATTTAAAATATTTGACGCACAAATATGCCAGCTAATAGAAGACGACATACCGTCAATTCATATTTTATTTGCAAGTGCACAAGGGGTTAAAATGCAAGCGCACTTTATTCACCCAGCGCCACCAAGCCCCACCGAAGAAGACTCATCGCGGCCGCGCGACTCAGAGCTAATTATGGTAGCAAAAGCACTTAAAAACCCAACACGGCCAACCATAGTTGCAGGCGACTTAAACGACGTAGCTTGGTCGCGCAGCACTCGTTTGTTTATGCAAATTAGTGGCTTATTAGACCCCCGTAAAGGCCGTGGCTTTTACAACACGTTTCATGCTAGTTACTTTTTTATGCGCTGGCCGCTGGATCATTTATTTCACAGCGAAGGGTTTAAAGTAAAGCGTATAAAACGATTAGCTAAATACGGTTCTGATCACTTCGCGCTATTAACCGAGCTAACCTTTGAAAATGCCGACCAACAATCGCTAGAAACTAAATCGGCGCAGCACAAGCAAGAAGAGATTCAACAACTCGCTATGAGCAAAGCAGATAAACGCAAAGTGCCAGTGTTTGAAAAGAGTTAAGCTTTCAGTAATTAATTTATAAAGAGCTTAGGTGCTGCGTTTTAGCACGTGATAAAAATGATGAGTAAAAGTGCGATATAAAATCGTAATAACAAAAATTGATGTTAGATAAATTGAATACAAAAACACCGCGCTGAATTAGCGCGGTGTTTTATTTTACTTTCTAGTAACGAGTGTTTAGTACTCGTACTTTATAGTAAGTTTATGAGCTGTGGATCATGATGCTTTTAACGTTCACAAATTCGCGCATGCCAAAGCCGCCGTGCTCTCGACCGTAGCCACTTTCTTTAACTCCACCAAATGGTAAGTTTGGTTGCGCTAAACCGTAGCCGTTTATGTTGATCATGCCGGTGTCGAAGTGCTTTTTAGCCAGCTCAATGGCTTTTTTCTCGTCTTTTGAGAAAATGCCGCCACCTAAACCATAGCGAGACGAGTTAGCAATTTTCATTGCATCGTTGTTGTCTTTCGCTTTTATAAGCGAGGCAACAGGGCCAAATAATTCGTCATCGTATGCTGGCATGCCTGGCGCTAAATTATCAAGTAGCGTAGGAGGGTAGTAAAAGCCGGTTTGCTCTGGTATTTCACCACCGGTGACTATGTTTGCTCCTGCTTTAACCGATTGCATTACTTGCTCGTGAATACCATCGCGTAAATCTTTACGTGCCATTGGGCCTAAATCAGTGCCGTCGGCCATTGGATCGCCCATTTTCATGGCTTCAAACTGCTGTTTTACTTTCGCTTTAAAGTCATCATACAGAGACTCAACCACTACAAAACGTTTTGCCGAAACACACGTTTCGCCGTTGTTGATCATACGTCCTGTTACACAGGTTTTTACGGCAAGCTCTAAATCGGCGTCATCAAGTACTAAAAATGCGTCGTTACTACCAAGCTCTAGTACGGTTTTTTTAACGTATTTACCTGCTTGCTCGGCCACTTTTTTACCTGTGCTATCGCTACCGGTAAAGGTAACGCCGCTAATCGCTTTATGCGCTATGAGTGCGCTGGCTGTTTTGCCATCAATAAGTAGGTTACTAAAGCAGTGCTCAGGAAATCCGGCTTGTTTAAACAAGGTTTCAATTTTTTCGGCCATACCAAATACATTACTGGCATGCTTTAACACTGTGGTGTTGCCGGCCATAATATTAGCGGCGCTGTAACGAATTACCTGGTAAAGCGGAAAGTTCCAAGGCTGAATGCCAAGTAGTACACCCGTAGGCTGATAGCTAACAATTGCGCGACCGCCGTCCATGTCACGTTCTTCATCAGCAAGAATTTTAGGGCCGTGCTCGGCACTGTAACGACAAATGCCTGCGCACAGTTCAGCTTCTTGCAAACCTTGGGCGTATACTTTACCCATTTCTTCGGTCATAAGCTTGGCTATGGCATCTTTTTGCTCTTCGAATAATGAAGCTAATTTGTTTAAGTGTTTTGCACGTTCGGTCACTGACACTAAGCGCCACTGTAAATAGGTTTGATGAGATTTTTCGATTACCTGCTCAGCTTGCTGTTGCGACAGCAGCGTATAGGTATTAATGATTTGCTCAGTTGTTGGATTGATCGTATTAACTGTGTTGCTCATTGTAATCTCCTCTATGTTTGTCTGTACTGAGAAGTGCAAAGGTAATGCCAGTTAAGGTTCTATTCGAGTTTATTTATAAGTTTATGTTATTAATAAATTTAATGTTTTTTATAATATGAATTTAATATTTTTATAGTTTATTTATCTGTTATATTTTGTAAATAATGCAAGTAGCTGCAAAATTTACAAGAAAATTAAAGTAATTTACGTGTTTTTAGGCTTAGCTTTTTATTATTAGCTTGCTAGTTAGAGCCAGTAAACCCTCATCAAAAAATGGTTAATATAAATGAATGAAATTTCAATCTTGCCGCTAGGCGATAGCTATCAAGAACTTGCTGAAAATTTAAAACTGCAACTTGCAGCGCAATACCCAATTAAGCATATAGCGCGCGATACCGTATTGTTACAACAAGGGCAAAAGCAGCGTTATGGCTATTTAATTCTTGATGGGGTGTTAGGTGCAATACATGATGATGCACAGGGCGGGCAAAGGTGTAAGGAGTTTTACTTTAAAGATGAGTTTGCGCTACTTTATGGAAACTGGCTAACGAATACCGAAGCGTTTTATCAACTAAAAGTAATTAATAGGGTAAGCGTTATTAGCGTCCCATTGAATGTATTTAATCAACCCGAATGGCAAATAATTAAGCAACAACTTATTGCGCAGCAGCTTATATTTAAAGAGGCCAAAGAAGCATTTTTATTGCTTAATACACCCGAGCAACGCTACCGTTATTTATTAGCCGAAAAGCCCCATTGGTTGGCGCAGCTAAGTTTAACTCAAGTGGCTATGTATATTGGTATTTCGGCAATTTCTTTATCAAGAATTCGTAAACGACTTAACTTAAGTTAAGAGTAATAACGTTAAAGCTAGTTAGACTTGCTGTTTTAAGGAGTCACTATGTTTTTAATTGCTCAGTCGTTAGTTGCTATAGCAACATTACTTGATCTTGCTTCGTTTCAGTTTAAGTCGCGTTCGTTAATTTTAACCTGCTTATTTATGTCGGTATTGCTGACTGCAGTGCACTTTTTTATGTTGGGGCACAATAGCGCAGGTTGCTTAATGTTAATTGCCGCCTTTAGGTATTTTTACTGCATTTATGCACGTAAAACGTGGGCAATGTATGCTTTTATGCTGCTGTGTTGCGTGGCTGTTTATTTTACTTGGCAAGATTGGTTTAGCGCACTGGCACTTATTGCGACGTTAATTCAAACGTTTGCATCGTTTCAAAAGCACGACTTACATATGCGTTTATGTATGGTTGTAGGTACTTTATTTTGGATAAGCCATAACGTTTTTGCAGGCTCACCGGTCGCTATTGTTATGGAAAGCTTATTTTTAAGCAGTAATTTAGTTGGCTTGTATCGTTTTTATAGCACAAAAAAAATACCTTGTTGAGCTTTACTCAGGTGTAAGTAAAGCTAATTACAGGCTATAACTGTTTAGCTATTTCTTTGAGTAAATAGGTTTCGCGAATAATCGACAGCCCCTGCTTATCGCTGGTGGCAAGTGTTCGCTCGTTATGCTCAATTGCTTCATTTATATCTACCCACTTGGCAACCATACCATTTTGTTGCTCGTAGTGTTCAAGCTGCGTTTGGCCTAACTTTTGGTCAATATTACATACATAGCAATAAGACTTTATATGAATAATGTCAAAGTCGTCTTTGTACCAAGGGCGGTACTCTTCATATAGGCCGAACTCTTTTTTTATTACTATATTTTGTGCGCCGGTTTCCTCTTGTAGCTCACGTATTAACCCTTGCTCTATACTTTCGTGCTCATCAACACCGCCACCAGGTAAACTAAAGTCATCGTATCTCTTTGTATACATTAATAAAATATGCTGTTTATGCATGGCAATAGCGCGGGCGGTAATACGTGTAAATTGGCTGCCTTGTTCAATATTAATACTTGGGTGAATGAGGGTTTTTAATGGGCGCATTGGCTCTCCTGTAATAAAGTTAAATTATATCAGTTATTTATTTTAGGTTTTTATTAAATAGTATATAAAGTGAGTGTTTTTTAAGTTTAAGTACATCAAGTATGCTTACACTGTTCACTGATGAAAATGTAACTAAATAATATAAGCTCTGTAATTTAAGCGACAAATAGCGCGCCTTTCTTTTAGTGCTAAGGCCAAGTAGAATAATAAAAAAGCATAGGGATTAATCATGTTAAATATACTATTAGTGGACGATGACGTTGAGTTTAGTGACGTGGTTTGTCATATAGTCGAATTCCTCGGCCATAACATAAGTACAGCAACCAGTTTAAAAGAAGCCCATCAGTGGCTAGAAAACAATAGTTTTGATCACATACTGCTCGACTTTATGCTCCCCGACGGTAGCGGCTTACACCTACTTGATCATTTAAAAATGATAGGCCATTCACCTAAAATAACTCTAATATCTGGGCACCCTTCGGTAAAGGGGATTTTAGCCGACATGTGCGAACCTAATGTTGCGCATTTATTAAAGCCATTGCAGCGTGAAGATCTTGAAAGGGTGTTAAATGGCCCGAAAAAAACCATTAAAAAAACGAAATCATCAGCTATAACCCGCCACTTTGGTACGCTAATAGGCGAGTCTACAGCAATGCATAAGCTGTACACCATGATAGAGCGAGTGGCTAAAACCCACGCCAACGTAATGCTTATGGGCGAAAGTGGTGCGGGTAAAGAAGTGGTTGCTCAGGCCATTCATAATGCCAGCGAATGTGGAGGACCGCTGGTGGCAAGTAACTGTGGTGGTTTTTCAAAAGAGTTAATTAGTAGTGAGCTGTTTGGCCATGAAAAAGGCGCATTTACCGGTGCTATTGCACGTAAAGAAGGCGTGTTTGAACAAGCAAATGACGGCACGTTATTTTTAGACGAAGTAACCGAAATGCCAATTGGTATGCAACCTAACTTACTGCGCGTGCTAGAAACAAAAAAAGTAACACGTGTTGGCGGAAACCGCGAAATACCTACAAATTGCCGAGTTATTTCCGCCACTAACCGCTCGCTTACCGATTTAGCGCAAAATAATATTATTCGTGAAGATATTTACTTTAGATTGGCAGTGTTTCCTATTGATATACCGGCACTGCGCGATCGTAAAGAAGATATTCCACTATTAGCAAACGCCTTTTTAGAGCAATTAAATGATGAAAATGGCACCGCATTTAACTGGAATAACGACCAGTTAAAAGAGCTACAAAGCTATGACTGGCCTGGTAACGTGCGCGAACTGCGCCATGCCATACATCGTGCGTTTATTATGAGCGATCCACAAACCAGTGATATTACCTTACCCGATAATTTAGAGTCGCCATTTTCAAAAGTGAATAGCCAAACTAACGACAAGCAAGTGTCGGCAGGACAAACCATTGAGGAAGTAGAAAAAGAACTTATTCATGCCACGCTCGATAAAGTACAAGGTAATAAAACCTTGGCTGCACAAATGCTGGGTATTAGTACTAAAACACTTTATAACCGCCTAAATGCTTATGGTGGCATTGGCGAATATAAATAAAATTTGAGGAAAACAATGAGCAATGACAGTAAAAAACCTCTGAATGAGTTAGTACACGATGCTAGAGCACCACTTAATCGAATTTCGATGAATGCAGAGCTTATAAAGCTGGTGCTAGAAAACGATATGCCAAAAGAGAAAGCACTCGATGCGCTAAATAAAATTATTGCTAACTGCCAACAGTGCAGCGAAAGCTTACAAACAATTACAGACTCGCAATAATTTATCTCTTTGAATTAGGATGCTAAATGAGTACGCAAAAAGAACCAAGTAAAGCTAATGTCATTTGGGCAACATTTATTGTTGTGGTGTTATCTATTATTATTGGTAACGCATTTTTGGCAGTAAATACCATACACGGGTTAAGCCAAACACAAAATAGCTTAGATAATACCAATATGCTCACTACAGCTATCGAAAAGTTACATTTGTCAGTTGTGCAGGCAGAGTCGGGTCAGCGAGGTTATTTACTTACAGAAAAAAGTGATTATTTAGTTCCTTATTACGATGCACTTGAGCAGCTTGAATCACAAACTGAGTATGTGAAATCGTTAAGTTCAGAAATTAATGGTCAGGCAGAGCGCATTGCGCTGTTATTATCGTTAGTGGCTCAAAAGGAAATTGAATTAAAAAAGACCGTTAACTTAGCGCAAAATAATAAAGAGCGCAGAGCGCTGTATTTAGTAAACACAGACAAAGGACGAGAGCTGTATAAACAAATTCGCTTAGCGGTAAACGAAATTCAAGATCGAGAAATGCTGTTTAAAGTTAGTCATTTTTCTAAGTTAGCAAAAATAAAAAATGAAGCTAAAATTACTTTTGTTATTACCGCAGTCACTAGTGGTTTGCTAATTATAGGCATGTTTGTACTTACACGGTTAAATTTAAGAAATACTGCGCAGTATCGTGCAGAGCTTGAAAAACAAAACGAAGCTTTAGCCAGTAAAGTGACAGAGCGAACTCAAGAACTAACGCTTTATTCAGATGAGTTGAGCCGCAGTAACCGCGAGCTAGAAGAGTTTGCGTTTGTAGCAAGCCATGACTTGCAAGAACCACTGCGTAAAATTCAAGCATTTAGTGATCGTCTCGAAACTATGTTTAAAGACGAGCTAGGTGAAAAAGGTATGGATTATATAGCACGCATGAAAAATGCAGCGCAGCGCATGTCTAATTTAATTAATGATTTATTAGAGTTTTCGCGTATTACCACTCGTGGCAAAAATTTTGTTGATACCAATTTAAGTAGTGTATTAAATGATATTTTAAGTGATTTAGAAATTGCTATTAAAGAATCTAATGCACAGGTTAATGTGGGCGATATGCCAATAATTCAGGCCGACCCAAGCCAGATGCAACAGTTATTTTTAAACTTAATTTCAAACGCAGTTAAATTTAGGCATCCAGAACAACAACCAGTTATTAATATTGAACACATAAAAACGAGTGAGTTTAGTGAAGGGCATAATACCGAAGTTTGTTGGCAAATAATTACCGTTAAAGACAACGGTATTGGTTTTTCGCCAGATTATGCAGATAAAATATTTGTTCCATTTCAGCGTTTACATGGGCGTTCGCAATATAAAGGCACCGGCATAGGTTTATCTGTTTGTCGGCGTATAGTAGAGCGTCATGGCGGTACTATAACAGCACAAAGTAACATGGGTGAGGGTGCAAGCTTCATAATAAAACTACCTGTGGAAAGCGAGCTTTTCACATTGCAAGGAGAGGCTTAAATGCCACTTACGAAAGTAAAACCAATCACTATTTTAATGGCTGATGATGATGAAGATGATCGTTTATTAACTCAAGATGCCCTCACCGAAAGCCGTGTACTTAACGAGTTACATTTTGTTGAAGATGGTGTGGAGCTATTAGAGTACTTGGAGCGAAAAGGTAAATTTGAGCAAAAAGATACATCACCCAGACCAGGTTTAATTTTATTAGACTTAAATATGCCACGTATGGATGGCCGCGAGGCATTGCAAGCTATTAAAGCAAACCCATGCTTAAAGGGTATACCTGTTGTTATTTTAACTACCTCAAAGCAAGAAGAAGATATGGTTAAAGGCTACGACTTAGGTGCTGCGTCGTATATAACTAAGCCAGTTACCTTTGATGGTTTAGTTGAACTAATGAAAGCACTCGGTAAGTACTGGGTTGAGTTTGTAGAGTTACCAAATACTTATAATGATTAAAAACAGCCACTAAAACGGGAGATTGCATGTCTATTAAGGCAACCAAGCTGCTACTTGTTGAAGATGATGAAGATGATTATATTCTTACTAGCGATTATCTTGAGCAGCTCAGTTCCCATACATTTGAGATTGAGTGGGTTAGCGACCCTAAGCAAGCAGTTAAAGTACTTAGTGAGAATAAGCATGACATTTGTCTGCTAGATTATCGCTTAGGTGCCTCAGATGGCTTAAGTGTATTAAAACAAGCAATAAAAAACGGCTTTAGTGGCCCAATAATTATGTTAACAGGGCAATCTAATGAAGCGTTAGATTCGGCTGCACTTGATGCCGGCGCTGTAGACTATTTAGTTAAAAGTGAAATGACCACTAGCCGCTTTGCGCGCGCAATACGTTATGCTTTAGCCCGTCGCGATGTTGAAGATGAGCGACTCGAACGATTAAAAGCCGAAGCCGAAAACCGCTCGAAAGATCGCTTTTTAGCGCACTTAAGCCACGAACTACGTACCCCGCTGTCGTCGGTTTTAGGTTACACCGAATTATTAATGCAAAGCGACTTTAGTAAACAAGCCGAAAACGAGCTAGGTGTAATTTATCGCAATGGTAAACACTTATTAAGCTTACTTAATGACGTCCTCGATTTATCAAAAATAGCGGCCGATAAGCTTGAACTTAATTGCAGTGATGTAAATCTTGATAGCTTAATGGCTGACGTATTTACTTTAATGCGAGTGTCGGCGCTTGATAAGGGCTTGTCATTACGCTTTGAATCGCTGCAACCCTTGCCTTTAATCGTTAATATTGACGCAACTCGCCTTCGACAAATACTTATAAACATTATCAACAATGCAATTAAATTTACCGAGCAAGGCGAAATAACTCTTTGTGCTTGGACTGAGTTTGTTAGCGACCGTGAAATGCTATTTTTTAGTATTGAAGACTCGGGCATGGGCATTGCCCCCGAAAAACAAGCGCTTATATTTAAACCGTTTGAACAAATAGCCGATGTTGAGTCGCGTGCAGTGGGCGGTGCAGGTTTAGGACTTGCTATTTGTACTGAGCTACTTAACAGAATGCAGGGCTCAATAGCCTTAGATTCAGCAATAGGCAAAGGCTCTAAATTTATTATTTCGCTCTATCCGGGCAATATTAAAAATGTAGAGCGTAGCATATTAAGGCTCGACTTAACCCCTAATATGCAGCAAAAAAATGCACCATGTAAAGTTAATGGTAGGGTATTAGTGGTTGATGATTTACGTGATTTACGCGTTTTAGTTGGCCACATGATCACTTCTGCAGGAGCAAAAGTAGATTACGCTGAGCACGGTAAGCAAGCGCTTGAAAAAGTACGTAATGCCCAGCAACAAGGAATAGACTACGACGCTATTTTTATGGATATACATATGCCAATTATGGGCGGAAAAGAAGCCACCATAGAGCTTAGAAAAATTGGCTTTGAAGGCGCAATTATTGCCTTAACGGCAGCAACTATGAAAGGCATTCATAATGAGTTATCGGCATTAGGGTTTAATAATGTGATAGCAAAACCAGTCGATTCCAACTTACTGTATCAGTGCTTACAAGATACGCTTAGTAAAAATAATAAAACAGCAGATGTATTAATTCCCCCCGAAGTTACCCATAGTAATACCCGCTTTTTATTAGTAGAAGACGACGCCGATGCGGCGCAAATAACGCAACTTTTACTAGAAAGCTTAGGGGTTGAAACACAAATAGCAAGCAGTTATGAGCATTGTTTAGCCATACTTAAAGCAGACGCTAACTACGATAAAGTACTGCTAGATATGAACCTGCCCGACGGCAGTGGTTTAGATTTAGCAAACCACATAAAACAACATTATCCAAAATTAAAGCGCGTTATTGTTAGTGGTATGGAACCTGATCCAGTAAAAATTAAACAGCTTGAAATTGAGCAAGTGCTGCTTAAACCAATTAATTTAGCTTTGCTCGAAACACTTATTTAACCAACAATATAGAGTTGATTTATGCAGTTAGTAATATTGGGTTGTGACAACGTATTGCCCTCAAAAGTGGTGTGTGTAGGGCGTAATTACACCGCACACATTGCAGAGTTAAATAATGAACTGCCAGAGCAAATGGTGTTATTTAATAAGCCTAATAGTGCAATTGGTACTAAGTTGCTAGCAAAGCATAATAAGGATGTTTTACATTACGAAACCGAGCTTTGCTTTGTGGTAAAAAATAGTCGTTTAGTTGGCGTTGGCTTGGGGCTTGATTTAACCAAACGCGAAGTGCAGGCTAAGTTAAAAAACAAAGGCTTGCCGTGGGAGCGAGCAAAAGCGTTTGACGGCTCTGTGCTATTAACGCCGTTTGTTGAGCTTAGCGAGGACATGCAACATTTTAGCTTTGAGCTCAAAATAAACGATCAACTAATACAACAAGGCAATAGCGATTTTATGTTACATAAACCAGCGCAAATTTTAGCTGAAATTAGTGACTTTATGTACTTAGAAGATGGCGACGTGATAATGACCGGCACACCTGCAGGGGTTGGTGAAGTAACGGCGGGCAGTATATTTAGTGTCACGCTGTACGCCAATGAGCAACGTATATTAGCGCATAAATGGCAGGCCGAGTAATAATGCAAAGTTAAAAGTGCATCTATGGAGTAGGTGCACTTAGCTTGCGGTTTTTACTTTTAACTTGGTCTTTTTAATTAATGCGCATTAGCTTAATAAGGCATAGGGTATTGTCTAAAAATACGATTAATAGCGCCGAGAATTTCATCGCTTAAAGTAAGGTTAAACGCGCCTATATCTTCTTTTAATTGCGCCATAGACGTGGCACCAATAATAGTAGAAGTTACGCCATCTACTTTATTACACCAAGCTAGGGCAAGTTCTGCTGGGGTTAAATTATGGGCGTGAGCAAGTTCTACGTATTGCTTTATTGCTTGTTGTGCGTTTGGCGTATCGCGGAAAATACCGTTACGTTGCATAAAGGTCCAACGCGTTCCTTCAGGGCGTGCGCCGTTTAAATATTTACCGGTTAATGAACCCGCAGCTAATGGTGACCAAGGTAAATAAGCAATATCTTCGTGTACACATTGTTCTATTAAGTAAGGCCAATCTTTGGCGTGTACTAGGCTAAATTCGTTTTGAATCGACACCATGCGCGGTAAATTATGCTCTTTAGCTAAGTTTAAAAACTGGTTAACACCCCAAGGTGTATCGTCTGAAAGGCCACAGTGTTTTATTTTTCCGGCTTTTACGCAGTCGTTTAAACCTTCTAATATATCGAGCATATCGGCAGTTTGTTGCTGCGAATCTACCTCGGTAAATTTAAGCATTCCTGGCCATTGTTTAGCAAAATGTGGCGTGGCGCGGTTGGGCCAGTGTAGTTGGTATAAATCAATGTAATCGGTTTGCAAGCGTTTAAGCGAATCATCAACCGCGGCAATGACTGTTTGGTGGGTAATATTGCTACCTTCACGTATCCACTCTAAACCGTTTCCGGCAATTTTAGTGGCAAGTACTATGTCGCTACGTTTATCTTGATTGCGCGCTAACCAGTTGCCAATAATTTGCTCTGTTTTGCCGTAGGTGTCGGGAGATGGCGGTACAGCGTACATTTCGGCGGTATCAATAAAGTTAACACCTTGCTCAAGCGCATAAGCTATTTGCTGATCTGCATCGCTTTGCGTGTTTTGTAACCCCCACGTCATACTACCTAAGCAGACCCTTGAGACGTTTACACCACTGCTACCTAGTGGGTTGTATTGCATATAAGCTCCTTATTTACTGGCTTAGTTTTGGGTATATTGCTGTATAGCAGATAAAAGCGGCTCAGTGATTGGCGACTTTTTACCAGTTTGAAAGTCAAACATTACGACTTGCGAAGTGCCCGTAGTGGTAATGGCATTTTGCGCGTGGCTAAACACGTTGTAGTTCATCATAAAGCGATCTGTTTTAATATCGCTAATGGTGACACCTACAGTGAGAGTATCGGGAAAAGTAACCGGGCGTTTATAGCGAATGGTGTTTTCGCTGATCACAGGGCCAATACCTTTGCTGCTAATGGTTTCAAAAAGATTTATTTTATTTAAAAAATCGATGCGAGCTATTTCAAAATAGCGTAAATAAACGACATTATTTACGTGTTGCAGGGCATCCATATCTCCCCATGCCACAGTAATATCAGTATGAATAGGATGTTGATCTTTAAACGTTTGCATACATTTACGCCCTTTAATTTTAAAGTGTTTAGGTTATCAATATGGGGTTATTACCTCAAGGTAATTAACCTAGGGTATTTTATGTTTGGTTTAATTAAATAAAAGCTTTATTGTTATATAACACAGCTAGGGAGATATGTATGAAAAGTGTCGTTAATTGGCTTTTAGTCTGTTTAGTTTTTATAGCTGCATTTATTTGCTACGCGATGGGTAATGCATCGGGTGTAATTGCTTTAACAGTTGTGGGCTTTGCGTTGGAAGCAGGGTTTTGGCTGTACTCTTTTAAAAAGCGTAAAAATAATAAACGCTGTTTTTAATAGGGTACAAGCTTGCTAATTACAGGTGATTCTATAATAATGGCTGTATAAATAAACAGTTGTTATAGTGGTAATGAAAAAGTTTATTCATATAGATATGGACTGCTTTTATGCGGCGGTCGAAATGCGCGACAACCCTAAACTTGCCAATGTACCACTAGCAATTGGTGGTAATAGTCGCCGTGGCGTACTCTCTACTGCAAATTACATTGCTCGGGAATATGGCGTGCGCTCGGCTATGTCTAATTATCATGCTAAGCAGTTATGCCCCGACTTAGTTATAGTGCCTGGGCGTATGGCTGTTTATAAAGACGTGTCGACGCAAATACGTGCCGTGTTTAGTCGCTATACAGATTTAATTGAACCCCTCTCTCTTGACGAAGCCTATTTAGATGTAACCCATAGTGAGCAGTGTAAAGGCAGCGCTACACTTATTGCGCAGCAAATTCGTGCTGATATTTATAATGCCACAGGGCTTACTGCCTCGGCTGGTATTGCGCCAATTAAATTTATTGCCAAAATAGCCAGTGACGAAAACAAACCCAATGGTCAGTTTGTAGTATTGCCCGATCAGGTTGATGCCTTTTTAGCACAGCTACCGCTGGGTAAAATTCCGGGGGTAGGTAAGGTCACGCTCGAAAAGCTTAACTTAAAAGGTTTGTATACAGGCCAAGATGTACGCAAAAAAGGCGTAAATTGGATGCAGCAACATGTAGGTAATTTTGGCGTGTCGTTATATCAAAAGTGCGCTGGTGAACACATAGGCCGGGTGTCTACTGAGCGCGTACGTAAATCGCTAAGCGTTGAGCATACTTATGAGTACAATAAAAATAGTTTACAAGAATGCCTAGAACAACTTCCTTCACTGCTTGAGGAGTTAACCACTCGACTAAACAAGCAGCAGCTGCAAAATCAGGTAAATAAACTTAGTGTTAAAGTGAAATTTGCCAATTTTGTAGTGACCTCAGCCGATCAGGCGCATCAGCAATTAAATAGCGATATTTTTAGCGAACTATTAGCTAAAGCGTATCAACGCGGCTTACAGCAACCAGTGCGTTTGTTAGGTATTGGGGTAGGAATAAAGAATCAGCCGCAACACAATTTGCAGCTGAGCATACTTGATATGTAAACCCTGTAGTGACAAGTTGCCAGCGCATGTTAACTTAAGCTGGGAGCTTATCGCAGCTTGCTGGTCTTCAATATTCAAATCAACGATAATAGAGGCTTATGTTTTTAACAGGACCTTTATTTATGGCATACCCTAAAGCAGTAGTGGCTCAGCCAGTGAGCGCTAGCCTTGAATGCAACGCGCATGACGCACTTATTATAATTAGTGATGACTTTTCTCAATTAACTAATAACCCATTACGCGATGCTATTGCAGCGCAAGCAAAAGTAGATTCACGTATCGGTAAGCAAGTAACTTTATTAGTTATTAACAATAAACGTGTAGTACTGGCGCCTACTGGGCCATTAAATAGAGACTACGACGATGTACGCCGTTATTTTGATGCTGCAAAATTAGCAATAAATGAAGCTAAAGCATCGGGCAGTGTTAACCCTGCTATTTACTTGCCTAATATAAATGCCGACAGCCGTTATCAGCATGCGCTAGAAGTTGCTTACTTAGGAACTTGCCAAGCATTGTGGCAGCCATTAGAAGCGCGCGAATATCATGGCGAGGCTATTGAGCCAATTACGCAAATTGGTTTGGTTGATGCCACAGAGCAAACAATTAAAGCAGTGAATGCACTTGCAGCTGGACAATACGCAGCGCGTGATTTATGTGGCACTGAGCCTGAGCGCATGGCGCCGCCACGTTTTGCAGATTACTGTGTTGATTTATTTAAAGGCAGTAATGTTGTAGTTGATGTTATTGATGACCTTGCAGTTATAGATAAAAACTACCCTATGCTTAGCACAGTAGCTCGTGCATCGTACGCTGTTGAGCATCATCACCCGCGTGTAGTTAAATTAGAATATGTACCAGAGGGCGAGGTAACTCGTACACTCATGTTTGTAGGTAAAGGCTTAGTATACGATACCGGCGGCGCTGATTTAAAAGTGGGCGGCCATATGGCGGGCATGAGCCGCGATAAGGGCGGTGCAGCTTCTGTGGCCGGCTTTATGAAAGCAGTGGCCGACTACCAACCTAAGGGCGTTAAAGTAATTGCTTACTTAGCGGTAGTACGTAACTCAATTGGCTCTGATTGTTTTGTACCAGATGAAATTATTACTAGCCGTGAAGGTGTGCGAGTACGTATAGGTAATACAGATGCAGAAGGGCGCTTAGCTATGGGCGACCTGTTAAGTGAAATGAAAGATTTAGCTAAAAACCAAATTAACCCAACGCTATTTACAGTGGCCACTTTAACCGGCCATGCAGCCCGCGCTATGGGTCCTTATGGTGCTTACGTTGAAAATGGACCAGCACGTAGTGCTAATATTTCACGAAAGCTCGCTGATAACGGCGACTTATGGGCCGATGGCGCAGAAGTATCGCGTTCTCGTCGTGAGGATTATGACTTTATCAAGCCGCGTACTTTAGCAGACGATGTACTTTCTAGTAATAACGCAGCATCGGCTGTAACGGCACGAGGACATCAGTTCCCTATGGCGTTTTTAGCAATTGTTGGCGGCTTAGACAAGCATGGTAACGACTCAGCTCAGCCACTACCTTATGTACATATGGACATAGCGGGTAGCGCAGTAGAGGGCGGCGATTGGCAGCATGGCAAGCCAACGGCAGCCTCGGTAAGTAGTTTATTTGCTAGTTACTGTTTGTAATTACCATAAAGTAGTAATTAACAACGCCCTGTAAATACAGGGCTTTTAATTTTTAATCTAATTTAAAACGAGTTACTACACTTGAGAGTTGTGAGCTACTTTGTTTTAACTGCTCGCTGGCACCGGTTAATTGCTTGGTATTATCGAGTGACTCTTTAGTTGAATTAGCTAGATCGTTAATACGCAAGTTCACTTCATCTGCAGCTAAAGTTTGCTGCTCAGTAGCACGCGCTATTTGACTGTTCATTTCGGTGATCACACTAACTAAGCGTTCAATTTCATTTAATGATGTGTTTGCTGATGATGCCTGCTCAACCGTTGATGCTGAAAGAGCTTGGCTCGACTTCACCGCTTCTACCGCTGCTTTTGCACCGTTTTGCAGCTTA
>TARA_R110000772_G_scaffold33721_2_pt1 | contig 35141 bp, 7 predicted proteins | sample TARA_R110000772 | Tara Oceans TARA_R110000772 (sample SAMEA4397948) | marine metagenome | biome: Polar Biome; feature: [SRF] surface water layer (ENVO:00010504); material: water (ENVO:00002006), including particulate matter (ENVO:01000060) such as... | depth 5 m | reverse complement strand
GTAATGGATGAGTTTATTATTAAGGCAGAAACAATGCCTGGTATGAAAAGAGCATTTAACTTTGCTGAAAAACACAGAGCAATTGGCCTTGGTGTATTAGGTTATCATTCTTTATTTCAGTCTAAGCTTATTGAGTTTGATTCAATTCAAGCTAAAGGTTTGAATGCTCAGATATTTAGTACTATAAAAGATAGAAGTGAAATTGCATCAAGAGAATTACATAAAGAATATGGTTACACATCTCTTAGAGAAGGTTATGCTAACACAACTCTTATGGCTATAGCACCAACCAAATCAAGTAGCTTTATACACGGTGCCGTGTCTATGGGTATAGAACCCATTAAGTCTAACTACTTTATTAAAGACCTTGCTAAATCTAAGACAGTATACAAGAATCCTTTCTTAGAAGTTGAATTAGAAAAGTACGGGTTAAATAATACTAAAACTTGGCAATCCATACTTAAGAAAGATGGTAGTGTACAACACTTAGACTTTCCAACTAAATTAGTATTTAAGTCCTTTGTTGAGATATCCCCTAAAGAAATTGTATTACAAGCAGCACAGAGACAGAAGTATATTGATCAGTCACAGTCTTTAAACCTTATGATAGATCCGTCTGTCTCAGCTAAAGATATTAATAAGCTTTATATGTATGCATGGGAAGAAGGTGTCAAGACTTTATACTATCAGTTTAGTAAGAGTAGTGCACAAGACTTTGCAAGAAACATTTTAGAATGTAGTAGTTGTGAAGGTTAGGTTATTATTACTGTTGGTTTGCCTAGGTTGCAAACCACAGTATAATCCAGATAATGATCCTAACGTACTAGATTGGTATATAGATGAAGGAGAGCTTATTATTTATACTAAGCAAGACTCAATACAAGATGCATATGATAGAGCTATTTACATTGATTCTTTGGATTATAAATAAAATACACAGAGTCACATAAAGGGCAATAAAAAAAGGGGCCATCTATCTTGGTCCCTCCGTAATAAGTCATGGGTTTATCACAACTTTTACATGTATTTTTAGTAACTATTTTCTTAATCCTTTATGATTATCAATCCTATCTAGAATTTTATTAAGCTCTTCTGTTTTTATCAGTCCTGCCATAGAAGCATTCTTTAAAGCACTTATAAGTTGTAGTATCATAAAAGGTACAATAACAACTTCTGATAGCCAGCCTGTTCCGGTAAAACCTTTTTCTACCATAAGGATAACTGTAAGAATAGCTAACCATGTAAAGGTGTTTTTTGTAATTCTTAATGCTTTATATGTTTTAAAACCCTCTCTTTTACAGCCTGCCCAAACTCCAAATATCCCATCTAACCATAATACTGAACAAACTGCTAAGTATTGTTCCATGTTTTCCATTGATAAATCAAAAAAGTACGTACATAAATACGTACAGAATGCTGTTATACTCACTATTAATAATTTAGTTGTCATTATTTAATTTTATTTTCTCATGTGTGCCTGTATACTATAATATAACTAAATAATATGTCAGTCACTAGATTTAAACCTGTTAATTTGTCTTATTTAATATAAAAATCATCATTCTTTTCAAAAGAAAAATACTTTTGTATTGAATACAATAAAGGCAAAACATCAAACCAATTCTTTGCCATCTTTAATTGTCCTTTTCTAGGTTTGTTTTGATAAACAATACTACTGTCTTGCATAAACTCTTGATCGCTTAAAAATAACCATTTGACTGGAGTCTGTACTGTAAGTTCTAATGCTTCTCCTAACTCACCCAATGTTCTTGTAGATGCAATTGGTGTCTTTGCCATCTGATACATTTGTTGAAAACCACCAAGTCCAGGTATTGGAATAAACATAACCATTTCTTTTCTTGCTCGTACTGATGTATATGCAATAAAGTTTTTAAGTTTTCTTTCTATACCCTCATCATCATCATCAGCACCTTCAAATAAATTACTTAATAGAAATAAGTTCATTACCAAAAATGCTTCACCTAATGTTCTATATACATTTTTAAGCAGCATATTTGCTTTATTATCATCATAGAATTCTTCACCACTAAGATTTTCAGAATAACCATAAGCTTCTTTAAATCCTGCTCCCAAATTTTTACCTATAGACCCCATGCCTTGAGCTTGTAATACTCTTGTACCATGTTTACTAACACCAGTCATATACTTACCAAATTTAATAAAAGACAAGTATCTTCCTTCAAGCCATCCTAAATTTTGATCATAGTATTGTTGTTGAAATCTTGCTCTAAATGCAGGCATTACCCACTTGTGAAACTGAGCTATCAATATACCTAAGAAATTATTTTGAATTACCATTCTATCTTCTCTGGCATAGTTACCGTGTATCTGTTTATTTACTTCACGTATTCTATTTCTTAATCGTGCTCTATAGTTATCATTATAAGGTTGCGTAAATCCTGTTCTTTTATCTATAACAGTATCAAAGCCATCTTTTAGTTTGGCTGTTTGAGTTGCTGCATCCCAATCCCATGCTTCACGTATACTTAAAGTCTCATCTCCATTAGTTAAGAATGTACTATATAGTATAGCATGACCTATAGTACTTTGTGCATAGTATTCTGCACCTTGATTAAATGAATAACCAAAGCTTGTAAATCTTTCCCATACAGTACCTGTATCTTCTCTACCACTAAACGTTTCTCTAATATCTGTACTATCATCCATCATATAATAATGGTCTGATAACCACTCATATAAAGACAAAGGTTTCTTTATATCATAATTGGCTTTTTTTAACTTGACACTATTTAATGTAGCAACCCTAGTAGTAAAATCTGCAAAGTCCCCTATTGATTCTGGAGTTCTTTGTATTATACCCCTTGTAGCTGTAACTGCAAAATCTTGTTGTGCTCTTTTATATCCTTGACCAGTAAAAAATAAACCACCCATTGCTTCAATAGCATTATTTATTTGTCCAATAGTAAGGTTATTAAAGTTACCAAAAACATTAAATGCAACATAAGCTAAAGAGGAAGCATTGACTAATAAATTTGTTGTTTTTTCAACAGCACCTTGTGTCATCCTATCATTATCATAAAATGTCATTTTCATATAGTGATGAGCTCTTCTAGCTGCATTACTTTGCAAGCCGTCATAATTCTTTTTTCCTATCTCTTTAGTTATTGAACCTTTAGCTTTGTCATATAGTTTACCAACTAAAGTAGTTGCACCAGGAGCTTGATAATCTCTCATCTCTATTACTTTAACTATAGCTTTTAGTGAGTCTTCTATTTCTCCCATTGCCTCAAAGTTTTCTGCCATAGTACTAAACTTGATTAAACTCTTTGTTAAATCTTTTTCTAGTTGACCCTTTGTAGGCTTAGTTCTTAATGCAGCAAATTGTGCTTCTAAAGCCGCTCTCTTTTTTTCATAAACACCTAATGTAATTTTATTGTCTTTTCTTTCTTGTCTAAGCTCCTCCATTTGATTTTGGACTTGCTCTAAATCTGAGTCAACAGAAGCAGAACCAGTATAGTATACAGGTAAGGTATCAATTAAGTTACCATCATTATCTACTTGTACAATTCTTTGTGTTGCAGTTGTAGTAAAAAACTGTCTAAAGTTTCTCACCAATCTAGGTAAAAGCTTAGTCACTACAGGAGGTTTCTCTAATAGATCTTTTACCAAATTATTTTTAATGATAGGCACTTTACCTAGCATCTTATTTCTAACTGACTTAGGTAGTTTATCTAGTAATGATTCATAGTCTTTTACAAAAATATCATAGAAATTTTTTCTTGCTTGTCCTAACGCATCTTTAGGATTCATTATATCATTATACTTAGTATTTAATAATGACTTCACTGATCCATCAACATCAATAAAACTATCTTTAACTTCAACAAAGTCAGGTCTAACAGACGGGAATGATTCATTTTCTAGAATAACACCAGTAGGTCTTTTGCTAGCATCCTTATACATCTTTGTATATGGTTGTTCTTGATAATACTTTCTTCTATATGATTCATATGCTTGCTTGTTGGTTCCTGGTTTCTTTATCCAATTACCTCCTTCACCATTAGACCAAGGTTGAAAGATTTCCCATTTTGCTCTTACCTTTGTAAACTCATCTGTATACCTGTGATATTTGCCAGAATTTAATTGACCATCTTCATATGACTCAGCATTCATAAAATCACCAAAAGCTTTTTTCTTAAAGTAAAGTTCTTTATTATACTTTAAGTCACTCTCTTTGGCATTTATTATAGAGAAGATAGGTCTATAATGAAATGGCTTACCATTTATATCATACAGTTCGTCTCTTAATCTTGTTTTTTCTGAAAAATATTGTTGACCTATACGTTGAGTATATAGTCCTGTAAAGTTACCCTCTTCATCAAACTCTAACATAAAGTCATAAAGCTTTTGGAGATCCTTTTCAGATGATAAAGTTAAAAGTGATGCACCAGCTTTTCTAAGATTCTCTTCCCTAGCTTTTACTTTATCCAGGAATTCAATTCTTTTAATCTTAAATATCTTATCCATTGTACCTAATAAAAAATCTGCTGATGTTGCTAGATCTTTTGAATACAATTCTGCTTTGTCTACATCAGGAACTAATTTTATTAAATCCTCAATATCCTCTACAGTAAATGTCTTACCACTATGTGACTGTAATATGTTATTCTTGTCTTGACTCATTCCATCTTGTGATAGTGATTTAGACAAATCTAAAACATAGTTTATTAAAGCTTGATTTATTAATCCTTCTCCTTGACCATTACCTTTGATAGTAGGTGCACCAAGTAACCTAACTAACTGAATATTAATTTGGTTTATTAAAGATCTTTGAGTTGCATTAATATCTGTATTATCTTTTATAAGATATAAACCATCAAACGTAGTTAAGAATTGATTAAAGTTCATTACATACTTAACATAGTTAGGATCTTTAACAATGCTTTGTGGATCTATTACATAAGCTTCAAACTTTTGCATTTCTTTAAGAGCATCTCTCAATAGCTTTGTATATGCTACTGACTGAGCAACTGGTCCTTCTGCTTTTGCAACAGTTATATAAGATAATGTATTTGCAATTGTCTCTCTATGATCTGCAGCTGATCTATCACTAAAAATATTTGCTTCAGTCATCTCTCTAACTCTTGCCTCATCTACTATAGCTTCGTAATAAGAGCTCAATGCAACTGAAATAGTACTCTCAGCAGGATATAATGATGGATCCACTTGCTCAGCCATAGTCTCTAGCTCTAAATTTTTTTCATCTACATCATAAAGGCCTTCCTCTAAATCTTTTGATAGTTTATCAACTTCATCATCTGATATTGTATATACAGAATATGGAATGATACCATCTACTTTATCTGCATTTTGAAATTGAGGATGATTTATATGGCCATGAAATTGTAATGCTTTTCCTTTATAACTTAATATTAAGCTTTGTAAAGCATCATCTCCATAAACAATATCATACCCTTGGTTTTCTGCCATTCTTCTAACAAGTCCTACCTCTACTTGATCTTGTACAGATAAACTTAACTTATCATCCTTTAATAAATTACCTTCCTGCAAATCTACTTTATCTTGATAGTATGAACTCTTTTCTAAATCATTTTTTAATACACCTTTAATCCATGTTTTTGGATTTTTAGACATTACATTAGACTCATTGATTTGTAGTTTCAGTATCTTAAAGTGACCTACTCTATTTATTATAACCACATCGGCAATACCAGCTGTGTCAGTTAATTGATCATAAAACACTACGTTAGTTAACATTCTATCAGTAGCATTCATTGTTGTTTGTAGTTCCTCTACCAAATTATTAAAAGCTTGCTGAGCAAACTCTGGTGTTAAACCAACAAGTTGATCTTGTATATTTTCAAATGATTGATCTATTGCTATTGCATCTAACATTAAACTTACATCTTGCTTAACTTCTATAGTTTTCTGACTGTCTTGCTTCCTACCAACAACGTCTGACGTAGACTTTATAACTTGTTTTCTATCAGTTAGATTATAAAATTTACCATCTTTTTTATTTAAAATAACTAAAGGATCACTGTTTTGTGTAGAACTTTCAGGTCCTGCACTAACAGATAACGTATCAGATTCTTGTTTAGCTTCACTTACTTTATGTGTTAGCCTATCAATAATACGTTTTTGAAATTCATTAGACTTAGCTTTTACTTCATCTATAACTTTCTTTTTTTTAGGAGATAAATTATACATTACCTTACCGTTAGTCTGTAATGTATCTATATTAAATACTATCCCTGTTGTATTTAACAATTTAGCAATATCAGATAAGCTAGCTCTTTCAGAGATGTTATCTATATTAATAGTTCTACCGGTTATTACTTCATTTAAGTTTTTGATTATTGTTGATAACCATTCTAACAATTGAAGAACTTTATCCATAAAACTTTGCGTAGGACTTTCTTCATATTCTTTTTTAAAGTGTCTTGCTAATGCTTGTGTAATCAACTCCATTTCTCTTGCGTCAGCACCAATGCCTCTATTACTATTATAGGCATCATCAATCTGTTGTTTCATTTCAGGAAATGCTTTAGCTGCTTCTGCTAAGAGGCCCTCATATAAACTTATATTACTTGACTTAACTGCTTCAATAAATGGATGCAATACTTCCTCTATTGCTACCTCATCAGTAACTCTTCCTTTTATTAGGATTACATTGTTTTCTACATAAAAAGAATTAATTTCACTAAAAGGAACTCTAGACTTTCTCCATTGAGGTATGTCATTATATAACTTTTCTGCCTCACTAACAGATTTCAAAGACACATTTAAACCAGGAATTAACTTCATTAAATGCATAACAACATGTCTTGTTCTAGGAAAGTCCCATGATCTAGATTTTTCTAACATGTCCTTTGGGCTAAATATTGTACTATCTATCCTTACAGAATAAGTTTTTGGAGTTTTTTTTATTTCAACTGAGTTAATTGGTATATTATTTATCTCTAAGTATTTTTCTAATCTTCTTCTATTAGATTCTACTAAGTCATCACTTGGTTGTAATGTTGCTTGATCAGTGTTGTTTATAAAATACTTTCCTTGAAAGCTGTGTATAATACTAAGTCTCCTAAGATTGTTTAATAGTGATTGACCAAAGTCTAATTGTTTTAAGTTATATAAAGTTTGCTTATTGCTAAGAAACTCTATTGCTTCTGCAACAGTAGGTATTGTGTTTGTCTTAGTAAAGTTCTGATACTGATCAATTACATTTCCTACTATTACATCTGTACCATACTCTTGTTTTAGAGACTGGTATTCTGCTGTATTTTTATTATGACATTTGCTCATGGTTCTCTATTAAATTCCTAATATACATTTTTTAACATAGTCTTCAAAATCTTCTTCAGATTCAAAGTTTGTTAATGGGCTATTATATAACTCTATCATAGCTTCTAAAGAATCTATGTTATTATTTTCTAGTGCTTCTATTTGAGATGCTGCCTCTACATTAACACCAGGAGTTTCAAAGATACTATTATAAAGTGAAGTAATGATAGGGTATTGATTACTAATCTCTTCATCAAACAATTGAATTTGTTGTGCTTGTTTTTCAGTAGGTGTTGGTATATTTTCTTGTGCATCAACAATACCTGTGGCTTCATCTTCAACAGCCTCACGAGAAAGTTTTTCAAACTCTTCTCTATTTAAAGTTTCATCACTAGTTTGTACTGCTTCAGTCAAATTCCTTTTCTTAATCGTTGTGTCAAAAGCATCAGCTAAAGATTCAACAAACCAATTTTGACCACCCGTTTCCCAAACTGTATTTTGTTTAGTAGGTTGGTGAGTAGAAGAACTTATCCAAGCAACACCCCCTTGTTCAATTATTGAAGAAACTAACCTAGGGTGTTGCTCTAATTTAGCTGATATTAAATCTACCATCAACTTATAGTTATCACTATTTTCCTTAGTAGGTTTAGTCCTAGCTTCAGACTTATCTTTTAATGCCTGATAAGCTGCCTCAACATCTTTATAGTTTTTACCATTAAAAGTTATAGGGTAGGACTCTGCAAGGTTACCTTTAGACTTAGCTAATTCCGTAGGATTAGTAAGCGCTGCTGCTAAACCTTTAGCATTAGAAGATATTTCAACCCCACTAGTTTGTACTTCAGCCTCTTCTGCAAATGGTTTGGCAATTGCTACGGCTTCTTCATAAGTATCTAGACCAAATTCAGTAAGTGCTCCAAATTCACTATGTTGTACATCATACTTACCATCAACTGTTGATAGACTAATTCGGGCTTCTCCAAATTGCATTTGTCTTGTTTCACTAGGTTTACCAATCCCTAATAAATTATTTAATGTATCTATATCTGCAATATTAACAGCTTTACTTGTATCTTCTGCTGTAAAATTGATTTCATTTTCTGTAGCTTCTACAGTTGCATTCTCATTTGATAATGCTTGATTTTGTATAGTGTTTGGAGGTGGTACAAAATCTTCAAAATTCATACTGTCAAATTGATCAGCAGCATACTCAGTTCTCATATCACCTTTGTTTCTTATATTAGTTCTATTTTCTTGAGTACTTGGTCTTGGCCCAAACATAAAACCTATTCCATTTTGATAGTAAGAACCTTGCATTTCTGTTTTTATATAAACAGCTTTAGTTTCAGTAATACTGTCTAGCTCAAAAAAAGAATATTGTGCATCTATAGGATTAGATATAACATCAACAACATTTATAAATTTACTAAGGCTAGATTTATCAACTTCTAAAACATTAATAGCCCTTACGTTTTCAGGTATTTTATATTCTAAAGTAACACCTGCTTTAGTACCTTCTATCTTTTTCATACTATAACCTTTACGGTTAAAGCCCATAGTTGGTATTCCACCTATTTCTATTAAATCATAAGTTATTGTATTAATTTTAGAATTTACTGAAGCAGATCTAAAATAACCATCTTCAAATTGATTAACTAGCTCATTACGTTCAGCTCCAAATGTTTCTAACCAACCTTTATTAGTTAAAAAGACTTCATTAACATTGTTAATTTGTTGTAGATATTCATCCATTACAAATGGAGAAATAGCATCTAGTAAAGTTCCCCTAGCAGACTGCAGACCATCCTTAACCATTAAATAGTTTACTATAGTCATAGCATCTTTTCTTAATAAAGGATTTCCGTATAACTTTGAAAAAGAAGTTTGTAAATCTAGCTTTTGGTCTTTGTCTAAACTTCTCCAAGTATTAGCTTGAATTAGATTCATACCTGTATTGTTTGTTTCAGAAAACATAGGAAGCATAGTAATAAAATTTTCCAAAAAGAAATTACCCTTATCAGCTGATGTTAATCTTTTAATTGCAGTATATATAGAATTGTCAAAACTGTTTGGATATATTAATTGATTAGAGAGAGTTGCTCCATCTTTTACTTCAGATGACTTTGTCTTCTGCATATATGCTTGTATGGTAAAGAAAGATAACATATCTCTTTTTACTTTTTGTTGATCTTCAACTGTAAATTGTATTTTACTTTTGCTTAGATTTCTAGATACTTTAGCATATATTTTATTAAACTCTTGTGTTCCTGTAATAAATGTAGAAGGGATTAAGTCAAAAGCTATTTGATTAAATATATCTATATTAGATTTTACCCAACTGTTTTTTAGTATTGGTTGTATATCTATAAGTGGGGCCGAATCACCTGGTAGTACACCTATTGTTCTAAAGCTATCCACTCTTTTTTGAACATCACTAAAGTTAGCTCCAATACCATTACCAGCCATTCCTGTAATAGAAGACATTGCTCCAGTAAAAGATGAAATTGTATTTAAATTATTTAGAACTAATAGTATTGATTTTTGTTCTTCCTTAGTTAAAGCTTGACTATTTACACTTTTAGTCATTGTTTCCAATGATACTGATGGAGATGCATCTACCTTCTTTAATGCTCTAAGTTTTCTTGTAACTAAAGTTTTAAAGCTTGCATCAAACTTATCTACTTTATTATTAGCTTCAGTAAATAAATCCCTGACTAATTTACCATTCATTAAAAATACTGCATCAGTTAATGGTATACCAAGTGCTACTGCATTTGTTGCAAGTCCAACTGCTGATGGATGCATGCCTAATTTTGCTACAAAATTTTCTTTTGAGTTATCTGTAAGCATTGTTATAATAGATGAAATTTCATCTTGAATCCTGCTACCATATGAATTAACTTCTGCACCGTAGCCAAAATAATTTATACCACGTAAAGAAAATGTTAATGAACTTGGTAAAGTTATTCCATATTCACCCAACAAACTTAAATATAAATTTGGTGATACAGCCTTTCCAATAGCAGCACCCTTATTAACTTCAAAAGATATAACTTTACCTGTCATACTATCTACATCAATGTTCTCATTATCTAATCTAGCTACATATTCTGGAGCAGCCTTCTTAAGTTCTTGATACGCATTCTCAATAGCAGTTAGAGAAGCAGGAGTTACTGAAATATCTTTTACTGCTTCATTACCCATTAACGCATACTTATAATCTAAAACTTCATTATTGTAAGCTGCTTCATATGGTTGACCACGTTCATCAACATATTTAATATACTGTTGTTTTGTAATAGGTAAGCCTAATCTAGATGCTGCTTTTACTGCTTTATCTGAAAAGTCTGAAGCCATAAGCTCTGCATCTGTATATGAATCTTCAAGTTTACTACCTTGTTTTTCAAAAGAAGAAACAGCTTGAGAATATACTGTGTCTTTGTTTACTGCTTGATTTATATATCTTACATAATCAGAATAACCCCTACCTGGTGTTTCACCGTATGCATAAAACTTTCCTGTTTTTTTATCATAATAACTCTCCTTTGTTTGTACATAAGCAGTATCAATATCAAAATCAGCTCCTGATATTTCTATTAGTTCAGCAGGAAACATTGCAGAAGATCCATAGTAAGCAGGTAAGAAATCAACGAGCTTAACATTCATACTTGAATGATTATCTTGTGATGGTATACGTACAGCAAACATTTTTCCTACAGAGTCAGGAATAACTGTATTAGAATTATTTTGTAATTGACTATATATATCAGCACTGTGTGCAGGCATAACTGCTTCACTATAATATTGACCTGTACGTTTGCCGTTTTTATATTCTGCCAACTGATATCTTAATCTATCTCTTACTAATATACCTTTACCATTAGAAGGGAACTTGTAATTAGCACCCATGTTTTCTACATCTTGTACAAGTACTGTTTCTCCTTCTGGCACAGCTCCCCTTATAACTTCATTTCTACCTAGTCTTCCATTCTTTTCCATACTATAGATACGTCTAAGTATGGTGTGTCCTTTATCAGATACTAGTGCCAAACCATGTCCAGGAATTTTTTCTTGAAACACACCCTTGCTAAAGTAACTCATAAACAACTGTTCTGCTTTTGCTATACTTATAGGATTGTTAATGTTAAACTTAACATCACCAGTAGTCTCATCTATAGAAAAGAATTCCATAAGATTAGAACTAGCCTTAGATGCTTTTAATGAGTTTAATGCATACTTTAAGAAAACTTGTAAGTTAGGTGTTATGTTTCTATTCTTAGAACTAATAGCAAAATCTTGCATTAGACCTTCAAAACTATATATTAAATTTCTTTTATTTTTAAACTTAAGAATTATTCTTTTACCTAAACTAAGATTATACTCTCTTATTACATCTTTTATAGTTTTAAGATCAGGTCTTGTTTCTATGCTTACTGGTGTGTCAGGTCTCTGTTCAGAAGTAGCTAAAGCTTTAATTTGACTTTGCTCAGTTATTTCTTCTTTATTAGTTTTTGTTTTTACTTGCTCTCTAAAATATTTTGCATCTAATTGAATAGAAGGTTGTGTAATATTATCTCCTAATGCCTGAACATTTGTTTTTAACATTTTAAAAGCACTCTCTGGTCCAGCAAAAGTAATACCACCATATTCATTATCCATAGCTACCATATCTCTATATAGTTGTCTAAGTTCTGGATTGTTTTCTGTAAGCTCTTCTGTTAAAGTTATGTAAGAAAATTTAGCATATACTTTACCATCAAAATAAACAAACTTTTTTGAGTTCAACATCTGATTAGTCTTAGCCATACCTTGGGGTCCATACAATTCATCAGCAGTAAGTTCCTGTCCACCTTCTATTTTATCTAGCATCTGTGCACCAAACTTAGTTAAACTACCCAAAGAATTTTGGGCATGTCTATGAAATTTAGGTGTTACATATAACTGTGCATCAGAACGATCTATATCTTTACCACTAAATTCTGATTTAATTGTTGGCTCTTTAAGAATTATTGCATTTAATTTTTCAGTAGATTCAAATACACCAAATTCTGGATTAGATACTGGTGAGTATATACTATCACCTGCAGCATTTTGACCCTTAGCTCTTTTAATTTGTTTTATTGAATCTTCTAATATCATTGCTTGATCACCTAAAAGCAACTCGTTTAATGATTTAGTATTCAAGTAATCATTTAAAAATATTTGCTTTAAGTTGTAAGTTCTATCTTCTGTTATATTAAGTTTTAAAGCAGCTACTCTTGCTTTTTGTTCTGCAACCTTACCCTGAACACCATCTAGTAAACCTTTATCAATTAGTCTAGATATTTTATTATCTACACCTAGATTGTCAACCATCGTAAGAAAATTATTAATCTTAATGTTAAGTTGAAGATCCAAGATTCTACTATAATCACTTGTTGGTCTTCCTTCTATTATCTGTACAGAGCCTAATGCTTCTTTAAGTGCATTTTTAAATGAAGGTGGGTTTTCTTGTGTTGCAGATACTTCTAATGAATCTCTAAGTTCTTGAGTAATCAAATCCTTTGTATTAAACATAAGATTTTTTCTCATTACACCATCTGAATCTGGTATATTATAACCTGGAATTGTTTTAGGTATTTGAATTATCTCACCTGTTTTAGTTACAAGTTCTTGTAAAGGTAGATTTCCTTCTTCATTGTTCTCTCTTACAATTCTATTATATTCATTCTCTACAAAATTAGAAATTTCTTTTATATACTCAGGACTAATAATACCTTGATCACTTCTGTCTGCATTTATTGCCTTTATAATTGGCAATGAAATCTGATCATTTGTATTAGAAGATTCCATTATCCTAATTAGAATAGGAGCAACTGCACCCTTATCCATCTTAGTTTTAAATGTATTACTTCTAGAGTTATAGTCAAATAAATAATTGTTTATCATTGTTGTCAAAAGTTGTTTAGGAGAAAAGCTACCATAATCAGTAGTTCCTATTACACCATCTTGATATGAATCTAGATTAGCACTTCTGTCTAATGTCTTAACTTCTTTTAACCCTGAAAGTCTTTGAATTTTTAGAATATTATCATCTGACATATCTAAAAACTCAAGGTTGTTTAACAAATAATTATTAGCTAAAAACACATCATCTGCTAATCTATCTATTTCTGCTTCTTTATTTAAATCAAAAACTCTTTCTAAATGAAATGTAGGTTTTTGATGAGCATTAACTAAGTTGCCATTTACATCTCTAAATACTGATAAACCCACTGTCTCATCAAAAATAGCATTATTAATTGCTAAGCTTTTAAGCCTGGCAATTGCTCCATCATTTTCAGAGTTAAACAAATCTCCATCAGCATTTATAATATCTCTTATCCAATAGGCTTGCACCGCAGTCATTCCATCTGCTTCACTATTGTATTGAAGTATATAGTCTTGAGCTGCATTATTACTTTGACCTGTTGCAGATAATATACTATACTTCATATATAAAGGACTCAGTTTAATTCCAACTGAATCATATAGATTTTCAGTCAATGATCTTGAAAGTAAATCCAATTGACTATCTGTATATTCTTTTCTTTCTGTTAATGCATCATTAATAGCATCTAATGATTCTAATGCTTTATCTTTTGTCTTAGGATTTATCTTCCAGTTTAAACTTTTAGTAGTATAAGCCTGGCTCCACAATTCATTTTGTGTATGAGTATCATCTCTTTCTGCTGCAGAGAAAGAAATAACTTCATTGGTATTATCTTGTTGTAAGAATAACCAATCAACTTTATAGTTTGTAAAACCTTTTGTTATTTGATTAAACAATGTAGGGTTTTTAATTTGTTGAGGTAATTGTAACTCTGATATATCACTAATACTATGGTAGTCTAATCCAATATCATTAAATATTCTTTCAACTGCAGCTTTAGTATTAGAGTTATTTAAACTAAATATATACATACGTTGAAGTATAACTAAAGGACTTGTCTCATTCTTTACAGACTTTATAATACCATTATAAGTCTTGTAAGAATTTATAGGTACAATTAATTTTTCTCCACTTTCTAGTTGTGTATTACCAAACGCATCTGTATAAGGCATTGTTATAGTAGAAAGGTATTGTCTTAGATATGTTGGTAATGATGCTAAGCCTCCACTCATGTATGCTTCTTTACCAAACTGAGTTACATTTCTTAAACCTTCAGTGTTTTCATACTGATCAATATTGTCATCTTTAATTTTCTGTTGAACATCAATTAACTCAAGTACATCAAATACTGATTTATAAATTGGACTTTTTGTAATATCTTCTGTAGCATTAAATGATAATGCATCATGTATTCTATCTAGTTGTTCTATTGCTGCCACATTAGATGGTTCTGCAGAAGAATTATATTTACTATTGATTGGGTTTGTTTTATTATACAACCATGTGAAGTCTTCTAATACATCTTCAAATATATCTTGATTAGTTATTTCTGAATCAGTGTTAGTATTTTTTCTAGCAACATAACTTGCTGCCATTGAACTAACTAAATTATTTGAAATGTTACTATCCAAATACAAATAACCTTTAGAACTATTTACTTGTAAACCTTCATAAGGTAGGATAGCATTAGCAACAATAACTTGTGGACTTGTATCTAATGTAAAATCATTTGATACTACAGAAGCTTGTGCATATTTACCTGAATCAATATTTTCAAATAAAGTTAGTAATTGACTTTTATTAAATGAATTAAACATTCTTTTAAACCATTCAATTAATCTAGTAAAAAATGATTTAATTTCGGTATCTGCTTTTGAGCTTGAAGGGCTTTTCTTAAATGTCTCAAACTCATCTGCCATATACTCTTCATAATATCTATTTTCTAATTCTACATCAGACATATTAGTATATGTATCTGCAGAGTTTCTAAACCTCTGAAGTTCTACTGCAATACTTTTGCCTTGAAATCTTAGCAATGCTCTCTTTTGTGTTTTAGCAAGACGCAGTAAACTTTTCTGTTCAGCAGGAGTTAATAACATTCGGTATACACCATGAAATGCTTCATGATATCTAAAACCATTTGATGCCCCAGTATATAATGTACCCCCTGTTCTAAGACCTCCTGATATAGCTGCAAGATCCATAGCAAATGCACCAACTCTTAGGCCACCTGCTTTTAAATTATTACCTAATGTTTCTATATCTCCTATTCTAATAAATTCTGGAAGATTAGATTTTGCCCATTCAAGAAATATATCTAAATCTTCTACATCTTTTTTAGAAAGCCTAGGAGACAAAATTTTATTGGCTGGGCCAATTATTTTTTCCCTTTGCTTTAATAAGTCTTGATATATTTTATCTTTTCTTAATGCTCTTACCTTTTTCTTTTCACCTACTTGTTCAGATATCTCTGATTCTCTTTCAGCTATCTGATTATTTATTGCATCTATAGGAGTTTGTGCAATTAGAGTAAGGTCAATATCATTTTTCTGTTCTGCATTAACAGAGCCTGTAAGATAGTTCTCTATTTGATCTTTTAGTGCTGTTCTTATATCCTGTTCTCTAGCTGACAGCTCAGTACCAGCTATAATTTTCTGTCCAATGGATTGAACTAACTCTGTTTTTTGTACTTCTGAAAGATTATCATCTACAAAAGCAAAAAAGACATCATCATTAATTACATCTCCTGTTTCTTCTGATTTAGTAATTGCATTATCAGCAGCTTCTTGAGTTAGTTTATCACCTAAGTTAGTAATTGCTCTAGCTCTTTCTCTAGCAGGATCTTCTCTTCTACTCTCTGTATCAGTTACTCTTTTAGAACTATCATGTTCCAACTCTGTTCTTGGTCTTGCTAAAAATATACCTTTGTCTTCTGCTGCTTTTAAAGAACTTGAATTTGCTTCAAATCCAATAGACTGACCAACTCTAATTTCAGGAGCTAGCTTAGTAACTAAGTCTTCCATCATTGTATCTATAGTTGCATCTAGTGGTAAAGACTTTCTAAAATTTGCTATAGTTAAACTTTCTATTCCTACAGTGCTACCAACTGAGCTATTAATAATATCGGTAAAGAATTGTTCCATATGACCTAACGGAGTATTCTCTTTTTGTTGAGCTTTTTTTTCATAAAAAACTTTGCCCTTTTTACCTGTATATTTATTAAACAAATCCGCTCTTAATGCTCCATCAGGTGCAACATCAATAGTAACATTAGTTCCTTTTGGTCCACTAATAAAAAACTTTCCATATTTTTCAATAAAGTCTAAATGAAATTTATCATTATATCCTTTATCTTTAATTACAGATTTGCCATTCTTAGTTGTTTTATTTTCTACTGCTGCTAAGCTTGCCTGTTGTAACAGATCATTCATCATTTCACTAACAACACCCTCTTCAATATTAATTGCTTTTGCTGTAGCTAGTGTCATTAGACCACCGGGTTGTTCAATAGGCATTATATACCTATCAGTATAGCCACCATTCTTTCCAGTTTTATCACCACTAATCATCTTATCCCAAAGTCCTGAATCCTCAAGTTTTAGTTTTATCCTAGCAGCTAATTCTAATTTTGCACTGCCGCTGAGGTTAGATCTTACTATGGGACTTCCTTTCATATTACCAGCTGCATCTCTTGATATATCATATATAATAATATCTCCATTAACAGTAGTTTTCTGACTTAATTTGTTTAAAGGAATTTCAGGATTATTAGCTTTATTATATGCAGGTATACCTTCATTTCTGATTATCTTTAACCCCTCTCCTAACGTACCAACAGTTTGATCAGAATCAATCATCTCATTAGCAAATGATATTAGCACAGCTTGCTTACCAAAATCAGCAGCTACTTGTTGTATAGCAGCTTCCATACCTTGGTCACTATTTGCTGGGATTATTACATTTTTTGCATAGTCAACAGTCATTGTTCCAGGTGTTACCACCTTGCCATTTCCATCTATAAAGTATAACGTATCATTAGGTATAAAACCAATTGTACCTTGACCTTCCTTATCAAGAAGGCGGCCTTCCATCATAGGTATATTTTGTGCAGCTAATGCATTATTAATTCTAACTGTTGCGTCTTTATTTAATTTTAGCTCTACAGTAAATCTTTCTGTCTGTGTTCTAATATAAGAATTAGGTATACTCTCAGGCCCACCTTTATATCTATCATCAAAATCATCAGGCCGCTCTCTATTGTTTACTTTAAAGTCTACTATAATGTTTTGAAAATCTTCTGGAGATAATGCATTTACTATATACTGGTATCTTTGCTTAGGTGTTAAAGATCCTTTTGGTTCAGTAAATAAACTTGCAGGATAAACTTTACTTAATCTATCTGAATATAACTTATAAGCATTAGTAGGTAAAGTATCAAAGGTTAATTTTTCTAACTCATATCTAGTAAAGAAGTCTAATTCACTTTCAGTTTTTGAATTATTATATCTTGTTTTATAATCATTTATGTAGAACTCAGTAGGAACAAGACTTATTATACCACCCTTATTATCTGAACTATTTATTCTAAACTCTTCCCCTGTATTTCTATCATATACAGACATTCCTTTTGATAACTGTTCACCATCAAATATAAAAACTCTACCATCAGAAACTTCTTTATCTAAAATATTAAGCAATCTTTTTGCTTTAGATAAATCAGTATAAGTTCCTGTTTCTTGTATGTCAGTAGAAATTACATCTAACTGTGCTTGTGTTAAGTTACCACCTTTTTTATCTACAATTTTATAAAAAGAACCACCTTCTGTTTGTATTTCTACTATGTCAAAACCAACTCCTTGTACAGGTGGCTTTACTGATCTAGCACTAGGAACATTTACAGTAGTAAATATATCCATGTTCAAGTCCAAAGCATTTAATACATCTTGTATCAAAGGTTCTTCTCTAGCTATTTTGCTATCTAAAAACTCTTGGAATCCTTGTTCACTATTTAATTGTTGTTGTGTTGGAACCTTTAAACGTGTTTCTTCAACACCGTTCTCAACTACAAAAATTTGATAACCCTTACCCCATATTCTTTTTATAGCATCGTAAGCTGTTTTAATTCTAACACCTTCTTCAGATACTCTCCAATCTGCAAACTCTAAAGCATTATCAAATGCAGATTCTTTATATTTACGGTATTGAGATTCTAATAATCTTTTTAGAATTGGTGATCTACTTGTATCTCCTATTTGGATGTCATCAATATCAGCATCCTTTAATTGTTCTTCAACATTGATTTGTTGTTCATCAGGAACAGCATCCTGAACATCCTTCATATCCTGTTCAAGCTCATTGGTAAGTCTATAGGTATTTATAAAAGCAATCAACTTCATAGTAAGTTCTTGGTCTGCATCTAAATTTAATGCACCTCCAATAGCTCTACCATCTATACTAAATTGCCCATTGACTAAACCTTCTAATAAACCCGCTGAACCAATTTCATCAGATAAAAATGCTCTGATTAGTTCAGGTTGCATATATACATCTTCTTCTGCTATGTTATTAATTAATTCATTTTTCTTTAATGAACTTATATACTGCTCAGTTTGTGATCTATATACTTCTTTTCTATTCTTAAATAAAAATTCAAAATATTCTACATTTCTTTGGACTATCTCTGCCGTAACCTCAGGGTTAGCCATAATATTAACAGTCTGTGAAAAAGCAAATGCATCTTCTTGTAATGAGCTGTGATCTATTAATTTACTTAACACGTCATCTATTACTTCTTCATTTACATAATCAGATTTATCTTCAGCAATACCATTTAAATATGTTTTTAAAGCACCTTTAATTGATTTTGTTTTAGCTCTATTAAAGAAACCTTTCTTAGTTAAGTTTTTAGGATCAGTTAAGATGTCATAATATCTTTTTAAATCTTTTCTTTTCCTTTTGTCTTTTTTAAGTTCAGTAGCTGGAACACCTGCATCTTCTTTGGCCTTAAGTTCTTTATCAAGTTGATCTATCTCAGTCTTAATACTTTCTGCATTAGAAAGAACTCTTATATCACCATACTTTTGTTTAGTAAATATTGGTTCATTTTCAAATGATTGTTCAATTTCCATTTGTCTTTTGACAGCATCAAGAAATGATTCTTTAGAAAATATATACAACATCTTAGCTTGATCTATAGCTCTGTTATGAAAAAAAGCATCTCTATAAGCCTTGCTAGATTTATCATATTCACTTAAATCTAATTTTTTATCTTCAAATAATTTATCTGTTTTTTTAGAAGCAATTCTTTCACCAAATTCATTTATTCTAGTTAGCTCTTCTACAAATTTGTTTCTTAATTTTTCTGGGTTTCTACCAAAATCTTTTTTATTAAATGCTTCTCCTATTTCAGTATCAGACATTTTAGAAAAGTCTGTAACCATTTCTTTATATATACCCATCAAACCTCTTTGATATTTATGGTATAGGTTATCAAAGCTTGTAAAGTTTCTATTGTTCATATAATCATACTTGCTATTTAAAGCAATAGACATATTAGCTATACCAGCTGCTTGGTCTTGTAAAGCAGCACTCATCTTAACAGGATCAAGCATAAGATTTATCTGCTCAACTTGTGTGCCCATTTCATTAGCTTGTGCCACAACATCATCAATCATCTGTTCCTCTGTCTCTCTTTGTTGCTTTGCATAATCTACAATCTCTTGATCAAACATTGGGTTAAACTTTTTACTATTAGCAACTTTAGATCTAACTGTACTATAGATAGCAGGGATACCTTCAAATAAAATCTGTTGATAAGGCCCCATCATTCCACCAATAAGAAAACCTGATGCAAATGTTTCAAGTCCTTGTTTAGTAAATATTTCATCACCAGCGGCACCATAAAATCCACTCATTGATAATTTACCACCAGCAGTAGGGTCTCTTAAAATAGCACTATAGTATCCTCCTGTTGCTGCTGATATAGCTTCTTGAGATACTTCTTGCAACCCTTCTACCATACCACTAGATCCATACCTTAGCATTACCCCACCTGTTGTCTTTGCAGCACCTTTCCATGATGCAACTTTAAATCCTGCTTTAATTTCTTGTGGAATAGACTTAAGTAACCATTTGCTTTTCTTTATATAAGAAGTTGGACCATTTCTTAAAACTCTAGCTAAAGTAGTTGCAGTTCCCTGATTAAGTTTTTTTGCCCAACTACCAAATACATTTTTAAATACTACTCTGTTAGATGCTGCAATCAATGCAAAATTAGGTGCTAATGTTTTCCAAGAAGCTTGAGAAGCAGCAGTCTGAATTTTAGTCATTTCTTCTGGAGAAATTCCATTACCATTATTTCTAAAATTAGAATATCTCATTCCATTTTCTAAAACAGTATTGTATACTAAACCTGCTTCCATTTTTGACTCTGCTAATGCAGCATTGTACATCCTCATATCTCTATAAAAAGCACCAAACACTTCAGTATTTTTTCCTATGTTATATGCATTTTGAAAAGTATTACCTGTTGTCTTCCAGTTTTTAATAGTGTGTGCCATCTCAGGACTAATAAGCTTTGCAGTAAAATTTCCACCTGTTCTAGCTATATCCCAAAAATCTTTTGAGTAACGAATATTGTTAAAGTTTTTAAATAGATTTGCTGATGCCTTAAAACCATTCATGATAGTTTTAGGAAGTCTGGTAAGAGTAGCTAAGTTTTTTAAAGTTAATGCTCCATATGCTGCTAATGAACCACCACCTGATGGAACAGATGCTAAAGCAGCAACGCCTGCACCAATAACTTCTTCCACTGCTATCTGATAAATAATACCTGCAGAATACCCCCAGTTTAAAGCAGTGTTTCCCAGAAATCCTCCTAGGTTTCCTGTTGTACTACCACCTATTCTCATTCCATCTTCCATTGTAAATGCACCTTCTAGGTCAGGATCAGAAAGATAACTACCATCAAATACATCAGCAGCAGATCTATAATTAGAAAATCTTCCACTCCTAAAAAGTCTTTGAAGTTGTGGTATCATTCTACCTAAATAATCTCCAGAAGTTTCATTAGCATTTAGAACTTTGTCCATATTAGCATATGGTGTAAAACCTACATCTGAGAATATATCACTTGCATATACTTTATCAAAATTTATTGCTCTACTATTAGCCCAAAGAACATTAGGTAGTTCTACTTGAGTTTCTAAAGGTTTACTCCATATATCATCTAATGCTTGAGCTGAACCAGGTTGAATTGGTGGTGCAGCATTTATAACAGATGCTTCTGCTCCACCAGATATATTAGCTAATGTAGATGCAGATATGCCATCCATAAGTCCTTTATACATAGAAACACTTCTATCATATTCATCACTCACCTGATTTCTCATATCAGGAATTAAGTCATCAATGCTACTATAAGGTAATGATGTGTCTATTGGATTTACATCCACTGCATCCTTGATTATTCTATCTTTAAGATTGTAATCAGGTCCAGGCATTTTTATATCTAGGTCTGCCATAAAATTATAATTATTCTGGTTTAAATGCTTTAGCTCGTTTGTACATATCTGCTGCTACTTCTTGTGTTGCACCAGGATTATCAACCATGTAATTCTGTATAAATTTTACTTTGGTTAAATTTTGTGCCCTTATCTGATATATATGTAAATTATTAAGCCTATCCAATTCTGCAAATTGTTGTTGAGTTTGTTTAAATCTAGTATTTAAATCTGCTGAGAAATTTAAATTTCCTGCTTTTACAATGTTACCTGTATTAATAGGAACAACTGTATATTGTTTAGAAATATCTTTAGATAGTGGATTATAAACATGTCTGTATCCTGTTATGCTTATTCTTCCACCACCTAAATCTTGAAATGTAATTTTACCAGGAGAAAATCCTGCCTTGGTATTTGTAACATCTTCATATGTATAAGATTGATCATTACTTAAATTCATATTTTGTTCAATAAAAGATGAACCTTGTATTCTGTTTAAGTTATTAGGATTAACATCTCTACCTCCTGTTCTATCATAAATCATCATGACACCATCATTCATTACACTAGTCCATTCGCTGTATGATTCAGCGTCATCTTTATATAAATTCTTGATTTCTTGTTTAAATGCAGTACTAAAATTATGTATCTTATATCCACCCATTGCATTTCTAAGTTCACCATCTACTCTATTAGCTCCTAAATTAGGATAGTAAGTAACTGAAAATTCACCCTTAAGAGCTTCATTTTGTAAACTACTAAATATTTTAGCTGCAATTAAATTTTTACTTTCATCCACATCAGGACCTGCTTCAATATCAAAAGCATCAAAATCACTAATTTCTTGTGGAGATGGTATTACAGAAACTCTTGTTGTTGGATCTTGAGTACTTGATGCAAACTGAGTTAAAGCCATCCCTAATAACCTATCCATAGTTGTACCTGCATCAGGATTAGCATTACCTGTAGCAGTTTGTGTAGGAACAAAACCAATGTCAGCAAATGGAGTATTAGGATCATAACCTCTAGTTAAACTAAGATAAGAATCACCTCCTATAGTATTATAACTTTTATTTACTCCTGTAGTTATTGCCTCCCATAAAGCTTTAGATCTACCAGATATTGCTTTTTCATCTATAATAGTAACTGTACGTTGTGTACCACTTTTAAAACTACCTTCATTTTTTGTAGTCATCCAATCAGGATTACTTGTACCTGCATTTTGAGGATTAAAACCTACACCTGATACATCAAAGTTTTTAATTTTACCAGACAAAGCCAATTCTCTAAATTTCTTTTGATATTCAGGAAGAGTCATATAATTTTTAACACCTTCAACTTCATTATATGGCAAAGGATAACCGGCTTTTACCATTTCATCAACCCATTCATTTTCTTCTCTTGCAACTACTATAGCTGCTGAACCTTTATCATATAATTCTCTTTGGTATTTTTCTAATCTTCTAAGATATAAATCTTCTCTTAAGTCTAAACCTAATGCTTCTGGGTTATTAGGATCATTGCCAAATAATCTTAAATACATATCACTATAAGAACCTCCTTGTTTAATATAGTCAGGTGATCTTTGTGCAAGTACTGCATCTTTATCCTTAAACCAATTAGCTTGTTCCTCAAAAATCCTCATTATATCTGATTCATATTGTAACGCATCAGGATTCTGAGTTACTTGAGTACCATTAATTATATCTTTTTTCTTTAGTAACCTATCTGCAATATCTTTAGGTGACAAAGTCATTTCTTCTCCACCTAATGTTATAGTAAATTTTTTCTGATCAGGATATCTTGCAGCAAGCATATCACTTATAATGCTAGCTTTTTCATTTAATATTGCAAAACCATCATTAGCAATTTGATCTGCATTAACTTCAAATGGAGTGTAATCCGGATCAATATTATCATCTTTAATACTAAAGATAGCTGCTCCAGGATCACTATAATCTATAAAACCATCATTTCTGGCTCCGTCAGTTAGAGATTCCTGATTTTTTTGTCCATCTATTTGACCTTGAAGTACTTTTAATTTAGCATCAATATCTCCTTGTTGATCTTTTAATAATTTATCAGCTTGATATTTTGCCGCTATTTGTTGCAATTGAAATTTGTTTTTATCTTCTGCTAGTACATAATCATTTTCTCTAATTGTAGTCTCTGCATTTTCTCTACTATAATTATATGCAGCACTTTGTAGATCCTGAGCTATATTATAATTTTTATTTAAACTATATGCTTTAGATATTAAAGCTTGATCATCTTGATCTGGTGTATTTGTAAATTGATTTACTTTTAAAAGTTCTTCTAAATTAACTTTAAGTTGTTCAGCTTCTGATAAAGATTGTGATATTTGATTTTCTTCTGCAGGTGTTAATCCATTAAGTTGTCCAAAGTTACCCCATGAAGTAGTTTGTTGAGCTATAGATTGTATTTCTTGATCTAAAGAATTGTAACGTTCACTATTAAGTAATGCTACTCTTTCTACTTCTGATTGAGCCCACATTGTAATTCCTTGATTCATAGAATTAATAGAACCATTAGTCATTCCTTGTTCAGCAAACTCCATAGATGCAACATACGCTTTAGCATCATAAAACTCTTGTACTCTTGGATCATCTGTTAAATCAGTCATCACTCTTCTATATGCATCACCTTCAATAAGCTTACCATTAGTATCTGTAATAATCCATCTATTTGCAACTCTATCATCAGGTGTACCTAGTATACCATCAGCACCTGGCTGCATTGTAAAATGATCTTTCTTTTGTGTAAATCCTTTTCCTTCTAAACCTAAACTTCTTAAATAATTTTGAGCATATTGTGTTAGATCAGCATCTTCAACATACTTTGGCAATGGCATATTTATTAATTGATTTCTGTCAGCATCTTGAAATTCTTTCATTCTATACTGCATGTTCTTTACTCCAACCGGATTATAAAGTTCTCTTACATTTTGGTCAGGAGAATTAGCAAACTGATTAGCCCTGTTCATTTCTCTTTTATATGTAGATGTATATACAATATCTTTTACTACTGCTTCATCTTCAAAAAATGGTGCAAATACAGATTGAGCTGCAACAACATTTGTTTGTAATGATAAATCTAAACCTGAAATTTTAGATAACTCAGGTGCTAAATTTTCTATAAACTGTTGTTGGAACTGTTGATTCTCAGAATGTGATAAATCAGAATATACTCTACTATAAAGATCATTGGTAGCTTCCCACCCAGCTAAATATTTATTTTCTCTTGCATCTAATGTTGCACTTAAAAATTTATAATCAGGTGTAAACGGTTTAATGTCTGGATAATAATTTTTTTCTCCTTTAATATAATTTGCCATAGTTCAAATTTACTGATATTTATAAAGTTTACCAACTGATATAAATAAACCTTTTATGTTTATGCACCCATCTTCCCTGTGTAAAAGGGATATGCAAACTTCTTCATTCCACTTCCACCATTTTTAGCTTGATATTTTACAGAAGGCGCATACCCTAAATCTTGTGGGTTGTTAGCTTCATTGTCTCGCAGCCTGTCATTATAGTCATCTATCTTTTTATTAGATGATGAAGATTTATAACCATCAAGAATAAATTCTAAACTGTTGTCAATACTCCTATCATCCATATCTGGGTATTGCGTCTTTATTCTATCTCTTTCGGCTATATATAAATCACTTCTTTTTTGTTGGTCTGTTCTATCATCAGGATCTACTTGTAAAGGTTTACTTCCTTTTTGTGTTTCTATACCACCTGTACGTTCATCAATTTTTATATAGTCTTTAAGTTGATTTAAATTAAATGTATTTGCTCTGTTAGTAATAGCTTGATTATATAACTCATTACTTTTTTGTTTATCCCAATTTTCAAAATCAGTGTATCTACTTAAAGCTGTTACAGTACCGTCATACTCATCTTGGTATGCTTTAGCATTTGCTAAACCTGTTTTAAGATTAAGTTGAGCTTGAGGCAATGCAACACTATTCATAATTTTTATATTGTTAGTATTAACATTACCAACATCTTTTGCAAGTTGATTAACAGCTTTACCAAATAAATTAGAACCTGCTACTTTACCTTTACCAAAAGCTCTTAAATTTTTAGCCATAGTATTCAGAGCAGCATTAGTCATATTAGCTCTACCTGTCCAATCATCTAAAACATAATCTATTTCCGTATTTGGAACTCTAGGTATGTTAGGTAAGAATAACGGATTCTCTAATGAATTTTGAGTTGCTATATTATTCAAGTCTTGCCACCACCAGTCTGGTCTATCTGGATCAGGTATATCTATTTCTCTAGTAATTGATGTTTCAGGATCAATAACTTCAGCAATCATGTTTTCTGGATCTTCTGTTCTAATATAACTTCTTGCTTTATTAAAAGTTTTCATTCCAAATTTACCATCTACTTTTCCACCCTCGTCATTGCCAGGAAATAATGTTCTTGCTTTACCATTCTCTCCAAAGTTCTGTGTATGAAATTCATTCTCTACTTCTTGCATTGCATTTTGCACTGCCGTCCATTGCTTATGATATTTCTTAGCTTGTGCATCTACTGGTCTTTTACCATCGCCACTCCATTTACCTTTTTTCATACCATAATCAAAACCTGGTACTTTTTTAATTGCGTCACCCCATCTTACTCTAAAATCTTTTTCAGCTTGTTCAGTACTTAAATCACCACCATAAGAATTAGGGCCAGCATCACCTGCTTGTATACCTGGAATTTTACTTGTAGAATAAATACCTTGTCTAACTCTAACGTTATCACCAAATGCACCATCTTGATACACCTCTATTAACTCTCTTTCAAGTTCAGTATATACATCTTTTTTATCTCCAACACCACTTGTATCTATTTCAACAAAGTCAAACTCACCAAAATCTTCAAATTTATTTTCAGTTAATGGTTTAGTTACAGTAAATGTTGTTTTACCTTGACCTTGATCATATACTTTAGTTAGTGCCCAGCCTGAATTTAATTTTTGTTCAAACTCCTCTCTTTGAGGATGACCAACTGGTAAAGGATTACAGTTGTAATCTTTACATTGATTAGTTTCAGCTCCAGCTACTTCTTGTACATTTATATTATCTTCAGTACCATTTGCTCCAGCTTCACCTTGAGTGACATCAACAATAGTTTGTTCAACTGGTATAGATAAATCACCCTCTAAAGGCTTTGTTCTAAAAACATCAAAATCTTCTGGAACTTCTGGTGATATAGCTGACGCATACATTGCTCTTTCTTCATCTGTCAAATCCATACTTGAAAGACTTCCTGAACCTTCTTTACGTAACGTACCATCTTGTTCTCTGTGCAGTTGATTTCTAATCACATAATCAATAGCTTCAGCTCTGGTTACTTCTTTTCCATTTACTGTATAAGTTGCTGTTTCTGTAGGTACCTCAGAATTCCCTGTTCCTTGATATTTATCTAGTTCACCACCTTCTCTTAAAGTTGCTTGTAATGAATCTTGTTCATTACTTAAAGCTGTAATATCTTGTGCATATTCTGGAGCTTGTTCTTGTTGAGGAGATTCTTGTAATGCACCTGCATCAGGGTTTTCAATTTGTTGCATCATTGCTTGTAACCTCAACACTTGATCTTGTTTCTCAGGTGGTAAAGATGCAATGAATTCTAATTCTGCTTGCTGCTTAGTTTGATTTTCCATTTGTGCAGTAAACTCTATAGGATCAATTCCTTGTTCTTGTAAATAAGGAAAAGAAGCTAATGGCACACCTTCTTCAAAACCTTTTTTAAGTTCTTGTCCAAATGCTAATTTAGAAAGATTATACATATTTTTGTCTAGCATTAGCTCTGCACTTCTAGTAGAAATGTCATCAGCATACTCACTATTAATTGCTGCGTAAAAATCATTCAATTGATACTTCTTAGATATCTTAGCAGGAGTAATTTTTTTTCTGCTTTCTATACCAAATTCTGCCATCTCACTCTTATCAAACTTCATTGCATTTGTATCAGAGAAAACAAAAGATTGTTCTGGTAAAAACATTGGTACACCACCACTAGAGTGTCTAGGGCCATTTATATTATATAATCCAAATTGATTATTACCATTTAAATCTGTAAGAACAGTTTCTCCACCTTCAGCTTCTATGTTTGCATCTTCTCTAGGAACACTTGACAAACTGTATCTTACAGATTGATCATCAGTATTATTAAAGTTAGTACTTCCATAAAACTCTTGAGGAGTTGTAACCAAACCATAATCAGCTTGATCACCAGTTGTCATTCCACCATCTCTTTTAATAGCAGTCTTTTTAACTTTACCATCAACTAATTTAAAACCTTTTGGTAATTTATTTATTTTTACTCTAGCCATAATTATATTATTTCTATGTCAGCACCAGCTGCTATTAATTGTGCAATCATATCTTGTGATAACTCTACTACTTCTCCGCCTGTTTCCATTGGTGAAGGAATTGGAAATGTTTGTGTACCCCTAATATTATCTATTTTACTTGTATTTATATCTGAAAAATCATTTGGAAATAATGGTGTTGTAGTATTTCTACTTTCATTATCTAAAAATTCTTGTAAAAATTTAATTTGTTCAGCAGACATGTTTGAATAGTCAAATTCAGATTTTGTTGGTTGTTCTTTATCAGGCATATACAAACCAGGATTTGTTTCAAAACCTGTCTGAGCAATTCCGCCTTTTTTTAATCCTTTAGTTTTCATTGCTAGTTTAATACCTTGCTTTGTTGCCCAATTAGCATCATTATAAAAATCTTGTTCTTCTACATAAGATCTTACTTCATTTTTATTTATCCCAGATTCATTCATATATCTTTGAATGTCTTTCTTACTAACATTATTAAAAAAACTAAGACCTTCACCCAAAGAGCCAATATTCTTTGCTTCATTATATATATCTTCAATTTCAAAAGCACTCTCATCGTTTAGGTTAAGTAACTTTTTCATAGTGCTGTTATTTAACATTTTTGCAGGTAAAACATTGGCTAAATTACCACCATACTGAGCAATTTCTAAACCATCTCTACCCACAGTAGTGTAAGGAGAACTCGCAAAGTTCATATAGTAACCAGGAGTTCTTTCTGCCTCACCTTGAAGTTGTCCAGAATTAGCATCATATAATCCTTCACTCATTGGACCTTGAGTTACTGTAGCATATTTATAATCAGCACCAGATCTTTCATCTATCCCTTTTAATGCTCGTGCATAGTTTTTCCTATCAGCAATCCTATTCCTAAATCCAGCAAAATCAACTAAAGCTTTAGCACCACTTGCTCCTGCCCTAACTAAAGGATTGTCTTTAATCCTGTCAACAGTTCCAGAAATTTTATTATTTACATTAAACTCAGGAGTTGTAACTATTTCTCCAAATAATTGATCAGCTGAAGGATTTGCGCTTGTACCAAGTGTAGCTTCCCCTGTACCATCACCTCCATCTATATCTATGTAATCAGGTCTTTCATCACCATCCCTGTCATATAAATTTTCTTCATCTATCAATTCTGCATCCGCATCATCTTCAAGAGAATAATCTTCCATTACATATGGAAATTCTTCATATGCCATTGGATCTTCTGCAGGGTATCTTACTTCAGTACCTGGTTGTGCTTTACCTTCTTGTCTTGCTATAGCTCTTTTAATTACTTTATCTCTATTAGCTAAGTAATCACTCTCACCACCCATTGCCATATTAGACATTATGTTGTGCTGTGCTTGTGGTGGCAATGCTTTAAACCCTGCATTATTTATTCCACCACCTTTTGCCATTTTACCTGTAGTTTTTTTCCATAAGTTTTGCAATAATTGTATTGCACTTTCAGACATCTTAGCTATATCATGACCAGCTTGCTGAGCCCATTCACTAAATGTAGTAGTATCTTCTTGCATAGCAACACCTGAAACATCAGATACAACTTGAGCTTGTTCATCAAGTTGTGATTGAGTATTTGTATCCCATTCTTTTTTTTGTTGCATAGCCCAATTAGCATATGCTTGTAGATTTTCTGGAGTTGCCATCTTAGACATATCAACATCTACATCATAATATAAAGGTTTTGTAGCTTTATACATTTCCATTTTAGATAGACCATCTGGATTAGGATTGCCTGGTGTTAATTGAAATTTTTCATCTTTCTTAAAAGGGTTATTAACACTGATACCTTCTCCTCTTTTAAATACATCTTTGAATGCACCTTTACGGTTACCATATGGATCTAACTCATTGGAAAATAATTCTTGATTTATTGTTGAAGCAGTATTTAAAAAATCAAAAAGAGGGTTGGTTGTTGGAGGTGGTGACAATGGTGCAACAGAATAATTTTGATTAGGTAAATATAAATTCGTTTCTCTATTTAAATTATTTGCTAAGGTATTTCTATCTATGTTAGATTCATCTGCAATAAAAACACCATTTATATATTGACCTGACTCACCGCCTTCTTCTCTTTTAAACTTAGCAGCGTTCTTTGCAAAATTAGCCATCTTAACTATGGACGGAGGATATTTTCCTTTATTGGCCATAACTTTTTTTGCAGCTTCCTTAGGTGTCATACCACGTGCTTTAGCCCAAGCTGTAAACTTACCTTTATTTTCTGGCTTAATTTCTATACCTGATTTGGCCATAGTTCTAACTTGATCAGATATATCTATCTCTTCCTCTTGGGATTGAGCTTGTTGTGCAGCTTCTGTTTCCTTTTTTTTAAGAGCTCTATTTCTAGCCAAAAGTTGTGGATCCCTATCTACTTCTTGTGGAGAAGATGGCTCTGGTGGTGCACTAGCTGTTTCAAATATTGTTATAATATCTTCTTGCTCCATTCCTCCCATCATAAGTGCTTGACCAATAAGTTCTTGCTCAACTTCTTGTGACATCAATTCTTTAACTACTTCAAGTAAATCTTTACCCTCAGCAATTGAAGTTTTAATCATTTCAGTAATTTGCATTACTTGAGGATCAACTTGCGGTTGTTGAGGTTGTTGAATCATACCCGGAGCTTCAGGAATCATCTGTCCACCTTGTTGTTTTAAACTTATTTTGTTTGCTTTCACACTCATAATATTATAATATTAATATACAAATAATTACTCAGAATCACTAATTTTTTAGGTTTAAGAATTGCCTAAGATGTTTGTCATAATATAATTTTGTGGTGACAAACCTGCTTGTTTTGCATCTCTATAATGTATTCTATTTAATTTATCATAATTTTTTTCTGCTTTAATTTTATCATTTCCTACATAACCACCAACAAGATATTTTTTGTAAGAGGTATATTTATCAGAGCTACCTCCAAATTTTTTATTCTCTATAAATGCTTTGTAACCTTTCATAAATCTATCGTGATGATTCTTTCCAGTTCTATTATAAGTACTCATATAATAATTATATAATGCTTCTGGATCTTTGCTAGAAGGTAACGGATCTTTATTTGTACCATATTGATATCTTGAAGCAGCAACATTAGCTCTTAAATCATTACGTAAATGTTTATCCATATTATCTAAATCATAACCCATTCCTTCAAACCATTTAATATATTTTTTTTGACCCTTAGTATAATCATTTGCACCTTTTCTTTTTTCAAACATATGTTTAAATGCTGAATCATCTATTGACATAGCCCCTCTTGTATAATCTCTATTATATGCTTCAGGGTTAGCTCCAAATGAATTTTCCATCCATGCTGTCATAGTCAATAAGTCTTTAAGATTTTGATCACCTCCTTGACTCTCAACTATAAAGTTAATTTCATTAGTTAAAGCATTTCTTCTTTCTGTAGAAATCTCATCTAAATCTGTAAAAGCATTATACGTATTTTTAACTTCACCCTTATCTTGATACTTATCTAACTCACCACCTCCTTTAAACATTTCAAGTCCATAATGAGGAAGCATTATTTGTTCTATTTGTGGTGTGTATGAGCCGCCTGGAGAATTTATTGTTGGACCATCTGCCTTTTGTAAAAAAGGTCTTTGAATTTCTATTATTTTACCGTTTTTATTTCTTCTTGGTATAATCTTTCTATTTTTAATATCAAGATCTATTGATGTATTAAGATATTTTAATATTTCTTCATTAGATTTACGTTGCTCAGATAAAAAACCAAGCTTGTTCATAGGCCTGTAACCTAAAAAAACAACTTTACCTTTACCGGCTACCTTATCTGTTTTATTTACATCTCCAAATATTTGTCTCAACTGTGTTCTGTAAGCGTTATGAGATGTATTTGTACTTCCTGTAACTACGCTACCACTAGGTAAAGTACTTTCTATAGCTTCATTAACTCTAGTATTTACACCCTTTTTACCTGAAAAACTATCTGTCATTAAACTACCCACTTTCTCATCTCTTCCACCAATGTGCATAGGGTAATTAGAAAGTATATATTCTTTAAGTTTCTTTGGGTTTTTTAATAACTTTTTCCATTTATTTACATCAAGTTGACCTTCAAGATTTCTTAAATAAATATCTTTTTCAGTCATTGAAAATGTTCTAGTCTCTGTATCTAAAACTTCATCTAGTGTCCTTCTAATAACAGCTTGGTCATTAGGATTAAAAACATAAGGTTCACTCCCAATATTAACCCTATTGACATCAATAAGGTCTGGATCAATGTTGTTAGGAGAATTTGGTAATTCTGTTGATTGATAATACCTTCTTATTGTTTCAGCATCATCACCCATAAAATCATAATCAAGTGGATTAGGATCTAGATCTTCTGGATTCATTCTACTTGGTCTACTTTCTCTAATTAAAGAATTTCCATCTGGACCTATAACCCTATTACGTGTCCTTGGAGTTACACCAACACCAAAATCTGTTCGGCCAGGAATTCCATACTCACCAAAACGATTCTGCCAACCACTCTCAATAAGATTTAATTCTTCACGTGATAAAACGTTTGTTGGCATATTTGTTCCTGTGGTTCTTACATATCCACTTCTCATTAATTCATCAACAGTCATATCCAAACGTCCGGCTAATTCAGGTATTTCATTAGATTGTATTGCTCCTATATTATAATTAACACCGTCAATTTGCCCTTCATATGAATATGGATATAACGCTTGATTATCAGCATCAGCCATATTTATATTAGATCCGTTAGATTGAGGTACAATATTATCTGTTGCGTCTCTTGTAGCTGCTGCTCTTTCTGCTGCTCTTTCTGCTGCTGCACTTGCATGTACAGTGGCCGGATAGTTTTCTGTAGGGTGTTTAAACTTACTAATTAATTCTCTCCATTTGTCTGGATCTTTTTTAACTTGATTATAAGCATCTGTTATATCATCCATACTACGCCCTCCAAAAACTTCTGTAAATGTAGCATCTTGAAACGTTCTATTTTTCATTTTTTCAAAAGTAGCAATAAAATCCTCTGCTGTACCAGGAGTTAATTTACCTCCCGCTAATTTTCTTATACTACCATAGTCATTAAGTTCATTAAATAACCTTAATTCATCTTTAGTAAATCTTGCTCCTTGATCTATAGGTATATCTAAAAACTTAGAACGTAAACTTTCTTTTGATATTTTACCATATAAACTTCTAGCTAATTTAGTTGAACCATTAAACACTCCTGCACCAGCTAAATCAAGTACACCAAAACCTGCTTCCACAGCACCTTCACCATACCTACCTTCTTGAAAATCTTCAACCATGTTAGGTGCCCTATTTAGGATAAAGTCTCCAGCAAAAGCCATGTTAATTCCTTGCATAACTGTTGGCCCTGATGTCATACCAAATGCAGCACCAAGAGGTTGACTAAGTGCTGGTCCAACATAAGGAGCAGCTGCAGCAAATGCTGATTCACCTGCCAAAGCAAAGTATGGTATACCTACTTCTATTGCAGCAATAATTGCTAAAGGTGACATAGCGGCAAGACCTCCAGTTGTTTGTGCTTTATGCATGTCAAGAATCATTTGATCATATTCAGGTTTATAATTTTGCTCATACTGAAATTCATTGTAAGCATTATCATAACTGTAGTTTCTATCAAAGGTTAAATTATAATTATCTATTGCACTTTCATATTCTTCATTAGTTCTAGGACTTGGATTAATTCCAAAACCTTCTAACTTAGTTGCATCTTCACCTTCAAGTGGATTTAAATAAGATGGAGTTCTCATATGCTCAGGCATTCCTCTAGAAAATATACCATTATCAGCATACAACTCCTCTTGTGTCATACCCTTACCTTTACCTACATTTAAAAATCTTGTAAGCATATTACCATCATTATCTGAATCACGGAATGCTGTATCTTTTTTTCTTCCTTTTCCTGTAAGAAGAACTGGATCTAACTCTATTGGTGGTACCTCTGAATTTTCGGTACCTTGATATTTATCTAATGAACCTCCAAATTTAGCATAACCCCTCATATCATTATTATTTGTTGTAGAAGAAATAGTATTTAAAAGTTCTAATATTTGATCATCACTATATACTTCTTGCAATTCTTTAAACTGACTATTACCTTTCATAAGATCCATCATTTCAGGTGAAACCTTTGAATTAAAAATACTAGGCATATCTTCAGTTTTACCTCCTTGATAATCACTTCTAATTTCATTCAATCTTGCCCTTGTTTCTGTTGGGTCACCAATATAATTAAATCTACGTTTAGATTTTTTTCTTGATGTTTTGCTTGCACCATCTTTTTTTAATTGTTCTTGATTTGCAGAAACAGATTCTTTAACTAAGTTATTAATAAATTTTTGATCACTTAAAGGTATTGTTAACTTATTAAAGTCACTGCCTGGTGAATAGTCTTGTGCATGAGATAACTCATGACCCAAAACACTACTAAAATCACTTCCCAAAACAAATGGACCTCCCTGTAGTAAATCACTATTCATTGAAATAGAATGTGGTCCAGATTTATATCTACCTAGATAATCTATATTATCATCAATATTTATGTTTACAGACTTTAAATTATTAATTCTTTTATTTGTTGTTCTATCAATTAATTTTTTATTGCCATTAAGACTTTCACTTAACATTGATTGACCCATTGGAGAGTTAGTCCATTGTGTTAAAAATTCTTTTTCATCTGCTCCTTGCAAATTACCTGGAAAAGGAAAAGATGGTTTTGCTGCTTTTAAACCCTCTTGAGCTTTAGGTAATGTACTACCACCACTTTGATAGGCTGTTTTTCTTTTTCCCTCTGGATCTTTAAAATATATATCTTCAGAAAGACCATCTTTTTTTCCTTGCTCAGTTCTTACATATCCGTCTGGTAAAAGATTGTTATATGATAGATATCTTATAACTTCATCTTTTTTAGAATCATCTATATCTAATGACCCTACAATTGATCCAACATAATTATTAAATGTGTCTTCTCCCATTTCTTGAAGCTTTGCTAAAAATGGTCTTTCATCTCCACCAAATATAGTTCTTAACTCATGTCCTATGCCCATTACATTAGC
>TARA_R110000772_G_scaffold5252_19_pt1 | contig 35248 bp, 36 predicted proteins | sample TARA_R110000772 | Tara Oceans TARA_R110000772 (sample SAMEA4397948) | marine metagenome | biome: Polar Biome; feature: [SRF] surface water layer (ENVO:00010504); material: water (ENVO:00002006), including particulate matter (ENVO:01000060) such as... | depth 5 m | reverse complement strand
GCTTGTCCGGATGCATGACAGCACCGGCCCAAAATCCGCCGCTATGGCTGGGACAGACGTCGGAAGGCGCCCGGACCACACAGGTAACGCTCACCAGTTGGAAAGACCGCAAATTTATCGGTCTCGTCCGCCAACAGACTGATTTCAGTTGTGGCGCGGCCGTAATGGCAACAATTTTCAATGAAGCCTTCGGACGGACCACTACCGAGCAGCAGGTTCTGGTGAACATGCTCAAGGTCGCCGATCCCGACATCGTGAGGGACAAGGGGTTTTCGCTGCTCGACATGAAGAATTATGCGCGCTTGATCGGGATGGAAGCCGAAGGTTACCGGCTAGATTATGACAAGCTCACGCAGCTTGACCTGCCATCAATCGCGCTGCTGGACATCAAGGGATACAAGCATTTCGTCGTCATCCGCAAGGCGTTTGCTGATCGGGTGGCCGTTGGCGATCCGGCATTGGGCAACCGTATGATGAGCCGCAAGGAATTTGAAAAATCCTGGAATGATGTCGCGTTTGTGGTCGCGGGTGAAGGATATGATCCCGAAAATGATTTGATCGACCCGCCTTCACCGCTTTCGGCCAAGCGCCTGCTAGACCTTCACGCATCCCTTCCCGCTGCCGAAACTGCCGAGTTCGGCAACAACGCAGCTTTCAGTTTCTCATTTTGATGGAGAGTTACAATGCGCACATCAAACATATCTCGATCTTCACTGGCGCTGGGCCTAGTCGGTGCAGCCTGCCTTTCAGCCGCAAGCCCGACCGCAGCACAAAACAGTTTGTCGCGATTGGCGGCAATGGGCGAAGCTTTGCCCGATTCTGAGCTGGCAGACATGCGGGGCAAATTCGTGCGCCAGGATAATGTCTCTTTCTTTGGCATTACCCTGCTCACCAGTTGGCAGGATGTGCAGGGCATTACGACCAACGCGCGCCTCGTCTTCAGTGTGGATTTTCTGAATATTGGCAATGACGGTCAGCCCGCTCCGGCCCTGATGATCGGTTGGCAGCGCGACGGCGATCCGACGATGGATGTTACTGACACCCATTCCGGCTATGTTCCCTATTTGACGACCGCAAATGTTCTTTCGGTTGGCGGGATCGACACGCATCAAGGCGCGGCGCAGGCCAATGTGATTGCCGGTGCCAACAATTTCTCGCGCAACAATTTGGGGATTGCGATAGTGCCGGCATCGGCGATGCCGTCACTATCGATGTCCGGCTTGCAAGCAGCCGACGGAACTACCAGCCTCGGTTTCGCCGATGGAGACCAATTGCAGTTCCTGATGGAAAACAACCAGATCGGCATTGTCATGACCGGCGGTGAAGGGCTCGACAGTTCGCTTCAGTCATTGGGCGGCAATGTCGGCCAAATGCTGCAGCAGACCATGCTCAACACCGACGGCAATTCGATCCTAAACTCGGCGTCGATCATTCTGGCGGCGGACAACTTTGGCCAGCAGAAAGGGGTCAAAATCGATAATGCGCTCAGTGCGATGAAAGGTCATCGTTATTGATCCGGACGCGTTTTTAATCTAATTTGGCCAACAGGCCCTCTGGGGAAAATATGATGAAAAAGTGGATCTTGGCATCATTTGCTGCGGCGGCAGTGGGGACGATTGCCCAAGCTGCGGAGCCGACCGACAATGCGTTCGCAGTCGAAGGAGCCGGCAGGCTGGATTGTACAGCCTTCACTGCAGCGCGCGAAGACAAGTCTTCTGCTGAATATCAGCGAATGATCGGCTTCGTGGAAGGCTATCTCAGCGCAGCCAATCGATATGAGCCAAACACATTCGACTTGACCCCGTGGCACAATGCCGCAGCCTTCGACATCATTCTGAAATCCCACTGCGCAGACCATAAAGAAGACACGCTGGTGAGCGTGGTGCAACGAATGGTTACCGGCCTGCGGCCAGTCCGCATTGCGCAATTTTCGCCCCTGGTTGAAGTAGGTGACGCGAACCACCAGGCCTTTGTTTACGAAGCCATTCTTCGCAGGTCACAAGCCGCGTTGAAAACCCGTGGTCTCTACAAGGGCGATGAGGATGGCAAGTTTTCTACCGAAATGCGTGATGCGCTGATGGCGTTCCAGCGACAAAGTTCCCTGACGGCCACCGGCGTGCCTGATCCCGCCACATTGTGGACCCTCCTCAATCCCTGATCATGGCTAGCGCTGTCCGGCGCCAAGAACTGGAGCATGTAAAATGCACAAATATTTCTCATCACACGTTTCGATCATCGGAATCGCCGCGGCTGGGTTAGCTGTTGGCGGGCCTGCAGCCGCATCAGCACAGGATGTCGCAGCACCCGATGTAGCAGCGGCTTCAGAAATAGCTTCGCTGCGGAGTCAGGTGGCTGACCTGAAGGCGCGCGAAGCGGAGGCCGGGAAACGCGTCGAGGCGCTCGAAGCGCGGCTCTTGCGGCTCGAGGGTATCGCTACGAGTTCGGTTTTGCTTGATATCGATACGGAAACGATCTTGCTTGATGAGGCCGCTATCATGCGCGGAACATATGCCGTTTCCGAAGCCAGAGCCAGGCCATCTGATCCCTTGTTTCCTCATTTACCGGCTCCGACCCGTTTCACCGCATTGGAGGTGTTTCAGGATCAACCTCCGGGAACAACAGAGCCGGCTGATCGCAAAGCGCCCGCGCCGACTGCCGCGCAGGAGAATGTTACCAAGCAACAGCAAGGTACATTCGGACGCAGCTTCGGTGTCGAACTGGGGTTGTCATATACCCATTTCAGCAACGCCCGGATCAACCTCGATGGTTTTCTCGCGCTCGATGCTATCTTCCTTGGTTCTATCAGCATCGACCAGATCAATGCCGATATTTTCACGCTCGAACCGTCGATCGATCTTGGACTGAGTGATCGGTTGTTTGTCGATGCCAGCTTGCCCGTCCTGTCACGTATATCAAACTATCAGTCGGGCGGGGCCGGCGGATCCGCCGCGGGCCTTGTCGAGCGCACCGTTCGCGGAACCGGCATTGGCGATGCCAGTCTCGGGCTCAGCTATAGGCTACTACCGGAAAGCACGACCGCGCCTGATGTGGTGCTTAATACGCGGGTCAAATTCCCCACTGGGCGTCACCCCTTTGGGATCGAATTTGTCGAAGTGGAGGGAAGTGAAGGCAATCTATCGATCCCGGGACGGCTTTCCTACGGCACCGGTGTCTACGGCGCATCGGCAGGCGTGTCAGTGCTTAAAACCCTTGATCCAATGATCGTCTTCGGAAGCCTGACTTATTTCCACAATTTCGCGCGTGCGTTCGACGATATAGACGAGATACCAGGCAATCAGCCCGGCAATGTCAAGTTGGGCGACGCTTATCAGTTCGGAGGCGGCCTTGCGTTCGCGCTCAATGATAAATCGAGCATCTCAATGTCCTACACCCAGCGTATCGTCGAACGTACCCGGCTGACTCCCGACGACCAGGATGCGCGGGTTGTTGTCGGCAGCCAGGCGAACGTCGCTCTGGTCAATCTAGGCGCAACTTTTTCGCTTGCGGAAAACGTCGCGTTGGTCGCCAATGTTGGAGTGGGTCTGACCGATGACAGCCCAGACATGGCGATAAGCGTGCGGATACCGTATCGCTTCTAGGCAGGGAAGTCCGGTAAATATGGAGCCGGATAGGTGTGATGATAATCAGCGGCGCGTTGTCTGGGGATCATGTCCAACTGATTCATATTTTTCCGAATCAAAAACCTTGTTGTCCTTCGACTGTGAGAATAGCTCAACATGCGGTTGAGAGATTTGAATCCCAAGTTTTGCACCTACACGTCTGCAAGTTTTAGCAGATGCGGGCCTAATTGCTTAGCAATTTACAGGCCAGATTATCTTACAACAAGTTCAAGATTGCCTGAGAAATGACATGCTAACAATTCACAATTGCTTGAATACAGCTTTCCAGCGTAGGTACAGCGCGGTACAAAATAGGCGTTTAGCGTGATCAGAAAATAGCCGGAAACATAGGTTTTTTAGACGTTTAGGCTCCTCCCGTAGGGGGCACCATTATATTGCATGAGTTCTGATTTTGAACAGGCCTTCGGGGCGACATTGGAAAGTCTCTGCGGAGCTCAAAGTGGCGGCGAACTATTTTCCACAATATCCGCAACAAACATAGTCGAGCTGCTCGACTAATTATCTGCTTGATCCCCGCCGAGCGGATGGTTGTGATAAAATTCCACCTGCATTTTCATCGGGCCATCAGGCTTCACAAAATGCAGCGCCTGCGGCGGGATCGGTGCGGGATTATCGACGGTTACGGTTCGACTGGACGGTGGATCGACAAAGACAAGCTCCACCTCGCCCTCGAGCATCCGCAACAGTCCCCATGTCCCGTCCTTGGTGCTGTGGTGGCTGCGCAAGGCATCCGGCAAATTGTCCTGATCGAATATCGGCGAGGAGGCGTAGGGAGCGGCAGGCTTTTTGGAGACTGCCCTCAGACCGTCGCGCTGGACCTTGATACCGGTGAGCAAGCTGTCGGCGATCCGGCTCGCGGCCTCGCGAAACACCTGCGCGGCGGCATCATTGGGCACGACCGCATCGACAGTCTGGTTCCAAAGCACCAGCCAGCGATCGAAATGTTCATTGTCGAGGCCAGTTATGGCGATATGCTTGAGCATCGGATTGCCGCGAAAACGGCCTGATTCGAGCGTTACCGATGCCCAGAAATCCTTCATCCGCGCCAGATGAGGCGTCCAGTCGGTTACATGGGCCAGGAAGATCGGCCCGAGCAGTTCATCGCTGCGAATGGCGCTGTAAAAGGCCTCGACCAGATTGGATATCAGGGCATCATCGATACCGATTGCATTGGCCTGAGCCATTTTCTTCGCTCTCGCGCGTTCGGCATAGCTGACTTCGGTCATGATCTCGACTCGTATAAGGTGCATTTGAGATGCATTGTTTATACCGCTTGGCCGTTAATAGCAATATATGATATACATCTTTAATGAGATTGTCCGTCCAGACCGATTATGCGCTGCGCACCTTGATGTATCTGGCCGCGAATGACGGCCATCACTCGATCACCGAAATTGCCCGACAATATGGCATCTCGAAGAACCACATGATGAAGGTCGCCCAGCGATTGGTCGCGGAAGGATTTGTCGACAGCGTCCGCGGTCGCAGCGGCGGATTGTTGCTGAACCAACCCGCCGACGCGATCAATGTCGGCAAGGTCGTCCGCCGCTTCGAAGATACCGGAAATTTTGTCGAATGTTTCGACAAAGCCAGTAATGGCTGCGTCATAACCCCTGTTTGCGGCTTGCGGCATATTCTGGCCGACAGCGTCGAGGCGTTCATGCGGCATCTCGACGGGTTTACCGTCGCCGATCTGATTGGCGGCAATGTCAGGTTCCAGTCTGCGTGGGACCAGTAGAAGCCTGTTTCCTATCGGCCCGAATTGACGGGTAAAAGCAGGCGCCATAGAAAATCCGTGCATGTAGCTTTCCAATTTCTCCGCTATGGCGTTGCTATGGATTTCCCGAAGCTCAGCCAGATCCCGATGATTTTCGAACGACGCCCGCAAGATAGCGCGCGGGGTTATTTTTCGTTCTTCGTCGGCCTGGTGGTATTTGTTGCGGGAACTCTTGCGACCTATGTCGCGCAAAATGCCGATCGGCCGATCAGCGCCGCCCTGATCTACGTTTCTGCCGTCACCATAATCGGCGCCGTGAACGGCCTTCGCGGCGGCCTTCTTGCGGGCATTGGCGCATCATTCTTCTATAATTTCTTTTTCAGCGAACCCCTGCTTGATTTTGGCGTCACCACGTCCGACGAATATATTCCGCTGCTCGCTTTCAACCTGAGCGCTCTCCTGTCCGGCGCGCTGGCGGGACGGATCAACGACAGGGCCCGCGCGGCCGAGATGGCACAACAGAAAATCAACCTGCTGCTCGACATCAGCAACCAGCTTCAGACAGCAGTGCATCTTGAAGATATTGACCGCGCAATCGTCGAGACCGGCATATTTGATTCGACCGAGGATTTTGAAATTCATGCTCTCAGCGAAGAGAAATGGATTGCGGTCGAGGGCAAGGACCGCTGGCTGGCACAGGCACAGAAAGCCATTGATGGGGGTGATATTCAGCAAATTGACAATCAGAAAATTGCCTATCTTCTGTCATCCTCGCAGCGTCGCGTCGGGCTGCTGATCTGCAATCAGAACGCACAGAAATCCAAGCGGCTGAGCCAGATAGACTTTGCCGCGGTAGTGAACCTGCTCAGCATGGCTATCGACAGATTTGTCCTGCTCCACCAGAAATCGGAAGCAGAAGCCATGCGCCGATCCGAGGAGTTCAAGACCGCGCTGCTTTCATCAATTTCCCATGACATGCGCACACCGCTGGCCGCGATATCGGCATCCGCATCCAGCCTGGTATCTTATGGCGAAAAACTGCCCGAGGCGTCGCGCAAGGACATGCTTACGATCATTCAGGATCAATGCGAGCGGCTGAACCGCTATACGACCAATTTGCTCAATCTTGGCCGGCTTCAGGCCGGCATTTCTCCCGACCAGCTGGAAAGCCTCGATTTGGTGGAAATGCTGGGATCGGCAGTCAACACCGTAAAAGTCCATCATGGCGGACGGGACATCATCAAGTCCCTGCCCTTCGACGTCTGCACGGTGCGCGCCAATCCGGTCATGCTCGAGCAATTATTCTACAATATTCTCGAAAACGCGATCCAATATAGCCCCGATCCCGCGCCGATATTGATAACCGGGCACAAGCAGGGCCGATATGTCGAAATCGCCATTTCGGACCAGGGGTGCGGAATAGCGGCTTCCGAACTGGGCAGAATATTTGACCGCTTCTACCGTTCAGCAGAAAATGTCCGCAAGGAAGGACATGGCCTTGGTCTTTCCATCGCATCGGGATTTGCCCAGGCGTTCGGAGGCAGTATTTCGGCCCACAGCCCGCTGGAAAAGAGCAAGGGAACCAAAATCATCGTTAAACTTCCGGCTTCGGCAACGGCACCAGAAAGCATTGGCAAATGAACGCGAAAATATTGCTGGTCGATGACGAGACGGCGCTAATCCGGTCGCTGCAACCGGTCTTGACGGCGCAAGGCTATAGTGTCGAAGCAGCAGGAACCGCCGCCGAAGCGCTGAAAAAGGCGAAAGATACGGTGTTTGACATCATCCTGCTCGACCTCGGCCTGCCCGATGCGGACGGCAAGGAGATCATTTCGAAATTGCTGAGGTTCAACCCCGTTTCGATCCTCATATTGTCCGCCCGCCATCAGGAAGCCGAAAAGGTCGCGGCGCTGGATCAGGGGGCTGATGATTTCGTCAACAAGCCGTTCAATATCGAGGAGCTTCTGGCCCGTATCCGGGCCGCGGTCCGGCGCCTGAGGAACGAGGCCGTCAAGAGCCAGGAATTCCACTCCGGCCAATTGTCAATCGATTTCCGCAAACGGAAAGTCGTTCTGATGGACCAGGAGATCAAATTTTCTCCCAAGGAATTTGATCTGCTCGAAATATTGGCGCGTCATGCAGGGCAGGTCGTGACCCATCGGCAGCTGTTGCTGGCCGGCTGGAATGACCCCAATGTCGATACCCAGTATTTGCGCAGCTATATGGCTCTTATTCGCCAGAAACTGGAATATGATTCATCGCAACCGGAATATCTGCTCACCGAACCCGGCGTTGGCTATCGACTGGATATCGAATCTGAACATTGAAGATAGGATGACGCGGAAATCGTCGGGGTGGGCGATTGCCCGCGTCATCGCAGAGAGACTTCTCCCTGTCCATCCAGCCCCTGAAAAGGGCCAGCCCGTATTAGGACAAAACGTGCGGCGCTGTTACAATGGAATTCATATGTCCGTTGCGCTGGCAGGCACATATAAAATCCGTGGTAATTGCTGTTGCGAAAACCACCTATGAGGCGCGGGTAACAGTAAAAAGGTTGTCCCATGTCCAATTTTCCGATTTCGCCAAAACTGCTGTCCTTACCTCTGCTCATTGCCGCCTTGTCGCTGTCTGCCTGCAGCAAGAAAGCGCCTCAAGGCCTGCCGCCTGCGCCTGGCGACAATATGGATTACAATCAGGCACCCAGCGGGCCGATAAAGGGCAGCCAGGAAGACTTTTTGGCGAATGTAGCTGCCGACCGGATATTTTTCGAAACCGACCGGAGCAATGTGGATAGCGAGGACCAGGAGATAATGCGCAGCCAGGCCGCCTGGCTGGTCGCCAATCCCAGCGCCAGAATCCGGATCGAAGGCCATTGCGACGAGCGCGGAACGCGCGAATATAATCTTGCACTAGGCGAGCGCCGGGCAAATGCCGCGAAAAACTATCTGTCGACCCTTGGCGTGCAACTGTCGAGAATATCGGTCGTCAGCTATGGCAAGGAACGCCCCGATGCCCTGGGGTCGGACGAACAATCCTGGGCCAAAAACCGCCGCGCCGTGACGGTGACGGTCCGCTAGATATTGGAGAGGAACGAATAGGCGCCCTGCCGCCGCGTTTTCCTTCACTCCGCGAGCAGTGATCCGGGCGATCGCTCCTGCCCTTTGTCACTGCTCGCCCCTCGCTCCAACATTCTGATATGCAACCAAATTCATCTTTGTGCGTTGGAGCGCAATGGATGAACAAGTCGACAAATCGCTAAACACCCTTGAAATATTGATCGCCCAGCTTCAGTCGATGTGGACTGGCATTGTCGGCCTGTTGCCGAGTCTGGTCATCGCAATCGCGTTCCTGATCTTCACTTGGCTCGTCGCAAAATTCGCCACCAAGATTTCCGACAAGATTACCGCAAAAACGTCCATGCGACCGTCGCTGCGCGAGCTGGTCGACACGCTGGTGAAAATTGGCATCTGGACGATTGGTCTGCTGATATCCCTGACCATCCTGCTACCGGACCTGACCCCGGGCAGTCTGGTTGCCGGGCTGGGCATCGGCACCGTCGCTATCGGATTTGCCTTTCAGGACATTTTCGAGAATTTTCTGGCCGGCATTCTGATCATGGCGCGCGAAAAGATGCGGATCGGCGATTATATCAAATGCGATGGTATCGAAGGGAAGGTCGAGCAGATATTGTTGCGCGAAACGCACATCAGGAAACCGTCCAACGAGTTGACGATCGTCCCCAACTCGATCCTGTTCAAGAATCCTGTCGAAATTCTGACCGACCAGCAGCAGCGGCGGCACGAAATTGTTGTCGGCGTTTCCTATGACACCGACCTCGAAGCGGCACGAACAGTGATCAGCGATGCGGTCAAGTCCACCGATATCGTCGATAGCGCCAAGCCGATTGATATATTGGCCTGCGAGTTTAACTCCAGTTCTGTGGATTTCAAATTACGCTGGTGGTCCGGCTCCGCCCAGCGCGACATGCACGAAAGCCGCGATGTGGTGATCCGTTCGGTAAAACGCGCGCTGGATGATGCCGGCATAGAGATTCCTTTCCCCTACATGACCCACACGTTCAAGGAATCACTGGCAATAGCTTCAACCGAGGATTGATTGATGATGATTGTTCAAAAACCGGTCGAGTTTGGGACCAATCCCCGCGTCCCATATGCTATGCAGGGCGAGATGAAGGATGAACCGATGACCGATCCAGCTTCGTTCCAGAATCAGGTACAATCGGTCGACGTCAAACTCGACAATGGCACCCGTGTCTGTCTGCGGCGGGTTCGCCATTCGGACATGGACCAGATCGAAAAAGGCATCAGCCAGATGTCCGACCAGAGCCGCTATTTGCGGTTCTTTTCCGGATCCAAGACCTTACCGCCATCGGTCATCGAGAAACTGGCAAGTGTCGACGGGATCCACCATCTCGCCTGGGGCGTGGTCAATATGAGCGACAAGGAACGAACGCCAATTGCGGCCGCGCATGTTTTTCGCGAAACCCCGACCGATGAAAATGGCGAATTCGCGATCACCGTATTGGATCAATATCATGGCCAGGGCGTGGCGCGGATTTTGATGATGACCGTCTTTATTGACTGTTATTGTGAAGGATTGAGACATTTGCGGGTCGATATCCTGCGCAGCAACAAAAAGGCTTATGGCCTGATGCGGTCGATCGGCGCGAAGCCCTGCTCGCTCGAAGGGCCAGTCGCCGAATATGATATCATCGTAGCGGATGCTGTTGCCGCACTCCAGAATATGGAAAAGCCGACGGCGCTTTCAGATATTACAGCCGCTTTTTCAGCCGGTTGACCGGCAAATTTTGGCGTGCACGCTCATCGCCAGAAAAAATCATTCTGCATGGAACCAATTCATCGCCGCCGTGTTGAACACAGTAATCCTTGGGCGATGTTCGATTTCACCTTCGACCCAAAGGTTTGCGCCGGAAAACGGAACCTTGATCAAATAGCCCCCCTATGCACATCAACGTTCACGTTTTCCGGCCCTTTACCAGAACATATATGTTTCCGAATTTTGGAATGGTTCTGCATGTCTGCGGCGCATCATCATGATGGTCTGAATATTGCACGCATCCGGCGGCGAAATTTACGAACCGCCGTCAAAGGATTCTTTGATTTGATATCCATCTGCGGTAAGCGATCCGCATATTGAATATATGATCAGATCGAGGGATTGGGATAGAATATGGCCAGCATGAAGACGGTAACTGCAATAGTCGCTTTGTTGGTTTTGACAGCAGGCTGCTCGGAAAGTAGCTCGGAAACCGAAGCGTCAGCATCTGGCACGACTGAAGCCGCACCGCCGCCAGTCGAAGCAGGCGCACCAGCCCCTGATGACGTGGCAACACTGGACGGCGTGGACTTTGCCAGCCTGAACGGTGATGCAGCGTCGGGCAAATCTGCCTTCGCCCAATGCCGTACCTGCCACGTCGTCGATCCCGGAATGAACCGCGTCGGCCCATCGCTGGCGGGCATTGTCGGCCGGCCAGCCGGAACGGTTGCGGGCTTCAAATATACCCAGGCCAATGCCGAAAGCGGGATTACCTGGACCGAAGCCAAACTGAATCAGTTTCTCGAAAAGCCCCATCGGGTAATCCCGAAGACAAAGATGATTTTCGCCGGCATTCCGGACGCGCAAAAACGCGCGGACATGATTGCCTATCTCAAAAATCCGAGCTGACCGAAACCGGCAGCAAGCGAGGTTCAGGCTTTCCAGCACCCGGCGAGATGGTCATCGGTCATCCCGATCGCTTGCATATAGGCATAGATGATCGTGCTGCCGACGAAGCTCATCCCGCGCTTCTTCAATGTCTTGGAGATGGCGTCGCTGATCGGTGAGGTGCTCGCCATATCGGCGAAACGGGCCGGTCGGTTGACGGGAGGCGCGCCATCGAGATGGCCCCAGAGCCAGACATCGAAACTGCCGAATTCTCGCTGGATATCGAGAAAGGCCAGTGCATTCTTGCGGACCGAATAAATCTTGAGCCGATTGCGAATAATGCCGACATCGTCCCTCAGCAGCTCCAGCTCCTCATCGCCCATTGCGGCGCAACGCTCGACATCAAAACCGTGAAAGGCGCGGCGATAGCCGTCACGCTTGCGCAGCACCGTCTCCCAGCTCAGGCCAGCCTGCGCGCCTTCCAGAATCAGATTTTCAAACAATAGCCGATCATCGTGAACGGGCACGCCCCATTCCTCGTCATGATATTCGCCATAAAATTCCTTGCCCGGCTGTCCGCCGAAACACCGGTGCTTTCCGTCTGAGCCAGCTATCGTCATGCAGGCAAATTAGCGGCTTCGACTGACCCTGACAATTTTATTCAGCGGGCTGGATTTCCGGTGCGCGGCCCTGATCCGGTGTCCACCAGCCGACCCTGCGCTTGATGGCATTGAGCAGCCGCGGGATCGGCGCGTTGCGGTCCATCCATTCCGCATAATCCTTATAGGCGGGATCAGAGAGCAAATGCTTTTCTTCGGTCTTGGCGCGCCAGTAATAGACCGCGCTGACCACCGCCATCAGCACCGTGTTTCGGACAAAGTCGGTGAAACTGCCGGAGGTCACCAGAAACGGCATGGTCGCCAGCCACCAATAGGCATTTTTCGCGACATAGGCGGGATGCTTGGTCCAGCTATAGGGTCCGTGGGTCAATATCCCGCGATGGGTGAGATTGGAAAAGCGCAGACCGAAAGCGACTGTCGCCCAGGCATAGAGGGCGGTGAGCAGGGTCAACAGGCCGCCCCAGATCCAGAGGATCGTCGACTGGCCGTCCAGCCAATAGGCCCAGTCGGCGGTGTTGACATGATAGTTGAGCGGTCCGTTATCGCCCATCAATATGAACGGCGGATAGCACATCAGTGCGGCTACCCAGCCTGCGAGATAGGGGTTGGCAGTGCGGATATGGGCATCGAGCGATTTCATCGTCAGCAAATAGCCCACCGTGGCAAACTGGACGTCGACGACGAACATCGCAATGATCAGCCAGCGTGCAATCGCCACCGGATCGCCCGCGAGTTCATTGATATCTAGCCGGACAAGATCACCAAATCCGCCAGGTACGATCGAGATCATGAAGGCAAGGAAGAAGCCCTTCACTGCCCAGCCGCGCAGATGATGGAAAATCTGCTCGCGATCAAATTCATTCTGCCGTCCGGTCAGAAACTGGCCAAAATGCCAGGCTCCATCCCGCGGCTCGATGAAATAGCGGTCCATGAGCAAAACGTAGGGGATCGACAGGATGAATAGCCAGGGCGCCGCGAACTCCAGCATCTGCATCGAGAACTGATATTGCCCGGTCCAATACCAGCGGCCGACCGCATAAACGGTCGCGATAATGCCCCATGTTGCCCAGAGGCCGGTCAGTTTCACCAGACTGATGTCAAATATCTCTTTGAACGATTTCGGATTCTGCCAGTCGATCCCGGTGGAGGGCCGCAGATGGACCTTGTCCTTGAGCAGCGACCAGATCACCATCGGCAATCCGCAAGCGACACAGGCAGTGAGCGCGGAATAGGGGCCGTCCAGACCATATTGCCGGGCTATCAATATCCAGGATGCCAGCCCGATCAGCCCGGCCACACCGACGCCATGGGATACCGCCGACTGGGGGCGCGGGTCAGCGCTTCTGGATTTTCGTCCGAACATGCGGCTGCTTTAACCAAAAATGGTAAGCAAGCCGTGAACGACCGGAAACTAAGGCATTTATCTAGGTTTTGCCTAGGAATATCCTGCGGCATGCCCTATATTCGCTGATAGTGGTCGATGGGAATGATTTGATGATAAAACACGGGAAACTCATGAAAGATACTGGCCTTTCGCTCTCCATCGCAATCCTGATGGTCGCTTGCACAAACGGTGAGAATGCACAGGCGACAGCCGGTGCTTCAGAAGAAGCTCAGAGCCTCAGTGATATATCCCCGATCGACCGCAAACCGTTCGAGACCTTGGAAATCGCCAGTTTTGACGAGCCTTGGGCGATGACGTTCCTGCCCGATGGCCGGATGCTGGTCAGCGAAAAGGCGGGCAAATTGCAGCTCGTTGATGGCAAGGGACAGAAAACCGAAATCAGCGGCGTTCCCGAAGTCGCCTATGGAGGCCAGGGCGGCTTCGGCGATGTCGTACTCGCCCCCGATTATGCGACCAGCCAGATGGTCTATCTGAGTTGGGTCGAAGCGGGAGAAAAGGATAAGCGCGGAGCCGTCGTCGGTCGTGCAAAGCTGGATCTGTCCGGTCAGAAACCGGCGCTGAAGAATCTGACGACCATCTGGACCCAGAAACCGAAGGTGACCGGCGGCGGGCATTATTCCCACCGTATCGCCTTTTCCCCCGATGGCGAATATCTGTTCATCGGATCGGGTGATCGGCAAAAATTCGACCCGGCGCAGGATATGGCGTCCAACCTCGGCAAGATCGTAAGGCTTCATCCCGACGGCACTGTCCCGAAGGACAACCCCTTTATCGACAAGGAAGGCGCGCTTCCCGAAATCTGGTCGCTTGGTCATCGCAATATACTCGGCCTGGCCTTCGACAGCGAAGGCCAGCTGTGGAACCAGGAAATGGGGCCACGCGATGGCGACGAGCTGAATCTGGTTCGCCGCGGCGCCAATTATGGCTATCCGATCGTATCGGAAGGCAATCATTATGACGGAAAAAAAATCCCCAACCACAGCACGCGGCCGGAATTCGAAGCACCAAAAGTGGCTTGGGTACCGACGATCGCACCCGGCGGACTGATCTTTTATTCCGGCAAGCTATTCCCTGCGTGGCAAGGCAGCGCGTTTCTCGGCGGCCTCGCCAGCCAGTCCCTGATTCGCGTCAGTTTCGATGGCGACACTGCCAAGGAAGCCGATCGTTTCATCATGGACAACCGCATCCGCGAGGTTGAACAGGGACCCGACGGCGCAATCTATATTCTCGAAGACGGCGAAAACGGACGGATGCTCAAGCTGACCCCGACCAAATAGAGATTTCCCGCAGGAGACCTATTCCGAAGCAGTCGATGTCGTTCCCGACAAGTCGCTGAGAAACTGGCGGACCCGTTTGGCATTGGCACCGATGTCGTGCACCCCGACACGGCTGACCGAACGCATGTCGATGATGCTGGCGGCACCATTTTCTGCTGCACGAGCCCGAATAACGACATCATCCTTGAATCGGAACAGCGAGATCGTATCGGTTGCTTCGAGATGGCCCGCTGCGGGATCAATGCTGACAATTTCCCAGCCGCGATCTTCCGCCAGCCGCCGGGCTTTCTCGATCACCACAGATACAGGCTGGTCAATGCGGACCGAGCGGATGTCGGGATAGGCGTCCTGATGCACCGTCGCCCAGCGCTGGCGCGGGTTCATCCCGCGCATGTCGCTGTCATCCGCGCCCGGGATATTGTCCCAATTGTCGGCGCGCAGGGTGAGCGCGGTAAATTCCGGAGGGTCGGCAAGATCGGTTGTGATGTCATGAATGGCGGGCAACGTGGCGATCGCCACAACATAGGGTATCCAGAAGGCCAGAAAGCCGAGCGTTGCAACCATTCCCAGCCCCAGCAGAGGCCAGCGCGTCTTGTGCCCCTTGCGCCGGTTCAGCACGATGAAGATGATCGCCAGAAGCAGCGTGAGAACGGCGACCAGCATGATCCACGGTATCGCGCCCAGACCGGCCTGCCAGCCCCAGAATCCAAAGCCGCTGCCAGCGGCAGCAATCAGAAACGAGAGAGGCGCGCCCAAGCCGAGCACGAGGATCAGCCAGCCCTTGGGATCCCGGCGCAATGAGCCAAGCTTGCCCGGTGTTGCCGCACCGGTGGCAGCTGGCGTTTCGCCCTTCGATGGTTTTACTGGCTCATTCTGGTCCGACACGCACAAACTCCCCTTATCAGATCCATCTTTTAGCTGGCGCTACGCAATCATGCAATTGCAACCTATGCGGCTCGACATTTACCTCAAAGCGGGGTAGCGCGCGCTTTTCCTGAAAGACGAGACCCACGAATTGGCCAGCATCATTCCTCTCGCGGAAATCGACCCGCAACTTGTCGAGGCCCTGTTAGACTCCGCCTTTGGCACCGACCGGCATGACCGGACCGCCTATAAGCTGCGCGACGGCATGGACATGCTCGAAGGTCTGTCGCTGGCGGCTGTCGATCAGGAAAAGCACGAATTGCTCGGATCGATCCAGTGCTGGCCGATTGCCCTGACCGATGAAGAAGGCCGGAAACACCCGATGATCATGGTCGGACCGGTAGCGGTCTATCCCGATTTTCAACGCGAGGGCATTGGCCGCATGATGATGGCGGCGCTGCTCAAGGAAATTCATGCCGATGACCCGCTGCCGCTGGTGATGATTGGCGATCCGGAATATTATGGCCGCTTCTTCGATTTTACGGCGGAAGGCACCGGCGGATGGACGCTGCCCGGGCCTTGGGAGCCATCGCGGCTGTTGGTCCGCAGCAACGCCAAAAATGCCTTGCCGGAAACCGGCAAGCTCGGGCCCTGGACAAGATAGCGCGTCTAAAGCTTTACAGAAATGGCGCCGGGCAATAGGCATTTTCCATGCCCTATACGCCGCCCCCCGAACTAACTTCGCTATCCATCGCAGAAATTGCGGAAATGGCAGAAGCGCAAAAGCTGCCCCCGGTCGATCAATGGGACCCCCAGGAGACCGGCGACAGCGAGATGCGGATTACCGCCGACGGCACCTGGTATCATCAGGGCGACCCGATCAAACGCCCCGCCATGGTGCGCGCCTTTTCCAGCATTTTGCGACGGGAAGCAGATGGCAGCTTCGCATTGGTCACGCCTTATCAAAAGCTGAGCATCATCGTCGATGATGCACCATTTGTCGCGGTGGAACTGGAAAGCCACGGCAGCGGTCCGGACCGGACGCTGGCATTTCGGCTCAACACCGATCATCTGATAGTGGCCAATGCCGATCATCCTCTGCGCTTTGGCGCGGACAAGCCGCAACCCTATTTGCAAGTACGGAACGGGCTCGAGGCGGTACTGGCCCGGCCGGTCTATTACCAGCTTGCCGAACTGGCGCTGGACGACGCCGCCGATCCGATGGGCATCTGGTCCGCCGGAACCTTCTTCCCGATCGAGGGACAATCATGACCCTGCGTGACCGGCTGGAAAAGGCCCTCGTCAAAGGCCATGCAAGTGATCTCGACCATCTTCTGTATAACGAACGCGATCATATCGATGATCCAAAGGTTTTGCGCGATGCCGCGGTCCTGATTGCAGTCACCGACCGACCCGATCCCGGCGTGATTTTTGTTCAGCGCCCCCAGCATATGCGCAGCCACCCCGGGCAAGTCGCCTTTCCCGGCGGCAAGATTGATCCGGGCGACCGCGATTCGATTGATGCGGCGTTACGCGAGGCGCACGAGGAAGTTGCTCTCGACCGAAGCCAGGTCGATATCATTGGCCTGACCGACAGTTTCCAGTCCGGCAGCGGCTTCAACATTCAACCGGTGCTGAGTGTCATTCCGCCCGACCTGCCCTTTGTTGCCGATCCGGGCGAGGTTGAAAGCTGGTTTGAAGCGCCGCTTGATTTCCTGCTCGACCCGAAAAACCGCAAAATCCATGAAGGAACATGGAATGGCCGCAAGCGGCATTATTACGAAATCTACTGGCAGGAATATCGCATCTGGGGAATTACCGCGGGGATTTTGAACAATCTCGGGAAAAGGCTAGGCTGGGAAGCATGACATTACCACCGGCAGACTGGATGGAAAGAAGAGGCCTCGCGGCGCTGGTCGCGGCGCTCGATGGCAAGGCGCGCTTTGTCGGGGGAGCCGTCCGGGACACGTTGCTTGGACTCGAGGTCAAGGATGTGGACATCGCCACGCCCTTGCTGCCCGAGGATGTGATGGAGCGGCTGACCGCAGCATCGATCAAGGTCGTGCCGACCGGCATCGCTCACGGCACCATAACCGCCGTACTGCCCGACGGGCCGGTCGAGATCACGACTCTTCGCCGTGATGTTTCGACCGACGGGCGACGGGCAACCGTGGCGTTCAGCGATGACTGGAAGGAAGACGCCGCGCGCCGTGATTTCACGATCAACGCCCTTTCCGCCGATCCGCAGACGCTGGAGCTGTTCGACTATTTCGGTGGCCTGGACGACCTGAAGAGACTGCAAATCCGTTTCATCGGCTCTCCTGCGGAACGGATCGCCGAAGATCATCTGCGGATCATGCGCTATTTCCGCTTTCAGGCGCGCTTTGGAAAACAGCAGGTGGATGAAAAGGCTTATGCGGCCTGCACCGCCGCTGCAGCGAAGCTTGAAATGCTTTCCCGCGAACGGATTGCCGACGAGCTGCTGAAACTGCTGCAAACCGAGGATCCGCGATCAGCGCTGCGCCAGATGATAGACGCGGGAATCATGTCGCATATTGTCGACCGGATCGACGAGGATTCGGCGACGGTGCTGAACCGCATCGTGCAGCGCGAACAGCGGCTGCATCTGGCACCGACTGCAATCCGGCGACTGGTGGCGCTGCTGCCGAAGGATTCGGACACGGCCATCGCCATTGCCAGGAGCCTGAATCTATCCAGAAAACAGCAAAGAGCCATCGGCGAGCGGCTCGTGCCCGGTCCTGCCGACAATATGCCCGCGCCGGACGCGGAGCTGACCGACATCCGCGCCTTTGCCTATCGCACCAATATAGACGCAGCCCGGGATGTGGCGCTGCTATACGCCCCTGACGATGCCCTGCCGGACATGCTGGCGCGGCTCGCCGACTGGCAACCGCCGGTCTTCCCGCTGACGGGCGGCCATCTGATCGACCAGGGATTGAGGCCCGGCCCTGTGGTTGCCAAAACCCTGGCCAAAATCGAGGCAGCGTGGATCGCCCAGGGGTTTCCGGACGAACAATGGGTCCGGGAATTTGTAGCCGATCTGAAACTTGCCGGGTGAATACGAACCGGAACACCGGTCGTGATGATATTGATATTTGCGACGGAAAAACTATTCCGGAACAGCGCAAAAACAGGAGAGAATAGAAAATGACGGATGAGCCAGTAAAAAAGGATCTGGTCGCGTTGATCGCGTCGCCGCGCAACGGTGAGGCCACTCATTGCACTGCGGCTGACTATGACCGTCTCTATCAGGAAAGCATCAGCGATCCGGACAGCTTCTGGGCCCGTCAGGCCGAGCGTCTCGACTGGCAGACCATGCCGACGAAAATTTCCAATGCCTCCTTCGATCCGGTCTCGATCAAATGGTATGAAGACGGCGTAATGAACATCTGTCACAACGCGGTCGACCGCCATGTCGCCGCCGGCAAGGGCGATGTCACGGCGCTGATTTTCGAACCCGATGACCCGCAATCGCCCGGCCGCACGATCAGCTATGCCGAGTTGCAGGCCGAAGTGATCAAAATGGCAAATTGCCTCAAGAAACTGGGCGTCGGCAAAGGCGACCGGGTGACCATCTACATGCCGATGATTCCCGAAGGCGCAATCGCCATGCTCGCCTGCGCCCGCATCGGTGCGATCCACAGCGTGGTGTTCGGAGGCTTCTCCCCCGACGCACTGGCCGGCAGAATCGAGGATTGCGACAGCAAGTTCGTGATCTGTGCGGACGGCGGATTGCGCGGCGGCAAACCGGTGCCGCTTAAGGCCAATGTCGATGCGGCACTGGAAAAGGTGGCGGTCGATGCGGTGCTGGTGATCAATCATACCGATACCGACGTGGAAATGACCGCCGGTCGCGACCACTGGTATCATGAAATTTCGGCCGATGTATCCGCCGATTGCCCTTGCGAGCCGATGAACGCCGAGGACCCCCTTTTCATTCTCTACACGTCGGGATCGACCGGCAAGCCCAAGGGCGTATTGCACACCACCGGCGGCTACGCGGTCTGGGTGGCGACCACCTTCCACTATGTCTTCGATTATCAGCCCGGCGAGGTTTTCTGGTGCTCGGCCGATATCGGCTGGGTCACCGGCCACAGCTATATCGTCTATGGGCCGCTGATCAACGGCGCGACCGAGATCATGTTCGAGGGCATTCCCAACTATCCGGATTTCAGCCGTTTCTGGGAAGTGGTCGAAAAGCACAAGGTCAATATCTTTTACACAGCTCCTACCGCCATCCGCGCGCTGATGCGCGAAGGCGACGGCCCTGTGAAGGCTCACGACCGCTCGTCGATCCGCCTGCTCGGCACCGTCGGCGAACCGATCAATCCGGAAGCCTGGCGCTGGTATTATGATGTGGTTGGCGACGGCAAGTCACCGATCATCGATACCTGGTGGCAGACCGAAACGGGCGGCATCATGATCACCACCCTGCCCGGCGCCCATGGCATGAAACCGGGCAGCGCCGGCAAGCCTTTTTTCGGCGTTCAGCCGCAGCTGGTCGACGGCGACGGCAAAATTCTGGAAGGCGCGACCGACGGCAATCTGTGCATTACAGCCAGCTGGCCGGGACAGGCGCGCAGCGTCTATGGCGACCATGAACGGTTCGTCCAGACCTATTTCAGCACTTATAAGGGCAAATATTTCACCGGTGACGGCTGCAAGCGCGATGCCGATGACTATTACTGGATCACCGGCCGGGTCGATGATGTGATCAACGTTTCGGGCCACCGCATGGGCACGGCAGAGGTCGAAAGCGCTCTGGTCTCGCACCCTAAGGTCGCCGAGGCGGCGGTGGTCGGCTATCCCCACGATATCAAGGGACAGGGCATCTATTGCTATGTCACGCTCAACGCCGGCGAGGAGCATTCAGACGAACTGGTCGCCGAACTGCGCGTCCATGTCCGCAAGGAAATCGGCCCGATCGCCACCCCCGACCATCTGCATCTGACACCCGCGCTGCCCAAGACCCGCAGCGGCAAGATCATGCGCCGGATCCTGCGCAAGATCGCCGAGAATGACCATGGCGCGCTGGGTGACACCTCGACACTCGCCGATCCGTCGGTGGTCGATGCTCTGGTCGAAGGGCGTTTGAACAGATAGCCGCATAACAGAGCTCCGCACCCGATGCGGAGCTCTGGCGGCAAAGATTGCTGCTGGTGGCACAGGGATCCGCATCAGGTGCGGAGTACAAACCTACCCCCCAAAGCCGACAAACACAGCCGCCTCGTCCACGGACTTGCGCGTCGACACAACCGCATTGGCGGGAAAGCTCTCGTCCGGCCAGCCCAGCGCGATGCTCTTCATGATCACCTGATCATCGGCAATCCCGGCATGTTCGCGGACCACCGGCGACTGCATGATGCCCTGGCTGTTGATCACCGTGCCCAGCCCGCGCGACCAGGCAGCGTTGACCAGCGCCGTTGCCACCGCGCCGCAGTCAAACGGTGTGTCATCGCTGCCGTCAACCGCGCGATCATAAGTGATGATCACGCAAACCGGCGCGTCGAACTGGCGAAAGCCGCGCATGACCCAGTCCTGCCGCGCTTCCTTGTCATCGCGCTCGATCCCCATGGCCGAGAAAAGCTGCTTTGCAACCCCAATCTGCCGTTCGCGGTGTTCACCCGCGAAAGCCTCTCCCTGGCGGAACTCGCGCGACTGCGGGACACCGGCCAGCATCCGTTCGGTATTGCCCGCGCGAATTTTCTCCAGCGGTTCGCCGGTGATCACGTAAAAATTATAGGGCTGCGTATTCATCGACGAAGGGGCGCGCATCGCCAGTCCGAGAATTTCCTCGATCAGCTCTTTTGCGACCGGTTCGGCTTTGTAACCGCGAATGCTGCGGCGCCCGAGAACAACTTCGTCAAACTTCATGAATAGCTCCAATTGATAATGTTTGTCGCTGGCTAGCGGACAAATGGATATATGCAAACCCCGCTTGAACGAGCGGAGCGCCAGCTTTGGCGATATTGGGGGTGCATAGCGGGAATAATCTGTTAGGCCCAAACCCATGAAAGAACATTTTGAACGCCACAAGCAGGCATGGACCAGCGAAGAAATCCAGAAGCTTCACGCCTTTGCGAAAAAGGGAATGACGCTGAAGGCAATCTCGAAAGCGCTGACCCGCAGCGAGGAATCGATCAAGACAAGGGCGAAGCAGGACAAGCTGACGATCGCCAAGAAGCGGTAGCGCTGCAGCGCAACCGGCTGGGTCGTCAGTGCCGCTCGCTTTCGCCCTCATATTCCTCGATATGCTGCAAGTAATAGCGAGCGCTGACGACTTTTATCATCAGATATTCTCCGACAATCATGATGAACCAGTCGGCTGTGATTGCGGCAAGGATTGCAGCAAAAATGCCGATGAAAAAACCTGCAATTCCTGCCTGGGCGATGGCCAGTCCGAGCGTGCCGAGCAACACAAGCGCCGACAGGAATGTCGCGACGACCGGCAGCATTGCCTTGCACCAGAACAGGTGCGGGAAGTCCCGATCAGAATCGATCGCGCCAGTTTTCGCGATCTTGCGTAGTTCATGCGCTGCCAGATTGGCGGTCTTTATTGGCATCGTGAATATCGAGCGGATGAGGATCAGGCCACCTGATGCAAGCCCTGGTTCGCGGACATTGTCGCTTTCCGGTGGCGGTCCGGGTTCCGCGTCGGTTTGCAACGCTGCACCGCAATTGGCGCAATAGGTATCTCCCGCTCGAACTTCAGTGCCGCATGATGCGCAGATCATCGATTACCTCCTTTAGCGCCCTTCGCGCTCGCTTATCACAAAGTTGGACCCATTCCACAAGCACGTTCGCCGGGCTTCCGTGAGAACGGCATTTGCACCCGTAGCGGCAACACGCTTAGCCGCGCGGTACCCGGATCTTGTCGACCAGCCAGCCAATCTCCTTTGGCGGCGCGCTGGTAAACCGTGCCACCGCAATCGCCACCGCGAAATTCAGCAGCATCCCGATCACGCCAATGCCCTCGGGGGAGATGCCGAACAGCCAGTTGGCCGCGACATTGCTTTCCGGCGACCAGAGCTTGAACCAGCCGATATAGAGGAAGGTGAAGCTCAGCCCCGTCACCATCCCGGCAATCGCGCCCTCGCGGTTCATCCGCTTGGAGAAAATCCCCATAAAGATCGCCGGGAACAAAGACGCGGCGGCCAGGCCAAAGGCAAAGGCCACCACCTGCGCGACCCAGCCGGGCGGATAGATGCCGAGATAACCGGCAACGACAATCGCCGCGGTGGCCGCAATCCGGGCCGCCAGCAATTCGCCCTTCTCGGTAATCTGCGGCCGGAAGGTGCTCTTCAGCAAATCATGGCTGATCGACGAGCTGATCACCAGCAACAGCCCCGCCGCCGTTGACAGCGCCGCCGCCAATCCTCCGGCTGCAACCAGCGCGATCACCCAGCCGGGCAGATTGGCAATCTCCGGATTGGCCAGCACCATGATATCGCGGTCGACATAGACTTCGTTAGCATTGTCATCTGCCGCAGCATTGGCGACGACCCGCTCGCCGCTGGCGCCGGTGTCCGCGGCAAATTCCGGCGCGCCCTCGAACGGATCGCCCTTGCCCAGCTGCATCTTGCCGTCGCCATTCTTGTCGCGCCAGGCGATCAGGTCGTTGCTCTCCCAATTCTTGAACCATTCGGGAGCGTGCGCATATTCCACATTGTTGACGCTATCGATGAAATTGAGCCGGGCAAAGGCTCCGACAGCCGGTGCGGTCGTGTAGAGCAGCGCGATGAATACCAGCGCCCACCCCGCCGACTTGCGCGCGTCCGATGCCTTGGGCACGGTGAAAAAGCGCACGATCACATGCGGCAGGCCTGCCGTGCCGACCATCAGCGCAGCGGTGATGCAGAAGACGTCTATCATCGACTTGCTGCCGTCGGTATAAGCACCGAAGCCCATGTCCTGCAGCACCAGATCGAGTTTCTGGAGCACATAGAGCCCGGAACCGTCATTGACCGTCGAGCCCAACCCCAGTTGCGGTACCGGATTGCCGGTGATCAGGAAGCTGATGAAGAAGGCGGGTACCATATAGGCGAAGATCAGCACGCAATATTGCGCGACCTGCGTATAGGTGATGCCCTTCATCCCCCCGAGCACCGCATAGATGAACACGATACCCATGCCGATGATCACGCCCAGATTGATCGGCACGTCGAGGAAGCGGGAAAAGACGATCCCGACCCCGCGCATCTGACCGGCGATGTAGGTGAAGCTGATGAAGATCAGGCAGATGACTGCGACCACCCGGGCCGCCTTGGAATAATAGCGCGTACCGATAAAGTCGGGGACCGTATATTGGCCGAATTTCTTGAGATAGGGTGCGAGCAGCAGGGCCAGCATCACATAGCCGCCGGTCCAGCCCATCAGATAGACCGAGCCGTCATAGCCCGAAAAGGCGATGATCCCGGCCATCGAGATGAAACTCGCCGCCGACATCCAGTCGGCTGCGGTTGCCATGCCGTTGACCACCGGATTGACCCCGCCACCGGCGACGTAGAATTCCTTGGTCGAACCGGCGCGCGACGCAATCGCAATCCCGATATAAAGCGCGAATGACAGGCCGACGAACAGATAAATTAGGGTCTGGGTTGTCATCTGCCGCGCTCAATCATCAAGATCATATTGACGCTCGATCCGTTTCATCCGGACATTGTAGATGATGATCAACAGGATGAAGAAATAGATCGCACCCTGCTGGGCGAACCAGAAACCGAGCGGATAACCGCCAATGGCAAATTGATCGAGAAAATCGCGAAAGAGGATACCGGCGCCAAAGGAAACGAGGAACCAGATACTCATCAGCGTACAGAGCAGCCGGATATTCTGAGACCAATAAGCCTTTTCCGTGACGCTGGTTTCCGCGTCCTTGTCTGGTGTATCCAGACTGGTTTCGGACATGCTGGCCTCCCTTGCTGCAGCTACCGCAGACTAAGGCTCGGGGAGGATAAAGCAATCAGCTTTTGCAGGAATGGCCAGGGCGGTCCGGACGGACCGGACCATTTGATCGCCCTGTTCAGATCTAATTTGTGACATCTTTCCCGGCTGAGGCAACAATTCTGGAACGCAGCAGGCCTGTCGCTTGATCGTATAATTCCGCATTCTGATGGGCCCGAGCCATCAATTGGGCGCCGTCAACCAGAGCAAGACAGGCGTTTGCCTCTTCTACGGGATCGCCGATATTTCTTATGCTGCCGTCCTGCCGGCCAAGCTCGAATGTCTGGGAAAGCCAGTCGATATTGACTTGATGAAATAATAGCAGATCATCGACGATTTTTGCCTGCAGGCTCTGCTGGTCAATATTGAGCGCGACCGACAGACAGATTGATTCTCCTTCCTCGATCAGACTTCTCGTTTCCAGAAGATATTTCATCAAACGATCGCCAGCCCGATTTTCAGTGGCCGCGGCATCGTCGAGAAAAGAAAATATCTGATCGGAGAACCGTCTGACTAACGCCGTGATCAGATCCGACTTCGAAGAAAAATGATAGTAGATGCTGGATTTCTGTATCCCAACTTCACCCGCGACTTCATCGAGACTGAATCCGTTATACCCTCTTTTACGCACAGCATCTTCCGCCGCGTTCATAATTGCCGTCTTTGTTGTTATCGTTGTCACATCTGCCATAGTTCGCACATAGCACCTCTATCCCCTTCTCTACAATGGCATTTTTTCTCAGGCATTCGCGTATATTGGCGTTCAACGAAGTTGACTACCGAGCGTTCGGTTGGTAGAGCTTTTTGAAGTGATTATGCGACGGGAGTATATATGCGTCAGCACAAGAATTTGGTCGCCAGCGACACCAATACTGGCCAGCCAATCGACAGCCCCCTCCAGCGGATTCAATTCCGGACCCCGACATTTGCAAAAGACCCGAGACGCGACGTAGACATCTCCAGAACCGCGGAACTATTGTTGAAAAGCCGGGTAATAAGATCAGAACAATTCCGGGCCATTATGTCCGATATTGACGATATTTCCTGGCACATTCTAGTCGGCCTGGCCGCCGCCAAAAGCTCGGGAACACCCGTCACCGCGCATGGCCTTGCAATCACGCACAACATGGCGCTCAGCACTATGGCCCGATATGTCGATTATCTGGCCAATCTGGGACTCGTGGCTAAATCACAAGAACCGCAAGACGAAGGACAGGTGGTGCTGAAGCTGACTGCATATGGCGATGCCCAGACCAGCAATGCTCTTAGAAACATCGGGCGCGAGCTCGCCGAGTTCTGAACTCGCTGGATTGTGAATGCTAGGCCGCTTTTATCGACCCGCCGGCCCGTTCAACTTCCGCCATCTGACAAAGTTCCAATATCGCAATATCGACATGGATTGCCGCGATATTGGCATCGATAGAATCGAGCTGCGCCAAAATCTGCTCGAGCCGATCGATCCATTCGCACAAGGTCTCTTTATCTCTGCTCATCGGTTTAGAAAATTCTTCCTGTCATACGTGGAGCGCCGAAATCAGACGCGATCTAGATGACGAATTTTTTTCATCAAGTCAACTATTTCCAAATAGCGCGTCACAATCAAGACGAGGTTCGGCATTTTTGCGTCGGCTCCAATAAAGAATCAGTGAATGTCAGGGCTATCAACATATTTTTTCCCAAATCATCATCTACAAGATTAGTAAAATACTCACTTTCGGCCAGAAAACGGGTCTTTTGACAGAGAAGCGCCAACCTCGAAGAAATCCGTATCAAGTGAGCATGACAATGTTAGCAGTATCAGAACAGTTATGCAGATTGTAAAAAAGCAATTCACTCGAAATTTTGCGAACCAATCGGCCTATTCATCGCAGACTTCAAAGCTTTTTCAAGCCATTCGCACCAAATCTCGGAATATCTGCACGTTGACATCTTCCTGATTGGGTCTGGGAAAATGACATCTTGTCTGGCGTCAGTCAAACTTGCCATTCTTGGGGAAACCGGTAGGCGGCAATCGTCCGGCCGCCCCGCGCGCAACCCGCCACATGGTCAGGTCGTTCTCGGTCCTGGTGCGGCCGGTTTCGCCGCCCATCGCCCAGCTCAGGCCGTCCTCGTCATTGAACACAGTCGCATCCGAGAGGCCGCCATCCTTGTAGCGCTGCAACATGACGCCTTGCCCCTTGGCCATTTCCGGCATTTCGCTGAGCGAGAAGACAACCAGCTTGCGGTTTTCGCCTATCGCCGCGACGCGGTTTGCGCCTTCCGGGATTTTGCGCACAACCAACAGTCGCGCATCCCCTTTAAGGTTCACGACCTGACGTCCCTTCTTGGTTTCTGCAACCACATCGGAAATATTGCAGACGAATCCGCGTCCCCAGCTGGAAGCGATCAGGAGCTTCCCCTTCATGTCCGCAACCATCAACGTCATCGGCTCGGCATTGGCGTCGAGATCGACCATTGAGCCGACCGGCTCACCAAAGCCGCGCGCACCCGGCAGCTTGTCCGCGCCAAGAGTATAGAAGCGTCCGTTATCGCAGCACATCAGCAACTTGTCGGTGGTCTGCGCGTGGAAGGCATATTTCGGACCGTCGCCCTCCTTGAACTTGAAACCGTCCGGTGCGGAGAGATCGGCATGACCCTTCATTGCCTTGATCCAGCCGCGCTGCGACATGATCACGGTGACCGGTTCCTTTTCGATAAAGGCTTCGAGCGATATTTCGCGTGCCGGCGCCGCTTCGATCAGCATTGTACGCCGGGCGCCCAATGCCGTGTCCTCGGCATAGAGCTTCCGGAGATCAGCGAGGTCCTTCTTGAGCTTTGTCTTTTGTCGCGCAGGACTTTCGATCAGCTTCTCAAGGCCTTCGCGTTCTTCGAGCAGCTTATCCAGCTCGCTGCGCAATTCCATCTCTTCAAGCTTGCGCAACGACCGCAGCCGCATGTTGAGGATCGCCTCCGCCTGACGGTCGGTGAGCTTGAACTCTTCCATCAACATCGGCTTGGGCTCGTCAAAATTACGAATAATCTCGATCACCCGGTCGAGATTGAGATAGGCGACGATATAGCCCTCGAGCAGCTCCAGCCGGGCATCGATCTTGTCGAGCCGGTGCTGCGAACGGCGGACCAGCACTTCGATCTGATGGACGATCCAGTGCTTCAGCACTTCGCTGATGCCCATCACCTTCGGAACCCGGTCCTTGTCGAGCACATTCATGTTGAGCGAGAAGCGGTTTTCCAGATCGGACATCCGGAACAGCGCGTTCATCAGATCATCGGGATCGACCGCCCGGCTTTTCGGTTCCAATATGATCCGCACATGCTCGTCGGATTCGTCACGGATATCGGCAAGAATCGGCAATTTCTTGTCAGCGATGATCTGGGCAATCTGCTCGATCAGCTTGCCCTTTTGCACCTGATAGGGAATCTCGGTAACGACAATCTGCCACGCACCCCGCCCCTCGGCGTCTTCCTTCTCCCATTTGCAGCGCACCCGCATAGCGCCGCGCCCGCTCTCATAGGCGGCATCGATCACCGATTTGGGATCGACCAGCGTCCCGCCGGTTGCAAGGTCCGGTCCCTTGATGATCTCCATGATCTCGGCATGTTCGGCCTTGGGAGAATCGATCAGCAGCGTAGCCGCATCGATGATCTCGTGGACATTGTGCGATGGAATGCTGGTCGCCATACCGACCGCAATACCGCTCGCGCCATTGGCCAGCAGATTGGGGAAGAGCCCCGGCATGACCTCGGGCTCTTCGTCTTCGCCGTTATAGGTGGGCTTGAAATCAACCGTGCCTTCGTCAAGCCCGTGCATCAGCTCGATCGCGGTGCGGGTCAGCCGGGCTTCCGTGTAACGGTAGGCCGCGGCATTATCGCCATCGATATTGCCGAAATTCCCCTGACCATCCACCAGCGGATAGCGCAGCGAGAAGGTCTGGGCGAGGCGGACCATCGCGTCATAGACCGACTGGTCGCCATGCGGGTGATATTTACCGATGACATCACCGACCACACGGGCGCATTTCTTGTAACCCTGTGACGGGTCAAGCTTGAGCAAACGCATTGCCCACAAGAGCCGCCGATGCACGGGCTTCAGCCCGTCGCGCAGATCCGGCAGCGACCGCGCGGTGATCGTCGACATCGCGTAAATCAGGTAGCGTTCGGACAGCGCCGCATCAAAGGGGGCCTCGACTATCGCGTCAAATTCATCTTCGGGAGCCGCTTCGGGCGCATCGGTTACATCACTCATGCGACGAGCGATAGCAGGGTGGATTCAGGGTTGGTAGGGGGAAATTTGTGGAATGACGAAGGAACAGGATCCCTCGGCAACGATTCTACGTCACGCGCCGCTCGCTGCGATAATAGAGAAACGCGAACCACAAGGCGACCGCACCGAGAAGGTGCCAGACCCCATGGCCCTGCAACAGGCTCTCGGGGCTGCAAAGCTGGCCGCGCTGGTCCAGATTCCAGATCGTGAAGGCAACAATATTCGCGACAAGTCCGGCAAGATAATAGCCGGTCCGGACATTCGGTCGCAGCGGTCTGGCAAATCCGAGCTCCAGGATGATTGCGGCCAGCAAAATAACCGCGAAGAGCCAGCGGCGAACTTCGGGCACTGCATAGAGGATAGCCACAAGAACGACGCAAATCAGGACATAGTATAGCATTGCCCGCCGATCATCGATGCCCTGCCATTTCGCGAGCGCATAGATCAGAAAGAATCCGCTGACCAGATACATGCCCAGCACATCGAAAAACTGCCCCCACAAGGTGAGCGTTGCGTGAAGCAGGACCGATCCGATGCCGGTAATGATTGCAGCGACACCCAATGCGCTGGCCGCAAGCGGAGACAAGGCCGACATCCAGCCCCGAGACCAGGCTAGCAACATCATCAGGAAACCGACGAAGACAAAGCCGAACGAAGAAAGGCTATTGGAAGGCTGCAATAGCGTTGCACCGGTTCTGGGCATCTCGCAAAAGCATCTGGTTTCGGTGCAGGTTGCTGCGGCAAAACGCGACCAGTCGGGACCCAGAAGCATGAGCAATGCAATTGTTCCCGCCGCCGGCACCGCTGTAAGCACCAGCGCGATAAACAGCTTTGCGGATATGCCGGTCAACGCTGCAGCCACTCTCCCGGCAAATCCAGGCCTTCCCGCTCATTGTCCCAGATGATGCCCATGATCCACCAGCGACCACTCGGCTTCCCATCCTCTCCCATATCATCATTCCAGAGATGGATCATGTTCACGCCGCGGAACTGGATTGCGGGATGATCAGGCGTCTCGCGGGCTTCATAGCTGGAATAGACATGGGCAACCTGCCCGAAAACATCGACCTTGCGTCCGATTTCGATCTCGTAAAAGGATTTGCCTTCCAGCAACGGGATCGTCGCCTCGACAAATTCATCAAAGCTGAACGGATAGGCGACCGGCTTGCCATTCTCGATCCTGGTACGGACAAGCACGCAGCGCGGATGATAGATTTCCCGGTCCCGCTCCCAGTCCTGCCCGCCCGGTGGTCCGGATATGCAGTCATAAAGCGTGTCCAGAACTTCATTGATAGTATCATATTTGGCCATAGCGTTGGCAATCCTTCCGTTCACCGGGTTAACCATCATGAAACGGGATTGATTGCGCCGCAAGCGGGTTTCGCATATAGGAAGGCTCGGTTGCCCCGATCCGTTCAATCAGCCATGATTCGAACAATCGGGGCATGATTTTTTGTCGCTCTCTTCGCGAAGTGGAAACCAGCAATGTCCCGTCGTCGCCAAATTTACGAAGGCAAGGCCAAAATTCTTTATGAAGGCCCGGAGCCCGGCACCATAATTCAGTATTTCAAGGACGATGCGACCGCTTTCAACGCCGAGAAAAAAGGCACGATCAACGGCAAGGGCGTGATCAACAACCGGATCAGCGAGCATATTTTCACCCTGCTCGGCCATATCGGCATCCCCAGCCACTTCATCCGCCGCCTCAACATGCGCGAACAGCTCGTCAAACAGGTCGAGATCGTTCCGATCGAAGTGATCGTCCGCAACGTTGCTGCCGGATCTCTTTCCAAGCGTCTCGGCATCGAAGAAGGCACACCGCTCCCGCACACATTGCTGGAATATTGCTACAAGGATGACGCGCTGGGCGATCCGCTGGTCGCGGAAGAACATATCGCCTGCTTCGGCTGGGCGAGCCAGGAAGAGATGCAGGATATTTCTGCCATGGCCATCCGGATCAACGACTTCATGGCCGGCATGTTTGCCGGGATCGGGATCAAGCTGGTCGATTTCAAGCTCGAATTCGGACGGGTTTTCGAAGGTGATTTCTCGCGGATCATTCTGGCCGACGAAATCAGCCCCGACGGTTGCAGACTGTGGGATATCAAGACCAATGAAAAGCTCGACAAGGACCGGTTCCGTCGCGATCTTGGCGGCGAAGCCGAAGCCTATCAGGAAGTTGCCCGTCGACTGGGCCTGTTCCCGGAAGGCGAAAGCGAAGTGCTCGACCTCAATAGTGAACGAAAGAAGCGCGGAAAGTAACCATAGTTTTTGGGGCCGTGGTTAGGTGATCATGCGATTAACCCCGTCAGGGGGCGGGCATATCCCGTGAATATCGCTTATGGTTTACGCGAATTTAACCATTGAAATGATAGCACCGCCCTCATGTGGAACTCATGTGAGGAATATTTCCGATGCGCTTACTAATTTTGCTCGCCACGACAACGATGCTCGCCGCTTGCGGTGGAGCCGGACCTCAATCGGTCGGCAGCACTGCGCCTCCAACCGGGGGCGGCACAGGCGGCGGCGGAACAGGGGGCGGGACCGGAGGCGGAACGGCCCACACATTTGTCGACCCGACCGAACCTAAAACCTATACGGCCGTTGGCGCTTCTCACAGCTATAACTACAGGGTGGACTCGCCCAGTGATCCCGGCGCAGGTCAGACTGGTCAATTATATCAGGGCGATGCCACGACGGTTCGCAACAGCGCCTTGACCATTGCCTATAATCCGCGCGACGCGATTTTCGACGTGACCTTCACCAATCCGTTGGCAGGAACGTCCGCCGTGAGCCGCTTTCAGGACCCCTTGCACCGCACTGATTTCGGAGGGATCGTCGAACCTCAAATCGGCACACCCAACCTGGGATCGGCCCAATTCGGGGTTCAGGGTATCAACTATCTGGAATCCGGGTCCGCCAATAATGTGACAACCCCTGTGCCGGGCGAATTTGTTTTCGGTCTTGTAGACCCTGGTCAGCCCGGAACCTACGAGGGGACGACATTTTTCTACCAGACGCCCGGAACAGAGACCGACTACGTGTCTTTTGCCGGATATTTGCGGAACAGGGCGACCGTCAACAATATCACAATTGATAATGCCGACGGATCGACGACGGAATATATCGAACAGAATAGTCAGTTCGAACGGGGAGCCTTCGCTTTTGGTCAGCTTACCGCGAGCGACAATGTGCCAACGACAGGGACAGGAACGTTCGAGGGCACGATGCTTGCGTCGATGGTGTTCAACGACCAGCCCGATACCATTGGCAATTTCGATACCTATTTCCAGTGGATCGCAGGCCGCGCAACCACCAATGTAGATTTCGGCGCCAATACATTCTCGCTATCGCTAGACGGCACGGTCGGAGCGCCTTTGTTTGACGGCACGAGCCGTCAGCACACTATTCTCCAGAACGCCCAGTTCCGCGCCAACGGCGCAGGCGATATCAATCTGGTATCCGCCGGAGGCTTCTTCGGGCAGTTTAACGAAGCATGGTTCGTCAATCCGGGCGGTGCCCGTCTCGACATGGTGATTGCTGGCTCAAGCATTGACGGTGCCTTTTATGGCCCCAATGCAGCAGAACTGGGTGGCGGCTACCGGATTGTTGGTGGCACACCTGACGAGAGAATCGATATTCTGGGAACGTTTGTCGGCAAGAAACCTTAAAGGCTAGCCATGTCCCGTTCCGCCAAATTGGTCAAAGCCACAGTTGCGTCTTTCGTTCTCGCGACGGCATCGAGTGCGGCAACAGCCGGCTCGACAACAGACATCGCCGCTGTTGTTCAGCCTTCCTGCGACGATGCTGGCCAATGCCATGTTCGGGTAACGCCCCAGCAGCTTCTGGCCAAAGCCGAAGCCCTGATCCATGCCAAGCAATATCAGGCAGCTCTGCCGATGGTCGAGGCTTTGGGACAAGTTCCCGAAATGCAGATACAACAGCGATTTCTGGCTGGCTACATCGCTATCGAGACCGGCGATACCGACGGAGCGATCACAAAGTTCCGCTCGATTCTGGACGAAAACCCGGGACAGACCCGTGTTCGTCTGGAACTCGCGAGAGCCTATCTGATGACTGGCAAGGAGGCCAGCGCGGACTATCATTTCCGGCTCGCCCAGAATGACGAAAACCTGCCGGATGAAATCGCGCGGACTATTCGCAATACCCGCAGTATCTTGCGCGACCAGCGGGTCTGGCGCTTCAGTTTCGACTTCGGCTTTGCCCCGGATACCAATATCAACGGCGCCACCAGCGCCGAAACCATCGATATCAACTTCGGCCCGATCAAACTCCCTCTGCAGCTGGACGAAAACGCACGCGAACGTTCCGGCGTCGGCCAGACAGCTGGGTTTTCCGGCGGCGTTCGCGTGAAAGCCAGTGATCGTGTAGCCCTGTTGTTCGATGCCGACAGCAAAATCATCAATTATAACGGCAAGGAAGCCGACGATATTGTTGTTCAGGTCGCTGCTGGCCCTGAGCTTCGCGTCGCTCGCTATGCCAGCCTTTCGCTGCAGGCAGTCGGTCTTCAGCGCTGGTATGGCGGTAGATTGGCCACTCGGGAATATGGCGGTCGGATCGGCTACCAACAGGCACTGAATGAAGGACAGCGACTGGGATTTGAATTGGATGCTCGCCGGACAGAATCGCAGCTCAGCAACGCCTATAGCGGCTGGCAACTCGGCGCGAATGTCACATATGAGCAGCTAATCGGAAAATCCCTGATTGCGTCTGCCAGTATCTTCGCGAGGCGCGATCTGCTCAACGAAGCCGGGTTCTCGAGTTTCAACTATGGCATGAATCTGGGCATCGGTGGTGAATTGCCTCTCGGCCTGAATGCAGGTGTCTCAGCCAGCATCAGTCGTTCCGAATTTGATGCACCATTACTCCTCTATTCGACAGAAAACCGGGACGACTGGAGAAGCTTCGGACGCGCCTATATCGGCAGCCGCAAAATCAAATTCCTCGGTTTCTCTCCCTCGATAGACTATAATTATTCACGGGTGGACAGCAATTACGACCTCTACGAAATGAACCGCCACCGGGTGAATTTCAAATTGGCCCGCTATTTCTGAGGTCAATCGCCGCAATTCATCGCGCGACCTTTCCATTTTGCTTTCTTGCTCTTGCCCCTGCTAATCTTGCCGCTATAGCAAGGCGATATTGGCGGCGGAACAACGCGAGGACGACGGATGAAAGTCAGAATATTTGTAACGCTGAAAGATGGCGTATTGGATCCTCAGGGAAAAGCCATCCATCATGCGCTCGAAAGTCTCGATTTCTCGGGCGTCAATGATGTTCGCGCCGGCAAGTTGATCGAACTTGACGTTGATGCGTCGGTCAGCCGCGCAGACATCGAGAAGATGTGCGACAAGCTGCTCGCCAATACCGTAATCGAAAATTACGAGATCGAGATTGCGGATGCGGCGCAGGGGACGATGGGCTGATGCAATCTGCGGTGATCGTCTTTCCCGGCTCGAATTGTGACCGCGACATGGCCGTCGCCCTGGAAACGGTTTCGGGCAACAAGCCTCATATGGTCTGGCACGGTGACAGCGAACTTCCTTCTGGGCTGGATCTGATCACAATTCCAGGTGGCTTTTCTTATGGCGATTATCTGCGATCCGGGGCGATGGCATCCCGATCAAACATCATCAATTCTGTCGTTGAAGCAGCGCAGCGCGGGGTCAAGATCCTGGGCGTGTGCAACGGGTTCCAGATCCTCACCGAGATCGGACTGTTGCCCGGAGCGCTGATGAGAAACAGCAACATCAATTTTATTTGCAGGGATGCTGAACTCGACGTTAGCAACTGCAATACTATATTCACGTCGCGCTACACGCAAAACACACCCATATCGGTTCCGGTTGCCCATCATGACGGCAATTTCTTCGCCGATGCCAACACGTTGGATGAGTTGGAGAGTCGCAACCAGGTCGTGTTTCGCTATAGAAACGATATCAACGGCTCCTCGCGGAATATTGCCGGTATCATCAACGAAGCAGGCAATGTCCTAGGCATGATGCCGCACCCGGAGCGCGCCATCGACGGCAAGCACGGCGGGACTGATGGACTGCCGCTGTTCGAAAGCCTGCTTGGCTAGACCCAAGAACTTCGCGCAGAATTTTGACGGTTAAGCGGGAAGCCGCGATCGCACAGGTCTTGTTCCGACAGGCGAGAGCTGCGGACAAGGTTCGCACATTTTATCGGTCAATATACCAAGGATAAGCCTTGATCCTGACCATCAGAAAATCCGCAACTCTATTCTAGCGGCTGTAGGACGAAAAAGCCCTCGTCCCGGTTCGGCAATCCGCTTCTATGCCCCGGCTCCCGAAAGGTTCACACGCGCCGGTGTATGACCCTGCTCTGAGGCCACAGTTTCGTCGAGACGAAAAGCAAGATCGCTGAATAGCTTCGTTTGCGGACCTGAAACGAAAAAGGGCCGGTCCGAAGACCAGCCCTTTCTACAATAAGCATTTATGTTGGTATTAGTTACCCGAACCAGGTCCGTACATAACTTCAACACGACGGTTCTGCGGTTCGCGAACACCGTCTGCAGTGTCAACGCGAGGACGCGATTCACCGAAGGCTTCGCTTGCAATAACGCCAGCACCGATGCCGCGTGATTCAAGATAAGCACGAACGGCCGCGTTGCGACGCTGGGACAGACCGACGTTGTAGCTGGCAGAACCAGATTTGTCAGCGTGACCAGCCAGCATGACCTGAGCCGAACCACAATCACCATATGCGGTAACCGCATTGTCGAGAACCGAAGCCGCTTCTGGTGTGATGTCCGACTGATCCCAGTCAAAGA
>TARA_R110000772_G_scaffold232445_1_pt1 | contig 35603 bp, 27 predicted proteins | sample TARA_R110000772 | Tara Oceans TARA_R110000772 (sample SAMEA4397948) | marine metagenome | biome: Polar Biome; feature: [SRF] surface water layer (ENVO:00010504); material: water (ENVO:00002006), including particulate matter (ENVO:01000060) such as... | depth 5 m | reverse complement strand
CAAGCCGATGACCCGCGAAGGCAAGGACGGCGAGCGCACGGCTCTGGTCACCCTGATCCGCAATCTGGAAGGCTACGCCGGGCTGCTCGGCGGCCCGCAAATGGCCGAGGCCCTGACCCTGCGCGCCAAGATGGCCCTGGGCCGCGAGGACGGCGATCTCAGCGCCGAGGACGCGGTCGCCAGCATCCTGGCCTATCTGCCGTCCCTGCCGTCGCGGGCGGGCTTCGTGCTCGACCTGTCGGCCACGGATACGGGTGCCAAGCAGCAGGCCGCCGTGGTCCGCAACCTGGCCCAGGCCATGCGCGGCCTGACAGGCGTCGACGCCCTGACCGGCGGCGGGCAGGACCTGGCCATGGCCAAGCGGGTGGCCGATGTGTTGAAGGAAAAGATCGCCGCCGCCGGCCTGCCGGAAGAACTGAAACGCACGGCCGCCGCGACCTTGGACAAGGCCCTCGCCAATGGCGCCGCGGCAGGGGGGGCGTCGAACGGCGCGCCCTCGCAGGAAAAGCGCTGGGACGACGGGGCCCCGAAACCGGCGCCCGCCGCGCCCAAGCCCGCACCCGCCGCCGAAGCGGCCCCGGCCAACGGCGGCGGCAAGGGGCCGGAACAGCGCAAGCTGGTCAAGGGTCAGATCCTGTTCGAGGAAGGCGACGCCGGGACCGAGGCGTTTCTGATTTCCTCGGGCGCCATCGAAATCTACCGGCGCGGCGCCATCGAACAGAGCCTGGCCACCCTCGGCCCGGGGGAACTGCTGGGCGAACTGTCGCTGATCGACGATCAGCCGCGCGCCGCCTCGGCCCGCGCCGCCGACAACTCGGTGCTGATCGTGCTCTCCAAGGAATCGCTCAAGACCCGCCTGCAACGTCTGGAACAGACTGACAAGGTCCTGCACCGCCTGATGGGCGTGCTGGTCAACCGCCTGCGCGGGATGGCCCGCTCGGCGGAGTAGGCCCCCGGCTTAGCCCCAGGGGAACGCCGACCGGGGCGGCAGGGCGGCGGAACCCAGCGCGTCGGCGACCCGCAGGCCCTCGTTCCACTTCACCATGCGTTCCGAGCGCGTGAACGATCCCACCTTCAACTGCTTGGCCCCCCAGCCGACGGCCAGATGGACGATGGTCACGTCTTCGGTCTCGCCCGAACGGGCGGACACGATGGCGCCGATCCCGGCCTCGCGGGCGGCGTCGAACGCGGCCTTGGTTTCCGTCACCGTGCCGGCCTGGTTCGGCTTGATCAGCGCGCAGTTGAGCGCCCCGTCGCGGGCCGCCGCCTGGACCCGGCCGGCGTTGGTCACCAGGAAGTCGTCGCCGACGATCTGAAGCGTCTTGGGCGCGGCCTTGGCGAAGGCCAGGAAGCCTACCGTGTCGTCTTCCGACATGGGATCCTCGACGGACACGATGGGGTAACGGGCGACCCAGCCGAGCAGCATGTCCGCCAATTCGCCGCTGTCCATGTCGCGGTCCTCGCGGGCCAGGCGGTAGCGCCCGGCCTTGCCGAATTCGGACGCCGCGATGTCGAGGGAGATGGAGACCTGCTCGCCCGGCTTCAGCCCCGCCTTTTCGATGGCTAGGAGCAAGGTTTCGGCGGCGTCCTCGTTGGCGTCGAACGCGGGCCAGAAGCCGCCCTCGTCGGCGACACCCTGCAACAGGCCGCGCTCGGCCATGATCTTGCCGGCGGCGATATAGACCTCGGCGGTCCAGGCCAGGGCCTGTTCGTAGTCGTCGGCCCCCGTGGCGATGACCATGAAATCCTGCACGTCGATGCGCCGCCCGGCATGGGCGCCGCCGCCGAAGATCTGAATTTCCGGCAGGGGTAGCAGCGGCGTGCCCGGCGCACCGCCCTGGTCCCACAGGTACTTCCACAAGGGCTGTCCGGCCTGTGCGGCGGCGGCGTGCAGCACCGCCATGGACACGGCGATGGTCGCGTTGCCGCCCAGGTTGGCCTTGTTGGGCGTGCCGTCCAGCGCGATCAGCGCGGCGTCCGCGGCGGCCTGGTCGCCCGCGTCCAGGCCGGTCAACGCCTGGGCGATGGCGCCGTTGGTCTGCTTCAGGGCATCCGTCACGTCCCAGCCGCCGAACCGGGGGCCGCCGTCGCGCAGGTCGATCGCCTCATTGCTGCCGCGCGACGCCCCCGCCGGGGCGATGGCCCGGCCGAGCGCGCCGCCGGCCAGGGTTACGTCGGCCTCGACCGTCGGCCGTCCCCGGGAATCCCAGACACGGCGGGCCTTGACGGCGGTGATGGCGGTGGCGGAGGAGGCCGTCATTGGCGGAGTTCCCTTTCCCAGGCTTGGCGGACGTCCGCCAGGGTCGGCGGCGGCGTGGCGATCAATGGTCGGGCCGTGCGCCGCACGCGGTCGCGGTCGGCGTCGGCGGTGATGTATTCGACGGGAGACTTACCGTCCACGCGGGCCAGGAACAAGGCCGGCAGCAGGGCGGCGGCCCGGGCCTCGATCATGGCCTCGGCCGCGTATCCGGCGGCTAGCGCGTCGAAACAGGCGAGGAACCCGTTCGTCGCGGCGGGGGTCCACAGGCATTTCAGCAACAGGTGGTTGAGGCAGAAGGCCAGATCAAAGGCCGGGTCGCCGTACCACGCGCATTCGGCGTCGAGGAACACGGGGTCGGCGCCGTCGACCAGGATGTTCTTGGGGCTGACGTCGCCGTGGACCAGGGCCTCGCGGTGTGCCGCCGTGGTCGCGGCCAGGGCGTCCAGGCGGGGGGCGAGGTCGGCATGCGCGCGGCCGGTGGCGATCAGATAGGGCTCCAGGCGGATAGAATAGAACGTCTCGTCCGTCCTGAAACGCCGGGCCACGGCGTCGTTGCCCGCCGTCCCGGCGTGAACCTGTTTCAGGCATTCACCGACCCTGCGCGCGAAGGCCGCGTCGGTGCGCCCGGCGTGCAACTCGTCCTTCCAGGTCGGATGGTTGTCCGGGTCCAGATAGGCCATGGCGAACACGCCCTGGGCCGCGTCATGGGCCAGCACGCGGGGGGCGATGCCGGGCTGCAGGCCGTTGGCGGTTTCCATCCAGGCGACCTCGAAGGCGTTGCGCTCCACCGGCGCGAACCAGTCGGCCTTGACCTTAAGCTTGGCCAGGGCGCGCTTGACGCAGACCGGCCCGCGCGCCAGGTCCGCGCGCCAGATGTCCGACGACACACCGCCGGCCAGCGCCGTGTAGGCGGGGGTTTCATCCGGGGCGGCGAGGCCGCTTTGGCGCAGAAACGCCGTCAGGAAGTCGTCCGCGTCGGTGGTGTCCATGGTGTTACTTCCCCGCCGCCGCCTGGGCGATGAACTTGGGCAGGTCGCCCAGCGGCAGGACCGCATGGCAGTCCCCGGCGGCGGCCACGGCCCCCGGCATGCCCCAGACGATGCTGCTGTCCTTGTCCTGCACGACGACGGTACCGCCGCCGTCGGCGACGATCTTCGCACCCGCCTTGCCGTCCGACCCCATGCCCGTCAGCACGACGAACAGGATATTTTCCGCCCCATAGGCGGCGACCAGGCCGCGCATCATGGGCTCCGCCGAGGGTTTGCAGAAGCTTTCCTCGGGCCCGTCGTCGATCTTGATCGTGACGCCGCCGGCGCCGCGCCGCGGGATCATGTGAAACCCGCCGGGCGCCATGTAGACCTGCCCGCCCTTCACCGGCTCGCCGTCCTTGCCCTCGGCACAGAGCCATCCCGTGCGCCGGGTGATGTGATCGGCCAGGGCCGCGGTGAACCCGGGGGGCATGTGCTGGGTCAGAAAGACCGGCTGGGCCACGGCCCGGGGCAGGGCCGTGAACAGGGAAAACAGGGCCTGCGGGCCGCCGGTCGAACTGGCGATGGCGATGGCCTTCGGGATATAGGGACGGCGCTGGCGAAGCTCCTTGGGGGTCGGATGTTCGAAGCGGTTGGCGGACGGCGGCGCGGCGATCACACGGGTCCCCTTGTCGCGGCGCGCCCGGCCCAGGCCCAGGGCCAGATCGGCGATCTGGCGGGTGAACTCGGCTTCGGCGATATGCGGGGTATGGCGGGCCGGTGCCTGCACGAATTCGGCGGCGCCGGCGACTAGGCCCGTCATGGCGTTCTTCACGTTGGCGAAGGTCAGGGTGGCGACCAGCACGATCTGGGCCTCGCGGTCGACCTTCAGCAGGCGCGACAGGTCCGTGGTCAACTTGACCTTGGGGTCGCCGATGTCGATGAAGATTACGTCGATGGCCCGACGGCGCAGATGGCTGACGGCATCGACGCCGTCCGTGGCCTCGGCGGCGAGGTCAACCCCGCCCAGGCCGCGCAGTACCGCCTTGACGGGTTCCGCGATGACGTCCGACGTGCCGACGACCATGGCCTGTATCGGGCCGGGGGAGGTGCTTGAAGTGCTGGTGATGCTGTCCGCCATTGCGGCTATGCTCGTTTCCTCGTTTTTTTCGACCATAGTCGTTGGACTTGGGCGAGACAATGCCGCGCGGCGGCCAAACCGTGCCTTCCGTGCGGTGGTGATTGACCGGAACCGGGGATCGGGCGTATACCCGCCCTGGGCCAGATCCCCCCAACGGGATCGGACCCTTCTGGAAGCGAAGGGAGTAAAATTCGATGCCAGTTCCTCAGAAGCCGAGCACCCGCCCGGCCAATCCGTGCTTTTCGTCCGGCCCTTGCGCCAAGCGCCCCGGATGGTCCTTCGACAATCTCAAAGACGCCTTTCTCGGCCGTTCCCACCGCCATGCCACGGGCAAGGCGAAGCTGAACGAGGTCATCACCCGTTCCCGCAAGATCCTGGGCATTCCCGACGATTATTACGTCGGCATCCTGCCCGGTTCCGACACCGGCGCCTTCGAGGCCGCCATGTGGAACCTGCTGGGCGAACGCGGTGTCGATATCCTGTCCTGGGAAAACTTCGGCAACGAATGGACCAAGGACGGCGTGCAGGAATTGAAGCTGGACAACCTGCGCACCTTTACAGCACCTTTCGGCGAACTGCCGGACCTGTCCCAAATCGATTTCAACAACGACGTGGTGTTCACCTGGAACGGTACGTCGTCGGGCGTCATGGTGCCTGACCGGGGGGCTTGGATTCCCGCCGATCGCACCGGGTTGACCTTGGTTGACGCGACGTCCTGCATCTTCGGCGTCGACCTGCCGTGGGACAAGCTGGATGCCGTGTCCTGGTCCTGGCAGAAGGTCATGGGCGGCGAGGCGGCGCACGGCATGCTGGCACTCAGCCCGCGTGCGGTGGAGCGGCTCAATACCTTCCATCCGGACCGCGCCATTCCCAAGGTTTTCCGCCTCAAGAAGAACGGCAAGATCAATCCCGAGCCGTTCGAGGGTGCCACCCTCAACACGCCGTCCTTGCTGTGTGTCGAAGATGCGCTGGATGGTCTGCGCTGGGCCGAGGATATCGGCGGCCTGCCGGTCCTGATGGGCCGGGTGCAGTCGAACTTCGAAGCCCTCAGCCGCTGGGTCGAGCGCACGTCCTGGATCGACTTCCTGGCCACCGATCCGGCGGTCCGCTCGTGCACCTCGGTGACGCTGAAGGTCGTCGATCCGGCCTTCGACGGCCTGAGCGAGGACGACCTGCGCAAGACGCTGCGGCGCATCCCCCAGATGTGCGAGGCCGAGGGGGCGGGCTACGATTTCTCCGAGCACAAGTCCGCCCCTCCGGGCTTCCGCATCTGGTGCGGCGCCACGGTGGAAACCTCGGACCTGGAAGCCTTGTTCCCCTGGATCGAGTGGTCGTTCCACCAGATCCGCGCCGAGCTTGCCGGTGAAGCCGCCTAAGGGCGGGAACCGTCATGCCGAGAGTGCTGATTTCCGACAAGATGTCGGGCCTTGCGGCGGAGGTCTTCCAACGCCGTGGGATTGAGGTGGACGTGAAGACGGGCCTTTCGCCCGAGGACCTGTCCGCCATCATTGGGGATTACGACGGTCTGGCCGTGCGCTCCGCGACCAAGGTGCGCGGGGCCGTCATCGAGGCCGCCACCAACCTGAAGGTCATCGGCCGGGCCGGGATCGGCGTCGACAACGTCGATCTGAGCGCGGCCACGGCCAAGGGCATCGTGGTGATGAACACGCCGTTCGGCAATTCCATCACCACGGCCGAACACGCTATTGCCATGCTGCTGGCCCTGGCCCGCGACATTCCCCTGGCCAACGCCTCGACCCACGCCGGCAAGTGGGAGAAATCCCGCTTCATGGGGGTCGAGATCACGGGCAAGGTACTGGGCATCATCGGCTGCGGCAATATCGGATCGGTCGTCGCCGACCGGGCCCAGGGCTTGAAGATGCGGGTCATCGCCTTTGATCCCTACCTGGGTGAGGAGCGTGCCAAGGAACTTGGGGTCGAGAAGGTTTCCCTCGACGACTTGTTGGTCCGCGCCGATTTCATCAGCCTGCACACGCCACTGACCGATGCCACGCGCCATATCATCGACGCCGATGCCTTGGCCAAGACGCGCCCGGGCGTGCGTCTGGTCAACTGTGCCCGCGGCGGTCTGGTGGACGAGGCGGCCTTGAAGACGGCATTGGACAGCGGCCATGTCGCGGGGGCGGCGATCGACGTGTTCGAAGTGGAACCGGCGACGCAAAGTCCCCTGTTCGGGATGGAAAACGTCGTCGCCACACCGCACCTGGGGGCTGCCACCACCGAGGCCCAGGAAAAGGTCGCCGTGCAGATTGCCGAACAAATGGCGGATTATCTTCTCGACGGGGCGGTGTCCAACGCGCTGAACATGCCGTCGGTGACGGCGGAGGAAGCGCCCCGCTTGAAACCCTATATGACACTCGCCCAGCAGCTCGGCAGCTTTGCCGGGCAGGCGACGCGCTCGGCCATCCACGAGGTCACGATCTCCTACGAAGGGGTGTGCGGCGAGCTGAACTGCAAGCCGCTCACCGCTGTCGTCCTGCAGGGGCTTTTGGGGCCGTCCATGGAGGGCATCAACATGGTCAACGCGCCGACCATCGCCAAGGACCGGGACATCATTGTGCGCGAGGTGCGGTCCGACGACGCGGGAGCGTTCCATACCCGCATCGAGGTGACGGTGACGACGGAAAACCAAACCCGATCGCTGGCCGGCACTTTGTTCCATGACCGTCCGCGCCTGGTCGAGATCAAGGGCATTCCCATCGACGCGACGCTCGGCCGGCACATGCTCTACATCACCAACTACGATAAGCCGGGCCTGATCGGGGCCTTGGGGTCGTTGCTGGGTGATGCCGGCATCAACATCGCGACCTTCAACCTGGGCCGCGCCCAGGCCGGCGGCGACGCCATCGCACTGCTGGAAATCGACGAAGCGCCGCCGCCCGAACTTTTGGCGAAAATCCAGAGGTTGGAGCACGTCGTCGTTGCCCAGGCGATGAAGTTCTGACCGGGTCGGCTCAATCCGCCTTTTGTCATTCAGGCTTAATGTTCAAGCGATATCCTCTGTTCCGTAAGCTGGGCGGGATGCTTGCGTTGTGCGTTGCCTGCGCCGGTTCGAGAGGAAGAAATGCTTCGATTCTGCGGTTTAGCCGTCGTGGCGCTGTTGCTCGCCTGTCCGGCGCGGGCGGATACCATCCGTCTGGTCTATGAGCCTGTCGAAAACCCGCCGCGTTATTACGGCGTCACGGCCAAGGTTCCGAAAGACAGGCCCGGGGTCACCATCGAGGTCTTCCGCGAGGCCGCGCGCCGCCTGAATGTCTCGCTCGATTTCGAACGTGTGCCCTGGAACAGGGGGCTGTTCATGGTCGAAACCGGCGAAGTCGATGGCATTTTCCACGCCAGCTACAAGCCGGAAAGGGCGGAATTCGGCGTCTATCCGACGCTTGCCGACGGCAAGACGCCGGACGAGTCCCGGGCCGTCTTCTTTCAATCCTATTCCTTCTATGTGCGCCGCGAGGCCGGCGTGTCCTTTGACGGGCGCAGGCTGCGCGGCACGCAAGGCCGCGCGGTGGCGGTGACGCGGGGTTATTCCGTCATCAGCGAACTTAAAGCCCTTGGTATTCCTTTTGAGGAAGAACGCACGCAAACATTGAATCTTGCAAAATTGGACAACGGGCGCGTTGCGGCCTACGCGGAACTTGATAACATGATCGCGCCCTATCTGGCGGACAATGGCGGGCCGTTCACCGGAATCGCCATGCTGCGACCCGCGATTTCGGAAAAGGCCTACTACCTTCTGTTTTCAAAACCCTTCCATAAGAACAACACAAAACTCGCTGATGCCTTCTGGAACGAAATCCGCAACATCAACCGCTCGCCCCTTATCGGCGAGATCATTGGAAAATACCGCTAGGGCCAGCGGCACGCTGAACTTGGGCCGCCGCACCCTTGCCGGGCGCCTGTTTTCATCTATCTTCCTGGCGTTTCTGGGCATCGGTCTTTTGATCACCGCTGTTTTGATCTGGGATGTCCTGCGCCGCGCGGACGAAGAGATCGAGCGCGAAATCCGCATCGTCAAAAGCGCCTTCCATGATCCCATCGCGGATCAGCTTTGGGCCTATGACGAGAAGGAACTGGGGGCGGTGCTGACGGCCCTGGTACGGCTGTCCGTGGCCCAGGGGGTGATTGTCGAGGATCCGTTCAGCGGCCGCCGCCTGGGGGCCCATGGCATCATCAGCAGCGGTGACGGCTCCGGCATGGCGGTTCACTCGTTCGATATCCGCTATGTCGCCCAGGGTTCGGACAAGGCCCGGCATCTCGGGCGTGTCAGTCTGCTGGTGCCGGCGAACCTGGCGCTTACCCGATCGTGGTTGTCGATCATGTTGATTTTCACCGCCGCCATGGTGAAGCTTCTGCTTATCTGGATTCTGTTCAGCTATTTCGCCCAACGCCAATTGGTGCGCCCGCTGTCCCGTCTGTCCGACGCGGTCGACCGCATCGATCCGGGCTTCCGGCCCTACTCGGACATTCAGGCGGTAAGGCCGAGTGACGGCGAACTCAAGCACCTGCAGGATGCTTTCAACCGCCTTCTCAGCCGGCTGGAATCCGCCCATGCGGAACGCGCCGCCTATGAAGAGGAATTGATCGGCGCGCGCGCGCAGCTTGAAGACGCCGTGACCGAGCGGACCCGGCAGTTGGACGGGGCGCGGCGCCGCGCCGAAGAGGCCAGTGTTGCCAAATCGCGGTTTCTCGCCATGATGAGCCACGAATTGCGCACGCCGCTGAATTCGATCCTCGGATTTTCACAGTTCATGGTCGATGAGATCATGGGCCGCATGGGCAATGCCCGGTATATGGAATACGCCGCCGACATCCAGCATTCGGCGCGCCACCTGCTGGACGTTATCAATGACATCCTCGACATCTCGAAGGTCGAGGCCGGCGAGGCCAAATTGGAAGAAGAGGACCTGGACCTGCGCGACCTTGCCGCCGCGGTGCAGCGCCTGATGTCGCCGCGCATCAGCGCGAAAAGCCAGGTTCTGTCCGTCACCGTTCCGGACAACATGCCCAAATTGCGGGGCGACGGCCGCGTCATCCGCCAAGTCTTGATGAATCTGTTTTCCAACGCGAATAAATTCACGCCCGAAGGCGGCGCCCTGACCCTGTCGACCGGCGTGGATTACCGGGGCGGCATCCGGATCGAGGTCACCGACACGGGCATCGGCATCGCCGCCGAGGATGTTCCCCTAGTCCTCGAAGCGTTCGGTCAGGTCCGCACCAGCCATACCGTGACCCATGAAGGCACGGGGCTGGGTCTGACCCTGTCCAAGCAATTGGTCGAATTGCACGGCGGCGACCTCGCCATTCAAAGCGAGGTCGGCAAGGGAACGACGGTGATCCTCAGGTTTCCGGCGGAACGGACCATTGCAGCCGGCTGACATCCGTACCTTGGTGTATGGCGCATCCCTTGCGGTATCGATTCGGAACTGGGCGTCATTGTCGAAGCGACGCTGCTGGGCCGAAACACACCTCTTTGTTGAATGAAAAGCCGGCGGCAGTGGCAAGGGTCCGGACAGAGCCAGCGCCCCGTGCATGGCGGCCATCTGAACTCGCCGAGGTTCCCGTGCCGGTTTTTCAATGTATCCGAAGCGCCTTGGCGGCGTCCGGGGAGGCCAATGCTGAGTTTGACAATTGCCCGGTTGCACGTCGGTTCCATCGAGAGATACCTTAAGCCAACTCACGGGAAGGCCTCGGCGTGCAAAGCCTTCCCGGATTTCCTGTGTGGGGGGAGCCGCTAAGGGATCAAGCCATATGGCCGCCGATCGTGCCATCCGCCCTTCTGCTGTCGCCGTATTCGGGATCGCCCTGACGGCGGTGGTGGCGGCGTCTGCGGGCATATTTCAGTATATCAACAACAAGAATGACACCCGCGAGCGGTTTTCCGCGCTCACGCGGGAGTTCACGACGCTCGTCGAGGAACGCTTTAAACTGTACCAGTATGGCCTCCGCGGGACGCGCGGCGCGATCATCGCCGGCGGCCGGATAAACATCCCTCGAAATACCTTCAAGGAATACTTCACGTCGCGTGAGAAATTCCAAGAGTTTCCCGGCGCGCGCGGTTTCGGGTTCATCGTCAAAATTTCGAACGAACAGACGGAACGGTTCATCGACGCAGCGCGCGTGGACGAGTTTCCGTCATTCAACCTACGCGAACTTGCCCCGAACACGGGCGAGCGTTTCATCATCAAGTACATTTATCCCATCGAGGGTAACGAAGGGGCGACGGGCCTTGATATCGCGTCGGAAAGCAATCGGCGCACCGCTGCCTTGAATGCGGCGCGAAGCGGCGAAACCCGGCTGACGGCACCGATCACGCTGGTACAGGCGTCGGGTGAGACCAACCACGGATTTCTCATCCTGATGCCCATTTACTGGCGGGCCGATGTGCCGGACGATCCGGAAAAACGTGTGAAGGAAACCGTCGGTTGGAGCTATTCGCCCCTTGTCGTCAGCGAGGTTCTAAAGGACCTGGGCCCGCGCCGGGAAGAAATCGCCTTTTCAATTACAGACGTCAGCGACGGGATCGAGTTCTACCGTTCGCCGGGATTTGATCCCAGGGTCGACGCGGTCACCGGCGACGAGGTGGAGGTTTTCGGACGCCGTTGGCGCCTAAGCTTCCATCCACGCCCCGCATTTGCCAAGCAGTATGTCGGAACAACCCCGGGCATCCTTAGCCTAACCCTGGTCTTGTTGGGTATTCTCGGCACCGCGACCGCATATAATTTCTCGCGAAATCGGGCACAAGCACAGCAAGCCCGATGGGAAGAAGAGGAAATGGCCTACAAGATCATCGACGCGACGCCCCAGGCGCTGCTCGTGATCGATCAGGCTGGGGTCATCATCCGCGCGAATGCCTATTGCGAACGCGTTTTCGGCTGGTCCATGTCCGACCTGCTTGGGAAACCCGTCGACGATCTGGTGCCGTCCGGCGTGCGGGGCGGGCACAAGGAATTACGTGAAAATTACGATTACAGGCCACGCGATATGGGCAGCCGCCAGAATCTGGAGGCGGCGAGGGAAGACGGGACGCGGTTTCCGATTACCGTGCGCCTCGCCCCTCTGTCGATCGGCGACAGAAAACTTGTCGTGGCGGGCGTCACCGATATTTCGGCGCAACGCGAAGCCGTCAAGGTTCTGGCGGCAAGCCAGCAACGCTGGCAGGAGATGGCCAACTCCCTGCCGCAGCTTGTCTGGACCTGTGATGCGGCCGGTTCCTGCGATTTTCTCAGTCAGCAATGGACCGACTACACCGGCGCGCCGACAGGGGCGCTGTTGGGCGCCGGCTGGCTCGACTGGATACACCCGGACGATCAAGAGCGCTTGATGGCCGTCTGGCGAAAATCGGTCGACACCAAGGCGCCGTTCTCGACCGAATTCCGCCTCAGGGGGCATGATGGGGCCTACCGGCTGTTTTTCGCGCGGGCGGATCCGGTTATGGATTCGGACGGAAATGTCCTGCGGTGGCTCGGCTCCAACACAGATATCGAAGATCGGCATCAGGCGGAACTCCAGGTTCGCGCCCTGTTGCGGGAGATGGAGGATCGTGTCGCCACGCGCACGGTGGAGCTGAACACCGCCTTGCGCGACCTGAGGAACGTATTGGACAGCGTGCCGTCGATGATCGCCTATTGGGACAGCGAGCAGCGCAATCGATTTGCCAACAAGGCCTACGAGGAATGGTTCGGTGTGACTCCGGAATGGTTGGCCGGCCGGCACATCAAGGAACTTATGGGCGAGGAGCTATATCAAAAGAACCACGCGTATATCGAGGGGGCTTTGCGGGGGGAACCACAGGCGTTCGAACGAGAACTTGTCGATGCCGAAGGTGTCCCGCGATTCACCCAGGCGCAATACCTGCCTGACGTTTCCGGTGACAATGTTCGTGGGTTTTATGCCTTCGTCTTCGACGTCACAGCGATCAAGGCATCGGAACTTGCGCAAAAGCAGGCGCGGGAGGCCGCCGAGGCGGCGACCCGCGCGAAATCGGCGTTCCTGACCTCGATGAGCCATGAACTGCGCACGCCGATGAACTCGATCCTTGGATTCACCGATATCCTGATCTCGCAGCATTTCGGCAAGCTCAACGACAAGCAGCTTGAGCATGCGGGCCTGATCAAAAGAAGCAGCCAGCATCTGCTGAACCTTATGGACAGCGTGCTGGAGCTGAGCAAGATCGAGGCCGGCCGCATCACGATATCGATCGAACCCGTCAACGTCGTCGCGGTCGTGAAATCGGTCATGGCCACCCTTGAGCCCTTGGCCGAGAAATTCGAGGTGGAAATGCGCTCTCAGCGTTTGGGCAGGGACGATGAATTCGTGAAGGCCGATGTGACGCGTTTGACGCAGGTTCTGATCAATCTCGGCTCCAACGCCATCAAGTACAATCGCGCGGGCGGTTGGGTGGAATTCTCCTGCGAGGCCGTTGCGGCGGACGTGTCACGCATCACGGTCGCCGATAACGGGCGCGGTATTCCAACCGACCGGCAAAGTGGCGCCTTTCAGCCGTTCAACCGCCTTGGCGCCGAACAGGGCAAGATCGAAGGAACCGGCATCGGCCTTGCCCTGGTCAAGAACTATGTCGAGTTAATGGGCGGACGCATCGATTTCGAAAGTACCGAGGGCCAGGGAAGCCGGTTCTGGGTCGATCTGCAACCGGCGGACATCGGCAACATCACCAAGGGCACGGAGAAGGACCAAGAGGTTGATGTTAAAACGCGCCGGATTACCGGCCGCATGAAGGTTCTGTATGTCGAGGACAATGACATCAACCGGGCGCTGTTCGAGAACTTCATGGAGATGCTGGAGGACATTGACTACTTCGAAGCGGAAGATGGGACGACGGGGTTGGCCATCGCGCGGGACGTGCGCCCCGAAGTCATCTTCCTGGACATCGATCTGCCGGACATGAGCGGATATGACGTTCTTGCCGAAATCAGATCAGATCCCGACCTGCGCCACACGCCGGTGATCGCCCTGACCGCAAATGCCATGTCCGGCGACGCTGAACGCGGTTTGGGCGCGGGTTTCGACAGGTATCTGCCGAAACCCTTCAAGCTTGAGGAAATCCTCGCGGCCGTGACCGAGCAGCGGGACGCCATCGAACGAAGAAAGCGCCCGAGGACGAAAAATTAGGTCGCCAGAATAGGGCCGGGGCGGTTTGTGCTCAGCCCTTCTTGAAGTGCAGGATGCCCCAGGCGAGATACCCCTTGTCGGCACCGTCGACCCAATGTTCCAGGCCGCGCAGCATGTTGTCGACGTAAGTCTTGCCTGACAGGCGGACGATTTCGTCGTACCGGCGTTTCAGATCCTCGCCGACGCGGAAGTAATGGGTGCGTAGCTGATTCAGCATGGGCGACAATTGTACTTCTGAAAAACCGCGCTTGGCGAATTCGCCCCGATAGAAGGCGAACGACCCCAGGGTCGTCAGGTGAATGCGGTCCAGGATGGGCTGCAGCACGCCGTCGGGCACGTCGTCGGCCTGCATGGGGTCGGTAAAGATGACATGACCGCCCGGGGCGAGCACCCGGGAAATCTCGTCCAGCACGCGGGGACGATCCCCGGAATGGAGGATGGCGTCCTGTGACCACACAAGGTCGACGGAAGCATCCTCGACCGGGATGTCTTCGAACGAGCCGTGCACGACATCGATCAGGGCATCCAGATCGGTTTCCGCGTTCTTGTCCCGGTTCAGGTCGTTCTGGGTCTCGCTCAGGTTCAGGCAGGTCACGTGGCATCCGTAAGTGCCCGCCAGGTGGCGGGCGGAGCCGCCGTATCCGGCGCCCAGGTCGATGACGCGCGTCTTCCGGCCCAGTCCCGGGATTTGCAGGGCCATGGTTTCCACGGTCCGCCGGCTGGCCTGGGCGATCTCTTCGTCGGGGGTGTTATAGATGCCGATATGGATGTCCTCGCCGCCCCAGACGTTCTTGTAGAAGGCGTCGGCTTCCGACGAGTCGTAATATTCCTCGGCCTTCTGGACCGCCTGCGAGCGCCTAGTCATGATAATTTTTCTCCGCGACATGGACGAAAAAGTCCGGGTCGTTTTCCTGATAAGTTTCCTGGAAATCGCCGTAGGTCTTGATCTTCTGGAACCCGACGTCGGTCAGAAGCTTGCGCGTATAGGCCTTGCGCAGAGGGAACATGTTCAGGTGGAACTGCGAGCCGTCGGGGAACGAGTAGCAAAAGCGGGCCAGGCCATCGTCGATATGCTCCGGTTCGGCCGATACCTGGTCGCCGCAGTAGTAGTATTTATGCTTCGAAGAGAAGCCATGATCGAGCATGCCGTCGTAATTGCGCTGATCGAGGATCAGGATGCCGTCCCATTTCAGAGCCGCATAGAATTCGGCCAATGCGCGGCGCCGGTCGTTCTCGTCGAACAGATGGGTGAACGAATTTCCCAGGCAGATGATGGCGTCAAACTTGCCGTGCACGTCCTTGTTCAGCCAACGCCAGTCGGCATGAGCCGTGTGCAGTATCAGGTTGCGTTCGCGCGCATTCTCGAATGCCTTGGACAGCATTTCCGCGTTGCCGTCGGCGCTGGTCACGTCGAACCCGGCCTTCAACAGCTGCACGGAATGGAAGCCCGTACCCGTGGCGGCGTCGAGCACACGGTGTTTGCCGCGGGCCTTAAGGATGTCGATAAAGAACTGGCCTTCACTTTCCGCGCGGGCGTCCCAGTCGATCAGTTCGTCCCATTTTTCCACGAAGGTTTGGACGTATTCCCGCTGGTAGTGGTCGGTTTTACGGGTTTCCAGCGGATTGTCGCCGAAATCCTGTTGTTCTTGATTGATGTCGTCCATTGCGGCCCTCCAAGGCGTCGTGATTGGTCCATGACCGCCTGAAAACAGGCGGCACACAACAACGGGCGGACCCGGAAGGCCCGCTCGGGTGGTCGACGGCACGGCGCAACTCGGGGCGACAAGGCCCGGACGTGCCGAAGCGATCTGGTTTTATTTGGCGGTTGAAAGGACCCAGAACCCGGCTCGCGCGATGGCGACGGGTGATCCGAAAGACGCGTTTTCCTAATTGTCGTTACCCACCCCGAAGGGGTAGCGGGACCAGTACGACCCCGACGCGTCCACCGCCTGGACAGCAGGTTTTCATGCCCAACCGACTTTCGCGTGCTCAGGCAAAAGCCGGCGTGCCGCCCACGGGCAATGACGCAAGGGTAACAGCCGGGGCAGGCCGGATCAACCGGGCCCCCGGGAAAATACCGGCCGGGCAAGGGGCGGGCAGGGGGCAGGGCCCGGATTACCGGGCCTCGCGCGGGGATGTGAATGTTTTATGCCGCCGCTTGATCGGCCGTTCCGCCGACGTCCATGGTCGGATCGCCGGCATCGGCGTCGGTCTTGGTGCGGATCAGACGGGCGGTGTCCCGGCGTTCCAGGGCGAACATGGCGGTCGCCGCCAGGAACGGCAGGCTCTGCACCAGCAAGGTTGCCGTGAACAGGTAAAGTTCGACGATCCCCGTCGTGTTGACCGCGAACAGGGCGGCCGAGCTGGCCATCAGGGCCAGGCCGATGCGGGTCTCCGCGCGCACGGGTGACACGGGGGCGGCCTTGGCGGCCGGGCTGTTGGCCTTTTGGGCTTTGCCCTTCTGGGTGACGCTGAACGGTAGGTCCGGCACCTTGATGCCGTCATAGATGGCGCGTGCCACGGTCCATTGCAGGCTGGCGGCGGCCAGTGCGGCGCCGGCGATGCGCGCCGGGCCGATCTTGACCCGCGCCATGTAAAGCAGCACGCAATGCAGCAGCCCGGCCGCGAAGGCGGCCAGGATCGGCAGGGTGAAGGGGATCGGCGGCAACATCACGCCGACGAATAGGATGAAAGGCACCCAGGCCAAGTTGATGACGGCGGCAAGCGCCCCCACCGCATCCGACAGCCAGTGCAACCAGCCGGTGATATAATGGACCTTTTGCCCTCGGGTCAGGGTCTTGGCGCCGGGCAGCATGTGGCGCCAGTGCTTGAAGAAGATTTGCACGGCGCCGTAGGCCCAGCGGTGACGTTGGGTCTTGAACGCGCGGTAGGTGTCCGGCAGCAGGCCCCAACCATAGCGCCGGCGCGTGTAATGGGCGTGGTAGCCTGCCTCGAACAGGCGCAGGCCCAGTTCCGTGTCCTCGGTGATGGTGTCCGGCGACCAGCCGCCGACGGCATCGAAGGCCGCGCGGCGGACCAGCAGCATGGTGCCGTGGGCGATGATCGCGTCGGCCTCGTTGCGCTGAACCATGCCGATATCGAAGAAGCCCGTGTATTCGGCGTTCATGCAGCGCGCCAGGATCGAGCGTTCGCCGTCGCGATGGTCCTGGGGGGCCTGCACCATGGCCACCTTGGGGTCGGCGAACGCGGGCACCAGATCCTTGAGCCAGTTCGGGTCGACCACGTAGTCGGCGTCGATGAGGGCAAGGACTTCCGCATCCTTGGCGACGTGGGCCATGGCGGCGGTCAGCGCACCCGCCTTGAACCCGTCGATCTTCGGGAAGTTGAGGAACTTGAAGCGCGGGCCCAGCTTCACGCAATGGGCCTGTACCGGCCGCCACAGGCTTTCGTCGGCCGTGTTGTTGATGATGACCACGACCTCGAAGTCCGGATAGTCGAGGCCGGCGCAGGAATTCAGCGTCTCGATCAGCATCTCCGGATTTTCCCGGTAGGCGGGAATCTGGATCGACACCTTGGGCAGGGGGGCATCCGCCGGGGCGTCCTCGGCCCGCCACAGGCGCTTGGGCCGGGGGCCCAGGGTGACCTCGGCGACCTCGTCCAGCTTACCCAAAGTGACCAGGGTCAGCGGCAGCATCAGCACCACGCCCAGGCCCCAGGCGATGGCCGATCCCACGTTCAGATAGTTCTCGAAGGGATAGAGCAGCGCCACCGCGACGGCGGCGGCGAGCGCATTGGCGGCGATCGCCATGGCCAGGGCATGGCCGAATGTCGGGCGCCGCATCATCAACCACAGCACGGTCATCACCAGACCCAAGGCCAGGGCCAGGATACCGCGCCGCCATTGTTCGGGCTGCTCGACCGCGCCGGCCAGGGAGAACTTGGCGTTGCCGTCATGGTCGAATACGCCCCAATAGGGACCAACGCTTCCTTCCATGGTCTTCCACGGCTGGTCGAAGGCTTCCATCAGGTTGTAGCCGATGCCGTGGCGCGATGCCTCGGATACGAACTTGCGGATGATGGTGGCCTGGGTCATGGGATCGGGGCCGGCATCGCGGTTGCGGTAACCGCGTGACGGCCAGCCGAATTCGGCGATGATCGCGTCTTTCCCGGGGAACGTGTCGAGCACTTCGCGGTAGCGTTCGAACGCATAGGAAACGGCGTTTTGCGCGCCGACGGCTTCCCAGTAGGGCAGCACGTGGATCGACATGAAATCGACCTCGTCGACCAGGTCGGGATGGGAAAGCCAGCGGTCCCAGGTTTCGCCGGTGGTCACCGGCACGGGCACGCGGGTGCGTACCTCGCGGATGATCGTGATCAGTTCTTCCAGCGTCATGTCTTCGCGCAGCAGCGTTTCGTTGCCGACGAACACGGCGCGGATGTTGGAATACTTGCGGACCAGGGCGACCGCGGTCTCGATCTCCCGCCGGTTGGAGGCGTCGTCGCGGCCCAGCCAGATGCCGAGCATGACCTCGATCCCGCGTTCCTTGGCAAGTGCGGGCACCTGGGCCTGGATGCCGCTTACCGTATAGGTGCGCACGGACCGGGACACGGGCTTGATGACGTCCAAGGCATGGGCCAGTTCACGCAAGGTCGCCGACCGCCCGAACCAGACTTCGCGGGGCGCGCCGATGTTGAAGGACATGGAATGCACCTTGCCCGTCACATCGGGCAGTACGGCCCTTTCCAAGGTCGTGGCCCAGGCCAACCCATGCAGGACGGCGGCGACCAGGGCCGCCGCGAGGACGTTCTTCATCTTTCAGGCACCCAAGAGCGGTAACGCGGTTGAACCGCTACACGCGGCGCTTCCGGGCCGCACGGCAGAACGACGGATATAGTAAGGCGCGCTGTACCCCGCGCGGGGGTGGTGCGGCTATCCTGCCAGAGCCCTTGGCTCCATCGGACACCACGGCACAAAGATTGCGCCTGTTTGCACTTGCGAACAAGAGGCAGAATTCACAAATTTGTAATTGAATGTATCCACCGCCGGGAACGAGCCAAGCGGCGCTTAGTCTCCTGTTTCCATGAGCTTGACCAAGTCGGGGATGCTGCCCGACGCCTCCAGGGACATCAGGCCGTCGAACAGCGGGCGCAGTCGGTCCGCCGGCAGGGCGCGTCCGGCGCAATCCGCAAATTTGTCCCACAATTCGTCCCGGGTCATGGTGTTGTCGCCGCTGCGTCCGATGAGGTTCGACACCGTTTCCGTGAGCTTGCGCCCGTCCTTCAGGGTGACGATCACTTCCGCCCCCCAATTGTCCTTGTCGTCGCCGTCGAGGTCCGGATGGGGCCGTGCCGTGGTGACCGCGAGCAGGCGCCTGACGGGCTCCTCCCGGAAGGCGTCGCCCTCGAAATCCTTCAACCGCACCGTGCCGTCCAAAAGCGTGCGCGCGACCGCGTATTGGACCGAGAATTTGGCCTCCAACTCGCTGTCGGGCAGGGGCGTGTTGGTGTGCCTGAGGCGCCGCTGATGGGGCATGATCTCGATGCCCGCCACGGCTTCGGCCGGGATGTCGTGCTTGCCGGTCAGGCGCTGCATGGCGGTGATGCACTGATGGGTCGATCCGCAACAGGGGAACTGCTTGATCGCCAGGTCTTCGGCCTCGATCTCCCAGGGACCGTCGTCCCAGCCGTCCAAGAGGCGCTCGGCGGCGTAGGTCCCGGCGCCGTTGAACACCTCGAAGAAGCCCTGGTGGTGCTCCATGGCCCCCGGATTGGCGTCATGGCCCTGTTCGGCCAGCAGCACGGCCAGCACGCCGGATCGGGCCGAATGCCCCACATGCAGCGGCTTGGTCATGGTCCCGAAATTGGCTTTCAGGCCGCTGGCCAGGGAGGCCGCCATGGCCAGCGCCATGGCCGTCTGTTCGACGGACAGGCCGATCAGCCGAGCTGATCCCGCGACGGTGCCGAAAATGCCGAGCGTGGCGGTCGGATGCCAGCCCTTGTCGTAGTGGTGGGGATGGACCGCGCGGGCCAGGCGCATTTCCGCCTCCAGCCCCACGGCATAGGCCGCGATCAGGTTCTGGCCGGAAAGGCCCCGGTCCTCGGCCAAGGCGAACAGGGGGGCGACCAGCGGCACGGACTGATGGCCACCGAACACGGAAGAGAAATCGTCGAAATCCAACGCATGCGACGCGATGCCGTTGATGAAGGCGGCATCGAGCGCGCTGGTCCGCCGCGCCGTGCCGAAGACAAGCGCCGCACCCGGCGCCGTGGCGACGCCCGGCGTGCCGAGGGCGATTTGCGTGCAAGCCTCGGGTAGGCCTGCCAGGGTCACGCCGACGGTGTCGGTGATGCCCAGCTTGGCGAGCCACAGGCCCCTTTCGGAAATCACCTTGGGGTCGTAGCCGACGATGCGTTCTGCCAGGCGCGTCAAAAGGGCGCGCTGATCCGTTGCGGAAATGTTGTTCATGATTGCCTCATCCCTTTGCCGCCGGGTTTTAGGCCCGTGCGCTTCCCTTGATTGTATACAATATCAAGGAGGTGCCGGCGTCAATCCTCGCCAATTCTGTGCGGATCGAACGGCGTCGACTGGTAGACCATGTTGATCCAGTTGCCGAACAGGATATGGGCATAGGCGCGCCAGCGGTTGACCGGCGTGTTGGCCGGATCATCCTCGGGGTAGTAGTTGGCGGGCACCTGGATGTCGGCACCCTTTTCGGCATCGCGGCGGTATTCGGCGTCCAGGGTGTCGGAATCGTATTCCAGATGATTGAACATGTGGACGTGGTTGAGCTTGTGATCGTGGACCAGGGCGATGCCCGTCGCGGCCCCCTCCATGAGGATTTCCAGCTGCGGGAAGGGCTTGAGGTCCTCGGCGTGGTTTTCCGTGTGGCGCGACACGGGAATGTTCAGGGTGTCGTTGAGCCCCCGGCACAATTCCGACGCGGTGTTGAGCACCTGGTGTTCGAATACGCCGAACGCCTTATGCGGCAGCTGGTACTTGGGAATGCCGTAGAAATGATGGAGCGCCGCCTGCGCTCCCCAACACAGGTTGAACAGGCTGTGCACGTTGCCCCGCGACCAGTCGAAGATCTGGCACAGTTCATCCCAATAGGTGACGGCTTCGAACGGTAGTTGTTCGATGGGGGCACCTGTGACGATCAACCCGTCGAACTTCTGATCCGTGACCTGGGTCCACGGATGGTAGAAATCGATCATGTGCTGTTCGTCGACGGTCTTCGGTTTGTGCGTCGTCAGCGCCAGCAGATGCATTTCGATCTGCAGCGGCGTGGCGCCCAGCACGCGGGCCAGCTGGGTTTCTGTCTTCTGTTTCAGCGGCATCAGGTTCAGCACCGCGATGCGCAGCGGGCGGATGTCCTGAAGTATTGCTTGATCGTCGCCGATGATCGGCACGCCCTCTTTTTCCAGGACGGCGCGGGCGGGAAGGTCTGACGGAATCTTGATGGGCATGGCGGCCTGTCCGGCGTTGGTTTCAGGTTTTGATGGTCGTGGGCCTCATGGGCGGTGCCGCGGACGCGGCGGAGGAGCCTTTAGAAATCCAGCGCCCGGCGTTCGGCCCGGGCGAGGCATGCGTTCACATAGTGCGCGGCATTGGCCGCGGTAACCTCGTTGTCGGCGGACTGGGCGCGGATGATCTCGAACACGCGCCGCAAAATTTTGTCGGCGTCGGGCACCAACTGGCCCTGGGGCGGGTCTGCGAACAGGTCGGCGACGTCGATGGTGAAGCCGTATTTCTCCGCCATCCGGGCATAGCGCGGCTTGCGGTCCTGGACCAGGGCGGGGAACAGGGCGCGGGCGAAGTCCTTGGGCCCTACACCTTTGCCGTCGTCGGGTTGTCCGGCCAGGTGTTTCTCGATGAACGACGGAAAATAGAACAGGGGCTTGGGGTCGCTTTCGGCCCGTTCCTTAAGCGCGTCCTCGTCGGCCTGTCCGGCGCGAATGTAGAGGATCAGGGTATCGGCGCGGAGTGCGGTGATCACCGGATCGTCGGGATCGTCCAGATCGACGATTTCGCACAGGCTGCCCGAGGCGTCGTTGATGAAATCATTACAGCGGTAGATTTCCCAGGCCTTGGCGATGAAGTGGCCGGTATCCTTCATGGCCTCCTGCTCGCCCCAGCGATAGAGCCCCTGGCGCTTCAGGAACGTCGCCTTGTCCAGGCCGCCCTCGGCCGGGTCGCCGTACATGCCCAGGAACGTCGACACCGGGTCCAGGTTGTCGACGCTGATGTTGTGGTTTATGTAGATGGAATCCGAGCGTAGCAGGTTGGCCACGAACCTGTCCTGCATGTGCATGATCTTGTACTTGATGTTGTCCAAGATGTGCTCGGCCAGATAGCGCGTGCCGATGCGGTAGTCGGCCGAATAATGATACCAGTCCGCGTGGCGGCGCAGGCTGGTGGACAACATGGTCTTGCCCACGCCGGACATGCCCAGCAATGTGATCGCGTGGGGGAGTTGGCGGAAGGCCTCGAAATCGTTGAGATAGGATTCACTGCTCATGCCCTTGGTTTGGCGTGCGCCGTTTCGCTTGTAAAGAGCTTTGATTCGCCGCCAGCCGACAAAAATTCATTCCAAGCCCCCTGGGATCGGGTGCTAAACTTGAATTCAGCGATAAACGGCGCCCGGCACCGCGAAAACGCGGGAAAACGACCGGAGCGTCCCCCACCAGCAAACACCGAACGGGAGGATTTCATGCTGAAAGCCTTGAATATCGATCCAGGCAAGTGCACGGGCTGCCTGCAGTGCGAACTGGCCTGCTCATTCGAGAACGAGGGCGTGTTCAATCCGTCCAAGTCGCGGATCAAGGTCTTCAACTTCCACGACCAGGGCCGCTTTGTGCCTTATACCTGCACGCAATGCGACGAAGCCTGGTGCATGCACGCCTGTCCGGTCGACGCCATATCCCTGAACAAGCTGACCGGCGCCAAAGAGGTCAACGACAACCTCTGCGTCGGCTGCAAGGTCTGCACCATCGCCTGTCCCTTCGGGACGGTGAACTACAATTCCGCCACCGGCAAGGTCATCAAGTGCGACCTGTGCGGCGGCGACCCGGAATGCGCCAAGGCCTGCCCGACGGAGGCCATCACCTTTGTCGACGCCGACTGGACCGGCCTGGACAAGATGCGCAAATGGGCGGCGAAGACCGACGCCGGCCAGCAAGCCGCGCACTGACGGGGAGGACGATGTCATGGCATGGGCACGGCGGATTCTGCGGGTCAACCTGACCAAGGGCACCTGCACGCATGAACCCCTCAACATGGATTGGGCCAAGCGTTACCTGGGGCAGCGTGGCTTGGCGACCAAGTACCTGACGGAAGAGATCGACCCCAAGGTCGATCCTCTTGCGCCGGAAAACAAGCTGATCATGGCGACCGGACCGCTGACCGGCACCTCGGCCTCCACGGCCGGGCGCTATTCGGTGATCACCAAGGGGGCGCTGACCGGCGCCATCGCGTGCTCCAATTCGGGCGGCTTCTTCGGCAACGAAATGAAGAACGCCGGGCTGGACATGATCATCTTCGAAGGCCGCGCCAAGGCGCCGGTCTATCTGTTCATCGATAACGACGACTGCCGCCTGCTCGATGCCGCGGGCTATTGGGGGACTTCCGTGTGGGACACGGAAGAAGGCATCAAGGAAGCCCACGGCGATCCCCAGATCCGCGTTGCCTCAATCGGCGTGGCCGGTGAGAAAGGTGTGAAATTCGCCTGCGTCGTCAACGACATGCACCGCGCCGCCGGGCGTTCCGGCGTCGGCACGGTGATGGGGTCGAAGAACCTGAAGGCCGTTGCCATCCGGGGCACCAAGGGCGTTTCCGTCGACGACATGCCGACTTTCCTCAAGGCCGCCGCCGCGGGCAAGAAGGTGCTGGCGGAAAACGCCGTGACGGGCCAGGGACTGCCGGCCTACGGCACCCAGGTTCTGATGAACGTGATCAACGAAACCGGGGCGCTTCCGACCCGCAACCACCGCGACATCCAGTTCGAGGGCGCGTCGAAGATTTCCGCCGAGGCCATGGCCGAACCCCGGGCATCCGACGGCAAGCCCAATCTGGTGCGCAACGCCGCCTGTTTCGGCTGCACCATTGCCTGCGGGCGGGTATCGACCATCGACCGCACCCATTACACGGTCGCCAGCCGCCCGCAGTATCAGAAGGCGTCGGGCGGGCTGGAATACGAGGCCGCCTGGGCGCTGGGTGCGGCCACCGGGGTTGACGACCTGGACGCCCTGACCTTTGCCAATTTCGTGTGCAACGAACAGGGGATCGACCCCATTTCGTTCGGCGCCACGGTCGGCGCGGCGATGGAGATGTTCGAGGATGGCGTCATCACGCTTAAGGACACCGGCGGGATCGAGGTCAAATTCGGATCGGCCAAGGCGCTGACCGATCTGGCCGAACTCTGTGGCCGGGGCGAGGGCTTTGGGGCGGAGATCGGCCTGGGTTCCAAGCTGCTGTGTGCGAAATACGGCAAGCCGGAGCTGTCCATGTCCGTGAAGGGCCAGGAATTCCCGGCCTATGACGGCCGCGGCATCCAAGGCATGGGGCTGACCTATGCCACGTCCAACCGGGGTGCCTGTCACCTGCGCAGCTATACCGTGGCGTCGGAAATCCTGGGCATTCCGGAAAAGACCGACCCCCTGGTCACCGACGGCAAGGCGGGACTGGTCAAGGCGTTTCAGGACGCGACGGCGGCGGTCGACAGCGCCGGCATCTGCGTGTTCACAACCTTCGCCTGGACGCTGGAGGACATCGCCCCCCAGATCGACGCCGCCTGCGAGGGCGATTGGAGCGTCGAGGCCCTGTTGGAAACGGGGGAGCGGATCTGGAACCTGGAGCGCCAGTTCAATCTGGCCGCCGGCTTCACCGGCAAGGACGACAACCTGCCCCCGCGCCTGATGAAGGACGCGGCCAAGACCGGCCCGGCCAAGGGTTTGACCAGCGGTTTGGACAAGATGCTGCCGGAATATTACCAGTTGCGCGGCTGGTCCAAGGAGGGTGTGCCGACCAACGAGACGGTCAGCCGGCTCAGTCTGTAAGGATGGGATTCTAGAGCCATGACCTACGTTATCATCGGCGCCGGCCCGGCGGGGGTCGTCGCGGCGGAAACGCTCGCCAAGACGGACACAGGGGCGGATATCGTGCTGTTGGGCGGCGAGACCGATCCGCCCTATTCCCGAATGGCCATTCCCTATGTCCTGACCGGCATCATCGACCATGGCGGCACGTATCTGCGCAAGACGGCCGGGCATTACGAAAAACTCGGCATCGCCTATTGTCAGGGCCGTGCGGCGAGCATCGACGTCAAGGCTAGGAAGGTCATGCTGGAGGGCGGCGGGACCCAGGCCTACGACAAACTTCTGATCGCCACGGGGGCAAGTCCCATCAAGCCGCCGGTACCGGGGCTCGACCTGCCGGGTGTCCACCATTGCTGGACTCTCGACGACTGCCGCGAGATCGAAAAGCTGGCCCAGAAGGGCTCCGAGGTCGTCCTCATGGGGGCCGGGTTCATCGGCTGCATCATTCTGGAGGCCCTGGTCGAGCGCGGCGTCAAGCTGACGGTGGTCGAGGCCCTCGACCGCATGGTGCCGCGCATGATGAACGAGACGGCGGGCAACCTGATCAAGGATTGGTGCCAGGCTAAGGGCATCATGGTCCATACCTCGACCAAAGTGACGGAGGTCGGCGAACAGGGCGGCCGCCTGGCTGTCGCCATGGACAATGGCGAGACCGCGCCCGCCGATCTCGTCGTCGTCGCCGCCGGGGTGAAGTCCAACATCGGCTTCATCGACGGCACGGGCATGAAGGCGGAGCAGGGCATTTTGGTCGACGAATTCCTGCGCACCTCCGTCGACGGCATCTATGCCGCCGGCGACTGCGCCCAGGGCCCCGACTTCGGCGGCGGCTTCAACGTCCACGCCATTCAGCCGACATCGACCGAGCACGGCCGCTTCGCTGGCCTGAACATGGCGGGCAAGGTCACGCCCTACAAAGGCTCGTTGCAGATGAACGTGCTCGATACGGCGGGGCTGATCTCGACCTCGTTCGGCGACTGGGAGGGCGGTGTGGGGACCGAGGCGGCGGAGGTTCTCGACCGCGACCACTTCAAGTACCTGCGCCTCAACTTCAAGGACGACGTGCTGGTCGGCGCGTTGTCTCTGGGGCGCACGGACCACATGGGCGTGCTGCGCGGGCTGATCCAAAACCGCACGCCGCTGGGCATGTGGAAAGCACGGCTGATGGATGATCCCCACCGCATCATGGAAGCCTATGTCGCCCATGCCTATGCCTGACGGGCGGCAAGACCCATGAAGATCCGGGTCAAGCTCTATGCCTCGCTCGCCGAGCACCTGCCGGCGGGGGCCAAGGGGAACGAGGCTGACCTGGTGGTCGCCGAGGACGCGACCCCGGCCACGGTCATCGCCCAGCTCGGTCTGCCGGAAAAGATGTGCCATCTGGTGCTGCTGAACGGCGTCTATGTGGAGCCGTCGGCGCGGGCGGCCACAACCTTCCGTGACGGCGACGCGCTCGCCATGTGGCCGCCGGTGGCGGGGGGCTAAGCCCGTGGACAGTACCGATGGTACGGTCGTTGTGACTAAGGAAATGGCCCTGACGCGGGCCGGGTTCTTCCGTGGCATCGCCAAGGGGCTCGGCACCGGCGCCTATGCCGAGACCGCCGACGGGGTCGTGCTGGAACAGGGCGGCCGCCGCCTGGAAGTCACCCTAGGTCCGGAACGCCGACGCAGGATCGCCTTGATGGAGATCGAGATCATGGACGTCACCCTGGCGTTTTCGGGATACTCGGAGAAAAGCCGCTTGGCGGCGCTCGCGATGTTCGACAGGGCGTTTCAACGGGGCGGGGGATAAGCAATCCATTAAATTAGAAGCATTCTAACTTTGAACGTTGATCCCGCTGGTGTATCCACTATTTTTATAGTCCGCAAACAAGCTGTATTAAGGAGTTCCCATGTCGAACGAAGGTTTCCACGAACCCCTGGAGAAGCTGTCCGAAGAGACCATGGACCGTCATCGGGCCATCGTGTCCCTGATGGAGGAGCTGGAGGCTGTCGACTGGTACCAGCAGCGCGTCGACGCCACGTCGGATCCGGAATTGAAGGCGATCCTGGCCCATAACCGGGACGAGGAAATCGAGCACGCGGCCATGGTCCTGGAATGGTTGCGCCGCAGTATGCCGCAGTTCGACAAGGAACTCCGCGACACCCTGTTCAAGGATGGCCCGATCGCCGGCCATCACGGCGACGATCACTAACCAATCGCTCCTGAAAATTCCGGTGCCTTTAGGCCCCGCGCGTCATCGGCGCGCGGGGTTTTTCGTGTGCACAGTTGACCTAGGTCATGGTGGAACACCATCCTTTACATCATTCTTCCGAAATATACTGAGCCATCGAGCAAGGAAGGAGGATACCGATGAGCACGACACAACAATCCGCACCGGAAAAAAAGGCGGAAACAAAGCGCGCCGAGGGTGGCGATATTTCCGTCAAGCAGGACGCCGCGACGCCGATCGAAGCGTGGCGTGTCGATATGGAACGCCTGATGAGCGACTGGCTCGGCGCATGGGGCGGGCTTGGGCGCCTTCAACCGTTCGGGGGGCTGCCGTCAGGGACGGCGACGCCCGCGACGGGGCTTGAGGAATGGCGGGCCCAGGCGGACCGCTATTTCGCGGACATGAACCGGCGCTGGGCCGATCTGGCCCGCCTCAACCCGCTTGAAATGTTCGGCGTTCCGGCCGGGGTCGCCCTTAACCCGGAGGTCGACATCAGCGACGGAGACGGCAAGTTCGTGCTCAAGGCCGAGCTGCCCGGCCTGGCGGAAGACGATGTCGAGGTCGAGGTCGACGGCGACGTGTTGACCATTTCCGGCCACAAGTCGGAAACGTCCGAGGACAGGGAAAACGACTATTGCCGGCGCGAGCGCCGGTTCGGGTCGTTCCGCCGGTCCTTCAAGCTGCCCGAAGGGGTTGTCGGCGACAAGGCCAAGGCGTCGTTCGACAAAGGTGTCCTGACGGTGACGGTGCCGAAACAGGACAAGGCGGAAAAACCCAAGGGCAAGAAGGTTCCGCTCAACGGCTGAGCGGTTGGCTACTTCCTGTCCGTGTAAGGGTTTTCGCTCTTGCGATAGATCAGGCGGATCGGCACGCCGTCCAGCCCGAAATGGTCGCGCAGCCCGTTGACCAGAAAGCGCGTGTAGCTGTCCGGCAGTTCGGTAGCGCGCGTGCAGAACACGATGAACGTGGGCGGACGGGCCTTGGCCTGGGTCGCGTAGCGAAGGCGAATGCGCTTGCCGCCCTTGCCCATGGGGGCGGGATGGGCTTCCTGCATGTCCGTCAACCAGCGGTTCAGGTCGCCCGTGCCGACGCGCGTGTTCCACAGGTCGTAGGTTGCGGTGACCGTGGGCAGGAGTTTGTCCAGCCCCTGGCCAGTCAGGGCCGAGCAGGTGATGACGGGAATGCCCCGGACCTGCGGCAGGCTGGTCTGCAGGCGGTCGCTCAGGCGCTGGATCGTCTCGCCCCGGTCCTTGGCCGCATCCCACTTGTTGACCGCGATGATCAGCGCGCGGCCCTCCTCGATGACCTGGCGGGCGATGGTCAGGTCCTGTTTTTCCAGGACCGCGTCGGCGTCCAGCACCAGCACCACGACATGGGCGAAGCGCACTGCGCGCAAGGTGTCGCGGGTGCTGAGGGATTCCAACTTGTCGGTGATCCGCGCCTTGCGGCGCAGGCCGGCGGTGTCGATCAGCCGGTAATCGCGCCCGCCGTGCTGCCAGGAAATGGAAATCGAGTCGCGGGTGATCCCGGCCTCGGGCCCGGTCAGCATGCGGTCCTCGCCGAGCAGGCGGTTGATCATGGTCGACTTGCCGACGTTGGGCCGGCCGACGATGGCGAGTTGCAGGGCCTTGGGCTCGACCGTGTCGTCACCGTCGCCTTCGTCGTTGAATTCCTCTAGGTCGGCGAAGTCGTCTTCGTCGTCATAGGCTTGCGTGCCTTCGGCGGCGGCGGCCTCGGCAAAGGGGACAAGCCGGTCGTACAGGTCTGACAGACCCAGCCCGTGTTCCGCCGAAAAGGCGACGGGCTCGTCCAGGCCCAGGGAATAGGCGTCGAACAGGCCGGACTCGCCGGCCCGGCCCTCGCATTTGTTGGCGACCAGGATTGCCGGGGTGCCGCGGGCCCGCAGCCAGGACACGAAATGCTGGTCCATCGGGGTCACCCCGGCCCGCGCGTCGATCACCATCAGCGCCACGTCGGCTTCGTCGAGGGCATGTTCGGTCTGGCGCCGCATGCGGGCTTCCAGGCTGTCGTCGGTGACGTCCTCGAGCCCGGCGGTGTCGATGAGCCGGAATTTCAGGTCGGCAAGCTTGCCTTCGCCCTCGCGGCGGTCGCGGGTCACCCCCGGCGTATCGTCGACGATGGCCAGTTTGCGCCCAACCAGACGGTTGAACAGGGTCGATTTGCCGACGTTGGGACGGCCGATGATGGCGATGGTGAAGGGCATGACATTGGCCGGACGCGTGTCCGATCCTGATTACCTAAACGGGGTTACGGGTACTGGGTTACTGATAAACGATCAATTCCGCGTCGTCGGACAGGAAGATGACCCGGCCGTCGGCGACGATGGGCGGCACGGAAATGCCATCGGGCATTTCGACCTCTCCGATGAACTTACCCGAATAGGGCGACAAAGCCCAGGCCACACCGTGCGATCCGGCGACGATCAGACGGTCGGAGGCCAGAATGGGGCCGGTCCAGACGACGGGGTCCCGCTGCTTTTCCGGGTTTTCGAAGCGGGGCAGGGGGCGGACCCAGTAGACGCCGCCGGTGTCGCGGCTGACGGCGGCGACTTCCGCGTCGTTGGTCAGCACGAAGATGTAGTCGCCGGCGATCCAGGGACTTTCGATGCCGCCGATATCCCGTTCCCAGATGCGCCGGCCCGTGCGCAAGTCATAGGCCGCCATGATCCCGGAATGGCTGATCGCGATGACCCGGCCGCGGTCGATGATCGGACGGCCCCGGATATGCGACAGGGCGGAGACGATGTCCGAACGTTTCAGGGACGCCAGGGAATCCGACCACAGCAGGCGGCCGTTCTCGGCCCTGAGCGCCACCAGTTCGCCCGACGAATAGGGCACGACGACCACGCCCTGGTCGACGGCCGGGCTGGCGCTGCCGAGAAGAGAAGCGGACTCGGTGATGCCCGAATGATCCCAAAGCTGCTGGCCCGTATTGGCGTCCAGGGCGAAGGTGCGGTTGTCCAGGGTGACGACGAAGACCCGGCCGCCGCGCACCGTGGGGGCGGCGTGCATGGGGCCGCTCAGCACCGTGCGCCAAATTTCCTTGCCCGTCGCGGCATCCAGGGCGATGACATGTCCGAACCCGGTCGCGGCATAGACGCGGTCACCCTCGGTGGTTACGCCGCCGGATAACAGGCCGTCGTCGGCTTCGGCCTTGGGCGCCAATGCGACGTCCCAGATGGTGTCGCCGGACTTCATGTCGACGGCATAAACCTCGGATTCGGAATCCATGGTGAAGATGCGTCCGCCTGCGGCGACGGGAGAGCCGAGAATGCGCAGCTCGTCATCGACGCCCTTGCCGACGCCGGTACTCCAGGCCTTGGCAATGTTTTCCGGCACCAGGATGTGATGCATGGCGTGGTTCGGATAGCCGCCTGGCTGCGGCCATTCCGGATTGGGCGAAGGGGCCGGCAGCAGGATTTGATGATCCTTCAATTCGGCGTCGGCCGCCAGGGTCCGCTGATTGGTCAGGATCGCGATGCGCGTACCCGGCAGGGGCACCTCTTCCTTGGAGAACAGGTCGGTGAAATAAGTGCAGCCGCCGACGCTCATGGGCGCCGCCAGGGCGATGGCGATGGACAGGGCCATGCCTCGGGCCGTGCCGCGCGGACAGGCCCACAGGCCCCGTTCCCGGCGATTTCCGCTATTCGGCGCAGCCATACCGATTGTTCCCCTGTTCCCCGTGACCCGTCCTGATTAATTCAGGGGTCCTTCTAACGCAATATCGTTAACAATTCCGTTGCGCGTTGGCGCATGCGGGCCGGCGTTTCCGCGTCGTTGGACAGGGCGCCGTAAATTTCCATTGCCTTGGCCTTGTCCCCAGTGCGAAGCGCCAGCGCCGCCGCCAGTTCCTGGGCGCTGAACCGCCACGGATTGCCGGCCGCCATGAGCGGCGCCAGGCGGTCCTGAATCTTTTTGGGGTCGACGCCGGGGTCGTTCACTTCCAGACCCGCCGCCAGGATCACCGCCAGATCCTGATACAGTTTCCCGGCACCCGTGTCGGCCACGATGGCGTTATAGGCGGCGATGGCCCCGGCCGTATCTCCATTCTTGGCGAGAAGACCCGCTTCCTGAATGCGGGCAAGCAGGCCGTAACCGCCGCCTTCGCCCGACAGGCTCTTGAACGCGCTGGCTGCCGCGTCCGTGCTGTCGGTTTCGGCCAGTTTCTGGGCGGCGGCGAACCGATCACCCAGGGCTTGGCGGGTTTCCAGATCGTATTTGACCCAGAACTGGTATCCGGCGGCGGCGGCCACGCACAGCCCGGTCGCGACGAGAATGAGCTTGCCGTAGCGGCTCCAGACCTTGTGGAACTGTTCTTGGCGCAGCTCGTCGTCGATTTCGCGGATCAGGCTGTCTTCGGTATGATCGGCCACTTTTGGCTCCCGTCGGTAACGGTTGGAATTGGCGGGGAAAATAGTGGCCTTTTCCCGCGATAGCAACTGGCGGTGGCGGGGGACGGTTATGGAGGGATTTACGGCTCCTTAACGATGATGGGCGACAATGCACGGTGGTGGCGGTTTAATGCGCCGTAACCCGTATCGAAGGGCGACCCAAGGGAATGAAACGACTTCTTGCGATTTTCATCGTCTGTATGCTGGCGGCCGGCTGCGCCGGCATTGTCGGTGCCGAGGGCGTATCCATCATGGCGACGGACAAGACGGTCGTCGACCATGTCATCTCGCTGTCGAGCGGCAAGAACTGTTCGACCATCCGCAAGGACCTGGGCATGACCTATTGCGAGGAAGACGAGAAGATTCCGCAGATGAACGTGTTCTGCTACCGCACGCTGGGCGAGATCACCTGCTACGACAGGCCGGTGTACGACGGCAAGCAGGAGCGGGTCCGCCAGGGCGGCGAAAAACCCCGCTGATCGCCGTAACGGACGCTTGTTCTTAAGGGCCTGCTGTCGTTCAATGGCCGCTCCATGCGATTCCTTGCCTATACATTGTTGCTGACCACGCTCCTGGGTTCCGGTTGGGCCGCTTGGTTCTTTTTCGGCGGGCCCGCCCAGGACGACGATCCCGCGTTGACCGCGTTGAAGCAGCGCGTGGCGCAACTTGAGCAATCCGTGCAGAAGGGCGACCTGAACGCCCGGATCGACCTGGGATGGGTCCTGATCCGCAAGGAGTCCCGGCTGCCCGATCCGGACCGCGCCGTTGCCCTGTTCCGCGAGGCCGCCGGCAAGGGGGCCGTCAGGGCGCAATACGCCCTGGGTTGGGCCTATGCCAAGGGGCGCGGCGTGCCCGTCGATTATGCCCAGGCGGCGGAATGGTACCGTGTGGCGGCGACGGCGGGCGGCGACGCCGATGCCCAGTTCGCGCTGGGCGAGCTTTATTTCCGCGGCCTTGGCGTGGCCAACGACTACGGCCGGGCGATCGACCTGTACCGCGCCGCCGCGATGCGCGGCCATCCGGTCGCCCAGTATCTGATGGGGGTCATGTACCAGGAAGGCTGGGGCGTGAAGCGCGATCTGGTCGAAGCCTACAAGTGGCTGACCCTGGCCGCCCCCCAGGCGGCTCGCATCCAGGCTCATAATCCTCAATTCGATCCCCGCGGCCAGCGCGAGCACCTGATGGTCAAGCTGAACCGGACACAGATCAACCGGGCCGAACGCATGGCCCGCGACATGACCAATGGCAAATGAAGGACATGACATAAGGTGACCACACCGGAACTTCGCCTTCTCATCATCGAAGGCAACACGGCGGCGGGCAACGCGGCCATGGCGGTCGCGGGCGTGGGCACCAACGCGGATCAGTATGCGGATGCGGTCCGGCGCTCGGCCCCCGACGCGGACATCCATGTCGTCCATCCCGCCGACGGGGCGGTCTCTCTGCCGGCGGGGACGGCCTTAAGTGATTTCGATGGCGCGATCCTGGGGGGCTCGGGCCTGTTTGTGCGCGCCCAGGGCAATGCCCCCGAGGTTCAACGCCAGGTCGATCTGGTGCGGGCTCTGTTCGGCGACGGCGTGCCGATGCTGGGAAGCTGCTGGGGATTGCAGGTTGCGGCGGTCGCCGCCGGGGGCGATGTGGCGCCGAGCCCCAACGGGCGCGAGGTCGGTATCTGCCGCGCCATCACGCTGAGCGACGCGGGGGCCGCGTTTCCCATGTTCGCGGGCAAGCCTAGGACGTTCGACTCCCTCGCCATTCATTACGACGAGGTCACCCGCCTGCCGACCGGGGCCGCCGTGCTTGCCGCCAACGGACACAGCCCGATCCAGGCGGCGGCGTTCACCTTCGGAAAAGGCGTGTTCTGGGGTGTCCAGTATCACCCCGAATTCTCATTTTCCCACATGGCGCGGCTGATCCGCCGTTATGGTCCGGACATGGTGACGCAGGGCATCTATCCCGACCAGACGGCCATGGATCGGGAGACCGAGGCCATGTTGCGCCTGGACGCCCGTGCCGAGGGAGGTAAGGCGAATGCCGCGCTGCCGTCGGCGGACCTGGGATTTAGTGAAACGGTGACGGAAACGGCGATGCGGTGCCGGGAAATCGACAATTGGTTGCAGTTTTGTCGAAGTGAAAAATCAGGCTGAATGCGATGTGAAAGATTAATTGTTCAATTTTTACCGTATCTATTATTGTAATTTTATTATTTAAAACAAATACATAAATTATTTTTCATAATAATTTAGTATTAATATTTTTTTCAGAATAAAATTTACCATATTTAATATTGATATATTTAATTGATTCTCGTGGTCGTAAAAATTACTGGATGTTTCACGTCTAGTACTTTTGTATAGCTAGAACTCCCTCAAGATTGATGGGTATCCTTCAGCCATGCTGGGAATTGGGGCCTGTTTTCATGTCATTGGGCACACGGTCTTGCTACACCTGCGGCGGGACTTGGGGATCGGCGTTGCGATCGACACCTTCGATTTGGGAGGTGTCAATTTTGAATAAGACCCAGGCGATAGCCAGGGCATGGTGGAGGTGTTCTTCATGACTATTCGGTCGAATGGGGGTTAAGTCCGTTTCGAAACTGACGAAATTAGAATTTTCGCATAGGATGCGTGGCCCTTGAGGGGGGAGAGCTACCCGTACCTGCAGGAAACAATGTGGGACGGACGATTAAATAACCAAGAAAAGGGTTTGGGACGATGAATGACCAAGAAAAGCCCGTCGTCGAGGATGCGGTGGAGGCCCCTTACGTGGATGAGGAGGGGCCGGAGGTTGCGTCTGAGGTGACGGAAGTTGAGGATCACGCGGCTACCGGTACTGAGCCGGCACCGGATAGCCTGAAACCGGAAACGCCCCCCGAAAAACGGGCCGCACCCCAGTCGGGCAGAATGGCACGTGGCGGAATGGGCATTGGCGGGCGGCTGCTGTTGTCCGTTCTGGCGATTTTCGCGACGACCGTCGTCGCCATCGTCATCGGCTGGGTGTCGATGACCTCGTCATCGAACACCATGAGCGAGATCACGCATGTGAAGTCGCCGGCCGTGGCGGATGCGCTTCGCCTGTCGGAAACGGTCGCGCGCATCACATCCCTTGCACCGGCCCTGGTCGCCGCCAAGACGAATGTTGAGCGCGAGGATATCGCCGCGCGCGTGCAATCCATCTTCGAGCAATTCGCCGGGATCGTCGCCAGTGCCAAGATCGGTGCAGAGGTCATGACCAATCTGCAGTCCGGAGCCGATGAGTTGAAGGCGCTGCTTGGTGAGATCGAGGCAAAGGTCACCGAACGCAACAGACTGGCCGGCATCCGCGTCGCGGCAATGGAGCAATTACGGGCGCTGCACAAGGAACTCGCCGTCGGTGCGGCGGGGATCATCGACGATGTGACCTTCAATCTTTCCCTCGGTGTCGAGGCTGTTGATGCGACCCAACCGGGCGCGTTGCTGGAATTCGTCGAGTCCGGAATCGAGCCCCTGTCGGCGGCCATGAACGTGAAGGCCGAAGCCAATCAGATTGTCGGTCTTCTGGGCAATGCGGCAACGGAAACCCAAAGCGAAAACCTGCAGCCGTTGCGGGAACGGTTCATCGGGTCGAAGTCGCAATTCCTGGACGCCATGTCGCTGATCAGCGAGTCTGACGCAGCCCAGAAGTTGGCCGAACAGGGCGGCAAGCTACTTGCCTTTGGTGCCGCCGAAGGCAATGTCTTTGACAACCGCATCGCCGAACTGCAGACGCAGGACGACATCGAGGGCCTGATGACCAAAAGCCGCGAGCTTTCGGCGAAGTTCAGCGACGACATCGCGGGCGTGGTCGACGTGGCGGAAACGCAGATGGCCGAAGAGGCCGCGGCCGCCGAAGCATCCGCTGCGGCGAACAAGAAGGTTCTCATGTTCCTCGCCGGGTTCTCGCTGCTGATCGCCGCAGGTGTGTACCTGATGTATGTCCGCCGCCTAGTGGCCCGTCTGGTGACCCTGTCGGACACCATGGTGGCGCTTGCTGACGGTGATCTGAATGTCACGGTCGACACCCATGGTTCGGACGAGGTCGCCGCCATGGCCGGCACGGTCCAGGTGTTCAAGGAAAACGCCGAGGAAGTGAACCGCATGGCGGCGGAGCGCGAGACCGAAGACCGGCGCAACCGCCGCCGGTTGCGCAGTCAAGTCCTGGCGCTCAATGCCGCGCTGGAGGAAGAAGTCGCCAAGGCCGTCGATCTGGTCAAGGACCGTGTCAACACGGTCGAGAACTCGGCCCGGGCGGCGGCGGACCTGTCGCAATCGGCCCACACCCAGGCCTCGACCGTGGCCAGTGCCGCCGAGGAAGCGACGATCAACGTGCAGACCGTCGCCTCGGCGGCGGAGGAACTCTCGGCCTCGATCAACGAGATTTCCTCGCAGGT
>TARA_R110000772_G_scaffold15072_29_pt1 | contig 36169 bp, 33 predicted proteins | sample TARA_R110000772 | Tara Oceans TARA_R110000772 (sample SAMEA4397948) | marine metagenome | biome: Polar Biome; feature: [SRF] surface water layer (ENVO:00010504); material: water (ENVO:00002006), including particulate matter (ENVO:01000060) such as... | depth 5 m | reverse complement strand
TGGCCGAGCATCATAACCGTGATCGGGATGATCGTCAGCTTTGGATTACTGACCTGGGCGATGCGGACGCTGCCGCTTGGTACCGCCTATATGATCTGGACGGGTATCGGCGCGGTCGGAGCCTTTGTGATCGGGATGCTGTTCTTTGGAGAGTCGGTGAGCATGATGAGAATTGCCGCGGCGCTGCTGATCGTCAGCGGACTGGTACTGATGAAACTTGCAACGCCGTCCTGATTCATGGTGATTTCCGCTATAGAAGCCGGGCGGTCGACGGCTTGCGCAAAGCAGCTATCACCGCCCAAAATAATTCTTCGCCACCCGGGTCGGCAATAGGCCTTGCCTACCGGCCTCCGGCATCCCTATTTGCAATGAACAGAATCATCAGCGGGAATCGAACATGGCCGAAACACATCGCACAAAAATGCTCATTCTGGGCTCGGGACCTGCCGGACTTTCGGCGGCGATATACGGCGCTCGGGCGGGAATGGAGCCGATTGTGGTTCAAGGGCTGCAGCCCGGTGGCCAGCTGACCATCACCACCGACGTCGAGAATTATCCCGGCTTCCGCGATGTTATCCAGGGGCCCTGGCTGATGGAAGAAATGCAGTTGCAGGCCGAAAAAGTCGGCACGCGGTTCATATTCGACACGATCGTCGACGTCGACTTTTCCAAGCGGCCGTTCCGGATGACCGGCGATGGCGGTGATATTTATGAAGGCGATACGCTGGTAATAGCGACCGGTGCGCAGGCCAAATGGCTCGGACTGCCGGGTGAAGAGGAATTGTCGGGGAAGGGCGTTTCGGCGTGCGCGACCTGCGACGGATTCTTCTATCGCGGCAAGAAGGTCGCGGTGATCGGCGGCGGCAATACCGCGGTCGAAGAAGCGCTTTACATGACCAATCACAGCGACGACGTGACCCTGATCCATCGCCGCGACAGCCTGCGTGCGGAGAAGATCCTGCAGGACCGTCTGTTTGCCAATCCCAAGATATCGGTGCTCTGGAACACGAACGTCGAACGCTTTGTTGGTGGCGGTGACCCTGTGGGGCTGGTGGGACTGGATCTTGTCGACACACAGACTGGCGAGAAGAGCCATATGAGCGTCGACGGCGCCTTTGTCGCGATCGGCCACGCGCCGGCAACCGAGATTTTCAAGGGCCATCTCGATCTGATCGACGGCGGCTATATCGAGGTCGAGCCGGGCACGCCCAAGACCAAGATTCCGGGGCTGTTCGCCTGTGGTGACGTCATGGACCATGTCTATCGCCAGGCGGTGACCGCGGCCGGGACCGGCTGCATGGCGGCGCTCGATGCCGAGCGTTTTCTGGCAGAACAGGAATTTGAACTGATGGCGGCCGAATGATCAGGCTGAGCGCAACGCTTCGAGCAATTTCCCGACAAGCCAGTCTTTAGCGGTCGCATCGGCAAAGCTGTGCGACGCGCTATCGAGCGTTTCGAGAGTGATGTCGGTGCTGTCACGCAAGCTTGCAAAGTCGCTGCTGTTCCACGCAGCGAGAAAGGCACGGGCCGTCGTGTCGCGCTTGGCCAGCAATATCCGGCTGTTACCGTCAATATTGACGAGGGCATCGCGCAACCGGATCGAAAGCGCGCTATTCTCTTTCACCTTTGCGGCCTGTTTCAGGCCCCTTAGCAATTTTCGCAAATCAATCTTGCCCGACAGCAAATCGATGATGGTGCGCGGATTCCTGATCCGGTCCCAGTAGCGGGACCGGATCGCCGCAGAGGAAATCGTCGGCTCTTCGTTCTCCGGTTCGCTGGACTGTTCGATCACCCAGGGGTTGGCGAGCATATAGCCGTCCAGTCCCGCATCAGGGCCATAGAGCGCCAATGCAGTTGCGGCGTCGCAATTGCCGAAAGCGATGATCTTGCCGATCTGGGGCTGTTGCTGCCGGAAAAACCGGGTGGCGGCCGCTATCTCTTCCGCGCTGCTCAGAAAATCACGGTTTTCGCCACTGCTGTCGCCAATCCCGCGCCGGTCATAGCGCAAGACGGGAAAGCCGTGCGCGGATATCCGCAAGGCCAGTTGAGCCATGCCGCCATGGGCTCCGGAGCGGATTTCATTGCCGCCGCTGACAATCATCAAGGAGGTGGGGCTGTCTCCCGAATCCAGCGTGGCGGCGAGCGTTTCGCCTTCGCAGGAAATCTGGTGAAAACTCCGCGTCATTGCCCGATCCATCCTGCAATATCCTGCGCGAATGCTGCGGACATTGCGAGATCGTCATCCGGCTCGGCGCGGAGCCACAAGGCCGATCCGGCGATTTGAACGTCACTAGGCTTGCTGTCGGATTCGAGGCGCACGATCCGCTGGTCGGGCATGGTCGTGATGTCAGCGGCACTGAGCTGGGCGAACAGGTCGGGGCTGATGACATTGCCGGCGAGTTCAAGCGGTCCGGTCTCTGCTCGCGCGGTCAGTTCGGCGAGGCTCGTGGTCAACCCGGATTCCCGATCCGATGCAATCCTGGTCCGCAACATCGTCCTGATCAAGGTCGCGCCTTTTATCGGGCTGAATAGCCAGTGACTGGCAGCTGCTATGTCCGCGACGGCCAGTGTGCCGCCCCGGAATGATGCTATATGCGAAATGTCATGCTGCTCTGCGCAGGCCTGGACGGCCGCTTTCCAGTCGGCCAGCGTGACCCGCTCGAGAGCGATCAGACTTTCATTGGTGCCGGGCAGATCGGGGAGCAGGCTACTGATATTCAGCGCGTGCAGCGAACGCATGACGTCGACCAGCATCTTCCGCATCCGGTTCATCTCGTCGAACAGCGGAGGCACAAGCATCACCCTGCGGGAAGACGAGGCCGCAAATGACAGGCAAAATTCTTTGCGGTCCGCAAATTCGTAGGAGACGAATGCGGGGGCGAGAGTCACCCTGTGACTTTCATCTCGGCAAAGACGACAAGATTGCCAAAGGTTTCAAACAATTCGCCGTCTACTTCGTCATCGTCGATCATGATGTCGAGACGGTCTTCAAGCTCGGTGAGCAATCCCGCCACAGCCATGCTGTCCAGCTCGGGAAGCGCTCCGAAAAGCTCGGTTTCCGCGGTGAATCCCGCGACCTGCTCTTCGCTCAGCCCCAGAATATCCCGCATGACGGCGCGCACGGCGGCTTCCGGCGTCAATTCAACCTCATTCTGCATCAAAACCCCCGAATCCCGGATAAGGCCGTTTCCCTAAAGGGAAGCGCGCTTTCCGGCAAGGCCCGAGGCATAATGACGTAAAATTGGCAACCAGGACAACGGGTTATTCGGCCAGTAGAATTCGAGCCGGTAACGATCACGGACCTCTTCCATCCACTCGCGTTTATAACCGTCATTGCCGGTGCCAAAGTCGATCAGGTCGACATGGTCGATATCGATGACATGCTGGAACATCGCGACGGACAGCAATGTGCCGGGCGACGATTTCGTCGCATCCTCGATATGGGCCAATTTGTGGATCAGGGCTTCGCCATTCTCTACGGTCCAGAATTGCGCGGCAACCGGCTCCCCGTCAATATAGGCCAGGCCGAGACGCATGCAGCCCGCCGCCGCTTCATGCTCGGCCAATTTCTTCAGGAAATCGGGATTGCCCTCTTCGGGCTTCCAGCTGCGTTCGTAAACCGAGACATAATCATTCCAGTCTTCTTCGGAAAACTCCTTCTCAATCCTGACCGATACGAGGTTTTTCTTGGCCTTGCGCCGAACGGTGCTGCGCAGCTGCCCGGGGCGATCGGCCCAATATTGGTCAAAGGTGCGACCGTTGACGTTGAGGATATGATTATCATCGGCCTTCGACCGGAACACGATCCAGCCAGCTTGTTCAAACGCACGCTCGGTCAGGCTGGCGGCGGAATCCTCGTCGGGAACCGGCGTAATTTCTATGCGGTGGGAGCTGGACTTGAGCTGCTTGGCGAGTTTGGCGAGCAGGGCCAGCTTGGTCACCTCGTCATAGTCGGCGAGAAAAATCGGGCGGAAGGTGAAATTATACCAATTGGCGAGCGCAGCATGGCGCCCGAGTCCGGTTTTCATCAGGAACATCCAGGCTTCGGCTTCGCCTTCGCTACTGTGAACGATCAATGGAGACTTGTCCGGCAGACAAAGCTCGTGCAGCTGTCTGAGCCAGTCGATCCGGTCGAACAACGATTTCTGGACCGAGCGGCCCAGTTTTTCTCCGGCAATGGCTTGCACGGATTGAAAATTGCTATGATATTCGCTGCTCATGGTTAAGGTCGTATCTGTCACAAATCTGCTCTTTTTCCCATAGGTCAAACCAATTGAATATTGAATCAGAAAACGCTGCATTCCCACTCGACCATCTGGCGATAGGCAAGGATCCGGATGCGGACGCTCTCGTCATGCGTTCGGGGACTCTTAGCTACAAGATGTTAAATCATCGTGTTGGCCTGCTGGCGGCATGGCTGCTGGGGCAGGGCCTTGTCAAAGGAGACCGCGTCGGAACCTGGCTGGCCAAGACCGAACTGGCCTGTATCATGCCGCTGGCTTCGGCCCGGGTCGGACTGATCCACGTGCCGGTCAATCCGTTGCTCAAACCGGCTCAGGTCGCTCATATCATGTCCGACAGCGGTGCCAGGCTGCTGATCAGCAATTCCGGGCGTCTCAAATCGCTCGAGGATAGCGATGTCGACTGTGGCCTGTTCGAAGACAAGGCCATTGCATCCGCTCTGGAACTGCTCGGGGAGCCGGTGGCACCCAGCCCGTCCACGACCGATACGGATGATCTGGCCGCCATTCTCTATACCAGCGGTTCGACGGGCCGTCCCAAGGGTGTGATGCTCAGCCACGCCAATCTGACACTGGGCGCGCTCAGCGTCGCGGAATATCTCAAGCTCTCGGCAGACGACCGGACTATTTGCGTGCTGCCGCTGAGCTTTGACTATGGCCAGAACCAGCTGTTTTCCGCCTGGGCTGCTGGTGGATGTGCGGTGCCGCTGGATTATCTGACTCCGCGTGACGTCATGAAGGCATGCGCGCGGGAAAAGATAACCACATTGGCCGCTGTACCGCCGCTCTGGGTGCAACTGGTCGAACAGGATTGGCCGGAAGACGCCGTGGCGTCAATGCGGCGTCTGACCAACAGCGGTGGCGCGCTGACCCCGAGTCTGGTCAAGCAGTTGCGGGCGATATTCGGGGCAGGTACCGACATCTACGCGATGTACGGCCTGACCGAAGCCTTCCGATCCACCTATCTCGACCCTGCGCTGATCGACGACAACCCGACCAGCATGGGGACCGCGATACCCTTCGCCGAAATCCTGGTGGTCGATGAGGCAAGGGCCGTCGCCGGTCCCGATCAGGCGGGCGAACTGGTCCATTGTGGACCGCTGGTGGCCCAGGGCTACTGGAACGATCCCGAGCGGACCGCGGAACGGTTCAAAAGCGCGCCGGAGGCATCGGGCTACCGCGGGACTGCGGTCTACTCGGGCGATACGGTGAAGCGCGGCGCGGACGGCCTGCTCTATTTCGTGAGCCGCGACGATGCGATGATCAAGAGTTCCGGCAACCGGATCAGCCCGACCGAGATCGAAAAAATTGCCGTCGAATCGGGGATGGTTGCAGAAGCGGTTGCTCTGGGAGTGCCCGACGAACGCCTCGGTCAGGCGATCCGGCTTTTTGTCAGGCCTGTCGATGCTGACCTGCCGTCCGATGCCATGACCGAGCAGCTGGAAAAATATCTGAAGCAGAATTTACCGAATTTTATGCACCCGCGGGATATTGTCCCGCTTTCTGAATTTCCCAAAAACCCCAATGGAAAGCTGGACCGGAACGCGTTGGCCAGCATGGATATCGAATGATCAAGACCAAAGCGACAGGACCGATCCCGCCAGGATATTCTGCAATCGATGGTGAACTCGCGATTGGCGGGCAGAAAGCCAGCGCGCTGGTTGCAGAAAATGGTTCGCCGCTTTTTGTCTATTCGAGCAGCCGGCTTGATGCGCGGATGGCGCAATTGCGGACAGCCATGCCCGATGCCCTGGATTTGCATTATGCAATGAAGGCCAATCCCTTTCCGCCGTTGCTCCGGCACATGGTCGGGCTGGCCGACGGGATTGATATCGCTTCCGGCGGGGAATTGCGGATGGCACTCGATGCTGGCGCAGCTGCGGAACATATCAGCTTTGCAGGGCCCGGGAAAAGGGATGACGAGCTTGAGCAGGCGATCCGGGCCGGTGTCACCATCAATATCGAATCGCCCAGCGAATGTGACCGGGCGTTACGGATCGGCACGAACCTCGGCACAACGCCACGGCTTGCCATCCGGGTAAATCCGGACTTTGACCTCAAAGGGTCGGGCATGAAAATGGGTGGCGGCGCGAAACCGTTCGGGATGGATATCGAACTGGTTGCACCAACGGTGAAACGGATATTGGACGCTGGAGCAGATTGGCGCGGCTTTCATATTTTTGCCGGTTCGCAAGCGCTCAGCGCCGATGCGATAATCGAGACACAGGCGCAGACGCTGGAACTTGCCGCCCGGCTTGCAACGATGGTCGGGCAGGCGCCGGATCATGTAAATCTCGGCGGCGGGTTCGGTATTCCCTATTTCCCCGGTGACGAGCCGGTTGATATCGAAATGGTCGGAAATGCCCTTTCGGAACAGTTCGAACGACTGCCCGATATCCTGGCTTCCACGCAATTTGCGATTGAGCTTGGCCGCTATCTTGTCGGCGAAGCGGGTGTGTATCTGACGCAGATCGTGGATCGCAAGGAAAGTCAGGGCCATATATTTCTGGTCACGGACGGCGGCCTGCATCATCAACTGGCGGCTAGCGGCAATTTCGGAACCGTGGTGCGGCGCAATTATCCCGCAGCCATCGCCAGCCGATTTGAAGAGGAGCCGAGCGAAACCGTTTCCATAGTTGGCTGTCTGTGCACGCCGCTGGACCGGTTGAGCGACAACGCCGCGATGCCCGAAGCGCACGTCGGGGACATCGTCGCGATCTTTTGCGCCGGTGCTTATGGTGCCTCGGCAAGCCCGGCCAATTTCCTCGGTCAGGGGCCGGCGAAAGAGATATTGGTCGATTAGTTCCAGAGGTTTTGGATGCGGCCAAAGCGCCAGTCCCGTTAATCTGAAATTCAGCTATTCCTAACGCAATATTCACTATTTTCTAGCATAGCCACCTCGTGACTTTGTGTGATCTGCCCGTTTTCCGCCGGAAATCAGGCGTGTCGCGAAGAGTATTTACGAGGTGTACAAAATGCGTTCTGCTATCAAAAACAAGCACTTGGCGAAATTGATGATTGGTGCCGGAATGGCGTCACTTTCCGTCGCCGGATGCTCCGGCAACTCCAGTGGGCCCCAGCTCCCCCCGGCATCTTTCGTGTCCATGCAGGAAGGGCCAGGTGAAGAATATGTGATCGGTCCGCTCGACGAACTGACCATTTTTGTATGGCGCAATCCAGAACTGGGCGCGAAGGTTCAGGTCCGGCCCGACGGCCGAATCACCACGCCGCTGATCACCGATATGCCAGCCGTGGGCAAGACGCCCGCGATGCTCGCGCAGGATCTGAAGCTGCAGTTGTCCCAATATATCAACGAGCCGCTGGTTTCGGTCATCGTCAACAATTTCTCCGGGACATTTTCGCAGCAAATCCGTGTCGTCGGGGCGACCGAAAAGCCTGCCTCTATTCCGTACCGCGCCAATATGACGTTGCTCGATGCGATGATCTCGGTCGGAGGACTGTCGGAATTTGCATCCGGTAACCGCGCCCGGCTGATCCGGCATGACCGTGGAACCGGTCAGCAGAAGGAATTTGCGTTGCGCATCGACGACTTGCTGAAAAAGGGCGAGGCCAAGGCCAATGTCATGCTCCGTCCCGGTGATGTGATCATCATCCCGGAAAGCATGTTTTGAGTTGGTTTTGCCTCCATCTGACAGGAATTGAAAAGAGCTTATGAACAGCCTTTATGATGAATTTCGCATAGCGGTGCACAGCGTCTGGAACCGGCGCTGGCTGGCGCTGGCCGTTGCCTGGGGGTTATGTCTGCTGGGGTGGCTGGTCGTCGCGTTGATTCCCAACAGTTATGAATCAAAGGCACGTATCTCGGTCGAGATGCAGTCGATATTGTCCGACAAGTTCGGGGTCGATGCACGCGAGCGCAAGAAGAATATGGAACGGGTCCAGGAAACTCTGGCATCGACCATCAATCTTGAAAAAGTTGTCCGTGGAACCGCGCTGAACGAGTCTGTCTCGAGCGACCGGGAACTGGCTGGCAAGGTCGAGATGCTGCGCAAGAGCGTTCAGATTAAATCCGAAAAGGACAATCTGTTCGAGATCATCGCGACGTCTTCGGCGAGCAATCTTTCCGACGCGGAAAATGCCGTCTTGTCGCGCGACATCGTCCAGAAAATGATCGACATTTTTGTCGAGGAAAACCTGTCCGGTGACCGCGATGAAACCAGTCAGACCATCAAGTTTCTCGACGCCCAGCTCGCCCAGCGGGAAAAGGAGCTTCAGGAAGCCGAGCAAAAGCGGGTGCAGTTCGAGACTGAAAATCTGGGCCTGTTGCCGGGTATCGGCTCGATCAGCCAGCGACTGGAAGCCGCACGCGCGGAGCAGAGCCAGATCGACTCGCAACTCAGTCAGGCTTCGGCTTCACTGGCCGCCTTGAACGGTCAACTGGCCGGCACTCCATCGTCTATCGCAACGCCGGGGGTTGCCGGTGGCGGCGGTGCCCGTGCCCAGTTGTCACAGGCGCAATCGACACTGGCGGCTGCGCGCGCACGCGGCTGGACCGACAGCCATCCCGACGTGACGGCGATGAAGAATGAAATTGCCGCCCTTCGTGTGCAAGCGGCCAAGGAGCCGGCTGGTGGTGGCGGATATCGCACACCGAATCCCGCTTATAGTTCGCTGCAGAGCATGCGGGCCGAACGCCAGGCGACGGTTGCCGCATTGCAGGCACGGAAAAATGCACTGCAGGCGGATATGGCGCAGCTGGCGTCCAAGCAGACGCTGGAGCCAGGCATTGCTGCGGAAATGTCGCGGATCAATCGCGATCATGAAGTTCTGAAGGATCAGTATAACAAGCTGCTCACCGACAGGGAGCAGATCAAGTTGCGCGGGCAGGTCGAATCGGAAACCGATTCGGTGAAATTCCGGGTAATCGATCCGCCGTCCAGCCCGCGGTCTCCGGCTGCACCCAATCGGCCACTATTGCTGGCCATGGTTCTGTTCGCCGGCATCGGTGGCGGTGTTGGTACGGCTTTCGCCATCGGGCATCTGCAGACCAGCTATCCGACCGCATCGAAACTGGAAAAAGCCAGCGGATTGCCGGTGATCGGTTCGGTTTCGCAGGTTCTGACCAGTGTCCAGCGCGCAGCACGCGGGCGCAAGTTACGTCTTTTCTACGGCACAAGCGGTGCGCTCTTCGGCGTTTTTGGAATGCTTATGATCGTGGAATTCATCCAGCGCGGCATGGTGGCCTGAGGGAGCAGTTATGAACAAATATAGTCCCCCCAGAAAACCAGGTTCGCTGCTCGAAAGGGCAGGGGAAATCTACGATTATATCCCTGCGGTCCGGACCATCGACCAGCATGACAATGCAGCCGAGGGTCAACCGCCTGCGGCTGATCGTCAGCAGATCAGCGCGGCTCCGCAAAGGCCTGTAGCTGCTTATGACGGGCCGCGGGTGATCGTCGACCGTGACAAGCTCAGGGAAGCGGGTTTCATCGTTCCGGATGGACCTGTCACCGGCATCTCCGAAGAATTCAGGATCATCAAGCGACAGTTGCTGATGGTCGCGAAGGGCAGCCCTAAAACGGCGCCGGTACCGCACGGCGAGCGGATATTGATCTGCTCCGCCCATCCGAATGAAGGCAAGACATTCTGCGCGCTGAACCTCGCGCTGTCGATCGCCGCGGAGAAGGATAACGAAGTCCTGCTGGTTGACGCGGATTTCGCCAAGCCAAGCATATTGTCGAGCCTCGGTCTCGAGGGGAGCAAGGGCCTGATGGATGCGCTTGCCGATCCGGAATTGCCGGTCGAGAACTGCATCATCCACACCGATATTCCCGGCCTCGCCATTCTGCCGGCCGGTGACCAGACCAATGCCGATACCGAATATCTGGCGTCGGCGCGTACCGAACAGGTGCTCGATCGCCTGACCCGGCACAATCCCAATCGCATCGTCATTTTTGATTCTCCACCAGCATTGTCGGCTTCGCCGGCATCGGTTCTGGCGACTCATGTCGGCCAGGTTCTGATGGTGGTCAAAGCGGATGAAACAACCGAAACCGCCCTGCGCGATGCGCTGAGTCTGATGGGCGGATGTGAACATATCCAGCTTCTTCTGAACGGTACCAAATTCTCGCCGACTGGAAGACGTTTCGGGTCCTACTACGGATATGGAGAGTAAGCCATGACCTCGCAAACGATCGCCAAAGCCCTGAAATGCGGAGCGGCAATATTTCCCCTGCTCGGACTGGCCGCGCCAGCCGCTGAAGCGCGCGACCGCCGCGCCGAAGTGACTCCCTATATCGAGATCCAGCAGGTGCTGGTCGCCGACCTGAATGATGGTGGCGACGTGCTGACCTATACATCGGTCGCCGCCGGTATCGACAGTTCCATCCAGACCCGCAACGCGGAAGCCCAAGTGAACGTGCGTTACGAACGCCGCATCTCTTATCAGGATGATTTCGGTGACGATGATGTGATTACCGGACTGGCGCGCGGTGGCGTGCAGGTCGTTCCCGGCCTCCTGTCGCTTGAAGCGGGCGCGCTTGCCACTCGCAGCCGGGTTGATTTGCGTGGCGAGTCGCCTTCCAATGCGGTCGGCAATATCGACAATGTGACGCAAGTCTATTCGGTTTATGCCGGTCCGAACCTGTCGACCGAGGTCGGCGCGCTGGACGTTAATGCCAATTACCGGCTCGGCTATACCAAGGTCGAGAGCGAAGATACGGGGGCCTTGCCTCCCGGACAGCTTCCGATCGATATTTTTGACGACAGCGTGAGTCACTCGGCCAGCGCCAGTGTCGGCATGCAGCCGGGCGACCTGCCTTTCGGCTGGTCGGTCGGTGCGGGCTGGGAACGCGAAGATGCAGGGCAACTGGATCAACGCTATGAGGGCAAATATGCCCGCGCCGATGTCACGGTGCCGGTCTCTTCGACCCTGGCAGTGGTCGGCGGCGTCGGTTATGAAGATATCGAGATTTCGGAACGCGACGCGGTCCGCGATGTCAATGGTGACCCGGTGGTCGACAATGATGGCCGACTGGTTACCGATGAGACATCGCCACGCTTGCTATCCTATGACCAGGACGGAATCATCTGGGATGTCGGGGTGATGTGGCGACCAAGCCGTCGCACCTCGTTCGAGGCCCGGGCCGGACAGCGTTACGGCAGCGAGACCTATTACGGCAGCTTTGGCTATCAGCCCAACCAGAATACCGCGCTGAACATCTCTGTCTATGATACGGTTTCGGGATTCGGCAGCTTGCTCAATGACAATCTGGCCAATCTCGGAACCAGCTTTTCCAGCTCGCGCAATCCGCTGAGCGGCGAGCTCAACGGTTGCGCCTTCGGTCAGTCGGGTGGCTTGTGCTTCAACGACGTGTTGCAGTCGGCGTCCTCGTCCTCATTCCGTGCGCGCGGCGTCAACGGGCAATACACCTATAATTATAACGGCTGGCAGGCCGGCCTTGGCGTGGGATATGCGCGCCGTCGCTTCTTCGCTTCGCAACTGGGAGCGGTCGCTGCGGTCGACGGGCTGGTTGATGAAAATTATTATACCAATCTGTCGATTGGCCGCGACATTGACACCTATTCCAGTTTCGATGCGAATGTTTATGCCAATCTTCTGGATAGCGGCTTTGCGGGCGCTCCCAACGTTCTGGGCGTCGGTGCCAATGCCGCATATTATCGGCGGATTTTGCCAGGACTTCAGGGGACCGCCGCGGTCGGCCTGGACAGCTACCGGCAGGAGGGCTTCGACAGCGAGCTCACCGCTTCCGCTCTGCTGGGCCTAAGATATGACTTTTAAGAGCGTCAACAACGCCGTTGATCGGAGATACGCGCATGTATGAAACATTTTACGGGTTAAGCGGTCGGCCGTTTCAGCTGACCCCGGATCCCCATTTCTATTTCGAGAGCCTGACACACCGCAAGGCGTTGTCCTATCTCGGCTATGGCCTGGCTCAGGGTGAGGGCTTCATCGTCATCACCGGCGATGTCGGCGCGGGCAAAACCACGTTGGTTAGCCATTTGATGGCGACGATCGACAAGGCGCGTCTGACCGCGGCCAATATCGTGACCACCAAGCTGGACAGCCAGGATATCGTGCGGGTTGCTGCCAATCATTTCGATATCGACACCGATCATATGGACAAGGCCCAGTTGCTGAGCGCGTTTGAAGAATTTCTTCATTCCGAAGCGCGGGCCGGCCGACGCTGTCTGCTGATCGTCGATGAATCGCAGAACCTCCCGGTGGACGCGCTGGAAGAATTGCGCATGCTGTCGAACTTCCAGCTCGGCGGACAGGCATTGCTGCAGATATTCCTGCTCGGTCAGCCTGAATTCCGCGACATGCTGGAAAATTCCAACCAGCTCGAGCAATTGCGGCAACGGGTCATCGCGCATCATCATCTCGAGCCGATGAGCGCAGAAGAAATCGAGCCCTATATCACCCATCGCCTGTCGAAAAGCGGATGGTCCGGGCGGCCGAAAATTACCTCCAATGTCTTCCGTCTGCTCTTTATCGAGACCGATGGCGTGCCTCGCAAAATCAACACGTTGATGAGCCGGGTATTGCTGATGGGATCGATCGAACAGGCGGAACTGATCGACCAGGCCATGGTCGGCCGGGTGCTTGCCGACCTGAATGGCGAAGACATCGACATCGATGCGCCGCTGGAGCCGTCGGGCGAGATCAAAAGCCCGCTGTGGGAAAAGCCCAAAAAAGTCCGCGATGCGGGCAGCGAGCCGTCGGTCGAAATATCGAACCTTTCTGCCGAGCAACCGGTTGCCGAGCCTGATGCCGAGCCGTTCGAGCCGGCTTTTGAAGCGACGCCGGCAACGGACCATGATGTGGTCAATCTCCGGGATCGCGAAGCATCTGCGGAACCGGTTGCCGAGCCGGTACAGCCCGAATTTGCGTCTGCACAGAAGGCGCCGGCATTTGCCGCACCGGCGGCGGCGCTCGACGATGCCACCGCAGAGAAGGTCGACATAATATCCCAGCGTCTGTCCCTGTTGGAAAAACGCATGGACGGTCAGGAAGAAAATCTGCACCGCGTCTTGACGATGCTCGTGGAATGGGTCGAAAACGATGTCCGGAGCAAGGAAAACTATGTCAATGCAGGACGCGCGGCCTGAATCTTTCGCCACGGCGGGAAAAGCGGATGCTTTGCTCAATGCCATGTCTGTCGACATCGAAGACTGGTTTCAGGTGGGAGCCTTCGAGACCGTCATCGACCGTGCCGACTGGGATCAGCTTGAGCATCGGGTAGAACGCAACAGCGAAGCGGTGCTGGAGCTGTTCGACGAAGCGGGCATCAAGGCGACGTTCTTCACTCTCGGTTGGGTTGCTGAACGCTATCCGGCCCTGATGCAGAAGGTTGCTGCTGCGGGCCATGAAATTGCCAACCACGGCTATGACCATGCCCGCGTGTTTACGCTGACCCCGGACCAGTTCCGGGATGATCTGGATCGCAGCCGGAAAATTCTGCAAGACACATCCGGGCAAAAGGTGGTCGGATATCGGGCACCGAGTTTCTCTATCGATCAGCGGACTCCCTGGGCGCATGAAATATTGGCCGAGCAAGGCTATGCCTATTCATCGAGCGTCGCGCCGATCAACCATGATCATTATGGCTGGGCCGGTTCACCGCGATTTGCTTGGAAACCGGTCGAGCAATCCGGATTCATCGAACTGCCGGTGACGACGGTAAAGCTGGGCAATCGCGTATTCGCTGCAGGTGGCGGCGGTTTTTTCCGGCTTTTGCCTTATCCGTTATACGAGCGCTCGATCCGCAAGATGCACAATGATGACGGACGCGGGGCGATATTCTATTTCCACCCGTGGGAAATCGATCCCGGCCAGCCACGGGTCGGTGACGCGCCGATAAAATCAAAGCTGCGCCATTATACCAATTTGCGACTTATGCGGGCCAAGCTCTTGCGGGCGGGGCAGGATTTCAAATGGGGCCGGGTCGACGAACTGGCAGCACTGGAAGCGGGGTTGATGCGATGAATATGGCATTCAAGCCCAAACCATTGTCGGTCCGCATTCTCGAGCGGCCGGAGGCCAATGAACTGGCCCGGATCGACGCCTTTGTGTCCGCGTCCGCACAAGGCACTGCGTTTCATCGTCCCGCCTGGGTGCTGGCGGTCAGCCGCGCTTGCGGCCATCAGTGGCGATATCTGCTCGCCGAGGACGGCACCGGCGAGTTGCAGGGTATATTGCCGCTCAATCTCATTCATTCCGCCTTGTTCGGTCGCGCCCTGGTGTCGTCCGGTTTTGCGGTCGGCGGCGGCATATTGTCCGACAATGATCAGGCCATCCAGTTGCTGGCCGACAAAGCCTGGGAATTTGCCGAACGTTACAGTTTCCCGAGCGTCGAATTACGTGGCGGACCGGTTCCCGACGGGCAATGGCATCACAAGCAAGGCATTTATGCCGGCTTTGTGAATCCGCTGGCGGATGACGACGAGAGCCAGTTGCTGGCGATCCCGCGCAAACAGCGGGCGGAGATTCGCAAGGGACTTGCCAATGACCTGACCGTGCGTGTGGGAGTCGGGGAACAGGACCGGGCCGACCATTATGCGGTCTATGCCGAAAGCGTCCGCAATCTCGGGACACCGGTTTTCCCGAAGGCATTGTTCGATGAGGTTCTCGACGAATTTGGTGAGGATGCCGATATCCTGACGGTGCTCCATGATGGCAAACCCGTGGCCAGCGTGCTGAGCCTTTATCACCAACAGACCGTCATGCCTTATTGGGGCGGAGGCACATGGGATGCGCGCCGGTTCAGGGCCAATGATATCATGTATTATAGCCTGATGAACCATGCCCGCAAACGGGGATGCAACAAGTTTGATTTCGGGCGTTCGAAATATGGCACCGGCGCTTTTTCCTTCAAGAAAAACTGGGGGTTTGAACCGCAGCCGCTGTCCTACGCGACCCGCACCGCCGACGGTGAAGAGGCACGCGACGTCAATCCCTTGAGCCCCAAATATAAGGCCAAGATCGCCTTGTGGCAGCGCCTGCCGCTGCCGGTTGCAAATCTGATCGGACCGATGATTGCCAAGGGCCTCGGCTGATGGGAGAAATCCTGTTTCTGGCCCACCGCGTCCCGTGGCCGCCCAATCGCGGCGACAAGATCCGCTCGCACCATTTTCTGCAGAAGCTGATGGATTGCGCGCCGGTGCACGTCGCCTGTTTCGCCGATGACGAACAGGAAAGGCAAATCGGCTGGGACCGCAAAGCGGAACTGGCATCCTGCGAAATTGTCGTCCGCAACAAACCCAGATGGCGGGCCGGAATCGAGGCGCTGGTTTCGGGGAAACCAGTGTCGCTGACATCGTTCGAGAATTCTGAAATCAACGCCTATGTAGCGCGGGTAATCGCCACCCGCCCGGTCGACTGCATCTTCGTATTTTCCGGACAGATGGCGCAATATATTCCACCCGATTTCGACGGCCGTGTGGTGATGGATTTCGCCGATGTCGATAGCGCCAAATTTGAAAGCTATGCGGGGGAAGGTTTCGGTCCGATGGCCTGGATCAATCGTCGCGAGGGACGCCTGCTGAGCGCGTTCGAGAAAGATGTTGCGGCACGCGCCGACCATAGTCTGTTTGTCAGCGAAGCCGAGGCAGCGTTGTTCCGACAGCGTTCGGGATTGTCTGCCGGTCGGGTGAAGGCGGTCGGTAACGGGATCGATCTGGAATTTTATGCTGCCCGGGATGTCCATCCAGAAGGTCTGAAGGGCGAAGGGCCCATGATCCTGTTCACCGGCCAGATGGATTATCAGCCGAATGTGCAGGCGGTTCAGAGCTTCAGCATGGAGGTCATGCCCGAAATTCTTGCGCGTTTCCCAAGTGCACGTTTCGCGATTGTTGGGCGGGCGCCGTCCGAGAAGGTGAGGCAATTGGATGGTCAGCACGGCACCGTTGTGGTGGGCGCGGTCGATGATATTCGCAGCTGGATCATGGCCGCCGATGTCGTGGTCGCGCCGTTGCGGATCGCCAGAGGCATTCAGAACAAGGTGCTCGAGGCGATGGCCATGGCCAGGCCGGTGGTGGCATCGACATGCGCCGCCGAGGGCATAAACGCGATCAACGGAGAGCATTTCCTGATTGCCGAATCTGTCGAGGACGAAGCGCAACTGGTTCGCGATTTGCTGGCGGACCCGGAGCGGGCGAGACGACTGGGCGAGCAGGCCGGGATATTGATCCAAGCGCAATATTCCTGGGAAACGCAGCTCGCCAGCCTGCCGGCGCTGTGCGGGTTTTCTGCCGCTGTTGTTGCCGAGGCTGCAGCATGACGAGCGCGACGGCAGATCAGGTTGCGACCGAAGCAAAGCCGACGATGTCCGTTTCGCTATGGTCGAAACATCTGAAATTGCTGGCGATTGCCAGCCTGGCAATTCTCGCGATATTCTGGCGCGACGGCGCCGACATGGTGCGGAACTGGTGGAATATCTCCACCTACAACCACTGCCTGCTGATATTGCCGATCCTCTATTATCTCGTGCAGCAGCGTCAGGAAGAACTGGCAAAACTTACGCCGCAAATCTGGCTGCCTGGACTGTTGCTCACCGGCATTGCATCCTTCGGGTGGTTGCTGGGTGAAGCTGCCGGGGTTGCGCTCGCGCGTCATCTTGGTTTGCTGATGATGCTGCAGGGCGCGGTGGTGACGCTGCTCGGTCCGACGGTGGCGCGGGGTCTGATATTCCCTCTCGGCTTCAGTTTTTTTCTCGTGCCGTTCGGCGAGGAATTTGTGCCCTTTCTGCAGATGGTCACCGCCAAATTGTCGATGGTCTTTCTTGGGTGGGCCGACATTCCGGCCTTCATCGATGGCGTGTTCATATCCACGCCCACCGGCTATTTCGAGGTTGCCGAAGCCTGTTCCGGGATCAAGTTCCTGATCGCGATGCTCGCCTACGGGGCGCTGGTTTCCAATATCTGTTTCCGCAGCTGGAAGCGCCGGATATTGTTCATGACAGCGGCGGTGATTGTTCCGGTTCTCGCCAATGGCATCCGCGCATTCGGCACGATGTATATCGCGCATCACACCACGCTCGATTTCGCCGCCGGTTTCGATCATATTTTCTACGGCTGGTTCTTTTTCGCTTTTGTCCTGATTCTGGTGATGGCGATCGGCTGGCCTTTTTTCGATCGCAAGATTGACGACCCGATGATCGACGGAGATGCCTTGAGCGGGAAGCAAAATCTGCCGGCAACCGGGGAAAAGCCGCTAAAGGTGATGGCCGCAATGGCCGCGATCATTCTGATTCCCGTAATCTGGACGTCGGCGCTAGCTGCCCAGGAATCGCCTGTTCCCGATCGGATTTCCCTTCCGGACGTGGCCGGCTGGGAGCGCGTGGATTACCAGCCCCTCTATCCCTGGCAACCGGTGTTTGACCGTTCGAGTCATCAGCTTTTCGGTCGCTACCGGAACGCGTCGACCGGAACGGAAGTCGATCTTTCCATTGCTGTCTACGACCGTCAGGAAGAAGGGCGCGAGATTGTCGGCTATGGGCAGGGCGCCCTGGTTCCGAATACGCGATGGTCGTGGAACCGCGATCTGGATGCGCCGGACGGGGCTGTCGCGATCGAACTGGTCGCACCTGGGCCGGTGGTCCGCGACGTGGTCTCATTTTACCGGATCGGTGGAAAGCTCACCGGCAGTGGTTCGGTGGTGAAGCTGGAAACAATGAAGAGCAGGATATTCGGAGGGCAGCAACAGGCGGTCGCGATACTCGTTTCCTCGGAAACAAATCGCGATGTATCGTCTCGTATGTCGATCGATGCCTTCCTGAATGATTTGGGTCCGGTCGACAAATTGGCTGACGAGATGGCGGGGCTGCGCTAGGGCGCACGATATGTGCGGAATTGCAGGAATCTTTCATCTGGAGACGGCCAAGCCGGTCGATCCCGATCGCCTGCGCAAGATGACCGACGCTCTCGGCCACCGCGGCCCCGACGGTTCGGGCATCTGGACCGCGCCGGGGGTCGGGCTGGGGCATCGCAGGCTGTCGATCATCGATCTGGAAGGCGGCGCGCAACCGATGCTGACGCCCGACGAGGCGCAGATACTGAGCTTCAACGGCGAGATTTATAATTTTCTCGAAGTGCGCGCGGAGCTCGAACGCCTCGGCCACCAGTTCCAGACCAGCAGCGACAGCGAAGTCATCCTTTTTGCCTGGCGGCAATGGGGAGTGGATTGCCTTAAGCGGCTGAACGGCATGTTCGCCTTCGCGATCTATGACCAGCGCAGCCGACAATTGTTTCTCGCCCGGGACCGGTTGGGTGTGAAACCGCTGTTTTACGCGCGGGTTTCCGACGGCAGCATATTGTTCGGGTCAGAACTTAAAGCCTTGCTGGCCAATCCATTGCTACGCCGCGACCCGAACATCACGGCAGTCGATGACTATCTCGCCTTTGGCTATGTGCCGGATCAGACATCCTTGCTGAAGGGCGTGAAGAAACTCGCCGCCGGTCATTATCTTTTGCTCGAGCAAGGCAAGCCGGAACCTGAATCTGTACAATATTGGGATATGGATTTCAGCCAGCGGAGCAAGGGATCGGCCAGGGATCTTGAGGAAGAACTGGTCGAGCTGCTCAAGCAGGCGGTAAACTCGCGGATGATTTCCGACGTGCCGTTGGGAGCCTTTCTCTCGGGCGGGGTCGACAGCAGCGCAGTGGTCGCCCTGATGGCCGAGAATAGTCGCCGGGCGGTCAAGACCTGCTCGATCGGCTTCGACCAGCAGTCGCTCGACGAGACCGGCTACGCACGTGCGATAGCGGAGCGCTTCCAGACCGATCATCGCGAACGTATCGTGGCTGCTGATGATTTCGGCCTGATCGACACGCTGGCCGACCATTTCGACGAACCCTTTGCCGACGCCTCCGCGCTGCCGACCTATCGGGTAAGCGAGCTGGCACGCGAAACGGTGACCGTGGCGCTGTCCGGTGACGGCGCGGACGAAGCGATGGCCGGATATCGCCGTCATGTCTTTCACCATGCCGAAGAGCGGGTGAGGGGGCTTTTGCCGCAATCCTTCCGCGGGCCGGTCCTGGGCTGGCTCGGTTCTGTCTATCCCAAGGCCGACTGGGCACCGCGACCGTTTCGCGCCAAGTCTACCCTGCTGTCGCTCGCGAGGAGCGGACCGGAGGGCTATGCCGAAGCTGTCGGCGTGACGACCCCTTCCGGCAGACGGTCCGTCTATTCCGATGCGCTGCAACGCGATCTGGGAGAATATCACGCCGAGCAGCGGATGATCGATCTGATGGAAAATGCGCCGGCGCAAAATGGTCTCGACCAGGCCCAATATGCCGATATGAAAATGTGGCTGCCCGGCGATATATTGACCAAGGTCGACCGCACCAGCATGGCTGTGGGACTGGAAGCGCGCGAGCCTTTGCTGGATTACAGGCTGATGGAATTCGCCGCGAAGCTGCCGGCCAATTTGCGGGTGCACAAGGGGCAGGGCAAATATCTGCTGAAAAAGTCGATGGAGAAATATCTACCCAATGATATTCTCTATCGCCCCAAAATGGGTTTTGTCACGCCGATCGCCCAATGGTTTCGCGGACCGCTGGCCGATCAGGCGCGGGATATCAGCAGCGGCGGAGCTCTGGCGCGAACCGGATGGTTTGACGGCAAGGCCCTGCGCAAGGTCGCGGATGACCATATCGCCGGGCGTTCCGATAACAGCCGTCTGCTCTGGCAGCTGCTGATGCTCGACAAGAGCCTGCAGCGTTTATTCGGCCTCTGACACCGGCGGGTAGAGAGCCTCGACAAAATAAAGGCCATCAGGCGGTGCATTGAAGCCGAGCGCATTGCGATCTTTTGCCGCCAGCGCGTTTTTGAGATCCGTCTTGGTCCAGGTGCCGGTACCGACCAGTTTCAGACAGCCGACAATCGAACGCACCTGATGGTGGAGGAATGAGCGGGCGGCTACCTCGACTTCAATCTCGTCGCCAAAGCGGCTGACCGATATGCTGTCGAGCGTCTTTACCGGGCTTTGCGCCTGACAATGGGTCGAACGGAAAGTGGTGAAATCATGCTGTCCGATCAGTAGCTGCGCCGCATGGTGCATCGCATCGGTGTCGAGATCCGGAGCGACCTGCCAGCTAAGCCCGCGATCGAAGGTCAGCGGCGCGCGGCGGTTGGTGATCTTGTAGAGATAGCGCCGGCCCTCGCAGGCGAAGCGGGCGTGCCATTCGTCGTCGACAATATCACATGCCAGCACCGCGACCGGATGGGGACGCAATCCCGCATTGATACCTTCGCGCAAGCGAAAGGGTGTTAGCCTGGTATCGAGATCGAAATGCGCGCGCATCGCCAGCGCGTGGACGCCAGCATCGGTTCGGCCTGCGGCGAACACCCGTACGGTCTGGCCGGTGATTTTCTTGATTGAATCCTCGACCGCTTGCTGGACGCTGGGGCCATGGTCCTGATGCTGCCAGCCCATGAACGGGCGGCCATCATATTCCAGAGTGAGGGCAAAGCGGGTCATCGCAAAATCGTCCCTGCCGGAATTTTTGTGCCGTTGAGAAAGGATTTCAGGTCCATCGCCGGCTTACCGGCTTTCTGGATCACCTCGGGCTGGATGGCTCCCGCGCCGCAGGCTATAAGAAGACGTTCGTCCAATATTGTGCCGGACGGTCCAACCCCTTCGCTGACGGTCGCCTTCAGAATTCGATACCGATTGTTTTGATATTCGAAAAAGGCGCCGGGCAGGGGATTATATGCCCGAATCTGACGCTCGACCTGCTCGGCCGGCTGATCGAGATCGAGCCGTGCATCCTGTTTCTCGATTTTCTTCGCATAAGTTGCCAGTGCATCATCCTGAATTTCCGCAGGATATTCCAACGGAGATGCCAGATAACGAACCATCAGTTCTGCGCCTTTTTCGGCCAGTTCCTCGGTCAGCTCACCAGCGGTTTTACCGTCGATTGGGGTCTCGGATTTTAGCAACATCGGTCCAGTGTCCAATCCCGCTTCCATCTGCATGATGGTGATTCCGGTTTCCGCATCTCCGGCGAGGATCGCTCGCTGGACCGGAGCCGCCCCGCGCCAGCGGGGGAGCAGCGAGCCGTGGATGTTCAGACACCCCGTCTTGGGCGCATCCAAAATCGCCTGCGGCAGGATCAGGCCATAAGCGGCGACAACCGCTGCATCGAGATCCAGTGCGGCAAAGGCGGCTTGTTCTGCTTCATCTTTGAGAGAGACAGGCGTCCTTACGGATAGCCCCGAACTCTCGGCCAGTCTCTGGACAGGCGAGGGGCTAAGCTGCTTCCCGCGTCCGGCACGGCGCGGGGGCTGCGAATAGACCGCAACAATTTCATGTCCGGCATCGTGCAGCGCTTGCAGCGCAGGAACGGCAAAATCCGGGGTTCCCATAAAGGCTAGACGCATAAAATCTCGCTTGTGTGTGGCCAAACTGTAGCTAAGTTCTTGGCAGGTGACGCAATATGTCCCTAAAGGTCAAATCATGGCATCGCAAGAGATCGAAAATCTGGTTCAGGCCCTCGCCAAACTTCCCGGTCTTGGTCCGCGTTCGGCGCGGCGAGCGGTATTATATCTTCTGAAGCGTCCGGAAACGGCGATGAAGCCGATATTGGCAGCAATGACGACGGTCGAAGAACGGCTCGTGACCTGCGGCATATGCGGCAATGTCGATACGCAGGACCCCTGCCAGATATGCAATGACCCGCGTCGCGACGAAAAGGCGCTGTGCGTGGTTGAAGAAGTATCCGACCTCTGGGCTTTGGACAAATCCCGGCTGTTCCCCGGAAAATTTCACGTGCTCGGCGGGCGATTGTCGGCACTGGACGGGGTAAGACCGGAAGACATCGCGATCGACAAGCTGATCAAGCGTGTCGAGGAGGGCGGGATTGACGAAGTCGTTCTGGCTATGAATGCGACTCTGGAAGGCCAGACAACCGCCCATTATATTGCCGAACGGCTGGAAAATTACCCGCTGCGGTTGAGCCAATTGTCCCATGGGATTCCCGTGGGTGGCGAGCTGGACTATCTCGATGAGGGCACATTGGCGCAGGCGCTGCGCTCGCGGCGACCGATACACCAGGATTGATCCGGCGCCGACTCCATGTCTCGCAACATGGTTCAAGGGCTCGATTTAGTATAAAAATTGTGGCTTGTTGGTAACAATAAAACAATCAAATGATAAATATTGATCGTTGAAGGCGTTGGAAAGTAACCAATTTCTGGGATTTCTGGTGACGATTAAGTGGCTAATTAATCGCACTTGACGAAGGGGCTGCGTTGTGGCCACATTGTACACACAATAAAAAAGTCAGTCCTCCCCATGAAGGCAAAGAGACTGACAACCAGGAGAGAGCATGATGAGGAAATCCATTTTACGCAACAGGTGCGCCCTCGGCGCGTTGACCTTAGCTATGGGAGTAGCCCCGGGACTGGCGCACGCTCAGGACGCGGCAGACGAGGTCGATCCCAAGAGTGTCATTGTGGTCACGGGGTCCTATATTCGCGGAACTCCGGAAGATGCTGCTGTTCCGGTCGATGTTTACTCGAGCGCCGATCTCGCGCAAAACGGGGTTTCTTCGCCACTCGAATTTATCAAGGATCTGCCGGAAGTGGGCAGCGTTCTGGGCGATTCAAACCAATTCTCCACCAACGCGCAGGGAAATCAGGGCTTCGGTTCGATCAACCTCCGCAATCTCGGTCCAACGCGCACACTGGTGCTGTTCAATGGCCGGCGGACGCTGACCGCACCTGGTGCAGTCGGCGGCGGCTTTGGTGATACCAACGCGATACCGCTATTCGCTCTGGATCGCGTCGAAATCCTGAAAGACGGGGCCGCGGCAACATATGGTTCCGATGCCATTGCCGGTGTCGCGAACTTCATCACCAAAAAAGGTTTTGAAGGCGTCGAAATTCAGGGCGACTATGATTTTATCAAAGGATCGGACAACAATTACACGGCATCCATTCTGGTCGGCCAGAATTTTGGTGACCTGAATATCATGGCCGGCTTCGGCTGGCAACATCGCTCCGAACTGCCATCGACCGCGCGCGACTACGGGTTCCAGCCATATGATGTAAATCCTGCTGCCTGGTCTGCTTTGGCAACGCCGGGGGCATTCATTGTCCCGGGCGTGGGCTTGCGTCCTGACGTGGGCTGTGCCGAAACGGGTGGTACTCCCGACGGGATATGCCGCTTCAGCTTCATTCCCTTTGATAATCTGATCGAGGAAGAAGATCGCTACCAGGGATATGTCCAGGCTGATATCGATCTCACGGATTCCTTCAGGTTCCGTGGCGAATTCACTTATGCGCAAACCGATCTTGACCGGATCGGCACATCGCCAGGTTATCCGCCGCTTCAGGGCCCGGGTGGTGCACAATTGGGCGGCGGCTTCACCGTAGATCCTGCTAACCCCGGCGCGCAAGTCTATGCCAATCAAATCGGGCTTACCGCTCCGATAGCGGGTCCTATCGGCATTTTCCTCTGGCGGCCATTTGGCAATCTCGGCAATCCTACCGATCCCGGCAGAGGATCAGGGCGCCAGACCGCCAATAACCGGGCGTTCAGGCTATCGGGTACGCTTGAAAAGGATTTCTCAGAAACCTTGCGCGGGCAATTGTCGATGACCTGGGCAACCTATGAACGGAGACGCAGCTCGCCAGGCGTTGTCGGCTCACGCTTGCAGGATGCGCTCAATGGATTGGGCGGCGCCGATTGTGATCCGGCAACCGGGACTCCCGGCGTCGGTGGGTGTCAGTGGTTCAACCCGTTCATCAATGCCGGACCGGGGCATCCGTCTCTCGGCCTGACGAACCCGTTCTATGTTCCCGGCAATGAAAACTCGCCCGATCTGGTCGAGTTTCTGCAAATTGACAATGGTGTCGAAGAAACCGAAGACACATTTGTCGTGGATCTCATCTTCTCCGGCGAACTGGGTATCGACCTTGGTGGTGGCCCTGTCGGCTGGGCTGCAGGCGCACAATATCGTCAGCTTGATTTTCTCTCCCGTCCGCTGACGGTTGAGTCCAATCTCGATATCAATCCTTGCGTAATTCTGGGCGATCAAAGCTGCATTGGCGGATCTCTGGACGGAGCAGGGTCGTTCATCTTCCTGGGCGGTTCGCGGCCAGAGCGATTGGCCCAGAATGTGAAGGCGGTCTTTGCCGAAGTCGCTGTTCCTATCAGCGATACGCTGGAAATTACTGCTGCAGCCCGTTTTGAAGATTATGGTGGATCCATCGGTTCTACCTTCAATCCCAAAGGTGCCGTTCGTTGGGAACCGGTTGACTGGCTAGTTCTTCGCGGTTCCGTTGGCACGACCTTCCGCGGGCCGCTGGCAGCGCAGGTGTCGAACAATGCCAATACAGCGCTTGCGGCGATCAATGCGGCAAACGGCAACTTCAAGGCTGTTGATATCGCGGGTAACCCTACCGACCTCGGGCCGGAAAAAGCGTTCAGCTACAACCTCGGTGCGGTTGTTGACTTCAGCGGCTTTACCTTCTCGGTGGATTATTGGAGCTTTGATTTCAAAGATGAAATCACCACTACCGATGCCCAGGCGATCGCCAGCAGCGTGGTACCGACCGCTGGTGGTCTGGCAAATTGTTCCAGTCCATTTGCATCTCTTATCACATTTGATGGCGGGGCCTGTGTGCAGGGCACCACAACCGGATTGAACATTTCGCGTGTTCTGACGCAATGGGTCAATGGTCCGAAAACCAAGACATCGGGCCTTGATTTTGCCGCCAGCTACACCACCGATATCGGACCGGGCGTGTATACAATCGGCGTCAATGCGAGCCACACGCTCAAATATGATATCGGTGACTTCAACCTGGACGGGAACTTGCTTCGCGCTGGTTTCAGTGCCGTGGGAGCTGCCAATCTCGATCGGCTGCCAGGGACAATTTCGCCATGGCGGGCCAATGCCTTCATCAACTATAATGTTGCCGGGCTGAACCTGCGTTATGGCGCAACCTATATCGCAGGGGTTCGTGATGAAAGGTGCGACGGTTTGCAATTCTGTGCCACTACCAATTTCGGCGGCACCAATTTCGGCCGGAATATTTCCAGCTATATGCAGCATGACGTTCACGCAGCCTATGATTTGCCAATCAATGCTTTCGACGCGCAGTTGCAATTCTCGGTCGAGAATTTCACCAACGAAGACGCTTCAGCGGCGCGGTTGCCGCTGGGATATAACCCGTTCGTGGGTAATACCCTGGGGCGCGTTTTCCGCCTTGGTGCGAAAATCGGGTTCTAAAATTCGAACATAAGAATGAAAGGGCTCGTCAATATCCTGGCGGGCCCTTTTCTTTTGTCTGGGCCCGCCACCGCCGATGGTTGACGAATCCCGGCATAATCCCTAAATTTGGCTCATGGCTATATTACCGATCCTTGAAGTTCCCGATCCGCGGCTGAAAACCGTTTCAGAACCGGTCACCGAGTTTGACGATTCGCTCAAAGCGCTGATCGCGGACATGTTTGATACCATGTATGACGCGCCAGGTATTGGCCTTGCCGCGATCCAGGTTGGCGTACCCAAGCGGATTCTGGTCATCGATCTTCAGGAACCGGTCGAGCATGACCATGATCACGAGCATGGCGAGCATTGCAACCATCAGCATGAAGTGATCCGCGATCCGAAGGTCTTCATCAATCCTGAAATCCTCAATCCGTCGGAAGATTTGAACGTTTACAGCGAGGGATGCCTCTCGGTTCCCGACCAATATGCCGACGTCGAACGGCCGGCGACCATCACCGCGCGCTGGCAGGATGAAAACGGCAAGCAATATGAAGAGCAGATCGAAGGCATGCTGGCCACCTGTCTGCAGCACGAGATGGACCATCTCGAAGGCATATTGTTCATCGATCATCTGTCGCGGTTGAAGCGTCAGATGGTGCTGAAGAAGCTGGCCAAATTGCGTAAGGAACACGGGATCGCGGCCTAACCGTCGCCAGTCAAATCCGACATTAGGTCTATTGCCTATTACGGGAAACGCTTCTAGGTTCTCTTTTCGTTCTTATCGGAAAGTGAGTTAATTTGGACCCCATCATTGTCATCATCGTCATTGTCATCGCTCTCCTGGGCGGTCTGGCGCTGGGCTGGATTATTGGCGGCAAGCCTGCCAAGGATGCAGCGCAAGCGACCAAGGATGCGGTTCATGCAGCCAAAGAGGCTGCTCAGGCGACCGATGCACTGCGGATCACGCTCGATGGCGTGCGCGACGAGCGGGATGCGGCGCGGACCGAACTGGCGGCGTTGCAGGCTGACGCGCGCAATCACGAAAAACAGATGCAGCAATTGATCGATGCGAAAGAGGCGCTGTCGGCGCAATTTTCCGAGATCGGTGCCAAGATGCTGGAAACGGCCCAGCGGCAGTTTCTCGAACGGGCCGACCAGCGCTTTGACCAGGCCAATGAAAAAGGCGGCGAGAAAATCGCCAAGTTGCTGCAGCCGGTCCATGAACGTCTGGCGACCTACGAAGCCTCGATTACGAAAATCGAGAAAGAGCGCACTGAATCCTATGCCGGGATCAGCGCCACGATCGAACAGGTGCGGCAGGGGCAGGACAGGGTGCAGCAGGAAGCCGCGCGCCTCGTCAACAGTCTCCGCAACGCGCCAAAATCGCGCGGACGCTGGGGTGAACAGCAACTCAAGAATGTCCTCGAAACCTGTGGGCTATCGGAACATACCGATTTTGTCACCGAACAGAGTATCGACACCGATGAAGGGCGCCTGCGCCCCGATGCGGTGATAAATGTACCGGGCGGGCGCAAGCTGGTGATCGATGCCAAGGTCTCGCTCAACGATTATCAGGATGCGTTCGAGGCAGATGACGAAGCCGCGCGCAGCTTTGCCATGGCGCGCCACTGCAACAGTATGAAGGCGCATATCGACGGACTTTCCAAGAAAGCATATTGGGACCAGTTCGAGAATGCTCCGGACTATGTGATCATGTTCGTGCCCGGAGAACATTTTCTGGCCGCCGCGCTGGAACATGAGCCGACGCTCTGGGACCATGCCTTCGAGAAGAAAGTGCTGCTGGCAACGCCGACCAATCTGGTTGCTATCGCGCGGACCGTTGCCGGTGTCTGGCGACAGGAAAAAATGGCGGCGGAAGCCAAGCAGATCGGCCAATTGGGCAAGGAAATGTATGACCGGCTTGCGGTCGCCGGAGAGCATCTCAAACGCATGGGTTCGGGCCTGGGCAGCGCCGTTGGCAATTATAACAAATTTGTCGGTAGCTTCGAGCGCAATGTCATGGCAACCGGGCGCAAATTCGCCGAGCTGCAGATCGAGACCGGCAAGAAGGATCTCGAACCCGTGCCCGAGATCGAAGCGCTACCGCGCTACAGCGAAGCGATGACCGAAAAGCTGATCGAGGACGATCGCGACATCAGCGATCAGGCGGCAGAATAGCGCTAGGGCGCGCCGTCCGGTCCCTCGGTAATCGTACCGCCGCAGCCGTTTAGCGTACCGCTGTCGCTGGCTTCGACCCTCACCGTATCGGCGTAGCTGCGATCGCTCATGCCATCGCTGCATTTTTCGTCGCTGGTGATGTAGACATTGATATTGTGGCTGTCGGAAAATCCTTTGACCTCCCAGCCGGTGCCGCTTTGCTTCATGCGATGAACCGGAAGCGTGAAATCATTGCCCTCCTGGGTCGTGAAGGCGATCTCGTCACCCTTGATCTCGACGGTCCAGCCCGGTTCGGTGCCGATGGCGCTATAGTCGCCCAGCTTCGCTTCTTCCACCGGCGCCTCTGCGGGCTCTCCACAGGCCGAAAGCGTCAGCGCAGCCAATGACGACAATAATATAGCGTTTTTCATAATTTATCCCCTCCGCCTTCAAGCTATCATAGGGAATGTAAAATTTCTAATTATCTCTTGCGGCTCTGATTGAGCACTTCATAGGCCATCACCGAGGCCGCGACCGCAGCGTTCAGGCTGTCGGCTTTTCCCATCATCGGCATTTTGACCAGCGTGTCGCAAGCCGCTTCATAATCTTCCGGCAATCCTTGCGCTTCGTTGCCGATCAGCAGGAAGGTCGGGGCAGTGTAGCGCACCGACTGATAATCATTTTCGGTATTGAGACTGGTACCGACCAGCTCGCCCGGGCCACTGCGCAACCAGCTCTGAAAATCCGGCCATTTTGCCTGAACGATCTTCTGGGTAAAAATCGCGCCCATGCTCGCGCGTACGGCCTCGACGGAAAAGGGATCGACGCAATCGTCGATCAGGATCAGGCCGCCCGCGCCGACCGCGTCACCGGTCCGCAAAATCGTGCCGAGATTGCCGGGATCACGCAGCGATTGGGCCACCAGCCAGATATTCGCGCTCGACCGGTCGAGCTCTTCAAGCGGTACCGGGTGATCCTGATAGATGCCGATAATCGACTGCGGGTTCGATTTGCCGGATAGTTTGGCGATGATCGCTTCGCTGGTCTCGATAACGTCGCCGCCGGCGGCCACGGTCGCGGCCTCGATTTTCCGGGCGAGGGGGTGGAGTTCACTATCCTCGACCACCACCAGCATCCGGGGTGTTTTCCCGCTGTCCAGCGCCTCGGTCAATATCCTCAGCCCTTCGGCAAGGAACAGGCCCTCACGCTTGCGGTGCTTTTTCTCGCGCAAGCTTTTGAGCCGCTTTATCGTCGGATTGGAAAAGCCGGTAATCTGGTGGCGCATAAGCTCAGTCTTCACCAAAGCCGTCGACGACGAGCCCGGTCAGCTTCTCGAGCGCGCTCTCTGCATGTTCGCCGGCCACGATAATCTCGATACTGTCACCCTTGGCAGCGCCGAGCATCATCAGGCCCATGATCGACATGCCGGTCACCTCTGTACCGTCCTTCGCCACTCTGACGTCCAGACTGTCCGGCAGTTTTGAGACATAGGTAACAAATTTCGCGCTTGCTCTTGCGTGCAGGCCCCGTCTGTTGGTGATTTCGACAATTTTGCGAAACTCGCTCACGCGTCGCTGCCCAATATTTCCGACGCGACGCTGATATATTTCTGTCCGGCTTCCTTGGCGGCGGCGATTGCGGAAACGATATCCATCGACTTGCGGGCACCGTCGAGACGAATCAGCATCGGGAGATTGACTCCGGCGATGACTTCGACCTTGCCTTTTTCCAACAAGGAGATGGCCAGATTGGACGGCGTTCCGCCGAACAGGTCGGTCAATATGATGACCCCCTTGCCGGAATCGACCTTGGCGACGCAATCGGCAATTTCCTGGCGGCGCACTTCCATATCGTCGCGCGCACCGATGCCGATTGCGGCAATGGCTTTCTGTGCACCGACGACATGTTCCATCGCGATGACAAATTCCGTTGCCAGCTGCCCGTGTGTAACGAGAACCAATCCAATCATCCTGATTAAATTCCCCTGTTCCCGTTCAATTTCTGCATGGATTCCAGCGCTTCCATCGGCGGTGATGCCAGGTTGCGATGGAGGACATTGGGCGAAAATCCAGCACTACGCAAGTCTTTGCTCAGACGCTCGGCAACATGTACCGATCTGTGACGGCCACCAGTGCAGCCAATCCCTATGTTGACGTAGGCCTTACCGGCTTCCTGATAGCGCGGAAGCAGAAATGTGAGCATGTCCATTATCTTCTCGATTGCCTCGGCATAGGCAGGGTCCTTGCTGACATATTCGGCGACTTCCGGATCGAGGCCGGTCTTTTGCTTGAGCTCGGGCACCCAGAACGGGTTGGCCAGGAAGCGGACATCGAAGAGCAGATCGATATTGTTCGGCAGGCCTCTGGAAAAACCGAAGCTGGTGATGGTGATCGTTGTCGCAGCGTCCTTGTCGAGCGAGAAATGCTCCCGGATTTCGCGCTGAAGGTCGTTGGCGGTCAGGTCGCTGGTGTCGATAACATGGTCCGCCCAGCGACGAAATGGCGCGAGCAATGTCCGTTCATGGGCGATGCCGTCTTTGGCAGGCCGGTCCAGGGCCAACGGATGCCGCCGGCGGGTCTCCGCATAGCGCCGCTCCAGTTCCGCGCCAGCGCAATCGAGAAACAGGGTCGAGATCAGATAGCCCGGCTTTTTCTGCAGGCGTTTGATGCTGTTGATCAGCTTGTCCGGTTCAAACCCCCGGGTCCGGCTATCGAACCCGAGCGCCAGTGGCTGGTCATTGTCATCGCGCGAGCTCGACGGGGGCGTGTTCAAGAGGCTTTCGACCAGTCGAAAGGGAAAATTGTCGACCGTTTCCCAGCCGATGTCTTCCATCGTTTTCAGAGCTGTGGTCTTGCCAGCGCCGGACAGGCCGGTGACCAGCAAAACACGTTTGGCGGAGCGCTCGGTCATTGGCTGACACTATCCCCCAATATCCGGCGCAAGGCCCATTCTACCTTGATTGGCGCGCTGCTTTCCATGGCGTCCAGTGTACAGAACGGAATATTTATTCCCAGCAAATTCCTGACCTGTCTCTCGAGCGGGAAACGATCGGGAGCCGCTTTCAAATCGACGACCATTTTCAGCGGGACGTCGGTCATATGGTCGCATTGCATAATGCCCAGAGAACGGATTTCCAGTTTGCCCGCGATATTGGCTGGAGAACGAAGCAACAAATCATCTTTCCTGCGTTGAATCTCGACATAATCGTCGCTGATCAGAATGCCGCCGCGATCGATGAGGCGGAGCGCCAGATCCGACTTTCCCGACCCGGATATTCCGCATATCATCACCCCCGCACCGGAGATCGCGATCGCCGTCGCATGGGTTGTCAATTGGCTGTGCTGTTCGGGAGCATCTGTCATCACAGGGCCTTCGGCAGCCGGATTTCAAAACAGGCACCAGACTCTCCGCCGTCGCGATCGAGAATACGGATCTCGCCCTGATGCCCTTCGACGATGGTCTTCGCGATCGCCAGTCCGAGGCCGCTGTGCTTGCCAAAAGCCTCGCCATCCGGACGGTCGGAGTGGAAACGCTGAAAGACCTGCTCTCTTTGATCAGGCGCAACGCCAGGCCCCTGGTCGGCGATATGGATGACAATTTCGTCACCATCGGGCGTGGCCAGAATCTCGACCAGACCGCCTTCGGGCGAGAAGGATACGGCATTGTCCAGCAGATTGCCGAACACGCGCTCGAGACGACCGCCGTCACCCATCACCTTTGCAACATCCTTTGCCGGCCGCGCGAAGGCGATATGAACCCCGAGATTGGAGGTCCGCTGTTCGCGAGCGGCGAGCAATTGCTCCAGCATCTTGCCGATATCAATCGGTTCGAACTTGGCTCTGGCAAGCTCGGCATCGACGCGCGAGGCATCGGAGATATCGTTGATCAACCGGTCTATGCGGCGAACATCGTCATTGGCGACGTCAAGCAGCTGTTTTTGCAGATCGGGATCATCGACCCGTTCCAGCCCTTCCAGCGCTGATCGCAAGGAGGCGAGGGGGTTCTTGATTTCATGGCTGACATCGGCGGCGAAAGCCTCGGTCGCGTCGATCCGGTGGCGCAGGGCAGCGCTCATGTCGGACAGGGCGCGGCTCAACTGCCCGATTTCGTCGCGCCGGCCCGGCATCCGGGGTATCGCGATCTCGTCTGATCGACCCATGCGGACGCGGACAGCGGCGACAGCCAGTTTTCTAATCGGCCTGACAATGGTGCGAGCGAGAAAAAGAGACAGCAGGATCGAGATTGTCGCAGCAACCAATATTACCAGCAACACGCTCGCCCGTTCGGCCCTGACGATCCGCGTGATGTCGCGCGCATTGGCGGTGAGCAGAATCGAACCGGCGCCGTCCGGCAGCGACTTTCCAGCTACAATCACCGGCGTGCGGTCCGGCGCATAGCTGACTGAGCTGACCGCAGCTGATTTGCGCTCGGCTGTCTCGAGTTCGGACCAGGCCCCGGCTACATCATTGGCAGGCTCGCTGAAATTCGGAATCTGGGTCGTGAAGACGACGCTCTCGATGGTCTTGTCGAGCATCCGGGCCGCGTCCTTGCGCAACGGCTCGGCGTCCGGGTCGACGAATTGATAGGTCGGCTCTGCAAGCTCGAAACTGTCGATGACTTTCCTGCCATCCGGCGCGTAAAGCCTCAGCCGGGCGCCCAGATGGCTGGCAAATTGTTCGACCAGGGCATCTCGGTTCGCGATATCTCCCGAGGACAGGGCATCGGCGACGATCGTCAGTTGCAGCCGCGCCTGGGTCAGCCGTTCTTCAGTGAGCCGGTCCCGATAATTGTTGAGATAGAACAGGCCGCCTGCCAGCAGCGCAATCGCCAGGACATTGACGACCAATATGCGGGTTGTCAGCGAAAGGCGCGCCGACCAGCGAAGCGAGAGGCCACTTTCACTATCTTGTCCGCTATCATTCTGTGTAGCGATATCCGGCTCCATATAGCGTATCTATTGCATCAAATTCAGCGTCAACTTCGCGAAATTTTCGTCGCAGTCGTTTGATGTGACTGTCGATGGTCCGGTCGTCGACATAGACGTCATCCTGATAGGCGGCATCCATCAACTGGTTGCGGCTTTTTACCACGCCGGGCCGATGCGCCAATGTTTCCAGAATCATGAATTCGGTCACGGTCAGGGTCACGTTCGCGTCCTTCCACCGTACCAGATGCCGCGCCGGATCCATTTCCAGACTGCCGCGGACGATCGGTTCTGCCGATTCGTCATCCTGACCTTCCTCGAGCGACTTGATAAATTCCGTCCGTCGCAGGATGGATTTGACCCGGGCGATCAGCAGGCGTTGCGAGAATGGCTTCTTGATATAGTCGTCGGCTCCCATCGCGAGGCCCAGCGCTTCGTCGAGCTCTTCATCTTTCGACGTCAGGAATATGACTGGCAAGTTCGATTTCTCGCGCACTTTTCTGAGCAGCTCGAGCCCGTCCATCTTCGGCATCTTTATGTCGAATATTGCGAGGTCCGGCGGATTCTCCAATATCGCATGAAGTGCCGCTTCGCTGTCCGAATAGACGCGTGTGATAAAACCTTCCGCCTGCATCGCGATGGATACAGAGGTCAAAATATTGCGGTCATCATCGACAAGAGCAATATTGGCTGCCATAAATTTGCGTTCCTTTGCCGCTCGCGCTGGATTTGACCTAGTGGATGGGATAGTAGGTTACAAGACAACTTGTCGGTGTCGGTTTCGAGAAACAAAGTCGTGATCTGTCCGGATTTCGAGAATATTTAATATGGTCGGCAGCAAGAAATTTGACCGACTCGACTTGGTTCAGTAAGCGCCATTCCAAATTGCCAGATCGGCGTGACCTCAACCTGTTTCAAGCTTTAGGGGATTTCCAGTGTCAAATATTTCGTCTGTGTCGTTAAAAGATCAGGGCTTTGCCAATTCGGGCGAGCAACACTGGAACCTTGGTGCCCCGGCGCTGGTCGAAGCCGCCGTTTCTCGCGGTGAGGGCCATTTGGCCAAAGACGGTCCGCTGGTCGTCGAAACCGGCAAACACACCGGTCGCTCTGCCAATGACAAATTCATCGTGCGCGACGGGGAAACCGAAGACAGCGTATGGTGGGGAAAAACCAACGTCGGGATGACGCCCGATCATTTCGCCGCGCTGAAAGAAGATTTCCTTGCCGCTCTGGCCGAGAAAGATACGCTGTTCGTCCAGGATCTTTTCGGTGGTTCGCAGCCGGAACACCGGGTCAATGTCCGGATCATCAACGAACTGGCCTGGCACAATCTGTTCATCCGCACGATGCTGGTGCGGCCCGATGCCGAAGAACTCGCGGCTTTCGTCCCCGAATATACGATCATCGATCTGCCAAGCTTCAAGGCCGATCCGGAACGTCACGGCACGCGTAGCGAAACCGTGATCGCGGTGAACCTGACCGAGAAGCTGATCTTGATCGGTGGCACAGCTTATGCCGGCGAAATGAAGAAGTCCGTGTTCGGCCTGCTCAACTATCTGCTGCCGCTCGACTCGGTGATGCCGATGCATTGCTCTGCCAATATGGGTCCGGAAGGCGATACCGCCATTTTCTTCGGCCTGTCGGGAACCGGAAAAACCACGCTGTCGGCTGATGCCAGCCGCGTGCTGATCGGCGACGACGAGCATGGCTGGTCGGATACCGCAGTCTTCAACTTCGAAGGCGGCTGCTACGCCAAGATGATCCGCCTGTCCGAAGAAGCTGAGCCGGAAATTTTTGCAACCACACGCCGGTTCGGAACCGTGCTTGAAAATGTCGTGATGGACCCCGAAACCCGGGAACTGGATCTCGATGACAACAGCAAAGCGGAAAATACCCGTGGCGCTTACCCGATCGATTTCATCCCCAACACTTCCGAAAAAAACATGGGTCCGGTGCCCAAGAATATCATCATGCTGACCGCCGATGCGTTCGGCGTATTGCCTCCGATATCGCGGTTGACACCCGAGCAGGCGATGTATCATTTCCTCTCCGGATATACCGCCAAGGTCGCTGGCACCGAAATCGGTGTTACCGAGCCGGAAGCAACGTTCTCGACCTGTTTCGGTGCGCCGTTCATGCCGCGCCATCCTTCGGTCTACGGCAATCTCCTCAAGGAACGGATCGCCAAGGGCGGCGTTCGCTGCTGGCTGGTCAATACCGGCTGGACCGGCGGAAAATATGGCGAAGGCAGCCGTATGCCGATCAAGGCGACTCGCGCATTGCTGAATGCGGCGCTGGACGGCAGCCTCAACAACGGCGAATTCCGGATCGACGAGAATTTCGGCTTTGAAGTGCCGGTGTCGGTGCCGGGTGTCGACAGCGCCATCCTCGACCCTCGGTCGACCTGGTCAGATACGAGCGCTTATGATGAAACAGCGCAAAAGCTGGTCAAATTGTTCATCGACAATTTCGAACAATTTGCCGAGCATGTCGATCAGAATGTACGCCAAGCGGCGCCTACCGCCGCCTGATAGCTGTCTCTAGCCGGTGATGGTCGGTTGGCTTTCGAAACTGATATCGAAATAGCCATGATCGTCACCGTCCGAGCCCGATAGCGGATGCCTCTTGATCGAGGTGCGTGGTGAGCCGGGAATATCGATTTTTCCGTGCGTCACGATATCATCGACGATGCGAGCGAGCTGCTCGGCGACATCGGAAGCCTCATAGTCCGTACCTACGGACAGACGGATTTCCCGGTCTGCGAAATAGGCGAGTCCGCGGGTTAAGAAGCGGCCCTTTCTCTCTTCGGCGAAGCAAATCTGAAAATCTGGCGGAAATGGCCCGCCGGCCAGATAGTCGCTGACCGCTTTGTCATAGTCGGCAAAGTGCACCAGTCCGCCGGATGGACCCCATGCCGCGGCTGTGGCTGCCAGAATTGTCCCGATCCATTTGCCGAGCATCAGCAGGCGACAGTTGATTTCGGGCAGATGCCTGGCGCTGGTCACGATGTCCCTCGGGCCTATGCCAATGGCTGAACCGTCCGGGTAGGGAAGGTCGCCGGATAGCGGCCTGAAACTTTCGTCGGCAAATTTCTGGCGGGTTTCTTCGGCGGACAAGCGGGAAAGAAGGAATGGCATGCCATCGACAATGACTTCCAGCATGTCCAGATCGTCGAACTTGGCGCCGTTGACCAGCAATCTGTCTCCGGCTGCGCGGGGCCAGGGGAAATGCGCCAGATCAAACCCGTTCATCATGGGCGCTACGATGAGCAGGGCGGGGTCGGAAATCACGCGGCCAATTCCGTATCTCCTTCGTCGATCCTTTTGTTCTTTATATGTTCTAACCGCAATCGCCGGTAAAGGCAATCCTGGCCGGAACAGCCGCCCCGTAATTGGTAATGAAAGAGGCCTGATCCCGCGACCAATCCGGAAAACCATCCAAACAATGGATTGTCAGCCTGCCGATCCATCCGTAATCATCGCAGCATGTCCAACCTGATCTTGTCGATATTGATGCTCGCCGGAGCCGCGCTGCTTGCAGGCGGAATTTTTGTGCTGCGAAAGGGCGAAAGCAAAAAGCAGGGCTGGCTGATGCTTGCCGCCGCCGCCGTGATGTTCGCAAATGTGGGGATTGGGCTGATTCC
>TARA_R110000772_G_scaffold1857_1_pt1 | contig 36756 bp, 36 predicted proteins | sample TARA_R110000772 | Tara Oceans TARA_R110000772 (sample SAMEA4397948) | marine metagenome | biome: Polar Biome; feature: [SRF] surface water layer (ENVO:00010504); material: water (ENVO:00002006), including particulate matter (ENVO:01000060) such as... | depth 5 m | reverse complement strand
GCTGAAAATAGCTGCTTGAGATAGATTTATTATCCGGAGCTCAGGTTCCTTAAGTAACACCTGCAATGATCACGAGGCCAAGTTTTTATTTAATTAGGGTTTATTTATCTTTTAAGCGTCGTTAGCGTCAATTAATGGGCAGTAACCACATTAAGAAGGCCCTACATAGCTCAAAAATCAACCACACCGCGGTAAATTCAAGCTTGAGAAATAAACACATCCTCGTTATAAGCCCAATAAATATATGTTATAGCCAAACTTTACTTTAAATTTTTTAAACTCACAGTAAAGTATGCTTATATAGTTAATAGCAAAACTACTAACATGTTAAGCGGATTGTATCCAAAGGAACATTATGTCTACTATTTTTGAAGATAACTCACTAAGCATTGGTAATACACCGCTGGTAAAACTTAACCGTGTTACCGGTGGCAACGTATACGCAAAAATTGAATCTCGCAACCCAAGCTTTAGTATAAAATGTCGTATTGGTGCATCAATGATTTGGGAAGCTGAAAAATCAGGGCAGCTAACGAAAGATAAAGAACTAATTGAGCCTACATCTGGTAATACCGGTATTGCGCTGGCGTTTGTGGCAGCATCTCGTGGTTATAAACTAACCCTTACCATGCCAAATACTATGAGTTTAGAGCGCCGAAAACTGCTCAAAGCATTAGGTGCAAACCTAGTACTAACCGACGGCGCAAAAGGTATGAACGGTGCAATTGATAAAGCAAAAGAAATTCAAGCAACCGCTCCCGATAAATATATTTTATTACAACAATTCGAAAACCCGGCAAACCCTAAAATTCACTTTGAAACCACCGGCCCTGAAATTTATGATGCCCTTGATGGTAAAGTAGACTTTTTTGTTGCAGGCGTTGGTACTGGCGGGACTATCACTGGTGTTAGTCGCTACCTTAAAAACGAAAAAGGTCTCAATGTAAAATCGATTGCTGTTGAGCCAACAAATTCACCGGTTATTAGCCAAACGCTAGCAGGTGAAGAAATTAAGCCTGGGCCACATAAAATTCAAGGTATTGGTGCTGGCTTTATTCCTGGTAACTTAGATTTAAGTGTGATTGATGGTGCAGAGCAAGTATCTAACGAAGATGCTATTGCGATGGCACACCTACTAATGAGACAAGAAGGTATATTAGTAGGTATTTCATCTGGCGCAGCGGTTGTTGCGGCGAAACGTATTGCTGAAAAGCCTGAAAATGCAGATAAAAATATAGTGGTTATTTTACCAAGTGCCACTGAGCGTTATTTATCAAGCCCCATGTTTGATGAAGAGTTTAGTGAACAAGAGCTCGTACAATAAGTATTTTGTTTGAAAAAAGGATGCTCTTAGCATCCTTTTTTATTACTTATTTATTCACCCCCCTTTACATCCGTGCAATAAAGCCACACACTTTGTAAAGAATGAATAAATTATATTGATGATGAAAAAACTAACCTCTTTTTTAAGCTTAACTTTTTGCCTATTTATTATTAGCTGCACTGAAGAAGTTGCCCAAGTTAATAGCACGCCGGGCGATGCTGCAACGGCTTATTTTGACGCGCTTTATAATCAAAAAAATCTGCATAAAGCCAGCACTATGGCAACCCCAAACCTTGCCCGCATTATGAAATCATACGGTACTGCTAAGCAATTTTCTCGCACCTTATTAAACATGCAATATGATCAAGTGGTTATAGAAGTTGATATGTCTAATATGAGCTTACGGGAGCAATATGGCGACTCAGCTAAAATTAATCTTATATTCACCGGCACTCTAAATGGTAAAAAAATTGATGATATGCGCAGCGTTAAAATGCGTCATAAAAAAGGCCTATGGTATATAGATAAAATAGTGACCGATCCTTACGCTCGTTAACTTAAATGAATTAAACGCAAAAAGGCCTTACATTTGTAAGGCCTTTTTCGTTTTAGTTATTACTTAAAGCACTGCGTTATAGCTCACCAGGTTGAAAGTTATCAACTGCTATGGCTTGCTTTCTTAATTTATTAGCATGATGCATTGCATCGGCATCGGTTTGCTTTAATAAATCGTTTTCAAGCGCATAATTAATCGCCCCCTCAATATCAAGCGTAGCGGGTACCTTCCCTTTACGCTGCCATTGTTTTAGATCTTTAAATTGTGTTTGCATATCATGCATTGCTAAAAATGCACTTTCCATTACACCCGTACCCGCATTTTCATCTACATAACATAAATGTGTTAAGCGATTTCTAAACACACCAGGTTGAGTCATATGTTTACAAATACTTTGTGCAATGGCATCACTTGGTTTGTGATAATGATTACCGAGTGGGAATACAATACGTTTGAGCACAAAGTTAACCACTGGGTTTGAGAAGTTTTTAAAGAAACCATCAAATGCTTGGCCAATTTCATACAATGACGTTTCTATTGCGTATTTAACAAAGGGTAAGTCGGCTTGTTGACGCCCTTCGTCTTCAAAACGTTTTAGTACGGTTGACGCTAAGTACAAATGGCTTAATACATCACCTAAACGTGCCGATATCATTTCTTTACGTTTAAGTTCTCCGCCTAACATGAGCATGGCTACATCTGTACATATGGCAAGGCCACGGCTCATTCTTGTCAGTTGCTTATAGTAAACTGCTGTTTCGCCACTTACTGGTGCTTTAGCAAAACAACTACGCGTTAAACCATGCACAAGTGCCATGCTGGCGTTGCACGCGGCAAACATAATATGGTCCATTAATAAACCATCAAATTGCTCTAATGCAGCGTCATCATCTTCCATCGCTGCCGCTTCCATTTCTTTTAATACAAACGGATGACAACGTGTGGCACCTTGGCCAAATATCATTAAATTACGCGTTAAAATATTAGCGCCTTCTACCGTAATCGATACCGGGATCCCCATATAGCCATGCGCTAAATAGTTATTTGGACCAACCTGAATGCCTTTACCTGAATGAATATCCATCGCATCGTTCATTACTATACGACCCATTTCAGTCATATGGTATTTAGCAATAGCGGTAACAACTGAAGGGCTGAGTTTTAAATCAATTGCACCTGCCGTCATTAAACGACACGACTCAAGCGCATAGGTTAAACCACCAATACGTGCAAGTGCTTCTTGTACACCTTCAAATTGACCAATAGACACACCAAACTGTTGGCGCACCATGGCGTAAGCTGAGGTCATTTTAGCGGCTAAATGCCCTGTTGCTGTACTTAATGCTGGCAATGAAATGCCACGCCCTGCACTTAAACACTCAACCAACATGCGCCAACCACGTCCAGCGCCTTGCTGCCCGCCTATAATCCAATCCAGTGGAATAAACACATCTTCACCGTACGTTGTGCCATTCATAAACGCCATATTTAGTGGGTAATGGCGCTCGCCAGTTTCAACTCCAGGGTGATCAGTAGGGATAAGCGCACAGGTAATTCCCAGCTCTTTTTCTCCACCTAATAAACCATCAGGGTCATACATTTTAAAGGCAAGCCCTAAAACCGTTGCCACAGGCGCAAGCGTAATATAACGTTTTGACCAATTTAAACGCAGGCCTAAAACCTCTTCGCCATTATGATCCCCCATACACACCACGCCTGAGTCAGGAATGCTTCCTGCATCAGATCCGGCTTCTGGACCTGTTAGTGCAAAACAAGGTACATCTTCACCAGTCGCCAACGTAGGCAACCAGCGGTTTTGTTGCTCTGTAGTACCGTAATGTAGCAGTAATTCACCTGGGCCTAAGCTATTAGGTACCATTACGGTAACAGCTGCTGTTAAGCTTTTTGTGGCAATTTTTGACACTATAGTAGAGTTTGCAATCGCAGAAAATTCACGCCCACCAAATTTTTCAGGAATTATTAATGCAAAAAAACCTTCCGATTTTAAGTAATCCCAAACATCTTTTGGTAAGTCTTTATCTTTTTGCACAATTTGATAATCGTCAAGCATAGCCAATAAAGTCTCTACTTGATTATCCATAAAGGCGTTTTCTTTATCACTTAGCTCAGGCTTAGGAAAGCGGTGCAGCTTTTGCCAGTCTGGGTTACCACTAAATAACTCACCATCCCACCAAACATCACCAGCTTCCATTGCCTCGCGCTCGGTTTGTGATAACGGCGGTAATACTTTTTTAAACATTTTAAAGGTAGGTCGACTGATTAAATTGAGGCGAATATTTTTAACTGCAAATATAACCACCACCACGACCAGCAATATAATAAAAAATGTCATGTGCATATTCCTTGATACATTGAATGAAAATAGTGGTTTAATTATGACCGTTCTCAAGTTAAATACAATCATTCTTCAGTCGTAAGTTATGCTTAGTTTATTTAAAAATCACCTCTTTTAACTTTCTGCATAGCTTTAGTTATTATTTTTAACTCAATTACTTACTTTAAAAATACAAAAACCCCGCTTAGTATTAAGCGGGGTTTGTTTTTACTCTTAAGTAAATTAACTATAAGCCTTAATTAAAACTGAAAACGCATGTTAGCAAAGTAAGCATCGTTGCCTGAATCATCAGCATTGTTACCGTAACCAACTTTAATACCTACATTTTCATTAATGAAATGCTGAGCACCAAAGCTGTAAGCATCTTGCTTGTTGTAGTTAGCAAATACAGATGTTGCTTTTGAGAAGTAGTAGTTAGTTTCTGCTACCCATTGGTTTTCTTTATCATCAATGCTCTCGTACTTACCTTCAAACGTTAAGAAGTTACCTTGCTGCAAGTCAATAAAGTATTTAGCTGCTACTGCACGGTAATCAAAGTCGTCATCAGCGGTTACTGTTACACCAATGTAGTCAGTGCTGTTTAGCATGTGGTTGTAAGCTAAATCAAATAACGCAAAATCTTCACCGTTTTTGTTTTCAACTAAAGTTACTTTAGCCAGTAAGTTTGGGTTAAAAAAGAAACCACCTGAAAGCGTGTAAAACTCATTGTGCGAACCAGTATCAAGGTTACTGTAAGATGCACCTACCACAAAGTTGTTAATAAAGTATTCGCCACCAACTGAAGTTACGTCACTAGAGTCGTCGTCAGCGTAGCTGCCATATACATTACTTTGTTTATTTATGTATTCAAACTGATCGTACGGGCCTAAGGTTTTTTTAGGCGATAAATAGTAAATAGAATCCACCGCAACGGTATTGTTATTGCTGCTAGTTTCATGCTTAAAGCCTAGGTTACTAATTGACTGATAGCTATCTGCTGCCATTGCAGTGGTTGCAGCGCTAGATAATAAAATACTTGAGATAATAACTGCTAACTTTTTCATTATGATAAATCCCTATTTATATGACTTTTTTATGTCTTAGCTGGGTAGCTGAGATCGAGGGACATGCTAACGCTGTGAAACTGAATGAAAACTTAACTAAGCACTTGTATTCATTAAGTTAATTGTAATGAAGTGTAGGTATGTGTAAGATTAAAGTAATTGCAACACCATGCTAACAACTACTTTAACTAAACTAATTATTACAGTGCATATTGGCTAATAATACGATAAACATCATTAATATTATCGCCAGACTTAAAGTCTTTACTAATAGGTGTAGAGTCTGAGCCAACCCATATTTTCAGCTCGGCATCTAGATCAAAATGCCCTGCGCTTTCTTTACTAAACTTTGTTATTTTTGAATAAGCTATACTGATCATCTCCATTTTAGAACCAGTAACACCTTGTTTATCTATCAAGATCAATCGCTTGTTAGTAAAAATAAACATATCGCGTATTACTTTATAAGCCTTTTCAACCTGTTCGTCTTCTATTAAGGTATTTAATAATACTTTTTCTAAGTCGGCATCATCTACTTCGCTAGCGTTACCCATTAACCCACTGAATAATCCCATTATAATTTCTCCTGTTTAAAAATTTGATTCTCTAGGGTGTGTCCGTTCACAAGCTGCCTATATTGCCAGTTATGCTGATGGCAAAAGTTAAGCAATGCAATATCAAGCGGTTCACCTGTAGGCTGGTACTCAATTACAAACTCTTTATGTTGGCTCATATATACACGGCTTATACCTGCAATCGATTGCAACTGTTGCTCTACATTTTGATAATTTTCATTAAGCATTAGGGTATAAAAATGTGTATCTGACTTGTTTTCTTTGGTTTGATGCTCGCTTAAAACGCCTTTATCTAAATGCAATACTTGCGAGCAAAGTCGCTCCAGCTCGGTTAAATCGTGCGAGCTTAAAATAAAAGTAGCCTGCTCACTTAAATCAGAAACCAGCTCGCGTACTTCTCTGGCATGAATAGGATCAAGCCCCGCAGTGGCTTCATCAAGCATCACTATTTGCGGCTCACCAATAAGCGCCTGTGCTATGGTTACACGTTTACGCATACCGTGTGATAAGTCCCCTGCACGCTGCTTTGCAATCTCTTTTAGACCAACCAAGTCAAGTACACGTAGCGCCTCAGTTTGGCTTTGCTTAGCGCCCATACCCTGTAGTTTTGCATAAAAGGCAAGTTGCTTGTCTATATTAAAACGAGGGTCAAGCTGCGCGTCTTGCGGTAATGCACTTACTTTATTAAATAAAGCTGCGCTGCCAGGCTTATGCCCTAATATTTCAAGACTGCCTTTACTGGGCGCTATATAGCCGCATAACAAACTAAATAAGGTGGTTTTACCCGCGCCATTTGGCCCAACAAGCGCCACTGGCGCACCTTTATTTATTTCAAAGTTCACATTATTAAGCGCAAGTTTTGCGCCATACGATTTACTCAAACCGCTGCCTGTAATTAATGCTCTCATAGTGAGCTCCTTGCAAAAACACGCTGAGCAACGCTTAGTAATACCGCTGTTTGGATCAGTGGAATAGCCACCGCGCTTAGTAATGGTAAATTTTGTCCAGCTAATAGCTCTATTTGTACACCCGGAAATAAATAATCAAGCATACCTAATGCGGGGATTTGCCACTGCAAAATACCAACAACAATACCGCCTGCAGTAAAATATAAAATTGCCAACACTATAGATAAACGCGATGAGCGAGCAAAGGTATTTATCAACGTCATAAGAGCTACAAATGGGCACAGAGTAACCACTAATATTAAAAATATAGAAAGTGCGCGGGCAAAGCCACCAGCAAGTAAACTAGGATCTCTAAACCCCAGCACAGCGAGCGTAGCCACCAGGGTAATACCTACCAAGCATGCTAATACCGCTAATTGCCCTAAAAAACGGCCAAAGAGTATTTCAAAACGTGTTGAACGCAGCGATAAAAAGCGAAGTGTGCCACGCTCTCTATCGCCTACCGTTTGGTCGCTGCAAATAAACACACTAAATATCGGAAAGCTATACAAAGCAATCAGCCAATACATAGCAAATTCGGCCTCAGGCCAATCAAGTAATTTACTTAAACCTATGGAGCCAGATATATCACGGGCAATTTGTTCAAAATCGGGCGCACTTACAATGCCTACCGCTTGCCCTATCGGGTAGCGCAGTATTATTAGCCACACCAATGCAAAGGCAGCTAATGCAATGAGCCCACGTTTAGTTAAAAACATACGTACGAGCTCAAAGCCTGCTATTTGCGTTAGTCGCCCTATGTTTATCGGTAATGGTGTTGCCATTGACTATCCTTAATGACTTTTTGTTTTCAGTATATTTATCCACACTAAGTGTAAATACCTTGAATTACCAGCAAAAAAAAGCTCACCAATGGTGAGCTTTGTAACAATACATTTTAATGTAACAGCATAAATTACATTAAAAATTATAAATGCTGCTTATAAACCTCAAGTGCTTGGCTTAAGTCGTTGATTAAATCGTCTACATCTTCAAGGCCTATATGCAAACGAATAACGGGCCCTAAATCCCAACCTGTATCCGAACGCAGTCCTTTCATGGTTAAATTAGCGGTTACTAAGCTTTCAAAGCCGCCCCACGAAAAACCCATTTTAAAATAGTGTAGGCTATCTAAAAACGCATCTATGGCAGCCTGCTCCCCTGCTTTCATTACTATTGAGAACAAACCATTACTGCCATCAAAGTCACGTTTAAAAAACTCATGCCCCGGGCAAGTAGCAAATGCTGGGTGGCGAATATGATCAACAAGCTCATGTTGCTCAAGCCATGTAGCCACTTCTATTGCTGCTTTTTCATGTTGATTTAAACGCACAGCCATAGTGCGTAAGCCCCTAAGTGCTAAATATGCATCGTCTGCGCTAGTGCATTGCCCGAGTAAATAGGAGTTTTCGCGCAAAGTTAGCCAATACTTTTTATTAGCAACAGCCACGCCCATCATTACATCAGAATGGCCTACTATATATTTAGTAGCTGCTTGAATACTAATATCAACACCGTGCTCAAGCGGACGATAATGCAAACCGTTGCCGTAGGTATTATCAAGCATGGTCATTATGTGGTGCTCGTTTGCTACTTTTACCATAGCCGGTACATCTTGAATTTCCATGGTAATAGAGCCCGGCGATTCCAAAAACAATACCTTGGTGTTTGCTTTAATGTAGTCTTTAATTCCCGCGCCTATAGTAGGTGGGTAATACGTAGTGCTAATACCCAGGCCGGCTAGAATTTTATCGCAAAAATCACGAGTAGGTTCGTATACATTATCAACCATTAAAATATGGTCGCCGGTTTTTAAAAACGACAGCAAAGTTTGGCTAATTGCAGCTGCGCCACACGGATAAAGTACACACCCTTCGCCGCCCTCAAGCTCAGTTATCGCCTCTTGCAGCGCAAAGTGGGTAGTTGTGCCTCTACGGCCATAAAATAAGGTTTTGTCACCACATGTTTTAGCGGCTTTTTTTAATTCTGCTACTGAGTCAAATACTATGGTTGATGCACGTTGCACAACCGGATTAACTACACCGTGGGTATAGGCTTTTTTACGTCCTGATGTAACAAGTTGGGTATTTTTATTGCTTTTGCTCGTCATGCTTAATCCTTATTATTTAGCCAGTACTCAATTAAATAGCGAGAAATAGAATCTGTTCTGGGAAGCTTTAAATGCTCCCCTTCGTCATGCCAATTACCAAACTGGCGTAACTCTTCACGACTAAACCACTTAGCATCGTCAAGTTCGTTTTTATCAACATTAATATCTTCTGTAACCGCTTCGGCAAAAAAGCCCAGCATTATTGATGAAGGAAACGGCCAAGGTTGTGATGCAACATAACGTACATTATTTACTTCAATACCCGCCTCTTCTTTTACCTCACGAGCAACTGCTTGCTCGAGTGTTTCACCGGGATCAACAAAGCCCGCTAACGACGAATACATACCGCTCGCCCACGCAGCTTGACGACCTAGTAAACAGCGCTCTACCCCATCGGCAAACACTTTAGTAACCACCATAATTACTGCAGGATCAGTGCGCGGAAAAGTAGGGTGTTTACAGTTTTCGTTTTCGCATACTCGCGAATGCCCGGCTTCTACTAAATGATTTTTACTGCCGCAACGTCCACAAAAACTATGAGTTGCATGCCAATAACATAAGCCGCGTGCAAGTGCCGCTATTGAAGCGTATTTAATGGTTACTTGAGGGCCGTATTGGCGTATGTCAACAAACTGTGCGCCGTCAATTAAAGGATCAAGTATGCTGGTATCTAGCTTAGATACATCAAGAGCAAACACCCCATCTTTTGCATTGTTTAAACCAACAAAAATAGCATTAGTTAAATCTAAATGGGCAACCTGTTGATACGATAAATAGCTAACTTTTGGGGTATCTTTAATAAATAAGGTTTGATTATTTTTAACTAAAACCCACTTACTTTGCGCCGACATATGCGCTTTAAGCCATGCTGGGTCGTTACGAAAATTTGAGCCTCTGTCTAGTGGCATGTTGCTGTAATGAAGCATTTAAATCCTTAGGTACACGTTATGTTTTAAAATTACCATAACCCTTTAGTAAACCCAATTTATTAGCGCGATAAAAAAAGCCTAAAATAGGCTTAATTGCTATATAACACTGCAGTATTAAAAAGTCTCATGTTGCAGGGGCTAATAGCCTATGTGAGTGTTATTTTTTGGCTACTTAGTAAACCTTGATTTAAAGCAAAAATGTATTGTCGATTAAATGAAATTGCTCAGCACTTTGTTTTAATGCCTCTGCGGTTAACCTATCAGCGCCATATACATCACACGAAACATTATATTGGCTTTTTAAATGCCCCAACAATAAAGCAAAGTCGCCATCACCAGAGAGTAAAATAACTTTATCAAGGTTTTTACCATGCTCAAGCATATCAATGGTTATACCCACATCCCAGTCGCCTTTGGCACTGCCATCGCGGCGTTGAATAAATGGCTTAAGTTTTACCTTAAAACCAATTGCACGCAAAATATTTTGAAACTGGCTTTGTTTTTCATCCCCTCGGTAAATTGCATAAGCAAACGCACATTCAATATTATATTGCTGCGCCATAACTCGCCAAAATGCGTTGTAATCAAAGTTTTTTCCGTAACTTTCACGGCAAGTGTAATAAATATTTTGTACATCGACAAAAATACCTACACGGGGTTTGGTATTTTGCAGCTCGTGTTGTGAAGTCATTTAATTTCCTAATCAGGATTTATAGTAATGGCGTGGTGCTATTAAAATAAGTGTACCTTGCATTTTTCATTTAAGTAACCTAAATTGGTTACTTAACTCCATGTAACCAATTTAGGTTACATTTTAAAAAGTAACTATTTCGAGGCTCATATGATTGGTGTGATCAGCGGCGACATTATTAAATCGCAAACTATTCCTCAGCAGCAGTACGATGCCATGCTTTATCAGCTAGAGCAAAGCCTAAGAAGTATTACCACACAGCGCACTCATTGGAATATATACCGAGGCGATGCCTTTCAATTACAGTTAAACAACCCAGAGCAATTATTTAAAACCGCTATTTTAGTGTATTTACACTTAAAAGCATCGGGGTATGAACTACGCCAAAGTATGGCTTTAGGGAAAATAGATAATCCGCGCAGCGATATAAAAACCGCAACCGGCTCTGCCTTTACCCTCTCTGGGCAAGGGCTAGATAAAATAGCCAATCAACGCTTTATTATTAATATTGCAGAGCAACAACTCGATGAGAGCTTAAGCCTTAATCTAGCCTTTGTAGATGTGTTACTCACTAAAATTACGCTAAAGCAGGCCAATGCCTTGTATGTGTACTTAACTAAAGCCGACAACAGCCATGCCGCTGTAGCTAAAGAGCTAAAAACAAGCCGGGAGAATGTTACTAAATTGCTTAATTTAGCGCATTACCAACTAATAGAGCGTTTTATTAAATACACTCAGCAATGTATCCAAAAAATAATCGCAGGAAGTAAATAATGGCATTTTCACTCTTACTCGTTGCCCTTATTATTGGCCACCTACTCGCCGATTTTTACTGGCAACCCATGAGCTGGGTAAACGACAGAAACACCCGCCACTTTAAAGCAAAAAAACTTTACTACCATGTATTAGTTCACGGCGTGACTAGCGCACTAATTATTACGCTTTGGGAGTATACCTTTGGCTGGCAACAACTGAGTAGCGTATTTCTTGCCACCAGTATTATCGTGATTAGCCACTACTTTATTGATATTGCAAAATCGTACTCTAATAAAGGCGTAGTGCCTTTTTTATTCGACCAAATTGCACATATCATCATTATTATTGCGATAAGTATTTGGCTAACTGACAATCTGCAGCTTACTAACAGTGTAATGGCGCTATTAACCAACTCAAAAGCGCTGTGGGTTATAGCTGGTTACCTCATTATTTTAAATCCCAGTGCCGTATTTATAAGAATGATGTTAGAGCGTATAACCAACCACTTTTCAAGTGATGGTAGCCTGCCCTTAGCTGGACAAAGTATTGGCATGCTTGAAAGAGTACTGATGCTGACGTTTATCTTATTAGATCAGTTTGCAGGGCTTGGGTTTTTAATTGCCGCTAAATCTGTATTTAGATTTGGCGATTTAAGTGCCAGTAAAGATAAAAAGCTCACCGAATATGTAATGCTAGGCACACTACTTAGCGTAAGTGTTACCTTATTTGTAGGATTAGGAATTAATTACTTAATCAGCTAGCCTGTAATAATAGCAAAGCATACACACTAAAAAATCCCCATTAAAAAACGCGCTACTTGTAAAGCAAGTAAGCGCGTTTTTTGTATCAGCGTTTAAAAGTATTATTAATCGTTGTTACTTGGACGACGACGGCGCTGAGTATTACCACCAACAGATTCGCGTTTTGCCCATGGGCTTTGCGCTTTATCATCCGTTTTAGCTACTGGCTTTTTAGAACCGCCTCTGCGCGCACCCGTACCGTTTCCGCCATTATTAGGCTTTTTATTATTTGGCTTGCTGCTGTCAGATTTAGGCTTATTAAATGGCTGATTGGTCTTTTTAGCTTTTTTAGGAGCGATTGGACGCGCATCTAAGTCGCGCTCTGGTACTGGGTTAACCGGCTCAAAACCTTCTTCGGTAGCACGAGGAATAAGCTCACCAATAAAGCGTTCAATGCCGTATAAATCCACTGCATCTTCCGTGGTTACAAACGAAATTGCATGGCCCGATGCACCGGCGCGGCCAGTACGGCCAATTCGATGCACGTAATCTTCGTATACGTTTGGTAAGTCGTAGTTAACAACGTGTGGAAGCTCCACAATATCTAAACCACGGGCAACAATATCGGTTGCAACTAACACACGTACTTCACCGTTTTTAAAACCATCAAGGGCTTTAACACGTGCGCCTTGCGATTTATTGCCATGAATAGCCGCGCCAACAATATCATCGCGCTCTAGTTGTTTAACTAAGCGGTTTGCACCGTGCTTAGTACGGCTAAATACTAATACTTGCTGCCAATCGTTAGTACGAATTAGGTGGCTTAATAACGCTGTTTTACGTGGTTTATCTACCGCGTAAACACACTGAGTAACGCTTTTAGCTGTGGTGTTTTTTGCAGCAACAGAAATTTCAACCGGATCGTTTATCAACCCTTTTGCCAGTGCACGAATTTCGTCAGAAAACGTTGCCGAAAACATTAAGTTTTGACGTTTTGCAGGCATTTTTGCAATCAGGCGTTTAATATCATGAATAAATCCCATGTCGAGCATGCGATCAGCTTCGTCAAGAACTAATACTTCAACACTATCAAACTTAACCGCATTTTGATTATGTAAATCGATTAGGCGCCCCGGAGTTGCCACTAAAATATCAACCCCTTTGCGCAAACGCTGCATTTGTGGGTTAATTTTAACGCCACCGTAAACTACAAACGAGCTTACATTTGAATGCTTTGCGTACTCTTCAACATTTTCACTAACTTGCAAAGCAAGCTCACGTGTTGGCGTTAAAATAAGTGCACGCACATGGTTACTTTTAGCTTTAGGACCGCTAGACAAACGCTCAATAAGTGGCAGTGTAAAACCCGCTGTTTTACCTGTTCCTGTTTGCGCTGCTGCCATCACATCACGACGCTCAATAATCGCCGGAATTGCTTGAGCCTGAATTGGCGTTGGCGTTTCATAGCCCTTCTCTAAAACCGCATTAACTAAAGACTGTGATAAACCTAAACCTTCAAAACTCATATAAACTCTCTTTTAAATAAGGCTAAACTAGCCAGTTGCGCGCATTATACCTATAACCTGCAATATTGCATAAAAATATTCACATCCAACTTTTAGTACTCATTTTTTGCTACTATTAACTACCGCTAAAAATAAATTAAAGAGTTACTTATGAGCTTAAAAACCCAAGCAAACCAAATAACTTTAGTTGAGTGTTTACATAATGTAGAGACTAAGCGGGAAGATGAGGCGAAAACATTACTCGCCCTATTTACAAAAGTCACTAATGAGCAAGCCGTTGTATGGGGTAAGGATATTATTGGCTTTGGCCACTACACCTATAAACATAACTCTGGCAGCAGTGAAAAATGGCCACTCACTGGCTTTTCCCCGCGTAAAACCAAGCTGTGTATTTATATAATGCCCGGCTTTGAAGATGAGACGATTAAAACCCTACTTGACCAGTTAGGAAAGCACAGTTTAGGTAAAAGCTGTTTATATATTACAAACCTAGCTAAAGTGGATTTAACGATACTCGCGCAGATAATTACAAGGTCACTCAACATTATGCAGCAGCGCTACCCGCAGTTATAAAACGCAAAAAACGGCTAAAAAGCCGTTTTTTTATATCGCGATATTTACTAGTTACTTAACGCCAAGCTCACGTAAACGCTCTTGCAAGTAACTATCAGCAGTATAGCGCTCTGATAACACCACATCTGGGCGAGGGTGTAAAAATAGTGGTAATGAAATACGCGACTTACTAGACGCTTTACCTGTTGGGTTAATTACCCGATGAATTGTTGAAGGGAAATAACCACCCGACGCTTCTTGTAGCATGTCACCAATATTAATGATCAAGCAACCAAAATCAGAAGGAACATCTAACCAACCGCCTTCGGTATTTTTAACTTGTAAACCCGGTTCATTAGAAGCAGGTAATACAGTTAGCAAGTTAATATCGCCATGCGCAGCTGCACGAATAGCACCAGGCTCTTCATCGCCGGTCATTGGTGGGTAATGTAAAATACGCAGCAATGTTTGCTCAGAATTAGCAATCATATCTTTTAAGTCAATCGAAAATTTAGCACGCACATCTGCTGGTGCTTCTGCTTGTACCCAACTTAAAAGCGTTGCTGCAAACTCATTAGCTAAACGATAGTACTCACGTATGTCTGCTTCTAACTGGGCAGGTACACGGCCTTTAGGATAAACATGGAAATACTCTTTAATGTCTTTAACTTTACAACCTTTTGCCACTTCAGATACCGAAGGCGGAAAATAGCCATCTTGGGTGTCTTTAGAAAATAAAAAGTCCTGCTTTTGCTCTGAGTTAAAAAAGTCTTGCCAATTTTTATAAATAGACTCAACTAAAGATTGCGGAATTGGATGGTTTTTTAATACCCCAAAGCCGGTATTTCTTAATGATTCAACAAATTGAGCAGCCGCATTGTCCGCTTTATAATCAACAGTAGGTAATTGCATTGTACATTCCAGTGAATAGGTTGTGAGAGATCTTTTACATTATAGAGGTAGATTACTCTATTTAAGCAGCAAAGCCTGTATTATTACCACCGTGAGGATAGACAAACAGCCCTAAAATCATAAGGACATATGTCCGCACCTTGGCTAGGTGAGCAATCGAGTTGATCTTAATCAAATTATAAATAAACATTGAAATAACATCACTTCGCACCTATCTCTGAACTATGATAGTAATGTTTATTATTTTGTACTTAAATTTAAGTATTAAGGCTTCTCATGCGACAAAAAGTATCTTTTAAAAGTGGTGATTTAAAATTGGCAGGACAACTTGAACTGCCCTCTGGTGAAATTAAATTTTACGCCCTATTCGCACACTGTTTTACCTGTGGCAAAGATATAGCGGCGGCAACACGTATCAGCCGTGCACTCACACAACAAGGGATTGCAGTATTACGATTTGATTTTACCGGCTTAGGTAATAGCGATGGCGACTTTGCCAATAGTAATTTCTCATCTAATATTCAAGACTTAGTAGCGGCCGCTAATCACCTGCGTGAACATTTTGGTGCGCCGCAGCTACTTATAGGCCACAGCTTAGGTGGAGCAGCAGTGCTGGCCGCTGCAGAGCACATACCAGAAGTATCGGCAATTACTACCATAGGTGCGCCGTCAGATGCACAACACGTAGCACACAACTTTAAAGCCCACCTAGATGAAATTAACGCAGCTGGCGAAGCTAAAGTAAATTTAGCGGGCCGCGAGTTCACTATTAAAAAACAATTTATAGACGATATAGCTAAGTACGATAAAAGCCACATAAGTAAACTTAAGCGCGCATTATTAGTAATGCACTCCCCTATTGACGCGACTGTAAATATTAGCGAAGCCGAAAAAATTTACGCATCAGCTAAGCACCCTAAAAGCTTTATTAGCCTAGATAACGCCGATCACTTACTTACTAATAAAAACGATGCCGACTACGCAGCAGATATTATTGCCACCTGGGCTAATCGTTATGTAAATTACGATAAAACTAAATATACGGCTAAATTAAATAATGGCAGCGTATTAGTAGAAGAAAAAGACCATGTATTTACTCAGCACGTAAGCACCAAAGAGCATACTTGGCTTGCTGACGAACCACTTAAAATGGGGGGCAAAAATCTAGGCCCAGATCCGTATGAGCATTTACTCGCGGGGCTTGGCGCGTGTACCTCTATGACACTGCGCATGTATGCGAGTCATAAAAAGTTACCGTTGGAACATGTCAAAGTTGAGCTTGAGCACACTCGCGATTATAAAAAACAAGACGGTGACGCAGAGCAAGGCCAAGGTGTTGAAGCTATTACGCGTAAAATCACCTTAACGGGCGACTTAACCCCAGAGCAACGCGCGCGCCTTCTCGAAATTGCTAATAAATGCCCAGTGCATAAAACCCTACACAATAACCCACTGGTGATAAGTGAATTGGTAGAGTAACGTATAATAATTTTAATTCTGTATATAAAATAGCGCAGTTAAAGCTGCGCTATTTTTTCATCTTGTTAAGCTAAATAATTAATTATTTTAAATGTGTGCGATAATAACCGTCATTGTTCCAATATTTTTAGCAAAAGAATCCATCCATGAAATCATATAACACCATTGCAGAACGAATTGAAATTTTACAAAGCCGAATCGAAGCCTATAAAGACGAAATTGAAGTATTAAAAGCTGAACCTAAAAGTGATAACGAACGCATTATTTTTAAGTTTATTGAAACCGGCAGCACGGGTAAAACCAAAGACTATGTACGTGGTTTAGGCATTAAATCGTCTCGCGATAGCTTATATTCGTCGGGTGATGTAACTAAGCTAATTAAAGATGGCGCAACCGATATTTCGCCAGCGTTGCTTGAAATAGCCAGAGTGCTTGCAAGTGCACGTAATAAAAATGGCCCTAGCTGTTAAAAAAGCTTAATTAGCCGTGTAATAACGGCTAATCCACCAGCTCCACACCTAATCCGCTGAGTAAATTCAACGCTTCAAAACGCTCAAATTTAGCCTTGGTTATTTGGTTGCTATTTAAATCGATATTAAATTGCGTGGCACCAACAAAGTCGCACTGGCTTAAATTAGTTTGAAAAAACTCGCTATCACGAAAATCAGTACCGCTAAATTTACTCTTAGCTAAATTTGCGTGCCTAAAGTCTACATTTTTTGCAAAGCAATCTGTTAGTTTAAGTGCTTTTAGAGTTAGTTCAAAAAAGGAACTGTGGCTAAGCTCACAGTGACTAAAACTCACAGCAGCATTAACACTAAGCTGCGGCCAGTTTATATCACTCCACTGTATACTGTTTAATTTACAATGACTAAAGTCAACATTTTCGAGTGAGCTATAACCCCATTTTAGTGATGCTAAATTGCATTTTTTAAAGCTGCATTCTATAAAACGGCAGTGTTTAAATTGGCCATTTGAAAAGTCGCAATCTGTAAAAGTACAGTCTTCAAACTCTATATTCTCAAAAACCTGCTCTGTCAGTGCTAATGCTGTAAATTGTTGATCAAAATAGTGATTATTATTTTCTATAGACACGGTCTGAATATTACCTTAACGCGCAAATTGAGCTTTTTTAGGGAGATCTTTTTTCAGCGCGAGTATCGCTATAAATATTAAACCCAGAGGTAAAATTAGCGATAAACAGCCACCAACAAAAGCAATGACACCTGGATTAGTACTTTTTCGTTTACCTAATTTATAACTAATAAAAGCAAAAATAGGCACTAATAAAAGTATAAAAAAAGCGATAAACTCGCCAAAAAGAGTGATATTAACTGACATAAGAATTCCTTTTCATCTGTATGATTATTGCAGTACTAAATTTAACCATAAAAAAACCCTTAAGCCTACACTTAAGGGTTTAATTTTTAATTATCTAACGCATATTTACAAAACACTGTAAAAATAATTTACTCTGCGCTTAGTACCGCTTTTTCTACTACGCTAATTGCAAGTTCTGCTAACGAATCAGCATTAGGCTTACTTGGCGCATTGGTTAATAAACACGACGCCTGCGTAGTTTTAGGGAACGCAATAACGTCACGAATGTTATCAGTACCACAAAGCAACATAGCTAAACGGTCAAGGCCAAAAGCTAAACCAGCATGTGGTGGCGTACCGTATTTAAGTGCGTCAAGTAAAAAGCCAAACTTGTCTTGTTGCTCTTGCTCATTAATACCTAAAATTCTAAACGCAGCTTCTTGCATATCAGCATTATGAATACGTACCGAACCGCCACCTACTTCGTAGCCGTTTAATACCATATCGTACGCATCTGAAATAGCAGCCGCAGGGTTTGCTTCAAGTTCACTTGCGCTCATGTCTTTTGGCGCAGTAAATGGATGATGTACAGCGTGCAGCGTACCTTCGTCATCTTCTTCAAACATTGGGAAGTCTACAACCCAAAGTGGTGCCCAGCTATCAAGGTTAGTGATTTCTAAATCAATACCAATTTTAACGCGCAGTGCGCCCATTGCTTCATTTACTGTGTTGCGCTTATCGGCACCAAATAAAATAATATCGCCCGACTGTGCATTAGTACGCTCAAGTAACTGAGTAATTACATCTGCAGTTAAAAACTTAGCTACTGGTGACTGCACGCCTTCTGCGCCCGCAGTGTGATCGTTTACTTTCATCCACGCCATGCCTTTTGCGCCGTAAATACCAATAAACTTAGTGTAATCGTCAAGTTGTTTACGCGAAAGCTTAGCACCACCTGGTACAGTTAATACCGCAACACGGCCTTTTTCGTCATTTGCAGGGCCTGAGAAAACATTAAACTCTACGTCTTTAACTAAATCGGCAATATCAACAAGCTTCATTGGATTACGTAAATCAGGCTTATCTGAACCGTATAAGCTCATTGCTTCGCTGTAAGGCATAATTGGAAAATCGCCTAAATCTACATTTAACAATGTTTGCCACATTTCGCGGATCATTTTTTCAGTCATACCACGTACTTGATCAGAGCTCATGAACGAGGTTTCAATATCTATTTGAGTAAACTCAGGTTGGCGATCGGCACGTAAATCTTCATCACGGAAACATTTTACAATTTGGTAGTAACGGTCAAAACCCGACATCATCAACAATTGCTTAAATAACTGCGGCGACTGCGGTAATGCGTAAAAACTACCTTTGTGAACACGACTCGGTACTAAGTAATCGCGCGCGCCCTCTGGCGTTGCTTTGGTAAGTACGGGTGTTTCTATGTCTAAAAAGCCGTTTTCATCTAAAAAACGACGCACAAAGCTGCTTGCTTTAGCGCGTAACTTAATGCGGTCGCTCATTTCTAAACGACGTAGGTCTAGGTAGCGGTATTTTAAACGACGCTCTTCAGAGTTCACTTGGTTAAAATCAAGTGGTAATGGCTCTGAGCGGTTAATAATATTAAGCTCAGTGCCTAATATTTCGATTTCGCCTGTAGGCATGTCTTTATTTACTTGGCTATCTGGGCGTGCACGTACAATACCTTTTAACTGCACACAAAATTCTTGGCGAAGCGTGTTAGCTGAACTCATCAACTCTTCAATGTCAGAATCGAATACAACTTGTACTAAACCTTCTCTATCACGTAAATCGACAAAGATAAGTCCACCAAGGTCACGTCGTTTGTTGATCCAGCCACATAGTTCAACTTCTTGATCTACGTGAGTTTTATTTAGCTGTCCGCAGTATATAGAGCGCATAGTTTTCCTGTCAGATAAAAGGCGTGCAACGGTCAAAAAACATTCGTTTTAAGTAGGGTAAATCTTTTTTATAAATACGAATATAAAAATAACACCGCTTGCAATTCAAAATAATCAAATTAAGCCCTGTATTATACGCAAGTGATATGAAGATACTAGGGCGGGTGTCGTTTTTTGCATCGGATTTAAAGCAGCATATTTTATTATTTGATACACTATAGCTACTTTATAATTAGGCGTTAGTTTGTATGCTATATATTGGGTGCCCACAGTGGTCAAGCAATGCGTGGAAAGGCAATTTATTTTCGAGCCAATGTAAAAATACCGATATGCTAAGCCAATACGCGCAACATTTTAACTCTATAGAGGGAAATACCAGCTTTTACGCCGACCCATCCCCAAGTACTCTTTTACGCTGGGCAAACAGTGTACCCGACGATTTTAAATTTACCTTTAAGTTTCATCGGCGCTTTAGCCATGAGCTAAAGCTGACTAATGTACACAACGAGCTAACCGCTTGGCTTAACTTATTTGCACCAATTTTAGAAAAAACTGGGCAAATTATGCTGCAGCTGCCAAGTGCCTTTGGCCCTAATGATTTACCCAAGTTAGCGCAATTTATTAGCCTATTACCCAAAGAGCTAAACTTCGGGGTAGAAGTTCGCCATCCGGCATTTTTTCAAAAGGGTGAAGCCGAAATAGCGCTTAATCAATTATTAATGGCAAATAACATAAACCGTATAGCCATGGATACCCGCGCCCTATTTGCAGTTAAAGCGAATACAGAAGCGCTGATTGATGCACAACAAAAAAAGCCGCATCTGCCCGTGCATGCTATTGCTACAAGTGAGCAACCCATGGCACGTTTTGTTATTGCTAATTTACAAAGTGAATATAAAACCTTTTATAAGCCTTGGCTTAGTAAAGTAAAACAGTGGCTTGATGAAGGAAAAACGCCCTATGTATTTTTTCATACCGCAGACAACCGAGAAGCACCGTTATTAGCAAGGCAGTTTTGTAAGGACCTAGGTTATAACCACAAGGTACTAAATCCATTTAGCGGCGAGGCAGAAGCCCACCAGCAAGCACTGTTTTAAATAACCACTTACAACAAATAAAATGTTAGAACTTAGAGAGCAACATGAGTGAATATGCACGTTATTTTACCGGCTACCCTGCAAACATTGTTGAGCAAGTATTAAATCTAATCAGTAATGATAAAGTAAGTAACTACTTACTTAAAAAGTATCCGCAGGCACATAATATTACCAGCGACAAAGCACTTTTTAGCTACGCCACAGAGCTTAAAAAACAGTATTTAAAAAATGCCCCGCCGTTTGGTCGCGCCGCATTTAAAAAGCAAGGCGACATGGTCACTAATGCACTTGGCACGCACACCTATCGTATGCAAGGTAAAACTCGCAAGCACGATTTGGCCATCAACAGTGATTTACTGCGCGCTCCCGAGCCGTTATTAAAAGCCTTAGTTGTACACGAGCTCGCTCATTTTAAAGAAAAAGACCACAACAAAAGTTTTTATAAACTTTGTTGTCACATGGAGCCAAGTTACCACCAGCTAGAGCTCGATTTACGCATTTTTTGCGTGGCTGTAGAGCAAGGCAACAATCCTTATTTAAAATGAGCTAATTTAACGCACATTAGCTAAGGCAAAACTGTAAATTTAGTTAAACCTATAAGTTGCCCCGATTCTGTTACTACGTGCACCTGCCATTTACCGACAGAATCAGTTGGAAAATTTACTTTATGGGTCCAGGCTCTATAACCTTGCTCTCGCCCACCACTTATATTTAGTGTGATCCGATCTACTTCTTTATTGTTGTATAACCACACATGAAATATTTTTTCATTTAATCCTCTTGGCGCTTTAACAGCGGTCCACGTATATAACCCCTGATGATGTAGTGAATAAGAGTCTAACTGCTTAACATTGCCAATAGGTTGGCGTTGCTCTAAATCAACCTCGTGCGATAAAGTAATATCGGTTAAACGCAAAGCCGCTGGCGGCACCCAGCTACGCAGTTGCCATAAGCCAGCACTTAACATACACAAAATTACCACCAATAAAGGAAATCGCCACCAACGGGTATTGGGCATTAAATTACCTAAACTTGGAAGGGTAAAAATAACAGCAGTAACCAAAGCAATTGCTAAACTTTGGCTAGTGGTTACATTAAATAAAATAGGTAAAGTAACCAATATAACTACAAACAATGCAAAGTTATGAAACACCGCAAATAGCATGCGATTTTTTGCTAACTTTTTATAATACAAGGGATCGATTACCGATATAACTGCACACATTATCATTAGCGCGGTAAAAATAGCTTGTGGATGATCCCACTGCGTTACCGCTAAAAAAAATGGCAAAGCAAAAAATAGGCTCTCTTGTTGCACCATTTGTAAAGCAAAGCGCATAAAGTTGGGCGATACCGCAACACCAAATCTTTGCTCTACTTTGTCGCGCAACCAGTTATCAATAATTAACCATACCCAACTCACTAGTAAAAATATGGCGATAAATTGCGAAAACGATTCTTTTCGCTCAACTAATACATAACTTGCCACACCTGAGAAAAATGCTATTACCGCTAATAACCCCGGCCGCTGTTGCATTGCAATTATAAATTTTGTTATTAAACTTTTAAAATAGTCCATCTAATTTGGGGTCCGTACTAGTGTGCATGCTAAAGCGCTTAAAAACGTAAGCGCATTATCTTAACGTAATTACCTGAACAACACATAAATAGCATAAAACCCCTCGGCTTATTAACAATACAATAATCGGTTAAGTAATGACTATTTTGGCTGCTTTAAGTGGGTGCGCGAAATCTCTTCATTTACCCAGTGTAATAATTGTTTTATTGCCTTAGATAGCACCTGATTTTGCCGTACTATATAACCCAAACTAGTGGTTGGAAATTGCGGTAAAGCAGTCACTGTGGTGGTTAAATTGGCTTTAGAGCGCAGCGAAAACTCAGGTACAATTGCCACACCAAAACCAGCTTCTGCCCAATCAATTTGTGCATCAACACTGCCCACTTCCATAACCCGATAACTCGGTAAATTTAAAGACGGCAGCGCATTATCTAATAGCTCACGGGTACGGGTATCGTGGCCTAATAAAATTAATGTTGGCGGCTCAGTGAGTACCATACTTTCATCGTTTTTTGCTTGCTGCCATAACGCTAAATTATTTCCCAGCGCACACCACTTTATCTGCTGGAGCTCACTAAAATGCAGTGGCTCACTTTCTTTTTGGGCAATTACAAAGCCTAAATCGGCTTCTGCACTTTTAACCAGCGCCGATGCCTGTGACGAAGTGGTATTAAGCAAGGTAAAATCAATCCCCGGGAACTGGGTTTTAAACAGCTGAAAAGGCTCTATGAGTAACAAGCGAGAAATAATATCACTGGCTGCAATGGTGAGCGTGCCTTGGCTTAAGTTATTTATTGCATTTAGATCAGACTGACATACCTTCAATTCCCATAAAGTTTTTTGCCCAGACTGTAATAAACGCAAACCCGCTTGGGTTAAACAAAATGGGTTACGCTCGATTAACTTCACCCGCGTCATTTTTTCTAACTGCTTAATATGCAAGCTCACATTAGGTTGCGTCATGTGCAGTGCACTTGCCGTTTTACCAAAGTGCTTTAGCTCTGCTAATGTAACAAAGGTTTTTAACCAATGAATATCTAACATCTCACTTCCTTAATATTGCACACTCCATATGGAATCCTTATTGATATCATAATTATAATTAATTTCTCTTATTTTAACAGCCCGCATATCATATCAGCTTGTTCAATTTGGAGATTAAATTATGCCGTCAATTGTTGTTGTAGGTGCAAACTGGGGTGATGAAGGCAAAGGCCGCATCGTAGATTTTTTAGCTGAGAACGCATCAGCAAGCATTCGCTTTCAAGGTGGTAATAACGCCGGTCATACCGTTGTGAATGATTTTGGCACCTTTAAACTACACCAATTACCTAGCGGTATTTTTAATCCTGATTGCATAGCAGTACTTGGCCCTGGCATGGTAATAAGCCCTAGCGCCTTAAGTGAAGAAATAGCCGAAGTTAAAGCCGCTGGCGTTAATGTAAAGCTGTGTATTTCTGATCGTGCCACTTTATGTCTGCCTTTACATGCCCTTGAAGACACCCTTGAAGAATTACGTTTAGGCGACGCTGCTTACGGCTCGACTCGCCAAGGTATTTCGCCAGCGTATGGCGACCGAGTAATGAAAAAAGGCATTTTAGTGGGTTGGTTAAATCAGCCTGACGTTTTACTAGAGCGTATTCAATTTATGCTTGATTGGAAAATGCCACAGCTAAAAGCCTTATATCCAAGTTGTGATTTTTCGCAAACAGCTGAAGAAATGACGCAGTGGTTACTCGATGTTACCGCGCCTTGGCGTGCATTTATTTGTAATGTAACAGAGCCGTTAAAAGCACTACAAAAACAAAATGCTAATTTATTATTTGAAGCTCAGTTAGGTGCAGGTCGCGATTTAGTCTATGGCGAATACCCTTACACTACCTCTTCAAACGTAACTGCTGCTTATGCAGGCATAGGCAGCGGTTTACCAGCGCTTCGTCCTGAACGTGTTGTTGCGGTAGCAAAGTCGTTTAGCTCATCAGTAGGTACGGGTACTTTAGTTACTGCAATGGAAGAGCAAGACAATTTTCGTGAAAGCGCTAACGAATATGGCGCAGTAACTGGCCGCCCACGGGACATGGGCTACTTTGATGCAGTTGCCACGCGCAATGGTGTTGAGCTACAAGCTGCAACCGAAATTGCTTTAACCAAAATTGATTGTTTATCGGGTATGAAAGATTTAAAAATCTGTGTTGCCTATGACGGCGATCATAGCGAAAACCCAATTTGGCCACAAACAGCTGCATTAAGCCCTGTATATGAAAATATGCAACCTTGGGATGAAGACATTACCGGTTGTCGTACCTTCGACAGTCTACCAATTGCAGCGCAACAATACGTTGAGCGCATTGAAGCGTTAATGGGCGTACCAATAACTATGGTGTCTGTTGGTCCTGAGCGCGAACAGATGATTATTCGCTAAATAGCGCTATTGTGTTTAAATAACTGTTGGGTTTGCATGTAACCCAACAGTTATTAATAAAGGTCACACTGCGCGTGGCTGATTTTATGACCTTAACCACATAATTATTTTCTTATTCTTACAGCCCTAGCCCTGCCATAAAGTCGTCATCATCACTATCTTCTGCTTCTTTTTCAGCTTTAGCCTTGGCTTTTTCTGCTTTTTGTTTTGCTTCGTTTTCGATGATGTCGTCGGGATCTATTGCTTCGACAATGTCAAAGTCGTGTAATTTAATAAACTCAGTTTTATCCATTGCCAGCTCTAAATAAAATATATTTTGCTTACTGGTGGTAAACGTTACGCGGCGCGCTTGTGGGCGATCCATTGTGGTATCTACAGAAATTTGTACCTGTTTATTAATTGCCATCATTTTTGGCTGATTTTGGGTAATAGAGGTATGTAATTGCTCGCGTACTTTAGAGGTAAAGTCACCAACTATTTGGTTCATTAGCTCGCCTAACACATTTGATACATCGTCAGACAAATGACTATGTGCTATTTCTTCCTCGGGCATACCCATGTTACGCATGTAATCGCCATAAATTTCCATTGCCGCTTGCGATGTGAAATTAGTAATTACTAGGCCAGTAAAGCCACCATCAAATAACACAAAACAGCCAATATCTGGGCGCATACAAGTACGAGTAATTTTTTGCACCATAGCGGAGTAACTAACACTATTGCCACTGGCCGATGTGAGTACCCCTGTAACCGAGTGACAAAGGGTTGCCAATATATCATCGGTGCTAATAACTTTACTTTTGCTCATTTAATAGTCTCATTTATACTTATTTTTCATTATTCTAGCCAAGCTACTTAATTTATCACTGACTATCCAGCATAAAATGTTAAAATAGCGCCATTATTTTCAAAGAGACTGGCTTCGTGACCATTAAAGACAGTATTTATGCCTCTGAGCAACAAGTTAAAGACTTTAGTTTTGATCAAAACGTAGTCGAAGTTTTTCCTGATATGATCCAGCGCTCTGTGCCGGGTTACGCCACTATAGTAAGTACTATGGGTAAACTTGCCGGTGAGTATGCGCAAAGTAACTCTAACCTTTACGATTTAGGCTGCTCGCTGGGCGCGGTTACATTAAGTATGCGTCGTAATATTCGCACCGATAACTGCCATATTATTGCAGTCGATAACTCACAAGCTATGGTTGAGCGTTGTAAGGTACATTTACAAGGCTTTAAGTCAGAAGTACCGGTTACCGTTACTTTAGGCGACATTAACGAGCTTGAAATTCAAAATGCTTCAGTGGTGGCAATGAACTTTACGCTGCAGTTTATTCCGCATGCACAGCGCCAAGCCGTGCTTGAAAAAATATACGCCAACTTAAAACCCGGCGGTGTATTGCTGCTGAGCGAAAAAATAAAAGCCGAAAACGAGCTGTGCGATAATTTACTAATTGACCTACACCACGACTTTAAACGCCATAATGGGTATTCGGAGCTTGAAATAAGTCAAAAGCGCACCGCTATTGAAAACGTAATGCGCCCAGATACGCTAAGCACGCACTTTACCCGCTTAAAAGACATTGGCTTTAGCCAAACTCAGGCGTGGTACCAATGTTTTAATTTTTGCTCAATGATCGCAATTAAATAAAGAGAGTAAGTAATTTATGTCTCAATGGTTTAACCAATTTTACGCTGCTATTGCACAAAGCCCACTTAGTCACTGGCTAGAAACTCTGCCTGCGCAATTAAAACATTGGCAGTTAGAGGCAAGTCATGGCGACTTACCACAGTGGCAAAAAGTGCTTAAAAATTTACCTGAGGTTAAAACTCAGCATGTTGATATTACTACTCAGGTAAAAATTGGCACTCCGGGTGAAATGACCGATGGTGAGCAAAAACAAACCCTGCATTTGTTAAAGCGCATGATGCCATGGCGCAAAGGCCCATTTAGTGTTCACGGTATTGAAATAGATACAGAGTGGCGCAGCGATTGGAAATGGGATCGCCTGCTTCCACATATTGAGCCACTCAAAGGCCGCACAGTATTAGATATTGGCTGCGGCTCGGGCTATCATTTATGGCGTATGCGCGGTGAAGGCGCTCAGTTTGTAGTAGGCATTGACCCTTCTGACTTATTTTTGTGTCAGTTTCAAGCTATAAAACACTTTAATCCCGACGAAAATGTACACTTATTACCACTGGGTGTTGAGGCACTACCCGAGTTAAAAGCATTTGATACGGTATTTTCGATGGGGGTACTTTATCACCGCCGCTCGCCTATCGACTTTTTAGCGCAATTAAAAGCACAACTGCGCCCCGGTGGCGAGCTGGTACTAGAAACCTTAGTCATTGAAGGCGACGAAAATACAGTGCTTGTACCCACTGATCGCTATGCAAAAATGCGTAATGTATGGTTTATTCCAAGCACTGCGGCATTAAAACTGTGGATGGAGCGCGTGGGCTTTAAAAACGTACAAATTAAAGACTGCGCAATTACTACGCTAGATGAGCAACGCAAAACAGCTTGGATGGAAAACGAATCGTTAGTCGACTTTTTAGATCCAAACGACACCAGTAAAACCATTGAAGGTTACCCAGCACCACTACGTGCTATTTTAACTGCTAAAGCATAGCGTTAACGGCAACATCAGCAAACAATAAAAAACGCCTACGGGCGTTTTTTTGTTTATTTAGCCAGCAATTAGCGGACAAGTGTCCTGTTAATTATTTCAATACTATATTTACGCTAGCCGCGGTTACGCAATTGTTGTAAAATACGCGCGTTTCTAAGCAACCCAAAACAACTATTTTGAGGAAAACCTGTGAGCGAACAAAAACAGTCTCTAAGCTATAAAGACGCGGGCGTAGATATCGACGCTGGTAATGCACTTGTTGAGCGTATTAAAGGTGTGGTTAAAAAAACTCGTCGTCCTGAAGTAATGGGCGGTATTGGTGGTTTTGGCGCACTTTGCGAAATTCCAGCAGGTTATAAGCAACCAGTATTAGTTGCCGGCACTGATGGTGTGGGTACTAAGTTACGTTTAGCTATCGATCTTAAAAAGCACGACACTGTCGGTATCGACTTGGTCGCTATGTGTGTAAACGATTTAATTGTTCAAGGTGCTGAACCGCTGTTTTTCCTAGATTACTATGCAACAGGTAAGCTAGACGTAGACACTGCCGCAGACGTAGTAACCGGCATTGGTAAAGGCTGTGAAATTTCTGGCTGTGCCCTTATTGGTGGCGAAACCGCAGAAATGCCTGGTATGTACGACGGCGAAGACTACGATATGGCTGGTTTTTGTACCGGTGTTGTAGAAAAATCAAAAATTATTGATGGCACAAAAGTAGCCGCGGGCGATCAACTTATTGCCCTTGCTTCAAGTGGTCCGCATTCAAATGGTTTCTCACTAATTCGCAAAGTACTTGAAGTATCTAACGCAGATACAAGCGCTGATTTTGAAGGCAAAACATTAGGCGAAACATTGCTTGAACCTACTCGCATTTACGTTAAACCACTGCTTGAGTTATTCAAGCACGTTGACGTACACGCGCTTTCGCACATTACCGGTGGCGGCTTTTGGGAAAATATCCCACGCGTATTACCTGCCTCTGCAAAAGCAGTAGTAAAAGGCGATAGCTGGCAGTGGCCACCTATTTTTAACTGGTTACAAGAAAACGGTAACATTACTACGCATGAAATGTACCGCACATTTAACTGTGGTGTAGGCATGGTATTAGTTGTTCCAGCCGACAAACTTGAGCAAAGTTTAAGCATGCTAAAAGACTTGGGCGAAAACGCATGGCACCTTGGTGAAATTCAAGACGCAGCGCCTGGCGAAGAGCAAGTTGAAATTGTAGGTGGTGCTAAGTAATGGCACCCACTCGTCTTGTAGTTTTAATCTCAGGCGGTGGCTCTAATTTACAAGCCATTATTGATGCCTGTGAAAGTGGCGAGATAAATGCGCAAATAGCGGCTGTTATTAGTAACAAAGCAGACGCTTATGGCCTTGAACGTGCTAAGCAAGCAGGCATTGCTACACAAGTGCTGAGTCATAAAGATTTTGACTCGCGCGAGGCCTACGATACACAGTTAATGAGCATCATTGACTCTTTTATACCGAATCTAGTTGTATTAGCTGGGTTTATGCGTATTCTTACTCCTAACTTGGTGCAAAAATATATTGGAAAAATGTTGAACATTCATCCATCTTTGTTGCCTAAGTACCAGGGGCTGAATACCCACCAAAGAGCAATTGATGCAAATGATGATGTTCATGGCGTAAGTGTTCATTTTGTAACTGAAGAGCTAGACGGAGGTCCGGTTATACTTCAGGCAAAAGTACCTGTACTCAAGGATGATACAGCAGACACACTAGCAAAACGCGTGCACGAACAAGAGCATATAATTTATCCTTTGGTGGTCAAGTGGTTCAGTGAACACAGACTAACTATGGAAGCAGATTATGCAGTTCTTGACGAAACAAAACTTCCTGCACACGGCGCGCAGTACCCACAATAAAAAAATAAGTGCCCTGCTATTATGTGTGGGCACTTTACTTCCAACTAGCCTTATTGCCGGCGAATTGACACAGTACGAAGCTAAGTATGATATTTTACGCAAAGGTAAAAATCATGGTGAAGCCGTGCGTGAACTCAAAAAGATAAGTGACGATAACTACGAGTTAACCTATCACAGCAATATTGAGTGGATGATTTTTTCTGACTCACGCCAGGAAACCTCTAAATTTACCTTTAAAGATGGCAAAGTAAGCCCGCATCATTATTCAATGATCCGTACCGGCACTGGTCCTGATAAAGATTACAACATTGATTTTGACGCACAAAAGAAAGTCGTTAACAGTAGCCGCAGCGAATACCCGCTTGAGTGCGAATGGACTGATGACTTTCAAGATGCTATTTCGTATCAGGTACAAGTGCGCGAAGGTTTGAAAAAAGGCGAAACCAGTTTTTCATTCCCGTTAATCGATAAAAAAGGTAATCGCCGCGACTACAATTTTGAAGTTGTTGCAACAGAGATGATTTCATTACCTATCGGCAACGTAGAAGCAATTAAAGTAAAACGCTTATACGATAATGACAAACGCCAAGCACTTGCTTGGTTTGCACCAGAAATGGATTACATGTTAGTGCGTATGTGGAAAGGTGAAAAAGGAATGGAACAATTTGAAGTGCAAATAAACTCATTTACCGTGACAACACCTGTCATTGCCCCACCTGCTGATATTAAAAAAGTAACAAGCCCAGAGTAAGCAATTATTTTTAGCTACAAATGGCTTTATTACTATTAGTTTATATCTTTATTACTATTAGTTTATATAAAGCGCGATGCAAATCGCGCTTTTTTTATACGTTTTTTCGCGATTAAATCTAAAAGTTAAGCTTTATTATGCTTCACTTTGCTGCTGCGCAGAAGCTGGCAAGCCAAAAACTCGATCGAACGCCCATGTAAAAACAATTGCATAAACAAAAAAGAATATAAAAAATCCAAGGTTCGCTATAAACGCACTAAGCACTGAAATTTTCAACCACAGCGCCATAACCGGCACTAAAATTAAAACAAGGCCACCTTCAAAGCCAATTCCGTGTAATAAGCGACGATTGAATGAGCGACCTTTTATTGTTTGCTGGGACTCCCAGCGCTCAAATAACGCATTAAATACATAGTTCCAGCTAAGTGCTACGCTGGATAATACAAAAGCGAGGCCTATCGCCGAAGTGGCTGATTTATCAAACATAAAACTTATAATAGGGCCAACAAAAGCAATGGCAAATAATTCATACAACACAGCTTGTAGAATACGGCGTTTTTTAGGAGTCATAATATAATTCCGATAATAAATAATGTACTGGGTCAGCTCAATATAAAAGCCCGCGTCTACTTTACTACAACAGTTTTTTGCCTCTCAACTAAGCGCTAAAGGCAAAAAACAAGCTTAAATCAATTCACCCATCTTAAATAATACAAACTCACCCGGCTGCATTTTTTTCCAGCGCTCGTCGTTAGTCAGTGGTTTTGTTGCTATAACACTAACAATATCGTTGGGCGTGGTTTCTTCGTTAAAATCAACCACCATGTCAGCATCAATCAAGGTCGCTTTTCCAAAGGGCGCACGGCGAGTTATGTAATGTAAGTTATTGGTGCAGTAAGCTAAAACAAATACGCCATCGGTCAGCAGCATATTAAAAACGCCCTTTTCACGCAGTGTATGCGAAAGCGTTGCTGCATAACGAAATACCGATGCCATATCCTCTGGCTTATTTGGGTACTTAGTGCGTATTTGATCCAGCAGCCAGCAAAAAGCCAACTCGCTGTCAGTATCGCCAACAGGTCGGTAATGATCAGGCTTTAAATCATGGTAATTAGATAACTGGCCGTTATGCGCATAAGTAATTTCGCGCCCCCACAGTTCACGCGTAAACGGGTGCGTGTTTTCAAGGCATACTTTACCGCGGTTACCTTGGCGAATATGGCTAATAACTGACACACTTTTAATCGGGTATGCTTTAACTAACTTCGCTATTTCTGACTGGTAGCTCGGCTGCGGATCTTTAAAGGTTCTGCAGCCTTTGCCTTCGTAAAATGTAATACCCCACCCATCTCTATGTGGCCCAGTATTACCCCCGCGCTCCAGCAGCCCCGAAAAACTAAAACAAATATCTGTAGGCACATTCGCTGACATGCCAAGCAATTCACACATAAAATAAATAACCTTTAAACCACGTATTAATAAATAACGTTATATTTTTATATTAAGCGTACACTATTTAGTTATGTGTACGGGCGTCTATATTTACTTAAAAAATAACATTTTACTATTAGATTAAATTTTTTTTGTCGCTATGAATGCATAGACTAAAGCTGTAACTTACTTTATTAACGCTGACTCTATTAAATGAGCTGCTTTTTTACGGTTATTTTGATTAAAATTTAACTACGTAAGGTACTTGAAACTTAGCGTTACTAACGCTACTCTAACTAAGGTGGTCTGACCTCTAATAAGGAATTAGCAATGACACTCATATTTACACTCGGTTTAATCGCACTGCTCAGCGCAGCGGTTTACCACAGAGCAAGTTGGAACACCGCACTTGGTGTTTCTATTGCAACATTATTAATTGGTACCTTTGCGGGTGCTTTTGGTTTAATTAGTTGGATAATATTTTTAATTATAGCGGTACCTCTCTCTGTTACTGGTATTCGCCAGCAATATATTGTTAAGCCTCTTTTTACTATGTTTAAAAAAGTAACGCCTAGCATGTCTGATACTGAAAAGTCAGCCATTGATGCCGGTACAACATGGTGGGAAGCTGATTTATTTTGTGGTAACCCAGATTGGAAAAAGTTACACCAATATCCAGTGCCTAAGCTAACTATTGAAGAACAAGCCTTTATCGATGGCCCTGTTGAAGTAGTGTGTAGTATGCTCGATGACTGGGAAGCAACACACGAACTTACCGATCTTCCTCAAGATGTATGGCAATACCTAAAAGATAACAAATTTTTTGCCATGATCATCAAAAAAGAATATGGCGGTTTACAGTTCTCAGCATTTGCACAGTCGTGCGTACTACAAAAGCTAACCAGTAAATCAACCTTACTTTCGTCAATTGTTGGCGTACCAAACTCATTAGGCCCTGGTGAATTACTCCAGCACTATGGAACAAAAGAGCAAAAAGACCATTACTTACCGCGCCTTGCCAGTGGCCAAGAAATTCCATGTTTTGCATTAACCTCGCCAGAAGCAGGTTCTGATGCAAGCTCAATTCCAGACTACGGTGTAGTATGTAAAGGACAATGGAAAGGTGAAGAAGTTGTAGGTGTTAGCCTTACATGGAACAAGCGTTATATTACGCTTGCACCTGTGGCTACGGTACTAGGGCTTGCATTTAAATTACAAGATCCTGATGGTTTAATTGGTGATAATAAAGAGCCTGGCATTACCTGTGCACTTATTCCAACCGATACTCCAGGGGTTGAAATTGGTCGTCGCCACTTCCCGCTTAATGTGCCGTTTCAAAATGGTCCTACGCAGGGTAAAGATATATTCGTACCGCTTGATTACATTATTGGTGGGCCAGATATGGCAGGCCAAGGCTGGCGTATGCTGGTTGAGTGTTTATCGGTTGGCCGTGCAATTACATTGCCGTCAAACTCAGCCGGTGGCATTAAAATGATTGCTGTTGCAACCGGTGCCTACAGCCGTATTCGTCGCCAGTTCCGCTTACCTATTGGTAAAATGGAAGGCGTTGAAGAGTCGTTAGCAAAACTTGCTGGTTATGCATATAGCTCTGATGCTGCAGTAAGCATGTCTACCGGTGCGGTAGATTTAGGCGAAAAACCTTCGGTTGTTTCGGCTATTATTAAATACCACCTTACAGAACAAATGCGTGACTCTACCCTGCACGCCATGGACGTACTTGGCGGTAAGGGCATCATGCTTGGGCCAAATAACTATTTAGGCCGTGGTTATCAAGGTGCACCTATTGCGATTACCGTTGAAGGCGCCAACATTTTGACCCGTAATATGATTATTTATGGTCAAGGTGCAATTCGCTGTCACCCGTTTGTACTTACCGAACTAGGTGCGTGCGAAATTGAAGACCGTGAAGAAGCGCTAAACGTATTTGATAAAGCATTAATGGGTCACATTGGCTTTACCATGTCTAACCTTGTGCGCACTAAATGGCTCGCGTTAACGGGTGCTCGTTTTACAAGTGTGCCGTACAAAGACGAAACCGCTGAGTTTTACCGTATAGCGTCGCGCTTTAGTGCATCACTTGCACTTATGTCTGACATTAGCATGGCAGTATTTGGTGGCTCACTAAAACGTAAAGAGCGTATTTCTGCTCGCTTAGGTGACTTACTAAGCTACCTATACTTAGTGTCTGCAACGCTTAAACGTTATAACGACGAAGGCCGTAAAAAAGAAGACTTCCCGTTAGTACAGTGGAGCTGTCAAGATCACCTGTATCATTGTCAACGCGCACTTGCTGATTTAATTAATAACATGCCTTCTGCTCCACTGCGTGGCGTATTAAAAGTATTGTTATTCCCGTTTGGCCGTCCGGTTCGTAAACCTACCGACCAACTTGAACACAAATTAGCGCAAATACTACAAGTACCTAGCGAAACGCGTAATCGTTTGGCAAGCTATGTGTATTTAACAAATGAGCCGCTTAACCTTGTAGGCCGTCAAGAGCAAACGCTTAAAGACGTACTTGAAGTTGAGCCATTATTTGACCGTGTATGTAAAGAAAAAGGCCTTAAACTGCCATTCTTTCAGCTTGATAAAGTAGCGCAAATGGGTCTTGAGGCTGGTATTTTAAGCCAAGCAGAAGCTGACAAGTTAGCCGCTGTAGAACAAGCTCGTTTAGACGTTATAAACGTTGACGACTTTGATCCTGCTGATTTACTCGCTGGTAAAGCAGCTCGTAATAATAAACCTAAAAAAACTGATGCCGCTAAATAAGCCCAGCATCTACTTTTAAGTTATAAAAGCCAGCACATTATGTGCTGGCTTTTTTATGTGTAAGATTTTGATACACTTTTGTTGTACATAAAACCAGCTGCTTATTGCGTTTAAAAACTGTTCAGGTAAAACTGCTATAAATACTTTAACCTAAATTCGGGTTATAAAAACAACAGTGAAGGAACGTAACAATGAAGCAAATTATTAAACTTACAATAATTACATGCGCAGTTACCCTAGCGCTCTCTGGTTGCAGTGAATCAACCAACTCATCCTCATATACAGCCCCGCTAACCAGCTCTAAAGCGCATGTAAAAGAACTGAGCACCTACTCAGCTGAAACATTTTTTGATACCACCTCAATTATGGGGAGTAGCTTTTCACCCCATGGCGATAAAATTTTAGTCAGTAGTGATGAAAGTGGCATTTACAGCCTATATGAGGTTAATGTCCAAACAGGCGGCAAAACTCGCTTAACCGATTTTACCGACAGTACCTACCCTATCCGCTATTTTCCAAATGATGAGCGAGTGTTGTTTACCAAAGACACGGGCGGTAACGAACGCTTTCATATTTATGTACGCGAAACTGACGGCACAGTAAAAGACTTAACCCCAGGGGATGAAACCCGTGCTAGTTTTGCCGGCTTCACTAAAAATGCCAGCCAATTTTTTATTACCAGCAATCAGCGTGATGCTAAGTTTATGGATTTATATCGCGTTAATAGTAAAACCTATAAAGTGACGCCGGTTTATCAAAATACTTTAGGACTAAATGTAGGTGCAATAAGCCCAAATGGTCGTTTTATTGCGCTGTCTAAAAGTAATAGCAACAAAGACAGCGATACCTTTATTTTAGATACTTATACTAAAATACTAAAGCCACAGTTAATTTCAAAACACCATACACCTGCTCAATACAGCCCTGAAACCTTCTCTGCCGATAACAAATACTTATACTACTCTACAGACGCTAAAGGCGAGTTTTCGCAGATGTGGCGTTATGACCTAGCTTCTGGCGAGCACAGCCCAGCTTTAGCCGATGACTGGGACGTAAGCTTTATTTATTTTTCAACGTCGGGGCGCTACCAGGTGAGTGGTGTGAACGCCGATGCCAGCACTAAAGTAACCGTGATCGATACGCAAACGAATAAAGAAATTGCCATGCCTAAGCTACCGGCAGGTAATTTACGGGGTGTGAGCTTTTCAGCTGATGAGCAAAGCATGGCCTTTTATTTAAATTCAGACACTGCACCTAGTAATTTATTTGTATGGCAAGTAGGCAGTAATAACACGCAGCAATTAACTAATACCCTCAGTAAAAAAATTAATCAAAACGATTTAGTGCAAAGCACTATAGTACGCTTTAAGAGCTTTGATGGTTTAGAAATACCAGGTGTTTTATATAAACCCAAGCAAGCGAGTAGCACCAACAAAGTGCCTGCGTTAATTTGGGTGCACGGTGGGCCAGGCGGACAAAGCCGTACCGGTTATAGTGCGATGCAACAGCATTTGGTAAATCATGGTTATGCCATTTTTGCAGTTAATAATCGAGGCAGCTCGGGCTATGGTAAAACCTTTTTTCATTTAGATGATAAAAAGCACGGCACCGATGACCTACAAGATATTGTATACGGCAAAAAACATTTACAGAGCTTAGAGTGGGTCGATACCGATAAAATTGGCATTATGGGTGGTAGCTATGGCGGCTTTATGACCGCGGCAGCCCTTGCCTTTGAACCCGAAGAGTTTAAAGTTGGGATTAATATTTTTGGAGTAACCAACTGGGTACGTACACTTAATTCTATTCCACCTTGGTGGGAGAGCTTTAAAAAGTCGCTGTACGACGAAATGGGCGATCCGGCAACAGACGGTGATCGTCACCGCGCCATTTCACCGTTATTCCACGCTAGAAACATCATCAAGCCACTTATGGTTATTCAAGGCGCTAACGATCCGCGCGTGTTACAAGTTGAAAGTGATGAGCTTGTAGCTGCAGTTAAAGCCAATGGCGTACCAGTTGAGTATGTATTGTTTGACGATGAAGGTCATGGTTTTAGCAAAAAAGAAAATCGGATCACGGCATCAAACGCTTACTTGAAATTTTTAGAGCAGTATTTAAAAGCTGAATAAGTTTGCACTGATTAATTTATGCCTGCATTTTTGTGGGCTTTTTTATGTGCTAAGAAATGTAATTTATGATTTTGATTGTATTCAACTTGTTATTGAGGAAATAACAAGTGGCGGAGTGGACGGGACTCGAACCCGCGACCCCCGGCGTGACAGGCCGGTATTCTAACCAACTGAACTACCACTCCGCAGTGGTATGTGCATGGGGTAATGCACTTACTAATTTTGTTACTGATATCAAATGGCGGAGTGGACGGGACTCGAACCCGCGACCCCCGGCGTGACAGGC
>TARA_R110000772_G_scaffold145504_1_pt1 | contig 37033 bp, 59 predicted proteins | sample TARA_R110000772 | Tara Oceans TARA_R110000772 (sample SAMEA4397948) | marine metagenome | biome: Polar Biome; feature: [SRF] surface water layer (ENVO:00010504); material: water (ENVO:00002006), including particulate matter (ENVO:01000060) such as... | depth 5 m | reverse complement strand
TGTATTGATTCTTTTACTATCTTTTCAGTTGAGCCTAAAGTTGTTTTTGTAAATGATGCCCCTTTTTCTAATGAGGTGTTTATCTCATTGTTTAGATTAAGATTGGTAGTGGTAAGCTCATTGATTCTATTACCCCTTTCTATTTGAGGCTCTAGTAACTTATTCAGCTTATTTTTTGCATCTACTAAATCAGTATTTTGTGCTGTTATTTGCCCGTTAATCTTTAAAGCGTTAACGGCTGAATTTGCTGCACTCGCTTCTAATCTTGCAACCTTGTCACGAGCATCTATGATTGCTTGCTCATTGTCTAGCTGTTGTTGTTGAAGGGTTAAAACCTCCTCAGTATTTTTGATAATTATATTTGATGCTGCTCTAGCTTTGGCAGTCTCCAATAAGCTCTTAGTAAGATTATCGTATGCAGTCCCTACATTACCTGTCAAAATTTGCTCTTGTGTCAAATTAGTGAGGTAATCAGGGAAACTTTTTTGTAATTCTTTTACTGCTTCAATTCTTTTTCCTAGTGGGATATTTGCATTTTCAGCTTGTTTTCTAAGCAGTTCAAAGTTCTGTATTTCTTTCTGTGCTGTTATTTCTCCTTGAAGTGCTGACTTTCTAATATCATCTAAAGCCTCTCGATATTTTGTTAATGCTTCTTCTGCATCTTCTGATGATTCCTTTGATTTAAAAAACCCTTGTTGCGATAGAATAGTGAAAGCCGTGGTAAGTAATGATATTCCTAATACTAATGCATTACCACCCTTTAAAACGCCTCCTAGTATCTGAGTAAATGATTGCCCTGAATTTCTAGCTTGTGTGAATGTTTCCGCTAGTCTTGTAATGTTGTTACCTACACCAAGGATACCAAAAGGTGCATCCTGAATGATCCTAGAAAATTCAATTCCTACACCGTTATAACTTGAAGTCGCATTTCTTAGCTGATTAACACCGCTAGAAGTTCTTAATAATGAATTAGGGATATTATTTAAAGCGTTTCCCGTTTGTAATCCAACAGAAGAAAGCCTTTTTAATTCACTCTCAGTAGTTTTTATTCTAATATTATACTGTGCAATTGATTTTATATCAGTCGCATTCTCTAAATTATTTTTAAGATTAGAAAGTCTTTGCTGTAATGATTTTATTATGGATTCAGATTGAGTAAACCCCTTAGCTAACTGATCTGTTTTAGCTCCAATCTCAACCTCAATTTTTGGATTTGCCATTGTATTTTGGTGTTAGTTTTCCTGATCGGTACAAATCACCCAACTTCTTGAAATGATCTTTATTTATCTGATATGCTTTCTCGTCTTTTACTTCTTCCATCTCCCATCCAAATTTAATCAATTTTTGTGGAGTTAATGACCTCTGGTCAGCTTTGGATAAATGTGGTAACATTGAAAGATATGCACCAAGCCTAGAAGCCTCATAAATCTCTCTTATATCCAATTGGTGACCTTCAATCATATCATTCAAATCATTAAGCGAAAAGCAAAAAAGGTCATTTTGGGATAGCTTCAACCGCCCCGAAATGACCCTTATCTCCTTTTCAAGATTGAAATCCTTTATCTTTTCATCTATTTTTTTTTTGTCTCGACAGCTTGACTAGGTTTTAATCCAATCATGTCCATAAGACCTAATGCAATGGTATCAGCATCTAACTTGTTGTAAACAGTTTCCCATGAATCGAGCACCTTTTTTTCATCTGTTAATTTAGTCCATCCAATGTGACCTAAATACAATGCTAAAGCCATAGCTTCAATATCTGTTTGATGTTCTTTAAAGTGATCCATGATTGAAACACCCTTTTCTTTTTCAAAAAGAGTGTAAACAGCAGCACCGCAAAACACTTTAAACTCTAAATATTCACCCTTTACCGTTTCGATCTTTACCATAAATTTTTTAAGAAGTTACCAAGCTAAATACAGGCTCACCAGCGAAGTCCAAAGTTGCTGAGAAAGAAACCTGAGCATCGTTATCAGCAGTAATTGAAATACTGTTAATCTGAACATCTACCGTTACAATCTCATCTCCTACCTCAGTTCCGCCCCAAATAGCTGGATAAACCAAGCCACTCAATTGAGCAATATCAAAAGCTGAAATATTTGGAGCCGTTGGAGTTAAATCATAATCTCCTGTGAAGTCAATAGAACCCGCTTTTTGACCACCTGCCAAACGAACAGAATAATCACCTGTACAGCGATTTCTTACCTCCGTTGATGTGTTAGTGAAATTTATAGTGGATGCTGTCTTGCATACCAGTTCGACATTATCCCCACCAATAGTAAGTAACAATGCGAAGTTTTGACCTAAAGTGAATGATGCTGCCATTTGTTATTTTTTTTCTAAAGTTCGTAAATACTATGTGAAAATGCAAGTACCTTACGGTAGTTGGATTCTGTCAAGCCATTCTCAGTAAAATCATTGTCAAATTCAACTCTAGTTGATAAGACCTGAAATCCTATAAGTGAAACGGAATTGGATTGTAAAAGCCTTATTTGTTGCTGGATCGTGTTTGAAATTAAATCTCTAGCTAAACCACCTCCATAATTTAAAGGGTATTTTGTATTGATTTCAAGAGTTATTGATGATGTTTTTCTAAAACTACATCTGTTATTTGTTGTATCAACGGAAGTCTGATTTGTAATAACCACATAACAATCACCACCCCTATACTTAGGTATTGTAACCTCTGGATTTACTCTATTGTCAAATATCGGAATAGTTACCCCTTCAACTATTAAAGGTCTGAGAATGCTTAGATATGATGCCCTGAGTAAGTGACTTGTTTCTTTCATTCCCTAAATATACAAAAAAACCGAAACTTGATAGAATCGGTTTATTTAATCGCTTTCTGAATTTCTTTTTTCAAATCCTCTACAAGGTTTGCCGTATATCGGATATAGTTTGGGAATAGGTGAGGCTTTCCAACTATCCTTCCCTTTCTGTTCCTAATAAATTGCCTTGCCTGATCTCTCATCTCAGAAGTGTATTCAGGATTAGAAAGAATTTGCTGGGCACTTAATCCCGTTCCAAATTCACCCCAAGCATAAATATCATTAGTACGAACACCCCAATCAACTCGAGTATATCCGATAATCCAAGTTAAGCCACTATTAAAAGGGTCTTTGTAAATTTGTTGCCTTGCATTAGTGGTCATTCCATCAAGGTCATAAGGTGCATCCTGTTTAGCGTTCTTTTCAATGTCAGTAGCCACATCTTCCAAAACATCCTTAACCACCTGCTCAGCTTCTTTGCCTCGCTTCTGAATCTCTCTGATAGCTTCCTGCAAGCCTTTGACACGCACACTCATTACCCAATTCCATTAAGGGATAAACTAAGGCAAGTTAAATTAGCTGTACTATCTACATTCTCAGCCCATATCTCCACATAATCACCCGTAACAAGCTCAACTATTTTATTTAATGATCCAGCTCTTTCATCTGCTCCACTTCCAACCCTTACCCTACTTTGACTCTCTGGAAGCACTACACCGTTTTTTGCTATGTAAAAATTCAATACCACATTGTTTCCAGAATCTACGGTGAAATTACCCATAAACACAGAGGTACTAGGTTTTACACCTGTATAGGTTAAACGATTATTAGTAGCTGTAAATCGCTGATTTAATGATAGTCCAAGTGTTGTTCCTAATACTTTTACAGGTGTACTAGTTGCACTTATAACCGTTTCAACGGCTGTTGAAAGGTAAAAACCTCCTACTACTCTGGAATCTGCAATACCTGTATTATTGGTCATTCTCCAATTAAGATCAGAACTTGAAAGACCTACCAAAGGAATAGATGTTCCTGTTGCTAATGAACCTCTAATAAGTCCTTCCCTTACAGTATATCCAACCTCAGCCGTAATAGCTACTCCAGGAGAATCGAACTTGAAGAAGGAAGTTTCTATGTCAACCACATCTGTAATTAATGCTGCATCAAATGTTATTGCACTACCTGTCACATCGTAAAAAGGGGATTCGCTTACAAAGACTTTAGTTGTAGTCCCTGCAAATGTAATTCCATCAGCACATTGATTAAAACATCCCTTAATTCCTTGAACATTGAAGCCTGTAATAATTGCAGACTTGACACCAAACATTCCAATAAAAAACATATTGAGTTGATATGTAATGGTTCCAGTCAATACAAAGCATGGCCCAGCAGAAGCGACCACATTAAATTCACGAAGGATAACCGCTGACGAAATATTAGTAGCCCTAACAACTCCGCTTGCATTGGTAGAAACTAAAGTAGCATCAGCCAAACCCCTCAATACTGTCCCTGTCGAAACCCTTACAGCCTTATCAACTAGATCAATTGTGCCGTTCAGCATTACTAATCCGGTAGGCAAAATATATTCATCACCTACTAAATAAGAAGTCAAATCAGAAGCAGACTGAACCAATAGATAGTCTATCGTTGAATCATAAAGCAGATTGACAGAGGTTTTAATCTCATTCAAATTATCAGCAGTAACCTTGTTTACATCCGGTAAAGGGTTGCTGACAGATTGTACTTTTGTGCCGTAGGCTATCTTTGTCATAATTGTGTGTCTAAAGTTGAATCTAATGTATTGTTAACTACTGCTTCAACAGCAGTCTGAGCCTCTCCGCTCTTTACCATAGTTATAATCCATTCCCGTTGCATCCGTTCAGTCCTGATTTCCACACTTTTAATCGTGTGTAAAATATCCCTATACTTTACAATTAAAGCCTCGTTTGGTGTGAATCCTGCTCTGTATTGGATTCCTAGAATATAGGTCTTAGGGAGTTCTAATTGAGCCGCTTCTAAGTCATTACCGCCTTTCATTTGCTTCACGCGCGCGAAGGTTGTTAATACATCCGCTTCCGTTGGCACATATCCCCCATATCCATCGGAAGTAGTACCCATAGATACGAATGTTACTTTCTGGTCATATTTTCCAAACTGGATCATACGCAAAGAGCAGTTCTATATTTAAATTCTTTAGCAATATAAGCTGACCATACAGCCATTCTGGGCTCATTGGTGATGCCCTGACGATAAACAAAGTCAGTTGCTACCCTTGCCATAATTGCTATTTTAAGAGGTTGCGGAACGGTTGAATAGCCAGCGTTGTATTGATAGTCAATGTTTCCGCTTTCATCAGCCCAAACACCATCAGATATGAATGGAGTAATAGGATAAACTTTCTCTATGATCCCTGTTATGCCTATAATATCGTTTCCAGTTACCTGGATCAGTTTAGCCCCGTATGCTTTTCCTGTTGCCTCTTCTGATTCTTCCCTAGCTGAGGTAATAAGCGACGTTAACAGATCATCAAAATCTGTATAGTCGATTGTCATAAAGGTTTTAACCTCTGCCAGCGTTACTGGTTCAGCTTCTAAATCTTCAATTATTTGAACTTGATACATGGATTTGGCAGTTTAACGAAGATAGCAAGACCTTTATCTACAAGCCTTTGCTCTTTCTTTTCGCTAAAGTTACAAATTTCATTGCATTTATACGAACCGATATTTTGTGTGAGTTTTATCATTTCAATTCTAGTTCTGTTCCTGTTAGTGCAAAGTAAAGGTTTTGGAGTTGGTGGATGTATTTTACATTTATTTCATAGCCTCTAATAAAATATTGTCCATTTCTAAAATCGATAGCTAATTTATTACCTGAAAACCAAACTTCTTTTTTGTATTCATTTTTATCAAACCCAAACCGAACCAACCAATCTTCTGTGAGTGGGATTGGTTCAAATACTATCTTACTTTCGGGCAAAAGCATCCATGCTTCAACCTTTACATCGATAATTGGGTTGAATAGATTGCCTATCCGTAACTCGTTTGCTTGTATCATTTCGTTTTTATTAAGTGTTTCGTTTCTGTTCCTGGATTCCCTTTAGCCCAAATGCGGTAAAGATGGAAAACATAAAGCCTGTTAATCAATCCTATCTTTCCGTTAATCTTCTTGCAGAATCTACTGTCAAAAGCTACTGTATTTTCCTCAAACTTACCAGCTTCTAGCCATGTCTTTTTTTGGAATAACATGAATAGACCTGCGATGAATTTTACTGGTTTTATACCAATACATTTTTCTGATAATAGTTCAGCAGTTTTATAATGTCCGTTAATATCAAATTCATCATACACAGATGGTACTAACTGAGCTTTCCCATTAGCTTGATTCAGCCTATTTGTCCAGCATCCGAATAGCTTATAATCTTCACTGTATAGATCAATAGTTTCCTGCATGATATGGCCCCAGTTAGGTGTTAAATTCATCATATCACCGTCACGGATGCATATCCAATCATCAAGGTTTGGCACTATCTCGCAACAGTCATTTATAGCCTTGCCAAAGTTCTTTTCAATGCTGTAAGGTGTGAAGGAATAGATCATAATACAAATTCAGGAAATGGATACATTGAATAGACCTTGATAGGGTATTTTCCAGTATATCCGATACGTTTAAAATTATACTCTTGACCATTAAAGCTAAGATATTCCAGCTTTTCGCCTGTTTTTCTGTCCGTGTAAATTTTACCTGCTATCATTAAAGTGAATAAATAAATAATCTGGTAAGAATCAAAATTACTGCAATAATCAGCAAAACTATCTTAATTCCTAAGTAAAATACCATAGCATACCAGAAAAGTATTCCTAGCATAAAGGCTACAATTAATGTGATTGATTTAGTCATTGTCGTTTCGTTTAAAGTTCAATGCAATATAACAGTAATATTTTAATGCACAATAAAAAAGCCCTGAAATAATTTCCAGGGCTTTAACGAAACGAAAAACGAAATGAATATTATGTAGTTGCTTCCAATAATGCAGTAGCAGCCGTGAACGTTCCTTTTACAAGTACAGGAGTATCATTTGCAGATACAAATTGTACCAATCTTTGTTCTACTAGGATTGTTTTCAAGTTGTTAATGAAGTCATCTCCTGACTCACCAATTGAAATAGTCATTCCCTTTCTGAATCTTACATTGACAGCAGATAGATCACCACCTACGAAATCAACCGATCCATTAGAAGGAAGTGCATTTGTACCGATCAAGCTAACACCCCAAGCACTCAAACCACCCTGAGCAGTGTAAGTAACTCCAGCAGGCAATAGATAATGACCGTCACTTGCTTTAGTAGCTAGTAAAGAATCTTTGTACCCGTTAGATATAAAGATTGCATTTACAAAACCGTTTGCAGCTTTAACCTGAGAAATGATCCCTAGGATAACATCCCAATTGTTAGCATCTACAACAGTTCCTGCAAGTTCTCCGCCTGTGAACGCAGTTGCGTAAGGCACAAGACCGGCAAGATTGTCTCCTGTATCGTTACCATTGAATAACTGGTTTTCAGTAACCGTATCAACTCGCTTCATCATGTTGGTTTGCACATAGCTCATAAGCTGTGGCAAATCTTCCATAAATTCCATTGTCACTTTGGCAGAAACAGCAATTTTCTTTGCTTTCTTATTTCTCTCCTCGTAACGAACAGAGATAGCGGTTTTAGCGTCACCTTCACCGATAAAGATTGGAGTACCAACTTCATCGACTTCTTCCATCCATAGTGCATACTCTTTAGAGATTGCTCCAGTAGATACATTTTGCAAGTAGGTTAATACTCTCTGACGAATAACAGAGATAATGCCTGTATTCTCGGTAACTGTGTACTGAGATTCAGACCCAACAGCTTCAACGGTTGTGTCTAGTCCGATTGTCACAGCTTTAACTCCCATTGGAGTGCTATTCAATTCAAAAACTAAATCCTCATTTTGTCTTGCTCTGATCTGAGACATTGCCTTGATCTTTGGCTCCATTGCCTTGTATTGCTCTACAAATTCCTCTTCCCAAGACTTATTAGTCTTTTTAGATTCCATTTTCTTAGCAGCAATGTTAGCAGACATTTCATTGAAGTCTTTTCTAAGAGCATCCAATTCTTTCTTCTGATCTTCCGATCCTTCGGTCATTTGCTTTACAATCTCGACAGCTTTGTCGAGTGCTTTTTTTGCGATAGCCTCAGCATTTTCTGCTTTTGACTTTAGAGCTGATCCAGCATCATCAATGCTTTTTTGTAGATCGGCTTTTAATTCTTCTATTTCCATGATTCAAATGATAAGTTAATGTTTGAAATTATTTGTTTATCATCGGCTTTCTTCTCATGTAAAGTGAACAAATCGGCTTTAATGTATGCTGAAAGTGATTGTAGTTTTAATTCTAGTTCTTGTAATGTTTCGTCTGTTGCATCTGAGGTTCTTACAAACCTATCCAGCTTTTCAAGGTAGGTAAGTGCATCCTGAAAATCCTTCATCTCTATAAAGGTTGTTTCTGGATTCATCCCTAAAAACTCAATAGCTGAAATTTCATAAAGGTAAATTTCCTTTAAAATATTAGCCTTTTGTAACTGGTCATAAGTTTCTTTAATAACCTTGTACCCGTAGGAATGCTGATTGATAATATCAGATTCAACCATCTTCAAGAAGTCTTGACCTTTAGCGTGAGTTCCAGCTTTAGCAGCATAAAACCCACCAACAGGCTCTTCCCAAATTTCATTTAAAACCCCTGGTAAACCCTTGTTCTCATGGTTCAAACAGAATTTTATCAGTCTTTTTGAGTTTGGCCCTCTTTCACTTACAGACTTATTAGAAAAGCCATATTCAGAAATATCACCTCCTAAGTCCTTATTTTTGTGATTACACCATTGACCCTTAACAATCCCTTGTTTTAGGTCAATATCTTTAAATCCAATGTCTAATCCTTTAGTGAGCATATTTGTTTATGTGCTTAACCGTGTAGACAAATATAGAAATAAAAACACAAAACAAAAAAGCCCTGAATTTCTCCAAGGCTTTGAGGGTGACAACAAACAACTTTTTACTACTGCATCCAGACATTTTCCTTGTAAAAATATGGATTAACTTGTGTCCAATAATATTTAATCGAATCAGGTAAAATGACAACTTTTGATATTTTACCATCTTCATGTAGAACAGCGATATTTACTTCAAACTCAGAAAGTCTATTCTTTAACCAGAAATCTATCTCTTTCAATGCTTTCTGATAATCTTCAAATAACTCATTGTCATAGTATTTCCATTCTGATTTTGATACAATCAAAGTGCCATTAGGAAATAATAACCTATCCTTGTATTTTTCTTTGAACCATTCAGGCAGTACCCCTGCGTAATGATCTGAACAAATTGTGCTTCTAAATCCCATTTTCGTTTCGTTTTACATTTTCTAACAGTCAATAGAATCCATTGAAACGGCTTCTATTTTGGTGTTAGCATTAATGCTAAAAAAGCAAGTCTATTGTTTCTTTATCGTAGTATCTTACCGTGTTTTTACTCCCACAGTTACCACATTCATATTCAAATGGTATATTGCATCCTTTCATTCCACAGTCTTTACACCAAGTAAAAACACTATGTATGTTTCTTCCTACTAATTTTTGTTCCCAAGCACTACTGCTAACATCAGGGATATTTAATTGCTCTGATTCTGCCCTTAATTCAACTAAAATGTTTAGAATTTTTATTTGGTTAATAGCAATTTTTGGTTGTTTATCAAGGCTTGGAACTATTAACAAATCTAGTATTTGGTCTATTTTTTCAATCATAATTTTTTGTTTTTAAATCCGCAACTAAACATACCCTTAGCGTTAGCGCACATTTAGTTCCGCTTTTATTTTTGCTGCATAATCAATTAAGGTGTTTAGTTGTTTGCTGTTCGATGGGTTACAGTCATCTACAAATGCAAGCTCTTCTTTTAGTTCTTCGGTAGTCATTCCACTTAAATAACGTGCGCTAACATTTTGTATAGTGCATGGCTTAGTTTCGTTTTCTTTATTAAGGTTTTCCATTATTCAAGTTTTTTGTCTGTTTAGTTAATTAGTGGTTTCATTTCGCCACGACACCATACAAGATGCCGTTACCAAATATAAAAACAATATTTCTAATTAAAAAGAATCTGGATACCTTTTTCGTGCTAATCGCTCAGATAAATAAACAGTGGTACACAAACAGTTCACCAATTGACCGACAGGAGCCGACTTATCACCTGGATATAACATTCTAGCATCGTCTATAATAAACCGTTCCTCTTTAGGTATTGGCTTACCTTCTGCTAATAAATGACTGATCCTTGGTTCTTTATTGTTGCCGGAATGAATCCATATTTTGTATAGTCTGGTTCCTGTCTGAATCTGCCAATCTTCTGCGCTCCGTTCAGTTCCCATATTATTTGCTGCCGTTCCTTCTGTTTTGGCAATTGCTAAGGCCCGAGCCTTTGATCCTATTAGCTTTTTAAGCTGTTTAGCTAGTTGGCTAGGGTTTAAGCCATCTTCAATTCCTTGTGCTGTTATCTCTCTGATCTTTTCAAAGGTTCTAGTATTTACACCTGCAATCACTTCAAGCATATTGTTGTTAACCCATTGCTTAATCCATTCCCTCCAAGTGCTGAGAAAAAAGCTATCAATAGCTGCCTTGGTTGCCATTTCTCGCTTTCTGATCGAGTTATATTCCCTTGATGCTGAATCTACGAACACATACTGATAGAACTCAATATAAGCCTGATTCATTATCAGCGGGTTTGGATTGATTGCCTGTTCTTCTAATGCCCTGCGGAATAGCTTAGTTCCGAACATTTCATATCTTCGGATTGCTCTATTATTTGCTATTCGTATTTGATTGATAGTCATTAAGCATTGAAATCAGTAGAAAAATCTGGAGTGCCTAGCATAGCATCAGGAGCGGGAATGTAACCAGACTGAATCCAGTTCGTGTTATACTCATCGCCTTCACCTTCATCATACCCTAGCATTACCCTAAGCTCATTCCAAGTGAATGCTGGATGCTTTCCGTATGTTTCCATGATTAACTGAACATCAGGCTGTAATTCTGCATAGATTGAGGTGTCAAACTCCAAATAACTAGCTTCACCCTTATATCTAGGCAGTAACCAATCGCTTAAACCCTGTTCCAATTGCTTTAGGAAAGGCATACATACGTCAGTAACTAACGACTTTAATGCGCTGTTCATATTGTCATACTTCGGATCGTCTGAGAATATAGCAGGATTAACGCCCCATAAATTACAAAGAGCTTTAAAATCCTGATCCATGCCTTTAATGGTGTCCAGATCAGAAGGTGTTTTGGCTATATCCGTATATCTCAAAGGAATGCCAAAGGTTGAAAGCCTGTTCTTATTCATTGATCCCTCCACACCTTTCTGAATCTGTGATTTGAGCTCCAGCAATTGAGCAGGACTGAACCACATTTCAGGGTCTTTCATGTCAGGGGAAATAAAGCCCTTTGCGCCTTCATTCTGTACAGCCCTATACAATGAGGCTAAAGATTCAGTATTCTTTTGAAGGTACTTCAAACCAGCTAACAAAGCACCTTGACCACGTAGCTGTGACCCTTGAAGATTCCAGTTTGGATTAGGTGTTTTTACGTGTAATACTTCATCAGTCGTAAATTCAATCATCTGATCCCCTACTTTGAATTTATAGCCTCTGATAGGCTGGAACATATCACCCTGGACTATTTCAAGCAAATGGGAAGGCAAAACAAACATTTCTGTAAACTTTCCTTTGTCCCTTCCATCTTGAATGCCTTTACCATAGATAAAGAACTCACCGCAAAGCCTCCAATACATTGAAACATTCTGAAAGAACTCGTATTGTGTTTGCTCCTTGTTTGGACGATAAAGTAAGTCCGCTAATGATCCAGACTCCACTAATGATAGGTCTTTATGGAGTCTCAATCTGGTTTGTGCGATGGAAATTTCAGTTCCTTTGTACTTTACATCCTTGGTAAACTTGGACTTCTTAGATGATTCTTTGAACGCCTGTAATACAGGCTCAGAATCTTTCATCATTATTTTATTAACAATGGAATACACCGCAGCATTACCGCGATAGCCTTCGTTTATGAAAGTTTCTGACTTATTATCTAACCAAGTAACCGTATTATTAAGGTTGTATGTGCCGTAAAAGGCTGCATCTAGCTTGCTGACGTCCTCTGGAAGGTATCTATCATTGTAGCCTAGCAATTTTTGAAGTATTCCTATCATGGCTTAAAGATAGTTAAAAAACATATTACTAAAAAAAGTGCCCCGTTGTAGTACGGGGCTTACTGCTTATGCTGCCAATCTAACTGGAGCGTTTGCCATTAACACGGTTTTGCCGTTTATTATTAAATAATTCTCATTTGGCGCAATCTACACACTATATCCAATCAATTCCAGACATCCCCATTAATGCACTTGGTAGGTTTGCTCTAAGGATTTAACCTGTTGCCTAACTACCTGCCTTTATTGGCTGTGTGGAGATGGAGGGATTCGAACCCTCGTCTTGAATACGTTTCAAAAGCAAAGAACTATTAATTCAAATATACAATCATTATTTCACTTTCCAAACTTTAAATCATAAAAAACAGTAATGAAAAGGAATGAGCTAATTAAACCTAGTCTAGCGATCCAATGCCAGCTAAATGGGTTAATATCTGCACAAATAAAAGCAGCCAGCAGATAAAGTATGAAGATCAGTCCAATATGACCTAATACGCTTATTAATCTTCTATCCATACTGCGAAGTTAAGTTGTTTTTTCAAATCAAATATAGTTTTCATCATAAACGCATCCATCACATCAGGAGATTGACCGTTTAAATTTGCTTTCATTTCTTCCTTGGATACTATTCTAAGTTTCCCATCAGCATCTACCTTGTCTCGCTTAATAGCCTTTCTTTCATAGATCATGCGCTGTCTAACAGTCATTTTATCGTCATACATAGTATTTGCAACCTTGTCAGATATTTTCATTAGGTTGTTATTTACTTTGTTTCCTGATCGGTAATAGCATTGGGTTTTAAGATTCTGATAGTTTTCAGATACATTCTTTTTTAGGTCTGATTCTGGATCAGGCAAAGCCTTTGAACCGTTTTTGAAAGGGATAGCCCCTGGAATGTAACCATCTATAAAACCACCAACTCCATCGTTATCATACGTTACTTGATGATTTGGCACCAAATGAATCACCTGCTGAGCTTTGATAGCATCTACCACCTCTTTACCGTCTGACTTATCCATTATCTCACAATCAATAGCTTCATCCCCATCCCAAGTGAATACAAAGAACTTATCCGATCCTTTTAGGGCAATATCAGCAGTTATGTATTTTTCACCTGTTCTGACTGAAAATGGACTGTCAAACATTGATTTAAAAGCATTGTACTCATAAATATCATTCTCTGATATTACTGTTTTCCAATTTCCATCTAATAATATTTTCTTTTGTGCTTCATCCTGAGATGCTAAGTTACCAAGGTATTCAGGATTGACTTCTAACAGTTTCTTATTGTCGTAAATAGAACCGGAAACAAAGGTTATTGATTTAATGAATGACTTTGGGTCAATACCTGAGTTCTTAACCATATCTTCCAGAAAATACCATGCCTTATCAATGCACTCTCTTTCTGAATCTCCCCAAATATAATTCTTTCCATCCCTGCAAAAGTATCTTACTTTACCATCCCTTTCTGGTATTGGAAAGCCTGTGTCTTGATCTATCCACCAGCTAATCAGATTTGCTACCCATGAATCAGGATCAGGATTACAGGTGGCCCTAACGTAAGGTTTTACACCGCATACAGAACGATTACGTGATAGAAGGTAAAAGAACATTGACTCACTGAAATGGGTTAATTCATCAAATCCTATAAACGGAATCTGAGAACCCTGCCAATCAAATTTATTCTTTTCATATTCTAGGTGTGAAAATTTTAGCTTTGCGCCTTTAGGAAACTTCCATTCCAAACTTGATTCTCTTGGATCAGCATCAACATGAGGGAATATGTCCATTGAAGTATCCCATAAGCCTCCCTCATTTCTAATCTGTGGGCTGGTACGCCTGAATATAACACCACCCCAACCAGGGTTATTGATATGCCTTAAAAACTCCAATAAAAGGGAATATGTCTTTCCTGTACCAGCAGCACCTCCACCAATAACAATATCAGCCTTTGAGCTTAAAGCCCTTAATTGATACCCTTTCTGAGGTTCAATTGTTATTATATTAGTCTCGCTCATTGTCAGGCAGTTTAAAAACTGTCACTGATTCTAACTTATCTCCCTTTGTCGTATGATCTGTGTAAGCCATTTGTAATGCCTTGTGTTCATCAGAACTAGCAAGGAGCTTGTATAGTGCCAATTGCAAAGCTGGAGCAGATTCAGGGTCTTTCCAATTCTTTCTTAGTGTTGACTTCTGAGCAACCTTATGACTATCAAGTTTCTCTTTTAGTGCGTTGTATTCGTTGCTATCAATTTGAAAGTGTCTGTAAAAAGTGGTTTTATCACAAGGCATAAAAGAAACTAGATCCTCTATGAATAAAGGTTCATGTTCCTCGATAGCTTTAACGGCTAATTTGTATAAATCTTCGGTGTTATAAGCCATGCATCAAAGTTAATCAAAAATAATTGAAAAATAATTGGTTCTAAATTAGGAACTGAATAATAAGCCTGCTATATTCACATATAAATTAAACGAAACGGAAGAAACCATGACAACTGAAATTCAAAAACTAGAAAAAGAGCTTAAAATGTTATCAGAAGCAAGAGCAAAAAAAAGCATTTCTGTTAATGAATATTGTGATTTTTACTACGCAATATCTCAAAAAATAATGAAACTTAAATAACCAAATGCCCTTCGGGGCTTCAATTAAACGAAACGAAAAAATCATGAACAAAGCAGCAGAAATTATCGCAGAATTAGGTTATGTAGTAGCATATCTTTCAATGTATGAAGGTGATGAAAACCCAGAAAGAGAAATATGTGATTCATTTGAAGAGGCTTCATATTGCTTTATTAGCTACTATGACGTCAGATTTTCAAGACAATAAATAACCAAACGCCCTTCGGGGCTTCACTTTAAACTAAAAACGAAATGACACAAACACTAGAGAAAATCGCAATCATCGCAGGAAGTATCTTCTTCATCGCGTGGGGTATATTTTTTGTATCTCAGAACCTTTACATCTACTAGGCATGAAGCTAACCAGAGAAAACCTGCTCCTTACTCAAACTAGAGCGAGCAGGTACAGATTCAGCTATGAGCCAATGGATGAGTTAACGCCATCAGCAGAAGGAATCATAGAAGTAGATTCAGACACAATCACGGAAGGTAATAACCTTGACTCTCCTATGTTTTCAGACACGACATTAAACGGAATCGAGTTTGTTAAAATCCAGATATGGGATTGTGAAGGATTCCAAGATATTACAGAAACTGATCTAGGTCAGCTTTTTAGGAATGAATTAGAAATCTTAATCTTAAACGAGCTACTATGAAAACCAAGACAATAACCGTCACAGAATACGCGGATAGATACGGATGCTCGAAAGAGTTTGTTACCCGTATGCTGCGGAAAGATACCGGAATGATCGGAATGGTATCATGGAGAAAAGCAGAAGGAAAGACAGGTTCCTGGATGATTGAGGTTTTAATTAGCTGGTATGAAAAATAATTAAAATAATTCTAGGTTCTTAATTTAGAACCTGCTATATTTGATTCAATCAATTAAACGGAACGAATTATGAAAGCAGTAGATTTAAATCAATGGTTATTTGAGATTCCTTTATCAGACATTCAGGAAGATTCATTTGAAGAGGGAAAGCATGAAATAGAATGCATTTGTTGTGGCAAAAATATCAAAAATCAAAATTATTCAGTTCATTTACTTACTAACGGAAATTTAGTTAGTAGTGAAGAGAATTTTGATAATAGCCAAGGCTTTTTCCCTATTGGTAATTCATGTAAAAATAAGCTTCCAAATAATTTTTATTGGAAATCATAATTAATCCAAATGCCCTTCGGGGCTTCAATTTAAACTAAAAACGAAAATGAAAGTAACGACAACGAAAACGGAAACTATCGAGGTAGAATTACCTCTGTATTTTGAACTTTATAATCGGAAGTACAAGGTTATAAATGAAAAGCATTGCATCAGTATTTGTAACGATGCCTATGATGGTGAATTTGCTAAGCCAGCAATTGAGGTTTTAGTGCTTGCAGGTCTAGGCACTTACATTGAATTTATCAAGCCAATCAGCAAAGATGCTTTCCATCTTGCCTACATTCAGGCAGAGATTAAACTAAACGACCTGCGGAAATGAGCAACGTATCAATAATATCTAAAGAACATCTGGAAAGGGTTAAAAGCTCTTTCCTAGAACAATCAGGATTAAAAGAGGCTGACTTTAACAGGGAAGTATCATTTGCTATGCAAATAGCAACAGCTAATCCATATTTACAAACTTGCGATCCTAACAGCGCATTAAGAGCAATTTTAAATGTTGCTCAGGTTGGATTAACTCTAAACCCTATAAAAAAAGAGGCATATTTAGTTCCTCGTTACAATTCAAAAACTAGAATGAATGAGGTTTGCTTAGACCCTTCTTACATTGGTCTAATTAAGTTAGCAACAGATTCAGGAGTTGTTAAGGCTATCAATTGTCAAATTATTTATGCTGGTGATGAAATTGAAATAGACCTTTCAAATGAATACACTGTTTCAAAACACATCCCATATTTTTTGACAGGGAAGGAAAAAGGATCAATTATAGGAGCTTATTCAATAGCAACTTTAAAAGACGGAACTAAGCATTGTGAGATTATGGGCCGTGAAGAGATTGAGGTTATCAGGTCTAGGTCAGAAGGATACAAGGCTTTTGAAGCAGGTAAAACTAAGTCAAATGTTTGGGTAAGTGATGAGGGTGAAATGTTCAGAAAGACGGTAATTAAAAGGCATACAAAGTACCTTCCTAAATCTGGAGAAAAGCTATACAAGGCAATCGAAATTTCAAACCATGCAGGAGGTTTTTCAGATCGTTTAAGCCATTCTTATTGGGCTTACATTGATGAAAAAATTAGGACTTCATTGTTACCAGTAGAAGAACAAACAAGATTAGCAGACGAATTATCAGATTATGAGTACAAATGGCAAGCTGATAAAATGATGGAATATCTTAAAGATAATCAACCTAAAACACTTGATGAACAATTCAAAGAAGCAACACAATGAGCAGAAAAGACAAAGTACGGAGCCTATACGCTAAAGGAATAAAAACGGTTGACATAGCGGATCATCTAGGCATAAGCATTGGTAAGGTCAATTATGATCTTTACTATGATAAAGACCTTCTACCGGTACGGGAGAAAGATGATTTGATACCTCAGGAAATTGTTATCCGGATCAAAACTTTGGCCCAATTTGATGATTATTCATTGGCTGAAATTGCACATGAAGTTGGATTACCACCTATGAAAGTTGAAAAGCTGTTAAGATGTTAAGCACCTGGAAGAAGTCTATCCTTAGACGGGAAGAACTGGCAAGGGAAAAGGAAATTGATCCTAGTAGTTTTGGATGCGTTGTATGCTGCGCAAAGGGAAAGCTATCTAAGAAGATGTGTAACAAACATTACCAGCGATATTATAGGGCTGAGATCAACAAAAGAAGGAGAAAAGGCATAGAATTTCCTAGTAAAATTTAGTATATTTGCAGAGTAAGAATAAATCTATGAGGTAGGAGTCATAGATTTATTCAAAGGTGAAAAACCCTTAGCCCGTTCAGCTCCTACCCTGTTCGGGCTTTTTTATTTTGAAATTATGGAAGGAAAAAAAACATTTATATTCTATTCTGACTGGATTAATATGGTCAGGGAAATGCCAAATGAAGAAGCTGGACTTTTATTGAAACACGTTTTATCTTATGTAAACGATGAAAACCCAATATCTGAAAATGTTTTAGTTAAAATGGCCTTTGCTCACATGAAACCAATACTTAAATCAGACCTTGAAAAGTGGGATGATATAAGGGAAAAGAGAAAAGAATACGGCGCAAAAGGAGGCAAAGCAAATGCTAAGCAAAAGCTACCAAAAGCTAAGCAAGTGGAAGCCGTAAATGATAATGTAAATGATAATGTAATATCTATTATAAATACAGAATCACATAATGATATTTTCAGGAAGTTATGGTATTCGGATCAATGGATAGAAAGTCTCTGTATGAAATGGAAATGCGAAAAGAATGATTTCCTAAATCATCTAAATGGATTTAGAATTGACTGCATCAGCAAAGAAGAACTAAAGGTAAATGAAAAGGATGCTAAAAGTCATTTTGTAAATTGGGTTAACAAAGGCAATACAGTTCCTTATCAGGAAAAGAAATATAGTAAGTCGGCAATCAAAGACAATTGGTGGTAATGAAAATACAGAAAGTACAGAAAGTAAATAGAGCCTCGGACGATATTTGGAAGCTCCTGAGGATAGCAGTAGATACAAAGAATTGGGCACTACTAGAAAAGAATTTAGATAGGCTCCACGCCTTGCAAAGGTATTACTGCCAAACCTTAACCAATCAGTCAGGGACTATCAATGTATTGACCGCTGACAATGAATTTTTAACCAATAGAGGAAACAGATTAGAAGATGAAAACATTATTTTAATCTGCAAGGATAAAGGATTTGAGTATCAAACGTTAAAAACGAAACTAGATGAGTTATTCAAAGAAGGATAAAAAAGAGTTTGATTTAGATTTTTGTGAATCATCAATCAAAACTTTTGCAGGTCAACGGGATTCAATGCTCGATGCATTCAGGAAAGGCAAGGAACCTGGATCAAAGACCTATGTAAGGGATTTAGACTCAGTTGACATAAAAGGATTCAAAAATAAACTTTGGTCTTGGAGACAGGGAGAGTTTAACCTATGGACAGGATACAACAATGAAGGTAAAAGTCAATTCCTGATATTCCTTTGCGTTCTAAAGGCAATCAATGAAGGTTGGAAATTTGCATTCTTTAGCCCTGAGAACTATCCACCTGATGAATTTTTTGATGATATTATCCACACGATCACAGGAAAAAGTACAGATAAGAATTACAAAAACTTTGATCTTTCTGAATCTGAATATTTAGCTGCATTTGATTTGGTGAAAGACAATTTCTTTTTTGTCTATCCTGAGAAAGATGGACAGCCAGATTTTAGAGTTGAGCAGATAGAGTCGGTATTTGAGTATCTAGTGTGGGAGAAAGGTGTTAAGGCTGTTATCATTGATCCATACATAAAGATTAGACATGAAATGAGTGCAGGAGAACCGGAACACTTATATGCCTCACGTTTTATGATGGATAGGATTAACTTTACCAGAAAGAATAATGTAAGCTATCATCTAGTGATGCACCAAACGACACCAAGAAAGGAAAGCTCTGGTAACTACCCACCACCAAGCCTTTACCAGATCAAAGGAGGTGGAACGTTTGCAGACAGCACGGATAATGTTATATCTGTATGGCGACCTATTAGGGGCACTGATCCAAGCGATACAACGGTGATAATTAAGTCTGACAAGATCAAGAAGCAGAAGCTAGTTGGAATCCCTCACGAGGTAGAAATTGACTTTAATAGAAAGAAAAACCGATATACTGGAAAGGATGGATTTGATTACTTTGATGGAATCGGAGGAAAGAAACCAATCGAGAAACCAACGTTTCAGGATAACAACGTATTCAAGAAAGTAAACGGATCACATGACTTTGATTCACCAAATAGAGAAAATACACCTTTACCATTTTAAACGATATGAAAATACTAAGAGTTTGGGAAATGCCTAATTCAAACACATTTGATATTAACTGCATTAAAAGTTTAATACATAAGTACCACAAATCAGAAATAATTAGCATTGACCCTTTTTCGAATAAAAATAGAATTGCAAAAATTACCAATGACCTAGACCCTGAAATGAAAGCTGATTATTGCATGGATGCATTAGACTTTTTAAAACAGTTTGATGATAATAGTATTGATTTTATTTTGTATGATCCTCCATACAGCCCAAGGCAAGTTTCAGAATGCTATAAAAAAATGGGTAAAACAGTAAATATGGAAACTACTCAAGCATCATTTTGGGGAAATCTTAAAAAAGAGATCAAAAGAATAACAAAAGAAAATGGAATAGTAATTTCATTTGGCTGGAATAGTAACGGGATAGGAAAAACAAAAGGGTTTGAAATTATAGAAATATTAATAGTTGCTCATGGTGGGAATCATAATGATACAATTTGTACAGTAGAAAGAAAAATAAAATTAAATCAAACATCACTATTTTAAACAAAAACGAAAATGAGCAAGCAAGAACAAATTGAAAAGCACCTTTTGAAAGGTCAAACTATCACAGGACTGCAAGCAATAGAACTCTTTGGAGTTTACAGGCTATCCAGCGTTATCAATAGGCTGAGGCATGATAAAAAACTGCCAATTGAAACAAGTATGATCCTTTCAGGGGATGGAGTAACGCTATTTGCTAAGTATTGGATTCCGATTAATAAGCGATGAAAAAATTTGATTCAATAATCGGTATTGATCCAGGTGTAAATACAGGAATAGCAATTTGGAACGTAAAGAACAAAAAGTTTGAAGGTGTTTATTCCTGTTCAATACTTGAAGCAATGAGAAATATTGAAGTCTATGCAATATTTGGTAATAATCAGTTTGTTATTGAAAATCCAAACCTGAGAAAATGGTACGGTAAAAACTCAAACGCTAAACTTCAAGGAGCTGGATCAATTAAAAGGGATTTTAGTATTTGGGTAGAATGGTTTAAATACCATGAGGTAAATTATAGAGAATTGAATCCAAAGAACATCAGGACTAAATTAGATGCTATCCAATTCAAGAAAATAACAGGATGGGAAGCTAAAACTAATGAACATTCAAGGGATGCGGGAATTATGGTTTACGGAATTTGAGAATCTATTACCTTTTGATTTGTGATAATAAATATTTAACCTATATTGCATTAACAAAACGACAAAGAAATGGCAGATTATGACAACAGGCTTTCAGGAGCCATATTTAAGAACGATAAAGGGGATAACCCTAAGCGACCAGACTACAAAGGAAGCTATACAGACGGGGATGGTAACGAGTTCTGGGTGAGTGCATGGATTAAGGACTCCCAGAAGGGTGACAAGTTTATGAGCCTATCCATGCAACCGAAAGAAGCACAAGGGAAACAAGATGCAAAGCCAGCTTCAAATTTTTCTTCTGATGATGATAAACTTCCTTTCTAATGGCAAAGCTACCACCAAAACCAAAGCAGGATTATTCGCTTAACTATCGAGTGAAGCAGAAAGACGGTCAATGGGGAAACATTAAAAGAGCCTACGGTGAATGGATCGGATTAGATCAGGTACAGAAGCAGATTAATATGCTGATTCGCGCCTATCCACGTGATATTGAGATCAGTTTTGGCAAGGATGGAATGCTGCTGGACTATGATGGAAAAGAGATTGAATCACCTATGATATTTGAAAAGCGATGAAAAATGAATGGATAAGTGTTAATGATAAATTACCTAAAAAACAGATGGTATTATGGTATCACCCTGAGGTATATAATGGAAGAACTAAATTGTCAGAATATTATAGAGTAGATTTCTTTGATTTAGCTCGCAGACCAGCAACATACTGGATGCCAATTCCAGCGCCACCTAAAAAATAAACTATGAAACAAGATAATAAATTTGTATTAGCAAGGGATAAGGTTAAGAAGTACATCCAGCTTGGAGCTGTGCTAGGCAATAACTCCACGAGGGGAAAGTTATCTGGTGGAATATTTAATGGAACAGCTAATCCTGATCTGACTGAATTAGATATGGAACGCATTAACGAGGTTGTTTCAGAAACCGAGCAATCATTAAAGGAATTTAAGCAGGAACTAAAACGGATTGGCAAATGAACCTAAAAATAAAATTTGCTAGACCTAATCTAGTTCAGGATTCTACCTATCAATTTAAGGTCAGCAATTGGACAGTAATTGGTCGCATACTTGTGCCGGAAGGTGAATGTAAGTGCAAAGAAAAAGACTTTGATACATTCATTGATACGGATCAATTGACACTTTCAGAGCAGGAAATAAAATCATTAGTAATTCAAAAACTAGGAATATGAAAAAACTTAAAAAGCCTACAAATAAAATTCTAGATAAAATAGATATGACTTCTATTCTGGAGAACATTCCTAAATCGGATACTAATCTGGTTTACATTGATGCTCCAAGTGGTGAAGAGCATTACCGTTTACTTGCTTGGTTAGGATCAAAGGTAAAAGGTGATATTTTAGAGCTTGGAACATTTAGAGGTCATTCTGCCCTATGCTTAGCTAAGGATGGATTAAGTGTTATTTCTTTTGATATAGAAGATCACTTATCTATAACCGAAAAGCCTGAAAATATATTTTTTGAATATGCAGAAAATGGACATCACCTAATAAATGATTCAGTTGATTTAGTTTTTATTGATACTATGCACGACGGAATCTATGAGGCAGAAGTATTGAACCACTTACGATCAATCAGTTGGAAAGGAATTGTGATAATGGATGATATTGTTCTATTTCCTGAGTTGGCTAAAATTTGGGAATCAATACCAGAGCAGAAAGAAGATTGGACTGACATTGGACATCACTCAGGAACGGGAATAATTTACTTTTAATGAAACTATCAATTCTAGTTCCATCCGTTGCAGAAAGGAGAAACACCTTCCTTCCTAAGTCTTTAAATATGCTTTATGGTCAATTGGAATCTTTACCTATTGAGCAACAGAAACAAGTTGAAATACTCTATTTGATTGACAATAAAACCATAATGCTAGGTGATAAAAGGAATCAATTGGTTGACATGGCTAAAGGGGATTATATCTCTTTTGTAGATTGTGATGACCGTATTTCAGATGATTACATTTCAAGTCTATTGGAAGGAATTGAAACAGGTTTCGATTCAATAGTATTTCTTGCATCCGTTTCATTGAATGGATTGGAGCCTAAGATTTGCAGATATTCAAAGGACTATCCAAGTGATTATAATACTGATACAGAATATCATAGATTACCAAATCATATTCCATGCATCAAAAAGGAGGTATCAAAAAAAGTTTCATTTCCATCCTTGAAAAGTGCTGAGGATGCTTTCTATGCAAAGCTATTAAAGCCACATTTAAAGACTGAACACAAAATAGATAAGGTTTTATATTACTATGATTATAACGATATGACAACCGTTGCACAGGAAGATATGCCTAGCATTGTATCAAAAAGGAAAACACCTGGAATGCCTATTGTAGATGTGATTTTCATATCAAACGCAAAAACACAGGCAATTAAAAATGTCACTCAGAATGCAATTAATACCTGCATCAAAGGTGCAAACGGTTTAAAGGTTAATTGCATAGTAATTGAATCTGCAAAAAATATCAGGTATTTTAACGGAACCACATACAATCCACCTGAGCAGTTCAATTACAATTCCTACTTAAACTTTGGAGCAGACAAAAGGAGAGCGCCTTCAAAATGGATTATGTTTTGTAACAATGATCTTGTTTTTCAAAATGGTTGGCTTCATGCTCTACTTGCAGCAGATTATCCAGTAGTAAGCCCAATATCAAGACGGGACTTTAGGCAAAAGGAAGTTACTGAAAATGAAATAGGCTGGTCTTGTGGAAGGAATTTATCTGGTTGGTGCTTCATGGTTAAGCGAGAATTATACGATAGTATAGGAGGTCTTGATGATGAGTTTGGTTTTTGGTTTGCAGATAATTCATTCATTGCACAATTGAAAAAATTGGATTTAGCCCCTATGCTTGTGCCTAGTTCAAGAGTAGATCATATTGGCAGTATGACCTTCAATACTTTGCCTATAAATGAAAGGAATGATCTTCAATGGTCAAAGTTAGAAAGGTTCAATGAAAAGTATAATGAAACACTTTTTCACGATCACCCAAATTATTTAAAATGGAAAGCATCGCAATCTGTATAACTACCAGAAACAGACCATTAGTATTGTATAAATCCATGAAAAATTGGATAAAGTATAAGCCTGATAATTGTAGAATATTCATTATAGATGATGCTTCTAGTTTTAATATTGATTTTCTAGTATCTCATAGATTTGAAACTCAGCAAGGAATTGCAAAGGCTAAGAATAAATGTCTTGAATTGGCAGAAGATTTTGACCATATTTTTTTAGTTGATGATGATGTTTTCCCAAAAGTAAAAGAATGGGAATTGCCATACATTAATTCATGTGTTAATCATTTGGCCTTGACTTTTGAAAAGAATAGTAAAGGTAGATTTTACAGCCCTTCGGTTAGGAAAGAAGGTAGTTATCATGGGTTGACAACTTACGCAGCACCAAACGGATGCTTTCTATACATGAAAAAAATATGCTTGGAAACCGCTGGAGGGATGCGCCCTGAGTTTGGGATATGGGGATTTGAACACGTTGAATACTCACAAAGGATTCATTTACTAGGATTGACACCATACCCTTACATGGATGTTCCTAATAGCTTAGATTTAATCCATGTTTGTGACTATTACAATGAGGTAAATAGCTCTATTCCAAATAATATGAAAAGGCAAAGCGGGAATGAAAATTTAAAAGTATGGGAATCTTTAGGAGGGAAAGCGGAATTTGTGCCGTACAAGTAAAATAAATATCATCTTTTTGTTTGTTATTAAATATTTTTAGTATATTATTGTTAAGATTTAAACGAAAAGAAATCATGGAAGCATTTACACAGCAAGAAATTGAACTTTTTGAAAGAAGCATTGATAAGGCAATATTAAAAGGAGATCAGCAAGCTAGGATTTCCACAAACTATAATTTTTTATCTAAAGAAATGCAAAGATTTGTAAATTACCTTGACCAACAATATCCAAGCGGATCATTTTCAAAAAACCCAAATTGGAGATTTGTTAGAATAGCTAAAAATGGTAAAAAATTAACCAAAAAGGTAGCCTAAAAACTCATATTACTTAAACGAAACGAAAGAAATTATGAACAACTCATATCAAGCTATTCATCCAGACCCAATGAGAGGTGCTGAACAATCTATTTTAAACCAAAATCCTCACGATTTAGATAAAGGACTAACCAAAAGAGAATACTTTGCAAGTATAGCTATGCAGGGTATTATTTCAAACTCTGATACTATGAGAGAAATTACAAAGGCTTTTAATAGATTCAATAATGAAGATTCTGATTCATTGGAATTTGGAAAATGTATTGGCAGACTATCTTTAATGTATGCTGATGGATTATTGATAGAAATTGAAAATTCAAACGAAACGAAAAAATGAAGATGAAGAATCAAGAACTAATTTTAAAAGCGGTATCGGTTCACTTCGCTTGTAATAAGCTGAATTTGAACTGCGATCCAAAACTCGAGGATTACGTTGGCATAGCTAATGACTTCCTGAGATATTTCCTGACTGGTAACATGACACCAATTCTGGAAACCAAAATGCTGTCACACAGGTACAAAAACAAGAAAAAACTGATTGAACGGTACATTAAACTAAACGAAAGATGAGATTTGCAATTCTTTATGGGTTATTATTTATTGCAAAAGCAATATCTAGTACTGTTTTAATAGATAAAGAAGTTGGATTATCTATTTTATTAGTAGTGTTCTTATGTATGGATGCAATTGAATTTGTAGATAGATTAATTAATAAAAAAAACTAAACGAAAGATGAAAATTAAATTAACAGTATTAGCAATCTTAGCAGCCCTCATATTGATAACAATGCTATCAGGGTGCAAGGTAAGAGAGAAAACAGGCAAAGAAACAGTTAAATACACTCAGGGGCTAAATAGTTGGGAAAGCTCACAGGCCAATTGGATGAAAAACGAAATCGAGCAAGCTAAAGCAGTTTCTAAAGCACAAAAGGAGCAGGATCAGAAGGAAAAAGAATTGGCAAAGCATCACGCGAAGATTGAACGCATAAAAAACAACCTATGAAATTCAATGTAAAAATAACAAACCTGTCTTTTGATATGGAGATGGAAGAAATCAAGGATAATGTTACCCCTCCCGTGGTTGATCCTCCTGTCATTGATCCGCCTGTTGTCACTCCAATGCCTAGCGAATACATTTTCCTAGAGGATTTTGAAGGCAATACAAGTCAGAAATTCCACCAAGCATTAAAGCAGGAAGGTAAGATTCTCAGGTTATTGGATAACACCACCTATCAAATTACGCAATACATTCAGCAGGAGCCTAAAATCAAAGCTATTGTAGGAAACAATACTGATCTGATTTTTACAACCATATACGAGGAAATATTTCTATTTCAAAATGATAATCCTAAGTTTGGTTCCGTTGGTGTCAATTGGTTGCAATCAGGAGAAATAAAAGAGGCTACCGTTCAACCTACAAAGGCACTTTTTAGAAGTGTTAGGGATCAGGTAAAAACTGGAATGCTTGCCATGATCGGGAGTAAAGTACCGGATGATAAAACGCTAGGAATTAATTTAGCAAGATTTGTCTATTCTGGATCTGACTCAGATACCGACTTTCTGTATGTTATCGGTAAGGACATCAAAACTAATGGTGCTGACTTCATGCACCTAAAAGCTCCTAACGGTGGTAATTTGTATTCTGTGCTTGAAAACGTAGAGGTACACAATCCTATTGTAAAGTTTCCAGCGACCCATTTGTACAATCCAACCACAATAAAATCAAGTGGAATTTATGACGGAAAGTATTACAAAATAACCTCTGATAATACAGCCAGCCAGGTATTGACATGGCATGGCTATCAGAACGGGACAATCAGAACTATTATTAACATTGGTAGATATGTTTGGAATGTAGGGAATGGAGTTGTGGGAAATGATGATAAAACAATCTTTCTGAATAATCCTGAAACAGGTTTAGAGTATAAATATTCCAAAATCTCAGAAACTTCATTCTATTCAAGTGCAGAATTTCAGGCAGGGGATGTAACTTCATTTGGAACAATCAAATCTAAGCAAATAGATCACGGTCAATATAATTGGGTTTATGAGGTTGATACAAATTTTGTTGATGGCACTTTGTATTTTTATGAATCATCAATACACCTACCTGAAAATGTAGAAGCTGAGTTAACCTATAAAGGAAACTCGCTAATATCTCCACACCCAATCACAGTAAATAGTAATTTTGGTGATCAGGATATAAACCAAAGTGCTGGATATGGCTGGACTGCTTATAACCAAAAGGAAATCACAGTTTTTTGGAAAAATGTTAAGCTGGAAGGCTTTTACAGACAATCTACTGGTCAAGTTGGTTCTTCTAAAGGTTATAATTTGCAACACTATCTAATAGATGATGAAACAGTTATTGTTGATTCAAAAATATTCCTAAGTACAAATGACTATGATGTAGGAGTTCTGACCCCATTAGGTGAAATTACTGATAAAGAGCCTGAGGGACAAGTGTCGACAAGTGGTTGGGTTTATACCGTAAGAGAATCAATCTATGAGACAGTATTTGGAATTGAAGGGGCTGAGTTCAATCCACAAGAACCTGTCACACACTCAGGAGATATGCCAGAAGAAGCAGCTAATTTTATCGAGTGGCTTGAATCTTTGGAGTAGTGGGTTATAACTACAATGATAAATACAGTACGACTATGGAACCAAGAGATATAGAAAACCCGATAGCTGAAGCAGACTTCAGACATCAATTAAGAGAAGAAAAGCGAGTATTGGATTTATCTAATGTTAGCAAAAGTGAGGTTTTTGAGCATTATGGGAAGCCTTTTACAAGTGGTAGAGATTTATGGGACTTTCTGACTGCAAATTACAACTTCACTAAAAAAACTTAATTGTTGCTAACACCAAAATAGGAAGCGTTTTTATGCTTCCTATTGACTGTTATCATCCGTTTCAATGGATGATTATCTTCCTAACTTGTAACCAACCTGCGCTCCAGATGTATTCAATCCAATCAGAAATTTATTCTTAATGAATATAGCACCAATGTAAGGAGTCGAAAAGTTGTTACCAGCACCAGCCGTTAGGAATAAACCTGATGGCTTTTTTATTATCGTTGTAGTGTTGGTGATTGTGTTTGTTATTGTAGGTAGTTTAAAATCAGTTCTAAGGCTAGTTTTTAGCACCTCTCCCAAGACTTCACCCTCTAGGTATGCATTACCATACAAAAAAGGAAAGGAGGCTTTAAAAGCCTTTATTTCTGGTTTGATTGGTTCAAGTAAAAATGTGTCCCTCAGATACTCGTGTTTGATTTCTGTTCTAGTAATTCGGATCGTATCTCTGATCTCCACAAATACGGTATCAATTTTAGTTTCCGTTACCGTTTCTATGATTGTATTTTCATGCTGAAAGTATTGGGCTACTAAATAGCCAATGCCTAAACCGAGGATTAATAGAACAGCGTATTTCATTTACCAGCGTGCTGAGTGTCCCCTAATATCATAATGAACAAAAGAATTGTAAGCGTGCAAACCACCTATTGTCATTTCTCCCCTATTCTGGAGCATCTCTATGACGTCAAAAACCTGTCTAGGTGTTAATCCATCTACAACAATATCAGCTGCGTTACCAAGCATATGCTGACTGTTAACAGCTCCGCCAATCTTTAGATTCCAAGATGGAGAACGATAGCCAGAATTGATAGTAATTGATTTACCTACATAGTCCCTTAATACTTGCAAGTTCATTGCTAGTTTATTGAGTCGATAGTAAACATCAACAGGAATTTTAGACCCGTCTTTACATTCAAACTCATCAAGATCAAAGTTTTCAGTTAGTTTCATCATCTGTCGCAGATTCTTTGCCAAATATCATCAATGTGAGTAATTGTCACCTTTACATAAGCTGGTTCCTCCCCTGTGTATGGTTGTGGTTCATCTCCAGGGTATATTTTTGTCTTGTCTCCCGTCTTGTAAACCTTTTTAGTAACCATATCAGTAACTTTCCCTGACAGTATCTCTACGGTCTTAATAGAAGTTTCAAATTTATGTTCGTATGGTGTAGAAAATGGAGGGTAATAGATAAGATGTTCATTCTCACTCATTCCCATTATTAGCGGGCTTTTTGGATTATCTGGTAAAATTGGCATCCATTTGTTTCTTATAAGTGATCTGTTGCCAGAGCTTAAAGCCTTAGCTAAATCTTCAATCTTATTTAGCGCGACCTCATAAAGAGGATTTGGTTTTGGTTTCCAGATAGACATCACTTTTCCCATTTACTGATCGAATCCCGAATCTGTAAAAGGATACCTTTAATTTCAGCATCGCTCAACTTATCATTGTCAATCTTATTCTCATAAGCAACTGTTAACTTAATTACCTCTTTTGCAAGTTCGGACTTTTCTTCTTCCGACTTTTCATACCTTTTTGATAGCCAGAAAATGATTACGCCCATTATTCCAAAAACTAGACTGTTTTCGAGTAAAGATGTTAAGATTTGGCTACTTGCTTCCATTTTATTATAGCGAATGTTAAACAGGGAAGTATTACCGCCCCTGCGTAGTAATTATAATAGCTTAAAGGTACAAAAAAATAAACTATATTGATAATATTCAATAGCCCTAGCCCAATGATACAAACCCAAGAGTAAAGGCAGTAATTATGGACATAGGCATAAAAGCACATATAAGCGACTAATAATAGTCCATGACCGCTAATCTGTGGCATAAGATAGTAAAGCCAATCCCATTGCCAGAATAGCGATAGGATCAGCATTACACCGTTAATTGCAAGAATTACAAACGGAACATCTTTGACATATTCCTTTATGCTATTCTTCAACTGGAGGCTCCGGAAATGTTGGAATAGGGTGAAGTGGTGGTAAAGGTGCTCCACCGCCCCCTCCAATTGGTTTTGGTTTTTCTTCTTCTTCTGCTATCATAATTAATTAAGTTATTGGTGCATAAACTTTGAATTGTGAAGGTACTCCTAATAAATTTCCTGTATCACTAAAGGTAATATCAAGCCATACTATCCAATTTCCTACCTGATCGAGTTCATCAGTTCCTGTAACAGAATAGGTAACTAAACCATCAGCAGGTGTTGCAACCGTTCCCGACCAGCTCCCTAAAGTGCCATCAGGCTTTTTATACTTTATCAATGCTGTTGAAACTCCAACTAGAGAACTACCAGCATCAAGCGTAATAGTGAACTTGGTTTGACTTAGATATATTCTGCTCATCGGATTCTTGATAATAGTGTTAAACTCGGCTGTATTTCAGATTCTAAACTCACTAATGGTTTTATTGGTGATGCTAAGATAATGATTTCATTGTTACTTTCAATTGGTATCACTCCGTCAAGGTAGATCGACCATGTTCCATTCAGTTCATCAATGACAATATCGGCTAAACTTTCAGTCCTTGAAACTGTTATTTCTGACTTGCTAAGGTTTTTAAATGTGATCGAGGTAAAATCTTTCTCCTGATATAAAGAAAATTGCTGAAAGGTTCTGTTAATATCTGAATAAATAGGAAGTGCAAAGACTTCTGAATCTATCTTTAAATTCTTGATTGGATTAGCAGGAGAATCATAATTAGTTTCAAAATCCTGCTGTATTTCTTCAAAGTCACCCGTTGCTTCACCGCTAACCAGATACCAAGTGTCAGCCGTTACCGCTAACATCCTTATAAATCCTTCCGACTTTGTAGTACTTGGTAGGCTAATGGTTAACCCGCTTGCATTTTGTACTGAACTAACACCGCTAGGAACGCCAAAATCAGTTGGTGTATCCGTTTGGTAGTCAATCGTATTTAAAACGCTAACAACCTCATACGGCAAAGTTTCATAATTCGTAACCGTTGATAATGTTTCTCCGGTTAAATCAAAATAAGGCTGAGGAAGTATCTCATATCTGAAAGGCTTTGGCTCTGATCCATCATAAGTTCCAAATATAGGTCTGCTTGTATCAAAATTATTATAGGTGTTGCTTGCAAATGTTCCAAAGTTCAGGATGTTTGCTCTGGTTCCATAGATAAAACCCATTTCTTGATTTATCGAGGTTGTTACGTGAACATTGTTATTGTATGCAATCCCAAACATATTATTCCCGCTATCATTGACAATATTTAGCTGCCTGAAATTTGAATAGGCTGTATTTCCTACATATTGACTAGATTTGGAATTGTGGATATAGAATCCTGTTTGGTTAAATGCTGAAAGGTTACCAGTCCAAAGGATGTTATTTGAGTTATCATCAGAATAAAAGCCCTGACAGTTTGGAACTGTGCTATCCGTTCCAGCCGTTTTCCCTACACCATACAATGCTATGTTTCCAGATACTTCCATTGGAGTAGTCAGGATATTTAAGGCAGAGGGATTGGAAGTATAAAAGCCACCTCCATCACCTTTTTCAAAGCAGAAATATTTTGCTACTGAGTTTCTTACAATCGTTCCATTACCTAAGAAAACGTATGCATTGAATCCGATTCTTTCAGCATGGCAATTATCAATTAAATTGTTTATCCCTTCCTCAAAACAAAATCCATTTGACCGCCCGTCATAATTCATTAAAGGTGATCCGCCCTCAATCATTCCAATATCGTATGCGCTACAATTTATAGCCGTGATGTTATCGACATTGAAGAAACCATAGAAACCGCCCGCGAAACAATGATCCGCCCTGCATGAGATGAAAGTAGGTGAATCAGAGTTTCCTATTAATCTAACACCCATTCCCTCAGCGTATTTGATATTACAGCTAGTAAATGAAATGCTGGTAGAATTATTTACAGAAACCGTATCTTCTAAGCCTCCATAAAAGTTGATCGAATCGAAACTAATACCGGTACAGCTAGTCATATCCAAAGCATTAATTTGCGTTGGATATTGGAATATAAAATCAGTAGGTAACTGAGTTCCTAGATAGATAGTAATTACACCACCCACACACATCCAATCTCCTACCTCAGTCAAGCATTCTATTTGATTCTGTAAAGCGAAACCGTAACCTAATAAAGGAGGGTACTGACCTCTTTCAGGTGGATAAGTTATAATTGTGCCAGTATCAGATATAACTTCATAGGTATTAGTAATAAATGATTGTAGCCTTATTACGACTTCCCCATTAGCAAGAAAAGGTAAGGTGCCATGATCTAAGTAATAATCTTTTCCCTCGTTAGGCTGTCCCTGTGGAATAACTATACTATTTGCCGTGATCGTATAGTATTCATCCGTATTTTTTGGAAATCTACCTTTCTTCTGAGGTGATCCATCAATTACCAAGATATTAGTATCCGCAGGAAACGACCAAAGCCCTGAACCCAAATCTGTAAAGGAGCTAGCTGTTTCCATTACAGAAATAACAGGATTAGCACCTGATCCATAGCTAGTAAATGAAATGTTAGTTTCGTTTGAAAGTATGATTTGATTGTATTCAAATCCTTTTTCAAAGCTAACAACGTCACCAGAAACTAGTGAGGGAAGTTCTGAGAATTGGGTATAAGTGCCTGTTGGTGATACTTGGTATATCATAGTATTATGTTCTAAACATATAAGCTACAACAGCACCGCCTAACATAGTTGCAAATAAATCCAACCAAGTGTCAATACCTCCTGCGCCTTTCTTAACATGGTCGCCATATTCTTTACCTAATCCAAAAATGGTAGCAAAAGCCATCCCATACTGAGATTTATCTCCTGGGTTTTGGATTAATAGACAAGTAATTAATGAAATTAAAGCCCCTACGATAAAGTGTAACACCTTATCAGCGTGAGGGAATAGATTTACGAACTTGTTAATCACATTTTCCATATTGTTTTATTTTGGTTGTTCTTCTGGTTTAGGTTCTTCTTTAAGCTCCTGCAATTTAGGAATAAGCAAATTAATCAATGGATTGCCGTATTTAGTAGGTATTTCACCTATTAAGTTTTCGACTTCTTGCCATTCCTGCTCAGTAAATTCTAGTTTTAATTTTCTCATAATTAATCAAATAATCCTCTTTCGTTTAGTTTGTCCGCTAATTGATCCAATATAGTTGGTAATGGTGTTGTTTTCACTAAATTAATAAAAAAATCATATTCCCCTGTCCCTCCTGATTCAATAGGTGTAAATCCATTTCTAACCCTGTTATCATTTGTTAAAGTGTATAAAACACCTCTATGCTGTTGAACCGCTTTATCTTCAATTAGTACATTATTAACATCTACTATATCTATGTAAAAATTAATAGTTATCATTTTTAGTACTATATCCCAGTTTGATATAGATTCTATTTCCAATATTCTTTTTAATCCGATTGGACTGTCTTTTAAAGTTGCCATATTATCCTATTTTAATTGTTCCTGAGTCATTCCATAAAACACCCGCTATCCCTGTGCTTGCAGTAGGTAAAGAAGGCATATCTATATATCCATTTGATCTAACTGCAAACATTTCAACAGCACTTCCATTTTGTACAATTAGTGCTTTTCTAGCTGCAAATCCAGCACTAACACCCCTAATTCCAGTCCCCCAAGCATTTATATTTGTTCCTACTGTTGCACCAAAATTACCGTTTCCATTAAAGTAAAATGCAACATCTGAAACTGCAAATCTAGCAAGTGTTCCCGCTACATCAGTAGTAATAATTGAATAACCTGCTGCTGATGGCCTTATAACTAATCCCCTTTGGTTTGCAAAGCTGGTAATATTTCCAAGAGTGATTCCTATTGCTGTTGAACCTGTTGGATTAAATTGTATTGTAGGAGTTCCCTCACCACAAGTCATATAAGCAACATTTGCATTATCTTCAATTCTAAAGAAATCAGAATCTCCAGCCCCTCCTGTTGCTTTTGAAGTAACTACAAAAGTATAGAACCCTGCTCCATTAGACAAAATAGTGGTTCTCCCTATTGCTACATTTCCATCCCTATAAATTCCATCTGTAATACTTGTCCAAGGGCTAGACCCTCCTGCAACCGTAGTAGGTTCATATCTTGAATTAGCGGCTACCCATGTTAATACCTGTCCATCCGTTGCACCTTCCTGATCTAAGTCATAAGGGGAAATAGTATCAAATATCAAAGCATCTGGAGTGCCGTTAACCCTTGGAAACTTATTAGCTGATCCTGTATAATTGGCAGGTGTATCTGATAATGCTATGAATGTTCCACCGCCTCCCGCTGCCGTAAATTCCAATCCTGACTCATCAGCTTTAACCGTTACCGCTTTGCCTGATTGTCCGGTGTAAGTGCTTGGAGTGTCTGTTAAGCTAAGAAAAGAACCGCCTGTGATAGGTGGATTTATGCCAGCCTCTAATTTTACAGCATCCAAGAAATACCCATCAACCGCAACTGATCCGTTATCTCTTTTTCTATATTGAAATTCTATTTTGCTAAATGTGTTATTTACAAAATCAATCTCTTCAATATTTAATCCAATAAATTGATAAGTAGAAGTGTTTTCTTTATTAAGAGTCAGCACTTTCCAAGGACAAATAGGAACGTCTGCACTAGTTAAAAACCTTATGAAAGGGTTTATCCTATTATTTACCCAACTGCTTTTTAACTTTATAAACGCTCCAAATGTCTGATAGTTTGTAATATCTAAATCAGAACCATTATCAAATATGACAGAAAAAAATGATTCTATATTAGTAGTTTCTACACTTAAAGCACCTTGGTATGGATCAGTACTTGAATTAAAAGCAACCGTTCCAGTTCCTGAACTTGAACCTGTCCACTCTACATTTTCATCATATATTAATTCATCTGTTAAAGTAGGAATCGTACTTGATGCAGTTACGACTACAGAAGTAAGTCTAATCTGATATGATGGGTCAATTTGTGGCTCTACTGGAGTTGCTGCGGGTGTTCCTGTTATGAAATTAGCAGCCATACTAATAGGAAAACCATTAGCATCAAAAGTAATATCTAATACAAATAAATCTATTCTATCATTTGTAACATCAGGAGTTGCAAGTGTTAAAACATCTGAATCAGAATTTAATAGAATATAGTCAAACCTTGCACTTGCTGGAGAAACATTAAAATCATATCCTGTTCCTGTCCATTGAACTATTCCACCGCTAATCAAACCATTCTCCTGAACTTGTGGTAATGGTTGTAATTTTAACCCTGATTCAGTAGTTACAACAGGAACAAAACCATCTTTACCAATATAATCTGCATCATTAACATCTCCCAAGCTGATAAAGAAGCCATTATTTCCTGAACCAGGTGGATTAATTACAGGAGGTGGAGTGTCAAAGCTAGGTGGATTGTTTGGATTAAATGCTCCTGACCTTCTTACTGCTTTAAAATAACTAATAGGTACATCTGCCATCAGATCAACTCGTATAAATCAAGTGAGAAACTATTATCCCAATCATTTAGGATAAACGAATTTACTAAATAATTTTTACTATTATAAATCGCTGCTTGAAAAGGAACGATGTTACCATGATATGTGCCCGTAACTCTGAAATTGTTTTTCCCTTCCAAGTTTACAAGGTCTTGGATCACAATTCTAAGTAATTCAAGTTCTTCTATCCCATCCCTAGACCATGTTTCAGATACGGGAGTATTTACAACATCGCTTAGCCTGATTGCTGAGCTTGACAGCTTAGTAATTGCATCTCCTATGTAGGTGTCATAAGTATCCGCTATTGATGGGTAATTAACGTCTGTAAAGCCTTTGCCGATAATCTCCTCATTTACTAACCCGTCATTCTTTTCGATCTGTACAAACGCATCATCCCAATCTAAAGAATATCTATGCCTGTCCCCCGTTACCGTTATCAATTGGTATAGCTTGAAATTTATTATCCCATCTTCCGGCACAGGAACATTAGTGATTTTGATTGTGTTAAATTCCCCTGAATTGACCGCTGGAAATTGGACTATGTTTACAACCGTATCCCAATCATAAACATTGGCCGTGCTAGTTTCATAGAGATAGTTACCGTTAATTTCCAAGGATAACCCGATTATATGAGTTCCTGGAGTTGGAATAACAGCATCATTACGGCTTTTTCTTATCAGTCTAAACTTTGCTCCTATACTGATTGTATTTGCTCCCTCAACAGCTATATCTACGCCTGTTATCCTGCTATCTGAATTGAACTCTATGTAGCTAAGATTTCCATCTGATATGCCGTTAGCAGTGCCCCAAAACCTCGCAAACTTACCACCATCTCCAGAATCAGGATCGGAAACATATTCGATCCTGCAAATATCCGAATCTCTTACACCGTCAAAATAAGTGGCTTTTTCATATCTCCACCTTTTAAGCAGGTAAACATCACCTCCAAAGTTTCGCCATGAATCACCTTCAAAAGGTTCCACCAATATTTCATTTAGTGCAGGAGTGTTAATGTCACCCAAATGCAAAGAGGCTGTAAATTCAGTAAAGCCAATCTCACCATTATTCATAATGTTAGCGAACCTAAGACAATCAAGTTCCTGAGTAGTATTATCAACCGTTTCAGAGCCTATCAATAATCCATCAATATCAAACTCGTTGTATTTAATGGAGGTCTTAAACAGCTCATTTAAGCGCATGATCTGCCAATACCCATTCCATTGAAATATCCTACAAACCCACGGAGAAAGTAACCTTTCAATCCCTTTCTTTAGTGTGATAGATGGATTAGCCTGTACACCATCATCATTGGTGAAAGTTAGATTGTCATTCTTATAAAGCCTTTGCTGATTGATTGTAAACTGATCGAACAAAGAACCTGTATTGTCCATTCGAGTTTCAAATATATCAACAGCCTCTTTTAATGGTAGTCCTGTAATAAAGGTCTGATTCAGCATCGAAAGCAATAATGGTGCAGCCGTATAGTCTAAAATTCTGGTAGTGTTTATCAATTGCTCCATTACTTTCAGTCCATCCGTTGCCGTTAGACTGATCATGTATGGTGGAGCCTGATCTGGTTCAGTTAATACGGTAGTTATTAAATAGCCTGTCCAGATGAAATCATACGTAACTGAATCGACATAATTACGGTAATATTTTACCTGAAATTCGCGATTATCAAGTGACAAAAGCCCTGAAAATTCATCCAATGTTTCAACAGGAAAATCAAAATCCAATGATGAACCAATGATAATATCTCTGATATTGCTATTATTCGTTCCAAATCTATACGTTACGTTGTTTATCCCCTTTTCAATTGAAAGCCCTACATAGTCTTTCTGCAATACCTCCACGCGCGTAGTCTCCAAAGTACCTTTGGTGCAGTATTCAGCCTCATAAAGTAT
>TARA_R110000772_G_scaffold170799_2_pt1 | contig 37061 bp, 28 predicted proteins | sample TARA_R110000772 | Tara Oceans TARA_R110000772 (sample SAMEA4397948) | marine metagenome | biome: Polar Biome; feature: [SRF] surface water layer (ENVO:00010504); material: water (ENVO:00002006), including particulate matter (ENVO:01000060) such as... | depth 5 m | reverse complement strand
GTCACAGTTGGCTAAATGCCGGGGTGTGAAGGCGGTGTCGGCGGGCATGGGACCTTCGAGCAGCCAGCCGCGCTGGCGCAGGGCGTCGAGGCAAGGGATGATAGTATCAATTTCTTCTCTGCCCATATGCCCGCCTTCACCGGCATGGGGGTTTAGGCCAAGCACTAATATACGAGGGCGCTCACAGCCGAATTGGCTTTGCAGGCTGTGGTGCAGTATCTCGGTCACGCGCTGTAACGTGGCGGTGGTGATCGCAGCGGGAACGGCGCTCAAGGGCAGGTGGGTGGTAACTAACGCGACGCGCAATTGCTCGGTGGCGAGCATCATCACGACTTTGTCGGCAGTGCAGCGTTCTTCAAGAAATTCAGTGTGACCGCTAAAGGCGATACCAGCGTCGTTGATTACGGATTTTTGCACAGGGCCGGTGACCAGTGCCTGACATTGCTTGTTTAAACAGGCGTCGGTAGCTTGGCGCAGGGTTTCTAATACGTAGGCGGCGTTGGCGGTGCTGAGTTGCCCAGCTTGCACTGGGCTGTGCAGGGCAATATCGACGACTTTTAGCTGGCCGCTACGGTGAGCTTGAGCGGGCGCGTCAAGGTCACAGGGCAGGCATTGCAGGGGCAGGCCAATGGCGGCGGCGCGTTGCATTAGCAGCGCCGGATCGGCAAAGGCCACGAGTTCGACGTCGTAGTTTTCTTGCGCAAGCTTAACGAGGAGTTCTGGGCCGACCCCGGCAGGTTCGCCGGGGGTGATAGCAATGCGGCTTGGCATCAAATTTTGATGTCGACAAAGGCCTCGCTGCGAATTTTGCGCAGCCAGATGTCCAGTTCGTCGGCATATTTGCGTTCGTGTATGATATTGCGAGCAATTTGCTTGCGCATTTCTTTGGTTACATCCTGATTGCGGCGCTCAATGACTTTAATAATATGCCAGCCGTAGTCTGATGCAATGGGCTCGTGAACTTCACCCGGTGCGGTTTCATCCATGGCTTTCTGAAATTCTGGTACGAGTTGGCCGGGGGTGGTCCAGCCGAGGTCACCGCCTTCTTGGGCGGAGCCGATGTCTTCAGAGTACTCTTTGGCAAGGTCGCGGAAGGATTCGCCATTGAGAATGCGCTGGCGCAATTCTTTAGCAAGTGCAACGGTTTGCGCTTCGCTGCGGATTGCGGATGGTTTGAGCAAGATGTGGCTGGCACGAGTTTGCTTGACCATTTGCTTTACACCGCGGCTCTCCAGTAACTGGATAATATGATAGCCGCTAGCACTTTGAATTGGGTCTGAAACGTCGAGGTCGTTCATCTTGGCGGCAACGTCGGTAAACAGCGACGGCAGTTCGGTGCTTTTGCGCCAGCCTAGGTCGCTGATGCTAATCGCGTCGTTGGCGTTGTCGATATTTTTACCCGCGCGCATTTTGGCGCTTAGGGCTTTAGCTCTGGCTTCGGCTTGCTGGCGCTGGGCCGGGCTGGCGTCGGAGTCAACTGGAATAAGTACGTGTGAAAAGTGGTATTCCGGCGCGGTCCGCTGGCGGCCTTCCTCGGATTTCAGGAAGCTTTGGATTTCTTGGTCGCTGATTTGAATACGCTGGCTAACATTACCCATTTGCACGCGCTGGAGAATCATCTCCTTGGCGATTTGCTCGCGCACCGCGAGATACGAGGCGCCACTGGCAGTAAGCGCCTGCTGGAACTGGGCTAGGGTCAGGTTGTTGCCTGCGGCAATTCTGGCTACTGCGGCATTGAGTTCTTCGTCTTCAATGCGCACGCCGTAGCGGTTGGCAAGCTGCAGCTGGATATTTTCTAAAATGAGCAAATCCAGAACTTCTTTGCGAAGCTGCTCCGGTGGCGGCCCTTCTTTACCAGAGCGCTCAATATTTGCCGTAATACTGTCTATACGGGTATCGAGTTCACTGGCCAGAATGATGTCGTCATCGACAATGGCGACAATTTTATCCAGCCATTTGGTCTCAGCTTGAGCCAGGGGCGCTAAAACAATCATTAGCGTGGCAGTTAAGGTTTTGAGTAAACGCATATTATTCATCAGATAGGTAGCCAAAAATACTTTCCTTAAGAACACTGGTTACTGCGGTGCCAAGCCCACCCAGTCCTTTCAATTGAAATTCAATGAGCACCGCCGAGTTGTTGTCGGTGCCACTGGTGTTAGACCCGCTATTGTCGTCGGGTTCCAGCGCGCGTTGATAAACCACTCTGCTCAGCCAGCAACAGTTTTGATACTCGGCGCCAATCAAGTTTTCAACAGGGCGGTTGTCTTCAAAATCGTATTGGGTCTTGGCAAACAGTTTCCACTGACTGTTTAGCGGCAGACTTACGGAGGCGTCGCCCTGCTTGATATTGTTTTCCAGTCCGCCAAATTCATTACCTTCGCGGCGGAAGGTGTAGCCAATATTGAACAGCGCGCCATTGTCGCTGCGCTGATGGTAGCCCAGATTGCTCTGATTAAGCACCCCTTGCCGTGCATCATACAGAAGATCAACGCTGAACCAACGATTGTCATCAGGTAAAAGGCGAAATTGGGCGGCAAAGTCAGAGTTACTGCTTTTGCGAATATCGTCTCCGGGCAGCTGAACTTTGCCGTCGTCAAAATAATGGAGCTGGCCGACGCTGGCGGTTAATACTTCACGCCCTGCAGCATTGTTAATAAAGCGGCTGCTGATGCCGAGGGCGACCTGATTGGCGTCGTCGAGGCGGTCGTGCCCAGTAAAGCGGGTGTCGCGAAATAATTGCTGGTAGGTAAAGGTTAGCGCGGCGCTGTCAAAGTCGGGTTGATCGCTCTGCTCTTCGTATTCTGAATAGCGGTAAAATAAGCGCGGCTCTAAGGTTTGGGTCCAAGCTTGGTCACTGATACTTAGCTCGCGCTCGAAATACAAGCCGCTATCAACGCTGAACAAAGCGCTGCTGGCGCTGGGGCTGGCGTCAATGCCAGCAAGTTGCGCGTCTTCAAGCTCATAGTTGACCATTCGGCTTTTTATGGCGGGCTCAATGAACCCCCAGCGCCAGCGCATAGGGAAACTGGTGCCGGCGGTTGCGTAGACCCGCTCGCCGGTAACCTTGGTGCCGCCCTCGCGCAAGCTATCGCGGTGGTCAAACTGGGTGTATTCGAACTCGATAATGGGTTCGAGCTGGAAATTTTTTGCGGGAGACTGATAATTTAAACGTAGCTGGGGCAGTTTCTGGTATGGGTCTTCTACCACGGCTATTGTCTGGTAGCGCTGCACCTCTAAGCGGCCGCGCCAGTTGTCTGAGGTATAGTTCAATGCGCCCTGTTGATTCAGGTGGGTGCTGCGTTTAACCGCCAAGTTAGCGAGGCCAAGATCAGAGAAATAGTCGATGTCGCTGACCTTGGTATAGTCAATTTCCGTTCCCCACTGCTCGCTGACAAATCCTTCTTCTTTAACATCGATCAGCCAGCGATCAATATTTTCGCTTTGGTCGTTTGGCAAGTAGCTACTGCTGACGGCCCATTCACTGTAGCGATTTAGGTAACGGAATTCGGTTTCTAGCGCTTCACCACGATTTTCGATAAATCGTGGTGCAATAATCGCGTCGTAATTTGGCGCAAGGTTCAGGTAGTAAGGCGTAGAAATGTCCAAGCTGTTACTGGCGAGACCAATAGATGGGAATAAAAAGCCAGTGGCCCGGCGATCGTCTACCGGGAAGTTTAGATAGGGGCTGTAAAACACGGGAACGTCATAAACGCGAATGCTGGTGCCCCGGGCGACGCCTCGGCCACTGTCGTAGTCTAGGACAATGCTGTCGGCGTGGAGTGACCATGTTTCATTGTCGGGTGTGCACTGAGTGTAGCTGGCACCGTCCATTTCAAAGCGGCTGTAATCGGGTCTTGCAATGCGCTCAGCGGTGCCCCGGGCGCCGGTTTGGAAGCTTAAGATTTCAGCTTGTTGCAGTTCGCCTAAGCCGCGATTGGTATCGATTTGGGCAAACTGGCCGCGCAGTAAGATACCGGGTTGGCGCAAGACCACATTGTCACGCAGCATCACCGTGCTATTGCTGCGATTGTACTGGGCATAGCCAGCATCTAAGCTGAGATCGCCTTTGCGCAACTGCACGTCGCCGGTCATGGTGGCTTTGGCGCCGATCGACTCGATGGTGTCGGCGGAGACGTTGAGGGGCGCGCTGAGGGGCGTGATGCCAGCGCCGTCCCAATTTCTCGCGGGCTCAATAAACCGCCCCTGACAGCCGGGGGTGAGACCGCAGCGTGCCGTTTTGGTCAAATGACTATTGGGTACCCAGTGCCAATGCTGGTAATAGGCGGGCAAATTGCTGATGTCACCGCTGAGCGCCGCATTGCTGGTATCGCCACAAGTTTCAGGCGTCGTATTCTGCGCTAAAGCGGCGCTACTGGCCGTGGCGATAAGGGCGAGAGTAAGTAGGCGAAGCACTGGCATCGGTTAATGGTTTTATTTTGGCGATGGAGCCCGGATTGGCGAAGGTGGATAATAAAGCATTCTCTGCTAGGATGCCCGCCTGAGAGTATAAAAGGCCAGAAATTCTGGCTTTTAACGGAATAAAAATGGATCACATATTGAAAGAATTACACAGTTGGTGTCTGCAGCAACTGTCGCTCAGTCCTGCGGATGCGGCAAATGTCTTGGCAGTGGTGTCTGGCGACGCCAGTTTTCGCCGTTATTATCGATTGCAGCTTAATGATGGCGGCAGTGTGATTGCGGTGCACGCGCCGCCAGATAAAGAAGATAACTTGGCGTTTGCGACCGTGCAGGCTCTATTGCACAAACAGGGTGCCAGAGTGCCGGCGTTGTTGGGCTGGGACAAGCCGCGAGGCTTCTTATTGCAAGAAGATTTTGGCGACCAGTTGCTGCTGCCATTACTGGTGAGCAGTGCAGCGGCAGATCATTACTATAAACAAGCCTTTGGCGTGATGTTGGCCATGCAGCGCATACCGAGTGAACAGCACAGTTTGCCCGCGTACGATGACGCGCGGCTAACTACTGAAATGAAGCTGTTCCCCGAGTGGTTTGTGGGCGGTCTGCTGGGTTATCAGCTCGATAGCGCCGAGCGTGTGATGCTCGATGCGGTGTTTTCCCTGTTGAGCCGGCGCGCGCTTGCTCAGCCCCAGGTCTTGGTTCATCGGGATTTTCACAGCCGCAATTTAATGGTGTTGGCTGATGAACGTCTGGGCATGATTGATTTTCAAGATGCCGTGGTCGGCCCTATTAGTTACGATTTGGTGTCGCTGATCCGCGATTGCTATATCAGTTGGCCAGAAGAGTTGGTGGATGATTGGATTAGCGTGTATCGCCGCATGGCAATGCAAGCGGGCCTGCTGGCGGGGCGCTCTGAAGCAGAGTTTTGCCAAGATGTGGACTGGATGGGCTTACAGCGCCACATCAAGGTGCTTGGTATATTTGCCCGTTTGAATTTGCGCGACGGTAAGTCTGGGTATCTTGCTGATTTGCCGCTGGTGTTGGAATACACCTTGAGCATCGCCAGTCGCTACCCGGAGTTTGATGAGTTTTTGGCGTGGTTTGACAGTAAGTTAATGCCGCTAATCTGTCAGCAAAGCTGGTTTAAGGACGCTGACTAAATGAAAGCCATGATCTTGGCCGCAGGGCTGGGGGCGCGGATGCGGCCCCTGACCGATCACTGCCCGAAGCCGCTGTTGCGGGCTGGCGGTCGTCCGCTCATTGATTTTCATTTGGCCAACCTGGCCGCCGCAGGCGTGAGTGAGGTGGTGGTGAATTGTTCTTGGCTCGCCGACCAAGTTCAAGACTACCTCGGTTCCGCCAACGGCTATGGTCTTCGCATTCACTTGTCCAGAGAAGAGCAGCCGCTGGAAACCGCCGGGGGCATCGTTCAAGCCTTGCCTTACTTAGACAGTGACGACGACGCGCCATTTTTATTGGTCAACGGCGATGTTTGGACGGATTTTGATTTTAGCTGCCTATTAAACTGTCGGCCGCAAGCGGCGCATCTCGTGCTGATTGAAAATCCGCCTCATCACCCTAGTGGTGATTTTGCGCTGACCGACGCTGGCTTGGTGACTGAAGATGACCTTGGGCCCCGCCATACTTTTTCGGGTATTAGCGTATGGCGCCCGTCGATGTTTCGGGGCTTGGCCCAAGGGCAGCGCGCCTTAAAACCGCTTATGCAGAGCGCGATAGCCAGTGGCGGTCTCAGCGGTGAATTGTTTCAAGGTCATTGGTGGGATATCGGTACGCCCCAGCGATTGGCTGATCTCGACGACTTTTTAAGTGCGTCGCCTAGGCCTGCTGATTCAGCGCCGAAAGTGCCGTAAAATACCGATTATGTACTTATAGATACCGTAATGGTTTGCGCATTAAACTAGCGCCTCAATTTTTCAGGAAACTAAAATGGCAGATTACTGGATAGCCCCATCGATATTATCGGCAAACTTCGCTTGTTTAGGCGCGGAAGTTGACGCGGTGCTGGAGGCTGGTGCTGATATTGTTCACTTTGATGTAATGGATAATCACTATGTGCCGAATCTGACTATTGGGCCCATGGTGTGCAAGGCCTTGCGCAAGCACGGTGTAAAAGCGCCAATTGATGTGCATTTGATGGTTTCGCCAGTTGATCGCATGATTGCCGATTTTGCTGAAGCGGGCGCAAGTATCATTACTTTTCACCCTGATGCCACAACCCATGTTGATCGCTCGCTGCAGATGATCCGCGATGCTGGCTGTAAGGCGGGCTTGGTGTTGAATCCTGCGGTTGGTCCTGACGTATTGAAATATGTCATGGATAAGCTCGATATGATTTTGCTGATGTCGGTGAACCCTGGCTTTGGTGGACAGAGCTTTATTCCCTCGACCCTCGACAAAATTAAAGAAGTGCGGGCGTTGATCGACGCCTCTGGTCGGGATATTCGCCTTGAAGTGGATGGCGGTATCTCGGCTAAAAATATTGCTCAAGTGGCGGCCGCAGGGGCAGATACCTTTGTGGCTGGCTCAGCAATTTTTAATGGTGGCGACTACAGTGAAACGATTGAAAAAATGCGGAACGAATTGGCTGGCGTATGAGTGCATTACAAGATCTTTTAGATGGTCGTGAGTTACAGGCCATTTTATTTGATTTGGATGGCACGCTTATCGACAGTGTGCCGGATTTGGCCGCGGCGCTAGACGCAAGTCTGGAGCAACTCAATTATGTGCCTGCCGGTGTTGGTCGGGTGCGGGGTTGGGTCGGTAATGGCGCCCGGAAGCTGGTACAGCGCGGCTTGGCCTTTGCGCTTGAGATGCCTGAGCAATCGTTAGACGCCGCCTTGGTCGATCAGTTGCTTGCGGTGTTTTTTGAACACTATGGCAAGCAGACGTGTGAGCAAACCGTGCTTTACCCTGGCGTGCGTGAGGCCTTAAGGCATTGGGAGGCCAAGGGTATTAAAATGGCTTGTGTGACTAATAAGCCTGCCAGATTCAGTCAGCCTATTCTTGCCCACTTTGGCCTGGAAGAGCTGATGCCGGTCTTGGTTGGCGGTGACACCTTGGCAGTGCGTAAACCCGATCCCGCGCCATTGTTTTTGGCGTGCCAGCAGCTAGGGGTGCCGCTTGCCAATACCGTGATGGTTGGGGATTCCGTGAATGATGTCGCGGCGGCGCGGGCGGCGGGTATGCCCGTTGCGTGTGTTAGTTATGGTTACAATCACGGTGCGCCGGTAGCAGACGCCGAGCCAGATCTATTGGTAGATCGTTTTCTTGATCTTCGCGGTAAGGTCCGCTGAGCTAGCTAGCCCCACCTTTGGTCACCTGTTTGGAATGCTGTCCGCTCTTTGCTGCGGCCAGCGTCCTCCCTCTTAAACTATTTGCTTCTTCTTGGCCGTAAATGCCCTATGCGGTTGGTTGCCCGGTGAATTTATTCCTCGCTTCTGTATTTTGCTGGCATTTGTGGCTGATCTTCTCATTTAGGTTTTGTGGGGGGAATATACCCAACGACACAATGCGGTTAATTGTAACGTAATAGGTTTTGGCGCAAGTTTTGATTAAAATTAACTAATTGATAATAAAGGGTTTATATTTATTTCGACGCATTTGTTGACGATGTGTCAATTTTTCTGTGGATATAAGTGTGTATTTTGGTATCATAACTATCGTTATTAGAATTTGTGCTTTGTAGCGCGAGGTGTATCTGATGAAGAAGTTAATATTAGGCAGCGTATTGGCTGCTTTGGCATTTGTGTCATTGAATAGTTATGCGAACTGCGCACTGGCTGCGGTAATGAATCCGCCGAGTTTACCTGAGGTAAGCGCAAGCGCAGTTGAAGATATGCCAAACCTGAAATTTGCCGTTGAGGAGTACCTTGACCGCGCATCACAAGGATTGGAAGTTTGTGAGGGTTACTCTGACGATTTTGTCTACAACGCGGCGGTAGCGCGGTTAGAAGAAACGGCAGATCACTATAACCAGCTAGTTCGTTACCACAAACAGTTACAGGTTTCTGCGAAGTAAATTTTTACCCACCCTTTAGGTCTTTTTTGGGCGTATTGCTGTAATGGCGGTACGCCTTTTTTATGTCTGCAAGAAACCCCTATCCAGGGGTTAATGACTTGCCGGGCTGCGCAAAAAATCTGCAGCGTAATTTATTACATGAAATATCAAGTTCTGCTCGTTACTGCCACTAACAAGCGCGGCGCCTGGGCCACGGGCGTAAATGGCCACATCTTCGCCAGAGTGGGTTTCGGCAGAAAGGGGGATTAAGGCTTCTTGGTGAAAGCCGCTGGTTTCGGTGTCGATATCCTCTAGGTTGTGGCGGCCAGCCTGTATTTCTTGTTGGTATGCGGTATCAGCATTATTGTCGGTGCCTAGGTTTTGAAATCCCCGGCCATTGCTATAGCCCAATGTGGTGTAGGGCATGCCATCGGCGGCCAGCGTCGGAGTATCACTGCCAACGCCTACGACCTTGCCTAAAATAGGGTTGCCACGCTTGGGGTAACCACTAAAGCTGAAGACGTGACCGTGGTCTGCGGTCACTATAATTAAGGTGTCGTCGGAATTGCTAAATGTCATGGCAGTCGCGACGGCATCCGCGAAGGCAATGGTTTCATTTAAGGCGTTATAGGCATTACCAGCGTGATGGGCATGATCGATTCGACCGCCCTCGACCATAAGAAAATACCCGCTGGGATTTTGGCTTAGCCGCGTTATTGCGGCGGCGGTCATTGCTTGTAGCGAGGGTTCACCGCTGTTGCTGGTGTCGCGGTTTGACTCATACTGCATATGCGTTGGATTAAACAAACCCAAAATCTTGCCTGTTGCGTTTGGCTTAATTGCCTGTAAATCAGCTGCATTTTGGAGGTAGTCGCCATCGCGGTACTGCCGTTGCCACTCCTGAATTAAATTGCGGCCATCCTGCCGATGACCTTCGCCACTGGCGTCGGTTTTATCGATAAACGCACGTCGACCACCGCCCATTACCACCTCAATGCCGTCGACGTCGGCGCCGGGAATACGGGCTTCTAAATTTTTTTCAAAATCGATTAATTGGCTGGCGATATCTTTACAGCCCGCCGCTCTTGCGGCGTCAGGTAGGTCACTGTCGGCCTCCCAGTCGCGATCAGCTGTTTTGGCATAGGTTGCGGCGGGGGTGGCGTGGGTAATTCTGGCGGTGGAGATAATGCCGGTCGCTTTACCGGCTAGCTCAGCTAACTCCAAGGCGCTGATCACTTCATTTCCCGCAAGGCTTTGGCAGTTGCCGGGAATGACGTTTTCATCGACACCGAGCACCCCGGCATCGGTTTTTAGGCCCGATACAATGGCGGTCATGGTGCCAGCGGAATCGGGGGTCTGTGAATCGACATTGTAGGTTTTAGCTAAACCGGTGTAGGGGAACGACTCAAAACTCAGCGCGTATTCCTCGCCGCTTTGACCTAAGCGCTGTCCGGCGAGAATTCGCGCGGCGGTGATCGTGGCGATACTCATACCGTCGCCTAAAAATAAAATAATATTACGCGCCTTGCCGCGCTCAGCTTCACCTAGGGGTTTGCTGGCAAGGGTGCTTGCGGCGTCAAGATACCATTGGTTTTGTAGAGTATTGGCAATTAATGGCGCGCTGCTTTGGTGTGTGAGCAGCGCTGTACTTAGGGCTTTACTTGGTGTGACGGACGGCGATATTTTGCCGTCGCTGCAAGCTGCTAGCATGAGTGTGGCTACGCTCGCTGCTAGCGCTATTGTTAATGTGTTGTATTTGCGCGTCATTGTTGTCCCTGAGTTCTGTGCAGTCATTGGCCACTATCTAATTATTTTGTACTTAACGGAAGCGCTGTGTTCTTTATTTTTTCCTCGTTTGTCCATTGCAAGCGAATGTCCCACTGCACGGCTTTATCTCCTGGAAGCACTGGCGTCGTTTCGGGATCAATTTCCTTATGCACATTTGTTACCGGCTTTAAATTGGCGTCACGACCATGAATAAAATCTTGGTCGGCAACAATGCTCATATAAGCCTTATTCAATTCTAGCGCGCGGCGTAGCGACGGCGTAATAAGCTGGTACACATCCAGTCCCTGTACCGCTGTAGTATTAAGGCTGCCATCAGCATTAAAAAAGCGTTGGCGAATTTCATTGTTTTCTCTAAATTCATTACCGCCGCCGACGGTACGCAAATAATGGGCAATTTCGCCTTCATTCGCATTTGGGGTGTCTACATTTGGGGCGTCGGGCATGCCGACTAAGTCGATATAGGACCAACCCTCGGCGCCAGTCACCTTGCGAGCAAAGGCAAAGGTTTGATCGAAAGTCGAGCCGATAGTGGTATGGCAGCCCATACAAAACAATTGCTCCTCATCGCTTTGTTTGCGCAGCTGACCTTGTTGGTTTTCAATAAATCCCAATAACATCCAGCCAAAACTATTATCGGTGCCTTGGTCGCCACGATGAATAAATTGCGGTAGCAGGCCTTCGACTTTCTCTTGATATTCGTTGCCGTATTTGGACACCAAGTGATTTGGATTGTAGTAGTCATATTTGCGCATATAGCGCAGTTCTTTCATGCGCGGGGGTAGGCCAATGGCGCCGCTCTTATCGATGCCGACGTACCGCACCGAGTGTAAAAATTCGGTGCCAAGAGGGTAGAGCATGGGGCTAAGGACTTCGTCAGCGGCACCGCCAATATAGTGGCTTGGGCGGTGCAACGTTTGGATGATACCTAATTTTCCGTCGGCATTTAGGTCCTGACACACTGCGTTTTCATCAATATCGGGTAGCGAAATTTGATCGAGATCTTTAATCGCCATTTCTAAAATCGAGAGATTGGCCAGATAGGCGTCTCGGGATTCTGGGCTGTTTTGACAGGACGATTGCCGGAATTTAGCCGGTAGGCGAATCATCACATCGTCGGTAGAACCATTGGTGGGCCAAAAAGTACTGGGTAGTGGTTTGTAATTAAAGGCAACCCAGTGACTGCCGTCTTTGGCGATGCCGTGGTGGTCGAAGGCCGCCGCGCCTAGGTGCAAATTTTTAATCTCGGGAATGGGGCCCTGCCAATCCGTCGTGTTTTTTAGTTGATCAATTAATGGGCTGTAATTGTCGGTGTAAAGATAATCGATAACCTGTTGGTCGCTGATCTCAGCCATTTTTTGCCGACGATCTTCAAATAAATTTTGCCAATGGTTGCTTAGGCCCAAATCAGAAAAGGCATACACGCTTTGCAAATTGCTGTCGTTCATAGTGTTGGGGCGGCTGCGGTAGGGGTAGCTCTGGTGGCAGGTCATGCAGGGGTTGTATTGCCCTTCGTGCTTGGTATAGCACTGGGGGGGAATCACTGCCTCGGCATTGTAGAGGGTGTCGCTCGGTGGTAGGCGTAATATCCCCTGACTACCGGCCGCAATTGTTCGGGGAAATTTGAGCTGTGTTAGCACGCTAGCATCTGTTGCCACTGGTTCGTGCTGTACTGCATTTAGCTTGTCTTTAGGCGATGCGTCACAGGCGGCTAAAATGAAAAGAAAAATAAGAATGAGCGCTTTCATGGATTCCTTACCAATAAAAAAAGAGGGCGGATAAATCCGCCCTCTAAACTGCTGTAACACGCGGGTTTTACAGAGCGGGGTCTTCAAACAACCAAATAATATTGTTTTGGTGATTACCGGTGTCTTCACCGATTAATACTCGGCCATCGTCGAGAACCACCAGATTATCGGGGTTGGATATGCTATTTATATTACAGCGGTTGGTGCTGCGGCTGCCGTCGTAGGGGCCGCCAACAATCGCCGGTGAGAGGGTCTTGATATCGACTAAGCCTGCACTGTTTTTGACCAGTTTCATTCGGTAAACCGCGCCACATTTGCCGTGAGTGCCGTCTAGCTGAATTGCGCCGCTGCTATCTGACATGGTGCTCGTGGTGTCGGACATGGCCATATACATATAGGCTTGTTTGCCATCGGCGGCGCCGTTATTCCACCAACTATCGGCAAGACCGAAGTTGATATTAACGCCTTCCATTTTATTGAACTCGGCAGTTGCACCCATTGCTGCGGCTGCTTTGCGGCTCTCAAGAAAACCAATACGGTCGTCAGTAAACGGATTGCTGGCCACCGTGCCGCTAGTGTCGAGGTCGGCGTTCAATTTTGACTCGGCGTAGTCATTGATTTGCTGTGTGGTAATTTGCTTGGCATCGGCTAAAGTGCCGTTAAAGCTAGCGATAGCCGCTTCGATGGTGGCTTCATTACCCGTGGCGATATTAATCCACTCAATGGCGAAAGCGGCTTCAGCAGGGTCCTTAACACCGGCAGATTGCGTAGCTTTAGCTGCGTAGAGTGAACCTGAGCTCATGTCGCTGGGGTTGTCTGCTACAAACTTAAACAATACGGTGCCGCTGCCGTCATCGCTTAAGAACACAGTGCGTAAATCTGGCATGACTACCGCGTTCTCGTGGGAGAAGCGGCCCATGAGTTCTAGCTTGTTCATGGTGACATTGGCCACGTCAGCAGCGGCAACAGTGCCGCCGGTGCCAATTTCTACGATATAACCGTAGTCGTAGGGATTGCCCCAGTTACCACTGCCGTCGGTTGGGAAACCGCGATATTCGGCAATGGATTTGGCTTCGTTGTTGGTGGCGCTATACCAGTTGGCGGTGTTGTCAAAATACAGCTCTTCAGATGTTAATGGCGTGCCCCAGGGGCTCAATGTGCCAAAGCAGTTAACCCACGTGCCTTTAACAGACGAGAAATCTAACATTCCCTCCTGAGTAACCGCATAGGTACTGCTCAGTTTGATGCGGCTCATGCCGCCGGGTCGATCTTCCCAGTTGGAATACAGAAAGTAACCGGTGCCGCCATCAGAAACCGCCGCGTTAAAGTCGGGGTCGTTAGAGCTTTTTAATACCGTGCTGCCATCTGCCGCAACGATGTCGCCCATTTGTTTGCCGCTGGCGAGGTCATCGTTTTGCTGCGCCAGTACCATGTAGGTACCGGCGGCGCTGAGTACTCGCTCTTTATCGGCGGTGGTAATAGGGAAGTCCATGGCGGCGACATTGCCGAGATTATTTACATCGACATTCATAAATGCGCCGATGGTGCCCTTATCAATAGTCTTGCCGTCGACATCCATGGTGGTGTTGGAGCCGCTTGGGTGCTGGATGTTGCTGAACAACACGCCGTCGCTATTAACGAACAAGCCGGTAAACTCCGCACCCAATGGCGCTGAGGCAAAACGCTTTAGGGCTGCACCTTCTAGGCCGTCCTTGCCATCATTTCCATTTGCGCCGGGTGCACCAGCTGATCCTGGCGCGCCAGCCGAACCTGGGTTGCCAGCGGCGCCGTCTACACCGGCGGGGCCGCGGTCACCATCGTCACCGCCACAAGCGCTCAGGCCCGCTGCGAGAATGCTCGCTATAGAGAGTTGTAATAATGCCCTTTTCATAATTATTCCCGTCGTTGGTGGGTAGGAGATATTTAAAACCGCATCAGTGTAGGTGGGGGCTGTTACAGAATAGGGACGATAAAATGTCAGTATTAGTGCGTTTTTATGACAAGGCGCTCAGCCAAAACATGAGCGACTCAATATGGTGCGTCCATCCTTATTTGGTGCACTAATGTGCACTTATTGGATGCCTTATTTGCCTTTAAATTACCGTTAATGTATTAATAATGGGCCATTACGGTGTTTGGCACGTAATGTGTATAGTGTTTTGTGTCCGCACTCTTGGTGGCATTGGACACGACACAAAAAATGGAAAGCTAGGGTTCCGGTTGCGACTATTTCTATAGGTAAAGCAACGACTGGTCCGAGAGCTTTCGACCTTCAGAGTACGTGGCTAGGCTGCAAGAAGGTTACACGGCGGGACAAAAGCCCGGGAGACGAACGGCGATATGCGCCAGGAGTGCTCTATGAAACCGTGTGAAACCTCTGGAGGTTCAACGATGAAGCGACTTTCCGCTTTACTGCTTACACTCACATTTTCTTCGTTTTCTGCTGCAGCTACCGATAGCTTTAAGGTGTGTTGGTCAATTTATGTGGGTTGGATGCCTTGGGGCTATGCCGCCGAGCAGAAGATCATGGATAAGTGGGCTAAAAAGTACGACCTCGATATCGAAGTGGTACAAATCAACGATTACATCGAATCCATTAACCAATACACCACGGGCGAATTTGCCGCCTGCGCCATGACCAATATGGATGCCCTCACCATTCCTGCTGCTGGCGGCGTCGATAGCACGGCCCTGATTGTTGGCGACTTCTCTAACGGCAATGACGGTGTGGTCTTAAAAGGCTCCGACAAACTCAAAGACATTAAAGGTCAGCGCGTAAATTTGGTTGAGCTGAGCGTTTCTCACTACCTGCTCGCTCGCGGTTTAGAGAGCGTGGGCATGAGCGAGTCAGACGTTACCGTGGTAAACACCTCCGACGCTGATATGGTCGCGGTATTCCCCACCGACGGGGTTACGTCGGTGGCAACGTGGAATCCACTGCTTAGCGAAATTACCAGCATGCCAGGAGCGAATAAGGTTTTTGATTCCTCGCAAATTCCAGGTGAAATAATCGACTTAATGGTTATTAACACCGAGGTCTTGAAAGCCAATCCGAAATTGGGCAAAGCATTGACCGGCGCATGGTATGAAATCATGGCCACCATGAGCGCCAAGGATAAAACCGGAATTGCAGCGCGCACTACCATGGGTGTGGCATCGGGCACCGATTTAGCCGGTTACGAAGCCCAGTTGGCGAGTACCCAAATGTTTTACACGCCCGCAGAAGCAGTTGCCTTTACCAAGAGTGCGGCCTTAAAAACCACCATGAAGAATGTGGCGGAATTTTCCTTTGCCCACGGCTTGCTAGGTGACGGTGCACCCGACGCTGGCTTTATCGGCATTGAAACCCCATCTGGTGTTTATGGTAACAAAGCCAATATCAAACTCCGTTTTGACCCCAGCTATATGCAAATGGCGGCAGACGGCAAACTGTAAATCTCGCGTTTGACGAGATCACCCTCCAACAACAGGGAGGGAGACTAAGCCTGTAGATTACGGGTAACAACAATCAGGCGCAGGGATGCGCCTACCTTCAACCACCTTTCGCTTTGCCAACAGCGTATGCACTCGGGTTTAGCAAATTTATGAAACGACTGATCAATGTACGACCCAGTCGAGTATGGCGGATTGGTCTAGCCCTACTGCCTTTTGCAGTGATTTTACTGCTGTATATCTCGGCATCTGACGCGCGGCTTGCTGAAAACCCCCAAGACAAATTACTGCCGAGCTTCACCCAAATGGGCGATGCTATTAATCGCTTGGCCTTTGAGCCCAGCAAGCGCAGTGGCGACTATTTATTTTGGCAAGACACCCTAAGCAGTTTGCGTCGTTTGGGCATTGGTATGGCAATAGCCGCGTCTCTGGGTATGTTATTCGGTTTGCTGACCGGCGCCTTGCCGGTCGTCAATGCCAGCTTTGCGCCGCTGCTTACCGTGGTGTCGCTGGTGCCGCCAATGGCCTTGTTGCCAGTATTGTTTATTGTGTTCGGCTTGGGCGAGGTGTCTAAAGTCGCCTTGATCGCCATTGGTATTACCCCGTTTATCGCCCGCGATATTCAAAAGCGCAGCTTAGAAATTCCTCGCGAGCAACTCGTCAAAGCCCAAACCTTGGGTGCCAATAGCTGGCAAATTATTGTGCGGGTGTTAATTCCGCAATTGCTGCCGCGCTTGATAGATGCAGTGCGCTTGTCCTTGGGCTCGGCGTGGTTATTCCTAATTGCTGCTGAGGCCATTGCCTCGACTGACGGCTTGGGCTACCGCGTGTTTTTAGTGCGGCGCTATTTATCTATGGATGTGATTCTGCCCTATGTGGCGTGGATCGCCTTGCTGGCATTTATTATCGATTACGCCCTCGCCAAACTCAGCGCCGTTGCCTTCCCTTGGCATGCCCAGCAGGAGGGCAAGTCATGATTGAAATTCGCAATGTTTGGAAACGCTTCGACGACAACATTATTTTGGAAAATATTTCGGCCACGGTAAAAGAAGGTGAGTTCGTTACCCTGGTTGGTGCCTCTGGCTGCGGTAAAAGCACTTTCTTGCGAATGCTACTGGGCACTGATTCGCCGTCGCAAGGTAGTATTTTGCTGGACGGCAAAGCAATACCGAACGAACCCGATTCGGGTCGCGGTGTGGTATTTCAGCAGTACTCGGTTTTTCCGCACTTAACAGTATTAGAAAACGTGGCGATTGCCCGCGCTTTTGAACGCAGTAAATTAGGTTTTTTATGGGGCGCAGGGAAGAAAGCCGCGCGGGAAGAGGCGGCAGACTTACTCAATATTGTTGGCTTAAGTCACATGTTGCATCGCTACCCAGATGAACTGTCTGGGGGCATGCGTCAGCGCTTGGCGATTGCTCAAGCCCTTATTTTAAAACCGCGCATTTTATTATTAGACGAACCCTTTGGTGCCCTCGACCCCGGTACTCGCGCCGATATGCACGAGCTGGTTTTAAATTTGTGGCGCAAACACAAACTCACCGTGTTTATGGTCACCCACGATCTAAAAGAAGGCTTTCACCTTGGCACCCGTCTGTGGGTATTCGACAAACTGCGGGTCGACCCACAGGCCCCCAATGCCTATGGCGCAGGTATTACCTACGACCTGCCGGTCGGCGCCTGCGAACCAGAATTACTTGAAGAAATAGACGGGAGTCTGTCTGCCAATAAGCAGGCGGAGGAAATATAGCAATGCAAAATTACACAACAGAATTAGCGCCAGGTGGCCACTGGTCACTGGAGCTGCGGCGGGGTACGCAACTGACCCTGCGGGATTTAAGCGGTGCTAGCAATGTCGGAATGTTGTTTTACAACCCCCGCAATTTACTGGAGCGCTATAACGCACCCGACACACTCAAGTGCCAGCACACCTTTAAATTAACTCAGGGCCATTGCCTGTACTCGGATATGGGCCGAATTTTTGCATCAATTACCTCAGACAGTTTTGGCTGGCACGACACGGTATGTGGCAATAGCCACGCCAGTCATATTGCCGAGAAATGGGGCGCGCGGGACTACCAAACTGACCGCAACGACTGGCACCAAAATGGCTACGATGCCTTTCTGGTCGAGCTGGCCAAATACGGTTTAGGCGCGGCAGACATGGCGGCTAATCTCAATTGGTTTAGCAAAGTGATGACCGACGCCGAGGGCAATATGGCCTTGGCGCCGTCGGGCAGCAATATTGGCGACACGGTCACGCTGCGCTTTGAAATGGATACCTTGGTCCTACTGCATAGCTGCCCCCATCCCTATAGCAAGGCAGAGACATATCCAAAACACCGCATTGGTATCGAGCTTGATTTGGCCGCCGCCGTTGCCGAGGATGACGAATGCCTAAACCACTGCCCAGAAAATGCGCGGGGTTTTGCCAATAACGCCCTGTATTACTTGGGCGCCTAAGGCGGAGGATTGAAGATGATTAAAGCAAGTCAATTACAGGCCGACACCGCCGTGTTTTCGATGACCGTCGGCGCGGGCGATTATTACCTCGGCAAAGTTGATGCGGGGCAAACCTTTCGGATTTTAGATTTAGAAGGTAACCAAGCTGCAGACACCTTGTTTTATAGCGCGGCGAATCCCAGTGAGCGCTATAGCGCGACCGATACCATTCGCGAACAGGGCAATGTCTACCTCACTGCCGGTTCCATTTTGCGCAGCAATGAAAATCGCGCCATGCTCGAAATTGTCGCCGACACCTGCGGGCGCCACGACACCTTGGGCGGCGCCTGCGCCACCGAGAGCAATACCGTGCGCTACGATTTAGAAAAGCGCTGCATGCACGCCTGCCGTGACAGCTGGATGCTCGCCATTGCCGAAAAGCCCGAGTACGGTCTGAGCAAACGCGACATCAGTCATAACATTAATTTCTTTATGAATGTGCCGGTAACCGAAGCGGGCGGCCTGAGTTTTGCCGACGGTATTTCTGCGCCAGGTAAATACGTGGAGCTAAAAGCACTGATGGATATCTATGTGCTGATCTCCAACTGCCCGCAATTAAACAACCCCTGCAACGCCTATAACCCAACGCCAATTGAATACCTCGTTTGGAATACTTAAGCACAAGGTCAGACGCCCGACGTACGACATCTGACTTTTTAAATCACTTCAGTGGACGGCCACTGTCGTAAAGTGCCACGGGACGGCCCGTAAAGGATTGCTATGTTCACTAAAGTCTTGATTGCCAATCGCGGCGCGATTGCCACACGGATTATTCGCAGCCTTAAAGAGCTCGATGTTATTGCGGTGGCGGTGTATGCCGAAGCCGATGCGCGCAGCATGCATGTGCGCAATGCCGATGAAGCCTATAGCCTTGGCGAGGGTGGCGCCGCCGAAACGTATCTCGATGCCGCTAAAATTTTAGCCATTGCCAAAGCCTGTGGCGCCGAGGCTATTCATCCTGGCTACGGATTTCTCAGCGAAAACGCCGGTTTTGTCGCGGCCTGCGAAGCTGCCAATATCGCCTTTATTGGCCCAACTGCCGAGCAAATGCAAAGCTTTGGCCTAAAGCACCGCGCGCGGGATATTGCCGAAGGCGTGGGTGTACCACTACCGCCAGGCACCGGCTTATTGGCCGATCTTGAAACGGCAGTTAGCGAAGCGGCGGCCATTGGCTACCCCATTATTCTTAAGAGCACCGCAGGCGGCGGCGGTATTGGTATGCAGATCTGCCATAGCGAAGCCGAGCTGCGCGGCAGTTTTGATAAAGTAAAAAAACTCGGCAGCAATAATTTTGCCGACGACAGTGTGTTTCTAGAGAAATTTATTGCCCGCGCGCGGCATATCGAAGTGCAGGTTTTTGGCGACGGCGAAGGTCAGGTGGTGGCCATCGGCGAGCGGGATTGCTCTGCCCAGCGCCGCAACCAAAAAGTGGTAGAAGAATGCCCCGCGCCGAATTTACCCGACAGCGTGCGTCAGCGCCTGTATTCACTTTCCGAAAAATTATTGGCCGCGGTGAACTACCGCAATGCGGGCACCGTAGAATTTATTTACGACCCCGACACCGAGCAATTTTATTTTTTAGAAGTGAATACCCGCCTGCAAGTAGAGCACGGGGTGACCGAAGCGGTGTGGGGCGTAGACTTAGTTAAGTGGATGCTGATGCAAGCCAGCGGCGATTTACCCGAGTTAGATCAGCTGCGCAGCGGCTTATCTGCCAAGGGCCACGCCGTGCAAGTGCGGGTGTATGCAGAAGACCCTTACAAGCAGTTTCAACCTTGCGCAGGGCTGCTGAGCAAAGTCGCGTTTCCGGTGGCTGACGGTTTGCGTATTGACCATTGGCTAGACAGCGGCTTAGAGGTGTCGCCGTATTTTGACCCCATGCTGGCCAAAGTTATTTTCCATGGCGACAACCGCGAAGCGGCGCTTGCGGGCTTGCGCACCGCGCTGGCCGACACCGAACTCTACGGCATTGTCACTAACCGCGATTATTTGCGCGCCTTGCTCAACGACAGCGTGCTAATCAGCGGCCAGCTCACTACTCGCTATTTAAATGATTTTAGCTGGCAGCCACGGCGTATAGATGTGGTGCAAGCGGGCACCCAAACCACCGTGCAGGACTACCCCGCAAGGCTGGGCTACTGGAATGTGGGTGTGCCGCCGTCTGGCCCCTTCGACAGCTATTCCTTCCGTATGGCCAATTGTGTCTTGGGCAATGATCCTCGCGCAGCGGGTTTGGAAATCACCCTGCAGGGCCCAAGCTTATTATTTAGTGTGGATACTCAGGTGGTGATTGGCGGCGCCGAAATTCCGGTAACAATTGATGGTCAGCCCCTTAGCTGCCAGCATTTTTGTGCAGATACCCACGTCATAGATCCTAAGGGCGAATCAGCCTCGGCGCTGTGGCAAGTTATTAATATTAAAGCGGGGCAAACCTTGGCCTTGGGTCGCATTGTGGCCGGTGCGCGCGCCTATTTGGCGGTGGCGGGGGGAATTCAATGCCCCGAGTATTTGGGCTCGCGGTCTACCTTCACCTTGGGTCAGTTTGGTGGTCACAGTGGTCGCGCACTGCGGGTTGGCGATGTGTTATCGCTGTGTGAAGCGGCGCCAAACAATAGCGTTGCGCCGCGGCCATTGCCAAATGTTCTTAAACCAGCGATTGGTAACGACTGGGAATTGCGGGTGATTTACGGCCCCCACGGCGCGCCAGACTTTTTTACCGATGACGATATTAACGAATTTTTTGCGGCGAGCTGGGAAGTGCACTACAACTCCAGTCGTACCGGCGTGCGTTTGATCGGCCCCAAGCCAAGCTGGGCGCGGAGCAGTGGCGGCGAAGCCGGTATGCACCCATCGAATATTCACGATAATGCCTACGCCTTTGGCACCGTCGATTTTACCGGCGATATGCCGGTTATTCTCGGCCCCGACGGCCCCTCACTGGGGGGCTTTGTTTGCCCCGCCACGGTAATTACTGCCGACCTCTGGAAGCTTGGTCAGCTCCGCGCCGGTGACAAAATCCGCTTTGTACCGGTGAGTGTGAACGACGCGGTGGCCGCCGAGAAATTTCAGCGCCTGACCTTAAGTGATATGTCGCCGCCTGGCCCCGAGGCCTACCCCTTGACGACCTTGCCATCGCCTATAGTGCGGCAGCTAAGTGCCGACGAGGTTGGCGATGATGTGGTTTATCGCGTTGCTGGTGATCATTTTTTGCTGGTGGAATACGGCGCCCAAGAACTGGATATTCGCCTGCGTTTTCGCGCCCACGCCTTAATGCAGTATTTGCAGCAAAACCCGATTGCCGGCGTAATCGAACTCACACCTGGCATACGCTCGCTGCAACTGCACTACGATTCCATGAAAATTAGCTTGGCTGCCGTGCTAGATAAATTAGTGGCGGCAGAAGCGTATTTGTCTAAGCAACTGGAACACCTCAATGTGCCGTCGCGCACCGTGTATTTACCGCTGAGCTGGGACGATGCCGCCTGCCAATTGGCCATTGAAAAATACCAGCAATCGGTGCGTGAAAATGCACCGTGGTGCCCAAGCAATTTAGAGTTTATTCGCCGCATAAACGGCCTCGACGATATCGCTGCGGTGAAGGACATTGTCTTTAACGCGGCGTATTTGGTGATGGGCTTGGGCGATGTGTATTTAGGCGCGCCAGTGGCAACGCCGGTTGATCCGCGCCATCGTCTGGTGACCACCAAATACAATCCAGCGCGCACCTGGACCGCCGAAAACTCGGTGGGTATTGGTGGTTCTTATCTCTGTGTATACGGTATGGAAGGCCCTGGCGGCTACCAATTTATTGGCCGTACCCTGCAAATGTGGAATCGCTACCGGCGCACCGCCGAATTTACCGAACCGTATTTGCTGCGCTTTTTTGACCAGATTCGATTTTACGAGGTTGAGCAAGACGAGCTGCTGCAAATCCGTAGTGACTTCCCGCTGGGTAAATACCCCCTGCGGATTGAAGAGGGCGAATTCTCGCTTTCTGACTATCAAACCATGTTGCAAGAAAATGGCGATGAAATTGCCAGTCACAACGCGAAGCGCGAGCAAGCCTTTGTCGAGGAGTTAGCGCGCTGGCATGCCGATGGCCAATTTCATTACCAAGCGCCGGAGATTGTCGACAATGTTGATATTGTCACTTTGGCCGAGGGCGAAATTCCCGTCGACAGCTCAGTGGCGGGCAGTGTCTGGCAGCTGTTGGTAGCAGAGGGCGATATTGTTAAAGAAGGGCAGCCGCTGCTGCTCTTGGAATCCATGAAAATGGAAATTGCGATACTTGCTCCCGAGGCCGGTCGTGTTAAAAAACAATTATTGCGTGAAGGTGCCCGCGTAAGTGCTGGCCAATCTCTGCTGATTTTGGAGGCATTATCATGAGTATCACTTCTTCTTTAAGTTTGACGGATCTCCGCGCGCAATATTTGAGCGGCAGTCTGACGCCGCGCGAGGTATTTGCGACCATTGGCGAGCGCATCGAACAGTATCGCGAACACAATATTTGGATTCACGCCCTAACGGCGGCAGAGTTAGAAGCTTATTTTTTAAGGCTGGAACAAGCGGATATACACGCGCTGCCGCTATACGGAATTCCCTTCGCCATTAAAGATAATATCGATTTGGCGGGGGTGCCGACGACGGCAGCCTGCCCAGAATTTAGCTATATACCAGAACGCTCCGCCTTTGTGGTGCAGCGCTTAATTGACGCTGGCGCAATTCCGGTGGGCAAAAGTAACCTCGATCAATTTGCGACTGGCTTGGTTGGCGTGCGTTCGCCTTACGGCGCATGTAAAAACAGTTTTGATCCGAGCATGGTCAGCGGTGGCTCCAGTGCCGGTTCGGCGGTTTCGGTTGCCTTGGGCATGGCCAGCTTTTCATTGGGCACAGATACCGCTGGCTCAGGTCGAGTGCCCGCCTGCTTCAATAATTTAGTTGGCGTCAAACCCAGTATTGGTTTGCTGTCGGCCAGCGGCATGTTGCCCGCTTGCCGCTCATTGGATTGCATCACCATTTTTGCGCTGCACTGCGACGATGCCAATACACTGTTGGCCGTCGCCGAGGGCGAAGACGCCAGCGATGCCTATAGCCGAGTAAATCCTTTTGCCAACCAGGCGCGGCATTACGGCGCGTGGCAGGGGATGCTGCGAATCGGCGTATTGCCAGAGAATCAGCTCGCCTTTTTTGGTCACAGCGATTACCAAGCTAGCTATGAGGTAACGATCACCGCCTTAAAAGAACAAGGTGTAGAAATTATCGAAGTGGATTTTGCGCCCTTTATAGAAGCGGCGCGGCTACTTTACGAAGGGCCGTGGGTCGCCGAGCGCTATATTGCGACCACGCCGATGATTCAAGGTAAGCCTCAGGCCATGCTGCCAGTTATTCAAACCATTATCGGCGGCGGCGCTAAGAGTTCGGCGGTAGACGCCTTCCAAGCCCAGTACCGTTTAAAAGCCCTGCGCAAAGCCGCGACCTCAGTGTTAGCGTCGGTAGATTGTTTATTAAGCCCAACCGCAGGTCGGCCCTATAGCATCGACGCCGTAAACGCCGACCCCATTAAGCTGAATAGCAATCTTGGCTACTACACCAATTACATGAACCTCTTCGATCTGGCGGGGGTGGCAGTGCCGACCGGTTTCACAGCTAGCGGCTTCCCCTTTGGCGTGACCTTAATTGGTGAGGCCTTTACGGATCGCCGCCTGCTGTCGATCGCCAATCGCATGCAACAGTATTTCCAATTGCCGCTGGGCAAAGATCAAGGCGCCTTCCAGCTGACTGCGGCAAACCCCGTTGCCAATCAGCAGCGTATAGCCGTGGCAGTGTGCGGCGCTCACTTACAAGGCCAGCCGCTAAATTGGCAGCTCACCGAGCGCGGAGGCTACCTGCTTGAAAAAACCACATCGGCGCCAAATTACAAACTCTATGCGCTGGCTGGTGGCCCGCCATTTAGGCCAGGTATGGTGATTGCGCCAGCGGGAGAAGGCCAAGCAATTGAAGTAGAAGTGTGGTCGCTACCCGCCAGCGAATTCGGCAGCTTTGTCGCGGGCATTCCTGCGCCTTTGGGAATCGGTAAAGTCACGCTGGCAGATGGCAGCCAGGTGAGTGGATTTATCTGCGAAGCCTCCGGTTTGGCGGGAGCAGAAGACATTAGCCATTTCGGCGCTTGGCGCGCGTATTTGGCATCAAAATAGATCGCAACCATTTTTGAATCTACAATCCGCCTGCCATGTAGGCGGATAGCCACACTAACTGCCACACCTCACATATCCTCTCACCCAAACTATCATTCTGCACTTGATTCAAAATCCTATACCACTGAACCAGCAAACCCCGGTCGCACCAACTAACGCATTGAAATTTATAAAAAACGGAACATGATCAGGGGAAAGGGGTTTTGTGCTGGTCTAAAGGAACGTTTTCTTCGTTTGCCCGTCCTTCGCTATTAGCGACAGTATCACCTCATTGAATAACCCTGATTTTTTCAATTAGTGCCGAGACTCGCTCTTTGACAAGGGCCTATAGTGGTGTAAGGCGAGAGTCGTCATAATAACTGTTAAGTTTCTTTGTCGAGATCGAGTGTGAACGAAGAAGTTAAATCATTCTGGGGTACGGGGCCGAGATTTCCCGTCTGTCTTTTCCTTGTGGAATCGCAGCGATAGTCTGTTTTCTAATGGCTCTTTTGAGGGCTTACTATGCATAGGAAGGCGTATGACGGATATCTGTAAAACGGAAAGATTAATTTTGCGGCGGTTATCCCTTGAGGATGTCCCCGCATTGACCAAAATTCTCAGCGACCCTGAAGTTATGAAGTACTCAGTTAATGGTGTTTGTGATGAGGTCGCTACCCGAAAATTCATTGAGTGGTGTTTATCTTGTTACGAGTCTCATGGTGTGGGTCCGTTGGCACTAATCGATAAGATGGATTCTGAACTTATAGGTTTTTGCAGTGCTGGGCCAGAAATGGTCTTTGATGTCGAGGAGATGAACCTCGGCTATCGGCTTGCTAGACGATATTGGAATAGAGGGCTGGCGTCTGAGGCCGCCAGAGCAGTTTTGAATTATGTTTTTAGAGAGAAAAAATTTAATTCAGTTGTGGTTATTATAGAGCCTGAGCATGTGGCATCGCTAAAGGTTGCTGAGAAAGTGGGCTTTTCCAGCTTTGACATACTGGAATTTCATGGTCGACCGGTGAGGCTATACCGCCTAACGTCCAAACGATGGGAGGCATTGTGTAGCAAGGCCATGTGCGCGATAAATGCATGAGAGCTGGCGTTACGCGTATTGATACTTTTGGGTATGAAGCGGGCCATGTTTATATCGTCAATTATGAGGTTTATTACTCATGAATTTGGGTAATCCCCCCAATAAATAGTTATTTTACTGAATAGCGTCGTTAAGCAAAGTTTGTAAAGGCGCATTGCCGATTCGCAATTCTGGTGAAGGGTATAATTTGTAATGTCGCGGTATGATCCCGCTATTACACGTTGGAGTATGGGCGTTTTTACGATTTTTTTGTTAAAGCTGATGTCTTTGTCGCTGGGCATTGATAAATGCCATAGCGTCTAGGGTTTGCATATTGGCCACTATGCCCCTCATTATAGTTTCATTGGGTGCCAATTGAAGGGAGTGCATATGAACGCATTAGAATCGGTCAGTCAGCGGTGTCCCTATTGTGGCGAGCGAATAGAGCTGCTGATCGATACATCAGAGGGCGCGCAGACCTATGTTGAGGATTGTCAGGTCTGCTGCCAGCCAATGGTTATTAGCGCTTGGCTTACCGAAGTGGACGATTTAAACGTGACGGTGTTTACTGAGAACGATGCGTATTAGGCTCTCAAGCTTCGCCATTTAGCTGTTTCTGCATTGCCCCCACAATTTCATATGACCGCAAACGCGCGGTGTGATCGTAAATCTGTGATGTAATCATTAATTCATCGGCGCCGGTTTTGGCGATGAATTGCCGGGTTTTTTCAAGCACGGTGTCAGGGCTGCCAATGGCCGAGCAAGACATTATGTTCTGCAGCAGACTCTGCTCACTTAACGACAATTCTTGAAGGTAATTATCGACTGGCGGCTGAAGTTTGCCGGGGTTGCCTCGGCGTAAATTCACAAAGGCGCGCTGCATTGAGCTGGCCAGATAATTGGCTTGGGCGTCGGTGTCGGCGGCAAAGATATTAAAGCCGAGCATCACATAGGGCTTGCTGAGCTGGGCGGAGGGCCGGAAGCGCTCGCGATAAATTTTGATCGCCGCGAGCATTTGATCCGGCGCAAAGTGCGAGGCAAAGGCGTAGGGCAGGCCAAGTGATGCCGCTAATTGGGCGCCGAATAAGCTGGAACCTAATATCCAAATTGGGACATTCAATCCTCTGCCGGGAAAGGCGTGAATTTGCTGTCCGGGTTTTGCCTCACCGAAATAACTCATTAGCTCGACAACATCGTTGGGGAACTGGTCGACATCGGCGTGCAGATTGCGGCGCAGCGCGTAGGCAGTGGCTTGGTCGCTGCCGGGGGCGCGGCCTAGACCGAGATCAATTCGCCCAGGGAATAAGGCCTCTAAGGTGCCAAATTGCTCGGCAATAACTAAGGGGGAGTGGTTGGGCAGCATAACGCCGCCAGCGCCTACGCGAATGGTTTTGGTTCCGGCGGCAACATGGCCGATTACCACCGCCGTTGCCGCGCTGGCGATGCCCGCCATATTGTGGTGTTCTGCCAGCCAGTAGCGCTGATAGCCCCACTGTTCTGCATGTTGGGCTAAGTCTAAGGTGTTGCGTAGGGAGTCGCCAGCACAGCCATCTGCGGTGATAGGTGAAAGGTCGAGCACAGAGAGCTGAGTCATAGCGAGTTCCTAAGTTTCGGTGTTTAACAATGTTTGGGGCAAACCGGCGAATTTCAATAGGGTTTGGTGGCCGCAGCGGGGGATAAGCACAGTGCACACCCCGGTATTGGCTAAACCGGCCTTTGTGGGCTATACCAAGTGGTCTCGGTGAACTTGCGCTTGCTCCTGTTTAGGTGACGGGCCGCGGTGTGTCGGGTGGCGGCTATTGGGCGGCATGGGAGGGTGTGATGAGGCGGTTAATGTGCTTGGCACTCATACTGTGTTTAGGCGCCACGGCATCTAAAGCCCATGCCACTGACGCCGCTTTATCGCTTTTGCCGATTGAGGCGGAGCTGCAAGCCCTGTTGGGTCTTGGTGATGAGCTATTAGGGGGTGCGTCGAGTCTATTAGCGGGCAATCCAGGCTCATTGCTAACGCAAACGGTCGACAATACGTTTGCGCTGGTGTTGGATACTAGCTTGGAGCAACTGAACTTGGTGTTTGATGAGGTTGGCGATATTCCCAATCTTTTTGGCCTTAGTTTTACCGTTGGTGAGTTTGAAACCAACGGGGTAAAGATCAGCTATGTTACTTTGCCCTTAACGTATACCTTTCGCTCGCAACGCATTTTGGGTCGGCAATGGATTTTAAGCATGCCGCTTACCCAGGGCGAGGTAAATGACGCTAAAACCTATTCAATACAGCCGGGCTTGGCGTTGCGTTTACCCGTAAGCGCAAACTGGGCGATTACGCCGGGTATGAGCGTGGGCTATGTTAAATCCAGTGATTTAGATCAAGAGGCTGAGCAGGCGGGCGTGTCGGTGTCTAGCGCTTACCGTATTCCCTTGGGATCTACGCCGAATTCAATATATATCGGTAATCTTGTAGGTTATTACAAAACTTTGAAAGTGACCTTGGCCGGAAAAGAGTTTGACCCGAATATGGCGAATACAGTATTTAGAAATGGTCTTTTGTATTCAATGCCTATGGCTTTCGCCCACGAATTACTCAGTGTTGAATTGAGTTTAGTGAACACGCTTTTTAAGGGCACAGACACTTATACGCGCAGCCAAAATGAGCTGGCGGTGAGCGTGGGCAGTACCCGCCGCCATATGGCCCAGCTGAGCTTTTTACGCGTAGGCTTGGCGGTGATTCAGGCCGAAGATATTCGCGGCTTTCGTCTAAATTTTGGTTACTATTTTTAGCGTGCAGGTCAGTGAAATAGCATATTCCACAGTTCTACGGACTTCGCTCGGCTGTCGCCGCGTTGGGTAATATAACGCACGTGTTGTTCGCCATTGCTTGGTGATAGCTCGATCCCCCAAAGTGCTTCAATTTCATTGGGGAGTAATGAGTAGCGCAAATCAATAACCCGCATCGGGTTATTTGCCGCTAGGGCAATATAATCTTGGGAAAACCAGCGGAAGCGCTCAAGGTCTAAGGCCTGCTGTGACCCGGCTTGCAGCCACGGTAAATCGCGTTGAATATCCAGGGGCGCAATGGCTGTGCCTTCAATGACCTTTGGCTTAATGCCCATGCGCACGGCGTCAACGTAAAAATAATCGGGTGTCCGGTAAATGACTTTCCAGAGCAATAAATTGGCAAAGGAGGGCTTGGCGCTCAAGCTAAGTACTTGGTGTTGGCGACTCGCGGCGAGCTGGTAAACAACACTTTCTGCTCGCTCGCGCTGCCACCATCCCGCAGCTGGGTAGGCAAACACCCAGAATAAGGCGATGCGTGCCAGCCTGTGGCGTTGAGGGCTTAAGCTAAGGGCGAGTAAGGCCGCAATGGGCACGGTGTAGAGCGGGTCAATAATCGACATAATATTCCACGCGACCCGCTCATTGCTAAAGGGCCAATACAATTGCGTGCCATAGGTTGTGCAGGCGTCGAGCAGTGCGTGGGTGGCGTAGCCTAGGGTGCAAAACAGAATGCTTTGCCAGCGGCTAAAACCTTTGCGTTTGGCAAACAGGGCGTGCAATACCAGTCCGCAAAGCAAGCCGCCAAAGGGAATGAACACAAGGGAGTGGGTGAACTGGCGATGAAACTCTAAAAACAGCAGAGGGTCGCTAGTGGAGCGGATCAAAACATCGAGGTCTGCGGCCATGCCACCCAGAAACCCGAGGCCGAGCGCCACGGCGCGCGGCGCCTTAGCCAGTCGGGAGTTGGCGGCAGCGGTGGCGCCGAGTAAACCCTGAGTCAATGGATCCATAAATATTATTCCAATATAAATTGCTATCGCGCAGTGTGGCGCACAGCTTATCAAACTGCGGTGGCCTTAGGTCGTGCTATTTGCGCCAAGGCCATTTAAGCGTTGAGCTGTGACGAGCATCCCACCGAGCCATATTTTTATTGATTCGCCTTGTTTGTATGTGTTAAAAATATGTAATGTTGTCATCGATAACTTGGATGATTTCACACAGGACGTGTCGGCAACTGTTTAGTGCAAAGATGGCTTAAAAAAATAATAGCAAGCCTGATGTTAGCTCTAAAAGCTGTTCGCGTTTCCGCAGTAGGCCGTTACGGCTTTGGTTTCTCGGCTTTTATGCTAAGGCTTCCGCGTAGTTTAAAAAAATAATACCGGAGAATAACTCTATGAAGCTTAGCCAATTACTGAGTATTGGATTTTTAATACTTGTGAGTACAACGATGTCGCCTGCATTTGCGCGCGACGCCAATAAAACCCAATACCCGATTGTATTTGCCCACGGCATGGCCGGATTCGATGACATTTTAGGTTATGACTACTGGGGCGATGATTATGGCGTTTACGTTTTAGATACCTGTCAGTGGGGTGAGTACTACTGTAATCCCGACATTCATTCTGGGCAGGAGTCTTTTGTGGCTTCGGTGACGCCCTTTGCGGGTTCGGAGCAGCGCGGTTACGAGTTATACCAAGACATTGAAGGCTATTTGGCCAGCTCGGGTCACAGCTATGTCAATATTATTGGTCACTCTCAAGGTGGTTTAGACCTCCGTAAAGCGGCTAAATTACTGCAGGATAATCGCGGGTATCGGGTGGTTAAATACGGGATTAGTATTTCGTCGCCCCACCGTGGCTCGCCTATAGCGCAATATGTTTTAAATTTGCAGCCTGGGGTGCAGTCTGTTTTGGCGACCTTGGCCGACTACTTTGGCAACACCATATACAGCGGCGGTAACGACGCGATCGCGGCGCTGAAGCAGCTGGTGAATCATGACTTTGACCCCAACGATGGAGTGACAACGGGCACCTACGCGTTTAATCAGAACTACCCTGCCGGAACCGCGAATATCGAGCGCTCGCGGAGCTTTTTAACAGGTCAAGACAACGGCAATATGAACCCCGCCTTGTATTTGCTTAAGGAGCTTTGGACTGAGATTGATGGTGACGGCTACGCCAGCTATGACGCCAATGGCGACGGTGCCCTCGGTACTGGTGATGGCGATGCGAGTGACAATGACGACGACGGTTTAGTCGGTATTAACTCTCAGCAAATGGGTTATCGTCTTGAGTACTGGGAATGTTATGGCTGCCTAGATTACGTTTGGGCGCAGAGCAATACTGGCTATGTGGGTGACCTGAACGCACCCAACCAAACCCAAATGACGTCTCACGCATGGAAGATAAACCAAGATCATTTGGACGTGATTGGCGTGCCACCCGATACCTTTGACGAAATGGAATTTTACGCCGCGATTACCGATTTTATCGCCGACAATGGCTTTTAATAAAACGGGTGAGTAGGTGTTATGAGCGAGAAAACGATAAGCAAACCATGGGTAGTGATTTTGTTGGTGGCGATTGTCGTTAGTGCTTGCTTTAGCCTGTTCTGGCAAACGCCAGAACAGGCTGTTAGCAATGAAGTACATGCGCCAATGTTAACTGCCACGGCGGTTGGGAATGTCGAGCCGACTGAGAATGATCGAGTAAGACCCCAATTAAACGAAGTTGATGAAGCGCAATTTATTGCGAATTTGACTCAAAAATTTGCCAGCGTGATCGAGGTGAAGCACGCGCAAATTCGCTTACTAGAACAGCTGATTTCCTATCTAAAATCGCGCTACCCAGAGGATTGGGAGAGTCGTGTTGAAGCACTGCTGGCGCAAATGTACCCCGACTTGGCTGCAGAATTACTGGCCAAATATCAATCGTGGTCGAATTACAATGCATGGCTGCTGACCGAGCGCGATGTACTGCGCGCGATGTCGCCGCTGGAGCGTCGCGACGCCCTTTGGGCTAAACGCTTTGATGCTTTTGGCGCTGACGCGGAACAGATTTGGGCGGCAGAGCTACGCAATCGCAAAATTGAAGAGGCCTTAATTGCGGTAGACGAAATGGCCACAGGCCTACCGGAAGAAAAATTAACGCAATTTGTGGCGTCGGTGCGCGATGCCTTGGGCGATAAGGCTGAGCCCTTGCTTGCTACGCGGCGGACGGAATTGATGGATCGCTTTCTAAGTTTAGACTCAGTGCAGCAGGAGCTGCGAAACCTTCCTGACTCGACGCGTTTGGCGTCACTTAGGGGAATTCGCAGCGGTTTGGGTATGGATGCCCAAGCGCTTGATCGCTGGGCCGCCTTAGATAAGCGTCGCGATGAGGTGTGGACTACTGGCAGTAACTATATGGAACAGCGCCAAATCATTTTGGCCGAGTACACTGGTGGCGAGCAACGTCGGCGATTGCAGGCATTGCAAACAGCCTTGTTCGCCGAGCAGAGCGAGCTTATTCAGCGCGAGGAGCAATCTGGATTTTTTCGGTTTGCCGGTGAACGTCGAATCGGCCGCGAGTGATTGCGGTTAGTTGCCATAATGTGCGGAAGGCTTTGGCCTCCCGCATGTTTGGATCTAGGCTAATTCTTTGTCTTTGCAGTTCAAAACCGTCATTAGGCTATCGAGGTGGCGAATGACTTCTAGGCCGCTATTGGTGAGATAGCCGCCATCAGCTTGAGTAATCAGTTCTTTGGCAAATAAACGCTCGGTCGCAGCGATGGTGGCGGGGTCGGCGGTGTGATGAACCTTAATGCCCTCAAGCGCAGAGGCTGGGTTGAATTGGGTTAATACGCGAATTTCGTCAAGAATGTCTTTCGATAGCGGCATATCTGCAACCTTATATTGTTATGAATTGAGGATGTTGCCAGCCAACAGTGTGTCAGCGTTTGTAAGCTACTGTAGCGCGTATTGTGTCGCGCTGCCAAAGGCAATTTAGTTAAAGGCTAATTCCCTTTGTTTCGCTCAGTTTAGGTAACAGAACTGTTACTATTTGCAGCAAATAAGATCGCGGAGACGGGAATGTTTAAAGAATACGGTAAATACGATGCCCTTGGCCTAGCCGAGCTGGTTCGCACTGGGGCGGTAAGCCCTAAAGAGCTGCTTGACGCTGCGCTGGCGGTCGCCAACGAGCGTAACCCAAGTATAAATGCCATTATCCATCGCTTCGATGAGCGCGCCTATCGCCAAATAGAACAAGGCCTACCAGACGGCCCGTTTAAAGGCGTGCCCTTTGTTTTAAAAGACTTATTGGCCTGTTTTGCCGGTGAACCGCTGCGTATGGGCAGTCGGGGAATTGCTGTGGTACCAGATTACGACAGCGAACTGGTGCGACGCTACAAAGCCAGCGGGGTGAATATTTTTGCCAAAACCAATACCCCCGAGTTTGGCCTAATAATCACTACCGAGCCCAAATCCTTTGGCCCCACTCATAACCCTCATAAGCATGGTTATAGCACCGGAGGCTCCTCTGGTGGCAGTGCAGCAGCTGTGGCCGCGGGTATTGTGCCAATGGCCCACGGTGGCGATGGCGGCGGGTCTATTCGCTTTCCATCTTCCTGGTGCGGGGTATTTGGCTTAAAGCCCTCTCGCGGTCGCAATCCCCTTGGCCCCGACAATGGTGAAGATTGGCAGGGCGCTGTTGCTGAGCACGTGCTTACCCGCAGTGTTCGCGACAGCGCAGCGATGTTGGACTGCAGTAGCGGACATGAGATTGGGGCGCCCTATAATATCGCCCCGCCCAAGGGCAGCTTTTTGGCTGCTACCCAGCGTGAAGCCCGACCGCTACGCATTGCCTTGAGCAGAAAACCCTTGGTGAATACCGTTGTTGATGCCGAGGTGCTAGCCGCGTTAGATACCACCGCCCAATCGCTAGAAAAGCTTGGGCACGTGGTGGTGGAGGCCGAGCCACAGATTGATGTTAAGCAATTTTGGCGAGATTTCTTTGTGGTCGTCTGCGCCGAAGTGGCAAGTATGGTTGACCGCTATCGCCGTGAGTATGGCGCCGCCTGTGTCGCCAAGTTTGAACCTGCCACCAAAAATATGGCGATGCTGGGTCGCTCGTTCAGCGGCGCCGACGTCATCACGGCTAAGCGCGGCTGGCATGATGTTCAGCTGGCGATGGGGCGCTTATTGACTGATTTTGATGTCATGCTTTGCCCGACCGTGCCTACCCCGGCAGAACCCCATGGCGTGCTGCCCAATTCCCGCCTTGAAGAGCTGCTGATGCTGGCGAGTCACCGGGTGAATATGGGTAAATTATTGTTTAATACCGGCTTGGTGGAGCAAATGGCGGGGCCGATTTTGGCGAAGATGGCATTTACCATTATGGGCAATGTTAGTGGCTTGCCCGGTATGTCGGTGCCGCTGCATATGAGCGAGAGCGGCTTGCCGATTGGCATGCAGTTTACCGGGCGGATGGGCGATGAAGAGACCCTGTTTAATTTGGCTGCCCAGTTAGAGCGGGAATTGGGCTTCACCTGCTAAATTACCAAGCGCACAATAAAAAGCCCCGCAGCTAAGGCGGGGCTTTTTGGTTCTGGCTAAGTCACTGCAGGGCTATTCGGGATGCTCTTCCATTTCGTCATTGGGCCGTATCGACATAGCGGGTTCTTTGGCGCCCTCGGTTTCAGGCTCGCCACCGCTTTTTGTGCGTGGTGGTTCGTCTACCAATTGCGAGGTGTTTTTCGCATTGTCCTTGATCGCCTTGCGTACTGCGGCATCAACGGCCTTAGGATCATTACTGGTTTTAGCGGCTTTTTGCGCCGCCTCTCTGGCCACTTCCTTCATGTTCTCAGCAACCGGCTCGAGGGCCTCGGCGACAACACTGTCCGCGACTTTGTCAGCAGCTACCTTCTTCACATCGGCGGCAATGCCAACGTGATAGGCGGCAAAACCGGGCATAACCATTTGGTTAAGCGCAAGACCGATAATCTGACCGTCGACACTGGAGCGAATCACCGAACTGCGGTTGGTAATGGGGTCGGTGACCGAGCCGAGAATATCGCCTTTTTTCACGTTTTGGCCGAGCTTGGCCTCGCTGAGAAAAACGCCGCTTTGGTCGGCGCGCAGCCACGTCGATTTATAAAAGACGTTTTGCTTAGGTGCGCGCTGGGGCTTGTCGTCAATCATATTGAGATGGTGCATAACGGCCTTGATGCCATTAACACTCTGTTTAACTTCTTTTAGCTGGAGGCGCAAAGGTTCGCCTGCCTCTAAGATTACCGCCGGAATACCGGCGTCGACCGAGGCGCGGCGCAGCGTACCTGGAGCACCAGCACCATCAATAACGGTTACGTCGTGAAACATGCGGCTGAATTGCGCCACGCTTTCTTTGCCTAAGTTACCGCGCAGCTGGGTGAGGTTGGTGCGATGGAAGGAGCCGGTGTGAATGTCGATGAGGCGGTCGCAATGGGAAATAACCTCATTAAAAAAACTGTAAGCAATGCGACCCGCCGAGCTGCCCTTAGGGTCGCCAGGGAAATAGCGGTTTAAGTCGCGGCGATCTGGCAGGTAGCGCGATGAGCGGCGAAACCCGTGCATGTTAACAATAGGTACGCCAATCACCACACCATTGAGTTTGTCGCTTTCGAGGCTGAACATCACTCGGCGAATTGTTTCTACGCCGTTGAGCTCGTCACCGTGTACCGCTGCTGTAAGGCACAGGGTGGGGCCGGGGTTGGTGCCAGCCGCAACCAGTACCGGTGTGGGCATGGCTAAGCCAGCTACCGCTTGGCCCGCAGTCCAGTACAGGCGTTCGAAACTGCCGCGTAATATATCTTGGCCAAGCAGGGTGATCGCGACCTCGGTATTGCCCGCCGCGCTGCCATTTTTGTCAAAGTCGATATTCAGGCTTGGGTTTTTACGGGGATTAGGGGTAAAAACCGGGTCTGCGGGAATGGTCGCGGAATCGCCAAGTGAGTTTGGGGTCTGCTCATTGGCGACGGCCGAGCTGATAAACCACTGGAGGCTGAGTGCTACGCAAAAAACTAAAGTGCTTCGCATGATAAAGCGGCTTGCTCCCTTAAATACGGCTAAAAATCATTGGGCTACGGCCCAATGGTTGACAAACTAAGGCAAAGAGGCAAATTGTATACAAATTCACCAATATAAACGCCCGAAACTTTGTGAAAGCGGTGATTTTCTTCTCACAGTGCTGGGGTCTTTGACGGAATACCGCAGTGAAGTTCAGTCTTTGGCCTTGGCATTTTTGCCAATGGCGGGGGCTGGTAAATGAATTTTCTTGTAAAAACAGCACCTTCGCCTGCAAAAGAGCCAAGAAGTCTGGGCCGTGTCCGACTATAATTGCGAGCAGAGTTTGCTAGGGCACCATGATGCTGCCACAAATAATGATTGTTAGGAGTTAGACATGGCCAAAGACCGCCTGATTATATTTGACACTACCTTACGCGATGGCGAGCAGAGTCCCGGTGCGTCGATGACCCGCGACGAAAAAGTGCGAATTGCCAAAATGCTGGAAAAAATGGGCGTTGATGTCATTGAGGCGGGCTTTGCTATTGCCAGTGTCGGTGATTTTGAATCCGTGCGGGCGGTCGCCGAGACAGTGCAAAACAGCATAGTGTGCAGCTTGGCACGTACCGGCGCCGAAGATATCGACCGCGCCGCTGAAGCACTTAAGCCCGCCGCGGCTGGCCGTATACACACGTTTATTGCCACGTCGCCAATCCACATGGAATACAAACTGCGCATGGCGCCAGACAATGTGCTGGAGCGCGCCGTCGCTGCGGTTAAGCATGCCCGTAATTTAATTGGCGATGTTGAATTCTCTTGCGAAGACGCCTCGCGTTCCGAGTACGACTTTATGTGCCGGATCATTGAACAAGTGATTAATGCCGGTGCCCGCACAATTAACCTGCCCGACACCGTAGGCTATGGCGAACCCGGTGAATACGGCGCCATGGTCGCAAGAATCATGAACGGCGTGCCCAATGCCGATAAGGCGATTTTCTCGGTGCACTGCCACAATGACCTTGGCCTCGCGGTAGCGAACTCCCTGTCGGCAGTAATGCATGGCGCTCGCCAAGTTGAGTGCACTATTAATGGTTTGGGCGAGCGGGCGGGTAATGCCTCGCTTGAAGAATTGGTTATGGCGATTCGCACCCGCAGCGACATATTTCCGGTAGAAGTCGGTGTTGATGCCACGCAAATTGTGCCGACCTCGCGTTTGGTGTCGTCGATCACTGGCTTTCCGGTGCAGCCGAATAAGGCAATTGTTGGCGCCAACGCCTTCGCGCATGAATCTGGCATCCATCAAGACGGCGTGCTTAAGTATCGAGAAACCTACGAGATTATGCGCGCCGAAGACGTAGGCTGGAACGCCAATAAACTGGTGCTGGGCAAGCACTCAGGTCGCGCCGCATTTAAAGCGCGCCTCGCAGATTTGGGCATCACGCTAGATAATCAGGCCGCCTTGAATCTGGCGTTCACTCGTTTTAAAGAGCTGGCCGACAAAAAGCACGAAATATTCGACGAAGACCTACAGGCTCTGATGAACGATGTTCAGCCAGATGATCTTGAGCTGCGCTACAGCTATGTGGCGCTAGAAGCGGTGTCGCGCAGTGGCTTTAAGCCACGCGCCGATATTCAGCTGCTCATCGACGGCCAAGCCCAACAAGCGGCAGCGGAAGGCGATGGTCCTGTCGACGCCGCGTTTAAGGCGGTGGAGCTGCTGGTTAATAGTGGTGCCAATTTACTGCTGTACTCGGTGAATGCGATCACTGAAGGCACAGATTCCCAAGGGGAAGTGCAGGTGCGGCTCGAGAAAAATGGCAGCATTGTAAATGGCAATGGTGCCGACACCGATATTATCGTTGCCTCAGTTAAAGCCTACCTCGATGCCCTTAATTTGTTAGACGCCGGGGTGCTTAAAGCCCACCCCCAGCACGAGGGCGTATAAAGTGAACGAGGCGCTGCGACTCGATTACTTGCAGGCGATGGGTGTCGACACCTATGTGCCGCGCTTTGTGCTTGACGGTGCAGCGCCGTCACCGATTTTTGAGCTGGACATCGCCGTAGAAGACGAATTTGCCGACGTCGAAACCGCCGAAGTGGCGAGCTTTGATGCCGATACTGA
>TARA_R110000772_G_scaffold268712_1_pt1 | contig 37147 bp, 29 predicted proteins | sample TARA_R110000772 | Tara Oceans TARA_R110000772 (sample SAMEA4397948) | marine metagenome | biome: Polar Biome; feature: [SRF] surface water layer (ENVO:00010504); material: water (ENVO:00002006), including particulate matter (ENVO:01000060) such as... | depth 5 m | reverse complement strand
AGCCCAGCCCAGCCCAGCCCAGCCCAGCCCAGCCCAGCCCAGCCCAGTCCAGCCCCAGTCCAGCCCCAGTCCAGCCCCAGTCCAGCCCCAGTCCAGCCACGTCGAGCGCCGGCAGCGCCCATCTGCCTCACGGCGCCCGAGCCGTCACCACAGCCCGCATGGGTGCCGGATACCCCTCGATCGTGCGCGTGGCATCCTCGGGGTCGAGAAAGTCAGCCAGCGACTGGAAACGCATCCACTCGGTCTGCCGCTGTTCTTCCACGCGTGTGATCGAAACATCCACCAGCGCCACATCGCGGAACTTCAGTTTGCGCAGCCAGGACATCAGCGTGTCCGGACTGGGCAGGAACCAGACATTGCCCATGCGTGCATAGCGTCCTTCTGGTACCAGCGTGGCGCCCAGCGGTCCGTCGATGACCAATGTTTCCAGGATCAGCTGTCCGCCGGGTCGCAGGCAGTCACGCAGCTCCTGCAAGTGATCCATGGGTGAACGCCGGTGGTAGAGGACGCCCATGGAAAACACGCTGTCGAACGCCTGCAGATTGGCGGGAACGTGTTGAATGCCCAGCGGCAACACCCAGACGCCGGGGTGCTGCAGGTATTTCTGCAGGGCCCAGTACTGCACGACGAACAGCGGAGTGGGGTCGATGCCGATGACCTCTCGCGCACCGGCGCCCGCCATGCGCCAGCAGTGGTAGCCGCTGCCACAGCCGACGTCCAGTACACGGCGGCCATTCAGGTCATCAATGTGGTTCTGCAGTCGCGCCCACTTCCAGTCCGAGCGCCACTCGGTGTCGATGTCCACGCCGAAGAGGTTGAAGGGACCCTTGCGCCAGGGATGCAGGCGCTGCAGGGTGGCGCGCAGTGCTGCCCGCTGGTCGGCATCAAGGCCGGGCTCCAGGCTGGCTCCGACCCGCGCGCGATCGAGATGTCGGGCGCTGGGGGTGAGGTCCGGCAGGTCCTCCAGGGCAGCGAGCCAGCGTGGCAGGTCACCGTAGCGTTCAGGCGCAAGACCGGCGGCAAGCTGTGTCGGCAGCTGCTCCGCCCAGACGGCCAGCTCGCCCCCCTGCCAGCGCTGGATGAGCGGGTCGTAGTCGATCATTTCAGCGCAATCAGCGAGGCGAAGTTGAAGCACTGGAACCAGACGTCGCAGCTGCTGAAGCCGGCTTTGCGGCAGCGGTCGCGGTGCTGCTGCAGGGTTTCGCGGCGCAGGTAGCCGTCCAGGGCATCGCGTTTCTGGGCAATTTCCAGGTCGCTGTAGCCATTGGCGCGCTTGAAATCGTGATGCAGGTCGATGTTGAGGGCGTCCAGGCGCGGGTCTTCGAAGGTGACTTTCTCGGAGAGCACCATGATGCCGCCCGGGCGCAGCCCGGCGAAGATCTGTTCGATGACGGCGTCACGTTCTTCGCGGGCGATAAACTGCAGGGTAAAGTTCAGTACCACCACCGAGGCATCGGCGATCTGCACATCCTGCAGGTTGCTGCACACGAGATCGACCGGTATCTCGTGGCTGTCGGTATCGATGACGCTGCGGCAGCGCTCCAGCATGGCGGTCGAGTTGTCGACGCTGATAATCCGGCAGTCGGTGTGCTGCAGGTTCTGGCGCATGGCGAGGGTGGAAGCGCCGAGTGAGCAGCCGAGATCGTACAGGCGGCTGCCCGGAGTGGCGAATCGCCCGGCCAGCAGGCCCGTCATGGCAATGATGGTGCTGTAGCCCGGCACTGAACGACGGATCATGTCGGGGAATACCTGGGCCACGCGGTCGTCGAAGCGAAACGGTGTGGGCTCGGGCACGGGTTGCGCGTAGATGTTGTCGCGTGGTTCGGACACGGGAGTGGCTGCCTGGCGCTGCTGCAAGTGGCGGGATTTTATCATGGATGTACTTGCCGCCCGAATAGCGCACAATATCGCGCGCTGAAACGGTTGGAGCTGGAGCATGAAAGGCACGCACGAATATGCGGGGGATCCGCGCAACGAGACGATTCTGATTGACATCAACGGCACGATTTATCCGCGTGCCGAAGCACGGGTGTCGGTGTTCGACTCGGGATTTATCCTCGGCGACGGGGTCTGGGAGGGGCTGCGCGTTGAAGGCAATACCGTCCTCTTCCTGGAACGTCACCTGGAGCGGCTGTTCGAGGGCATGAAGACCCTGGATTTTCAACCGGATTTCAGCCGCGAAGAACTGGCGGCGCGGCTCTACGCGCTGCTCGCGGCCAACGGCATGAGCGACGGTGTGCACATCCGCCTGATGGTGTCGCGGGGCGTGAAGGCAACCCCCTACCAGGACCCGCGCATGACCATCACGCCGCCCACTGTTGTGATCATCCCCGAGTACAAGCAGGCGCTGCCCGAGGTGGTGGAAAAGGGCGTCAGGCTGTACACAGTGTATGTGCGGCGCGGGTACTCGGACGTGCAGGACCCGACCCTGAACACCCACTCCAAGCTGAACTGCATCGGGGCCTGCATACAGGCGACCAAGGCCGGTGCCGATGAAGCGCTGATGCTGGACCCGCATGGCTTCGTCGCCACCTGTAACTCCACGCACTTTTTCATCGTGCGCCGGGGCGAGATCTGGACCTCGACCGGGGACTACTGCCTGGACGGTATCACCCGCGGCAAGGTGCTGGAGATGGGACGTGAGCTCGGCCTCACGGTGCGCGAAACCAATTTCACGCTCACCGATGTCTACAATGCGGAGGAAGCCTTTGTGACGGGAACGTTTGCCGGCCTGGTGCCGGTGACGGAAGTCGATGGCCGCCAGATTGGCGAGCCCGGTGCGGGGCGCCCGATGATCCAGCGTCTGCAGGCACAGTACCGGGAAACCGTCGCCCGCTATATCGCCGGCCCCGGCCAGCAACACCCGCGGGGCTAGTTCGATGGAGACTCTACGACTGGCCATGTGGTCTGGCCCGCGCAATATCAGTACGGCATTGATGCGCGCATTCGAGAATCGGCCCGACTGCGCGGTGGTGGATGAGCCGTTCTATGGCTACTACCTGCAAGCCACCGGGCTGGACCATCCCGCCGGGGATGCGGTCATGGCCAGCATGAGCTGCGACTGGCGCGAAGTAGCGCGGCAATTGTGTGAAGAGCTGCCTGCGACGGCGGACCCGGGCGCCTGCACGCTGTTCTATCAGAAGCACATGACCCAGCACATCCTGCCGGCCATGGACATGGCATGGACCGACCGGCTGGTGAACTGCTTCCTGATTCGCGAGCCGCGCAGAATTATTGCGTCCTACGCCCGGGTGCGGCCGGAGTTCGCGCTGGAGGAGTTGGGTTTCCCGCAGCAGTGGGACCTGTTCCAGCGGGTTGCCGACCGGCTGGGCACGGCGCCGCCGGTGATTGACTCTGCCACCACACTGGCCGACCCGGAAGGCGTGCTGCGTGCACTTTGCGCACGCGTGGGTATTCCCTTCAGCAGCGCCATGCTGCACTGGCCCGCGGGTCGCCGGGACAGCGACGGCGTCTGGGCGCCTCACTGGTACGCAGCGGTTGAGGCCTCAACCGGCTTTCAGGTCGTGAACGAGCTGCCCTTGTCCGAGGTTGAACTGCCTCCGGCCTGCGAGGCGATGTGCGAAAAGGCCGAGGCAATCTACGCGAAACTGATCTCGCATGCGCTGGGCCGCGAGGCCCGGGCCTAGCGGGAGGGGATGGTAACGGCGTGCTGCTCCCAGTCGGCCAGTAGCGCGTCGATAACCTTCCTGCCCACCTGATAGGCGTTTTCCAGAGCCGCATCCAGGCCGGCATAGCTGTCATGCTGCTCTTCCAGCAGATAGGCCGCGGCGGATTTCCCGGGCGGTGGCAGGGTGAAATTGGAGGCGGTGCGCAGGACCATGACCCGGTTCTTGTCGACCTTGCCGGCTGCGTGCAGGTAGGTCAGGGACTGAAACGTGCCGGTATCCTCCATGGCCGAGCTGACAAACTCACCCTGGCCATCGGTCCAGTACTTGACCCATTCATTGGCCCAGTCGTTGAGCTTTTCCCCGTGCCAGAAGGTCATGGCGGCCAGTTGGTCACCCTTGATCACTCGCGGTGGCTGCTGGCCCACAGGATAGTCCACATAGGGGGCGCGCGCTTCCTTGAGCGTGGGGTGGTCGGGCAGTTGCATGTCTTTGGTCAGCGCGTAGGCCCAGTTCACCAGGCCTGTGTTGAGCCGGAACACCTCGCCCAGGTTGTAGCTCTTGCGTGCTGTGTCATTCGGCCCCTGGCTGAACAGCGGAAAGTAGCCGTGGCGCCAGTTTTCGGGAATTTCCCGGGCATCGATCTCATGCGCGAGGTCGCCGTCGACCAGCCACTCTGCCCAGGCCACCGAGCCCAGTGACGCATCCGCCGGGTCGAAGCCGGAAATGCCGGCAACCAGCCAGTAGGCCCGGCTCAGGTCGAAGCGCGGGTCCAGGCCCAGGGCCATCACGCTGGCGGCGGCGTTGGCGGTTCCCATACCCGTCACAATCCCCAGCACACCTGATTCCAGGTTCATGTGAATGTCGTGGTGCATGTGCGGTGCGGCAAACCGGGTATCCAGGGGCACGCGCTCATACCAGCGCTGGAACTCGCCGGCCTTGTCTCCGGTGTCGGCGTCGGTTTCGAACATGGTGACAACGACCACCTTGACGGGAATGGGGCCGTTGCCGGGCTCTTCAGCCGCTGCCGGTCCCGCCAGCGCGGCGATGAACAGGGTCAGCAATGCGAATTTCATCATGGTGAATGGATGTCCTCGTTGGAGAGAAAAATGGCGGCGCCGACCGGGCAGGTCGGGCGCCAGCCTGCCAGGGAAGCGGGCCGGGGGGGAGCCGCCGGCCGCTTGCCCTGACGCGTTCAGAACACGCTGGACAGCGACAGCCCCCATACGCGCGGCTCGTTGGTGAAGCCGGTCAGGTTGTTGAAGTCGATGGCCCCCTGCACGTTTTCCTCATCGGTGATGTTGCGGCCAAACAGGGCGATTTCATAGCTGCCATCCCGCAGGCGCCAGCCAAGACGCAATCCGCCCTCAAACTGGCCATCGGTGACGAACTCCACAGCATCGTACAGGAACAGCTGGGTGTCGCCCTGGTAGGACCAGTCAGTGAAGGCAAACACTTCCGACTGACGGCCCACGGGCATGCGCCAGGAGGCACTGAAGTTGAACGTGGTTTCCGGTGCCTGGGGGAAAGGATTGCCGTCTACAGCCACCAGCCCATTGGCATCAATGGGGTTCAGGACTGTGCAGGCGCCGCTGCCGCAGGGGGCTACGCGCAGGCTGCTGTCGTTGATCTCCGTGTCCGCATAGCCGGCGCCGAAGGTAAGCGACAGCGTGTCGGTCACCGCCCACTCCACGTCCAGTTCGCCGCCCATGCCGGTGCCCTGGTCGGCGTTCACCAGCTGGATGGCGTTGTTGCTGCCACCCACAGCCGTGAACTGGATATCGTCCACTTCATAGTAGAACAGCGCTGCGTTGAGGCGCATGCGACCTTCCAGATACTCTGCCTTGTAGCCGAGTTCGTAGGAGGTCACGGTCTCGGAGTCGGCGATGGAGGGCGCGGCACCAAAGGCGACGTCGCGGCCCTGGATGGTGGGCGCGCGGAAGCCGGTTCCCACTTTCGCCCAGTACAGCGACGCGTCATCCGCGGCAAAGGACAGTGCGAGGTCACCAGTCACCTGGTCGTCAGATACGCTCTCCTGAAAACCGGGTGCGAAGAAGTCCTTCTCGTCATCGGTCCAGCGCAGGCCCGCGGTCAGCGTCCAGGCCTCGGTGAGTGCGTAGTCGGCCTGGCCAAAGACGGCAAAGGAGGTGTTTTCGTGCGTGACCGTCGTCGCCGGCACGAAGAACGGGCTGGTTTCGACATCCAGATCGGAATCAAAATAGAATAATCCGGTTTGCCAGTTCAGGCGCTCACCGCTGTTGCTGGCCAGACGGAATTCCTGGGTGAACTGCTGTACATCTGCTGCATCCTGCGTTTGCGAGGGGAAAGGAATGAAGCCCGGACCCATGAAAGGCAGGAACGAGGCACCAAAACCGCCGTCGATGTCGCCCAGGCTGCGTCCTTTGGCGTCTTCCCCGGCGGTGATGGAGGTGAGCGTTACCGCGTCGAAAGCGTATTCCAGCTTGAGGTTGAGCCCGGTATTCCGGTATTCCTGCGGGTTGTTGTCGCCCTCGTCAAAGAACACGGTGTCACGGATGTAGTTTTCATTCAGGCGGTTGCTGCCGGTGTCGAAAATATTCGCGCGAAACACCGCGGCCGTGCCGTCAAGATCCCGATGGTGCGCGCCCAGCAGCGCGCTCAGTCGATCGTTGGGTTCGAACAGCAGGAAACCCTTCGCGGCTTTCTCGATGAATCCGCCGAGCGCATCGCCCTCGCCGGTGAAGCCGTTGTCGATCCAGTCACCGCGGCTCTGGTAAAGCACGGCAATGCGACCGGCGACCGTTTCTGTCAGGCCACCGCCGACGGCGCCTTCAAAGTTCAGGGTCTCCAGCTCACCGATATCCACCTTGGCGCGGCCCTCGAATTCCTGGGTCGGCTTGCGGGAGTCGAATTTGACGATGCCGGCCGTTGTATTCCTGCCGAACAGCGAACCCTGGGGGCCGCGCAGTACTTCTACCTGTTCGATGTCGAACAGCGGAAAGCTCTTCAGGACCACGTTTTCCTTCACGATGTCATCCATGATGATGGAGACGGGCTGTGAGGCGGCCAGGTCGAAGTCAATGTTGCCGAGGCCGCGGATGTAAAAGCGCGGCGCTACCCTACCATTGGAGGATTCCACATACAGGCCGGGGACCCGGGCAGAAAGGCCCCGGATATCGGCACCGCCCTCAAAAATGGCGCTGAAACGCTCTCCGGACAGGGTGGCAACGGAGAGCGGTACGTCGAGCAGGCTCTGCTCCCGCTTCTGTGCCGTCACAATGATTTCTTCCAGCTGCGCCATGGCCGGGGCGGTTGCAGCGGTGGCAGCGGCGATGGCTGCGGTGAGGGCCAACCGGGATACGGTTATGCGCTTCATGAGTAGATCTCCTGAATGATCGGGATGGGTTCGTTAGTTACTGGCTTGCAGAGCGCAAATGGGGTCTGGTGCCCGCGGGTGGCCTTGACGGCGCATGGGGCGAAATTTACGCTGTTGCGCGCGGGGCTGCAGCCCCGCGTGGGAAAAATACCAGTATTTGACCATGTTCAATCGGCCGCAAGGCTGGCGGCAGGCGCTGGAAACCCCGATTCTGGGCGGTGCCCCGACGCAACGGGGAGGAGGAGTTCTGTCTTGAAGCTGTTTTATGCCGTTTTTGTACTGGGCCTACTGGCATCGTCCCCAAGCGCGCTGGGCACGCCTGCGCAGCAGGCAGATCTCATCGTGTATGGCGATTACCTGCTGACCATGGACCCGGCGCAGCCGCGGCTGCATGACGCGGCTGTTGTCGTGCAGGGAGATATCATCGTCGCTATCGGCACCCGCGCGGAGATCGAGCGCAACTGGCGTGCGCAGGTCACGCTTGATGGCGAGGGGCGCGTGCTGATGCCGGGGCTGGTCAATGGCCACACTCACTCGGCCATGACACTGTTTCGGGGTATGGTCGATGATCTCGACCTGATGACCTGGCTCAACGCCTACGTCTTTCCCATGGAAGGGCGTTTCGTCACGCCCGAGTTCGTCCGGGTAGGTGCCGAACTGGCCTGCTGGGAGATGATTCGCGGCGGGACCACAACCTTTGTCGACATGTATTTCTACCCGGACGAGATCGCCGCCGTGGTCGAGCGTTGTGGCCTGCGCGCGGTGGTGGGTGCGCCGCACATCGATTTCCCCAGCCCCGGCTTCCAGGGCTGGGAGGATTCCTTCGCCGCCGCTGACGATTTTGTGCGCCGCTGGCAGGGCAGGCATCCGCGCATCACGCCGGCCTTTGCGCCGCACGCGCCCTACACCGTATCCCCGCAACACCTGCAGGCAACCGTTGCCAGGGCGGCAGCGCGCGGTGCGCCGATCAGCATGCACCTCGCGGAGGCGCCGGCAGAAAGTGAATACGTGCAGGAACAGTTCAGCACCAGTCCGGTGCAGCATGTTGCGGGCCTGGGAATGTACGACGCCGCCCTGATTGCTGCGCACATGGTGCAGCTGGACGCCGCTGATATCGCGCTCACTGCTGCTGCGGGGATTGGCGCGATACACAACCCCACGTCGAATATGAAGCTGGGTGCGGGTATAGCGCCGGTCAGCGCCATGCTGGCTGCGGGGGTCAACGTGGGTCTGGGCACCGATGGTGCTGCCTCGAACAACGATCTGGATCTGTGGGAAGAGGTTCGCATGGCGGCGCTGCTGCACAAGGTGGCCAGCGGCGACCCCACAGCGTTGCCGGCAGGCCAGGCGCTGGCGATGGCGACCCGGCTGGGTGCAGCGGCCATTCGCAAAGGCGATGAGATCGGCCAGTTGAAGGTTGGCATGCAGGCAGACATGATCCAACTGGATGTCAGCCAGACCCGGCACCTGCCGCTGTATGATGTGGAGTCACACCTCGTGTATGTGCTGGACAGCAATGACGTGCAGACGACCGTTGTGGCGGGCCGGATACTGATGCGGGATCGCAAGGTGCTGACGATCGACGAGTCCAGCCTGCGGGCACAGGTCACCGCGGTGAGTGACCGTATCCGTGGAGCGCTGGCCAGCCAACAGGAGAACGCATCGTGAAAAGAGGTGTTGCCACAGCAATGGCCTGCGCAGCAGCGGCCGCTGCGGTCAGTGCAGGGGAGGTCGGGCCGGTGCCGGATAAAACGGCCATTATCGAAACACTGGGGCTGGAGCCGCATATCGAAGGGGGCTACTTCGTGCGTACCTTCCAGCCCGATCACCGGGCCAAGGTGGATACCCCGGCCGGACCCCGCTACACCATGACGGCGATACATTACCTGCTGACCGACGACTCACCCATCGGGCATCTGCATCGGAACCAGTCTGACATCGTGCACTTTTTCCACATGGGCTCACCCGTCCACTACTACCTGCTGTACCCGGACGGGCGCCTGGAGACCGCGGTGCTGGGGCAGGACCTGGCGGCAGGGCAGCGACTGCAGCTCACAGTGCCGGGTGGCGTGTGGAAGGCCTCGCATTTGCCGGAGGGAGCGTACGGCCTGATCAGTGAAGCTGTGGCGCCGGGCTTTGACTACGCCGACATGGCGCTGGCAGAGCGCGCTGCGCTGCTCGAGGCGTTTCCGCAACACGCCGGTGTGGTGCGCCGTTTCACTCGCGACTAGCGTTGACCTGCACCCGACAGTTGCTGTTGCAGCGAGGCCATGATGCTGGCGAGTTCGGGCTTGTTGGCGCGAATCTCCTCAACGGTCAGGCCGTGCAGCTCGTGCGGGAACACCAGCCAGTCGGCGGTTTCGTGGATGTAGTAGTCGGGAACGCGATCGGTCTTGTTGTTGCCGGGCTTGTAGTAGGGGGTTGCGATGCGGATCTCAGGCGTGTTCTTCTTGCAGGCTCGATGCAGGTCGTGAATCACCTGGTCGATGGACAGTCCCGTATCGTGCACGTCATCCACGATCAGCAGAGAGTCCTCTGACTCGAGCTGCCTGATGATGTAGCTCAGTCCATGCACTTTGACGTGCCGGTCGCGCTCGCCGATGCCGGTGTAGGATGAGGTGCGTATCGCAATGTGGTCCGCGGTGACGCCGAGCACATCGAGCAGTTCCTGTACAGCGATGCCCACCGGCGCGCCGCCGCGCCAGACGCCGACAATGTAGTTGGGGCGATAGCCGCTCTCAAAGACCTGCCAGGCTAGCTTGAATGAGTCTTCCAGCAGCTGCTGGGCGCTGATGTAGTGCTTGTGCATGGTGTTCCTGTTCCCGTTCATGTGGTTGCCGCGCAGCGCAAGGCTAGCATACACGTGCGCGGGCCGCGTGGAGTATGGTGCCGTCGGTGGCGATTGCGTACACTTTGTCTTCCCGCGCCCAGCGCGCACTCCCAGCGGAACCAGGCCACTTCATGAAACAGGCGCAACCGGCCAATGGCCTCCTTGAACGCGTTTTCAGGCTGACTGAGCACGGCACTTCGGTGCGCACCGAGGTCATCGCCGGTGCGACAACGTTTGTCACCATGGCCTATATCATTTTCGTCAATCCGCAGATGATGGCCGCCGCGGGGATGGATGCCCCCGCCGCCTTCGTTGCCACCTGCCTGGCATCGGCGCTGGCCTGCTATTTCATGGGCCTCTACGCCAACTGGCCGGTCGGGCTCGCGCCCGGGATGGGGCTCAACGCGTTCTTCACCTATACGGTTGTGGCAGACATGGGCTACAGCTGGCAGGTCGCACTGGGGGCAGTATTCCTGGCCGGCGTGCTGTTTGTCATCATGAGCGTCACCCGGCTGCGCCGCTGGATGCTCGACAGCATACCGATGAACCTGCGTGTCGCCATGGGCGCTGGAGTGGGGCTGTTTGTGGGCTTTATCGGCCTGAAGAGCGGCGGCCTGATTGTGGCGAGCGAGGCAACCTTCCTCACACTGGGGGACTTCACACGCCCCGAACCCTTGCTGGCCGCTGCAGGGTTTCTGCTTATCGCCGTGCTCTCCGTGCGTCAGGTGCCCGGCGCCATTATCGCCGGTATTTTGGCGACCACCGGGGTGGGGCTGGTGTTCGGGCTGGTGGAGTACCAGGGTCTGGTCGCGGCACCGCCCAGTCTGGCGCCCGTGTTCATGCAACTGGATATCATGGGTGCCCTGGACCTGGCCATGACCAGCGTGATCATCGCGTTTCTCTTCGTGAACCTGTTCGACACCGCAGGCACCCTGCTGGGTGTGGCCAGCAGGGCCGGCCTGGTGGACGCGCAGGGCAATATCAAACACATGGATCGCGCCCTGAAAGCTGACAGCAGCTCCAGCGTGGTGGGTGCTTTTCTCGGCTGTGCGCCGGTTACCAGCTACGTGGAAAGTGCCACGGGTGTCGCTGCCGGCGGCCGCACGGGGCTCACGGCCGTGGTGGTCGGCACGCTGTTTCTCGCAGCCATTTTCTTTGCGCCCCTGGCCGGTATGGTGCCGGCATTTGCCACCGCCGGTGCGCTGGTTTACGTCGCCATGCTGATGCTGGGCAGCCTGGAGGGACTGCTGTGGGACGACCCCACGGAGCTGTTGCCGGCACTCGTCACCGTGGTGATGATTCCGCTGTCGTTCTCCATCGCCAACGGGATTGCGGTGGGTTTCATCAGCTATGTCGTGATCAAACTGTTTGCCGGCCGCTTCCGCGATGTCTCGGTGGGGGCGTGGTTCCTCGCTGCCATCTTCATCGCCAAGTTCGCACTGATATAGGCCCGATAGACGCGAGGGGGTAACCATGAAACCGCAGGGGTTTCCGCTCGATCCAGAGCATATCTGGGAGCATTTCTACCAGCTGACGCGGATCCCGCGGCCCTCCAGGGCGGAGGCCGCCGTCCGTGACTACGTGATCGGCCAGGCCGAGGCCCACGACTGCCGTTGGCAGCTCGACGCAACAGGTAATCTGGTGGTCTACGTACCCGCCTCCCCCGGGCGCGAGCGGCACCCCACGGTGATCATCCAGAATCATCTGGATATGGTGACGGTGAAAACCGGTGACAAACAGCACGACTTCCACCGCGATCCCCTCACCCTGCAGGTGGAAGATGGCTGGTTGCTGGCGGATCGCACCACGCTGGGCGCGGATAACGGTGTGGGCTGCGCCGCGGCGTTGGCGCTGCTGACCGACCCGGATGTGCAGCACCCGCCGCTGGAGTTGCTGTTCACTGTCGACGAGGAAACGGGCCTCGGCGGTGCACTGGGACTGGATGCGTCGCTGCTCAGTGGCCGTGTCATGTTGAACCTGGATACCGAGGACTGGCACGAGCTTTACGTGGGCTGCGCCGGTGGTGCCGGCTGGGTGTTTTCACGGGAATATCCGCTGCAGCCTGCAGCGGAGGGTACCCGTTGCTGGACACTGGAAATCAAGGGCCTTGCCGGTGGGCATTCGGGTATCGAGATTCACCTGCAGCTGGGTAACGCGCTGAAACTGCTGGTCGAGGCCCTCGCGGATGTGGCCTCATGCCAGCTGGCGGCGGCCAGTGTGGGTGTCGCGCACAACGTGATCCCCCGGGAGGGCTGGATCCGTTTTGCCTGCGACGATGTCGATGCCGGGGCGCTGCAGCAGCGGCTGGAGGCCTTGCAGCGGCGCTGGTGCAGCTATCTGCCGGCGGCGGACCAGGGAGTTGAGTTGCTACTGCAGCCCGGCGAGCCCGCCGCGGTGATGAGCGCCGAGGACAGTCGGCAGCTACTGCAGGTCATCGCGGCGCTGCCCCACGGGGCACAGGCCTACAGTCCGGCCCAGCCGGCGGATCTGGTCGACCTCAGCGTCAACCTGGCGCGCCTGCAGCTGGGCGAAGGGCGCCTGGAGCTGGAATCCAGTATCCGTTTCTTCAATCCCGAGCAGGCTGCCGGGCTGCGCCTGGCGGTGGAAGGCCTGGCGCAGCTGGCCGGGTTGTACATCCGGCGCATCGACGGCTATCCCGGGTGGCAGCCAGACTTTGCCAGCCCACTGCTGGCCCGCGCCAAGGCCCTGCATGAACGCCTGTTTGACAGCGTGCCTGCGGTCAAAGCCATCCACGCCGGCCTCGAATGCGGTATTCTGAAGAGCAAGCTGCCGGACGCCGATATCCTGTCCTTTGGCCCCACTATCCGTGGGGCGCATTCGCCGACCGAACGCCTGCGCATCGCTACCGTGCCGCCTTTCTGGCGCTACCTCACCGCCCTGTTGGCGGAACTCTGACCCAGGAGATTGTTGCCATGCTGGAATGCCTACCCCAGGTGCCGGAAGATTCCATCCTCGGACTGGCCGCCGCGTGTCGCGCCGACCCCAACCCGCACAAGGTGGATCTGACCGTTGGCATCTACATGAATGAAGAGGGCCTGTGCCCGGTGTTCGATGCCATCCGCCTGGCCCAGGAGGCTCTGGTCGGGGAAGAGCGCACCAAGGCCTATATGCCGCCCGCCGGTGACCCCGGCTTCAACAGTGGCATGCAACAGCTGTTGCTGGGCACGGGCAGCCGGGCACTGCTGGAAGGTCGGGTGAGCAGCCTGCAGACACCGGGTGGGTGTGGTGCGTTGCGCATTGGCGCCGAAATTATCCAGGCCGCGGCGCCGGGTGCCAGGGTCTGGGTGTCCGACCCTACCTGGCCGGTGCACATACCGTTGCTGGGCAGCGTTGGCCTGCAGTTCGCGACGTACCGCTACTACGACCCCGCCAGTCACGGGGTGAATTTCACCGCCATGGTGGAGGACCTCAAGGGCGCGCGGCAGGGTGATGTGGTGCTGCTGCACGGCTGCTGCCACAATCCCTGCGGCGCGGACCTCGACCTCGAGCAATGGGCGCAGATTGCCGCGATGGCGGAATCGCAGGGTTTTCTGCCTTTCGTTGATATTGCCTACCAGGGCCTGGGTGACGGTCTCGAGGAGGATGCGGCAGGCCTGCGACTGCTGGTGGAGCGGCTGCCTGAAGTCTTGATTGCGGCCTCCTGCTCCAAAAACATGGGACTGTATCGCGAGCGTACGGGAGCCACGGTATTCGTCAGTGCTACAGCCGCCAGCGCCGAGGCCCTGCGCACCCAGGCGCAGGTCGCGGCGCGTCGCATCTATTCCATGCCGCCAGCGCACGGCGCCCTGCTGGCCGCGCGCGTGTTGCAGGACGACGCATTGAATGCCAACTGGCGGGATGAGCTGCAAGCCATGTGCCGACGCATCAATGGCCTGCGCACGAGCCTGGTCAGTAAGCTGGAGCTTTGCACGGAGCGCGATTTCAGCTTTATTGAGCGTGAGAAAGGCATGTTTTCCTTCCTCGGCCTGACCCCCGGGCAAGCGCTGGCGCTGCGTGAGCAGTACAGTGTGTATATGCTGGATTCCTCGCGGATCAACATCGCGGGTATCAACGGCGCGAACATCGATTACCTGGCGGAATCGGTGGGCAAGGTGCTGCAGTCGCCCTGAGCAGGCCGTTGCCTCCTTCGGCGAGGTATCAGGACTCCAGTTCCGCCCAGCGCTCGATGGCGGCATCGAGGGCGTCCTGCACACCGCTGAGTTCCGCCAGCACGGCGTCCACCGCGTCGCGACTCTGCTGGTAGAACGCGGGGTCCGCGGTGCGCGCTTCCAGTGCAGCCTGCTGTTGCTCGAGCGCTTCAATCCGCGCGGGCAGAGCATCCAGTTCGCGCTGTTCCTTGTAGGACAGCTTGCGGCGTGCGGGGGTGCTGGCGGCGGGCGCTGATGTCGCCGGCTCCGGTTTGCTCGCCGGCATCTGCTGGCCCCTGGTTTCGGGCTCCACCAGCTGGCCGCCGCGAGCTTCCCAGTCGCTGTAACCACCGGCCTGTTCTTCCACTGTGCCGTCCCCGCGCAGGATCAGCAGCTGTGTCACTACATGGTCCATAAAGTCGCGGTCGTGGCTGACCAGAATCACCGTGCCGTCGAAGGACAGCAGAATGTCCTCCAGCAGCTCGAGGGTTTCGATGTCCAGGTCGTTGGTCGGCTCGTCGAGCACCAGCAGGTTGGCCGGCTTGCTGAACAGGCGGGCCAGAATGGCGCGGTTCTGCTCGCCGCCGGACAGGGCCTTGACCGGCGTCCGTACACGCTCTGGACTGAACAGGAAGTCGCCGAGGTAGGAGATGGCGTGGCGACGCTTGCCGTTCAGCTCAATGAATTCCTGTCCCCCGCAGACATTGTCGATCAGGTTCTTCTCGGGCTCCAGCTTGCCACGCAGCTGGTCCGAGTAGGCGATCTCCAGCTTGGTGCCCAGGGTTACGCGGCCTTCGTCAGGCTGCAGTTGCCCGAGTATCATTTTCACCAACGTGGACTTGCCCGCACCGTTGGGTCCGACAATGCCGACCCGGTCGCCGCGCTGAATAATGGTGGAAAAGTCGCGTATGACGGTTTTCCCGTCGAAGCGCTTGCTGACCTGTTCCAGCTCCGCCACGACCTTGCCCGAGCGGCTGGCTTCCTCGACCACAAAGTTGGCGCTGCCCACCCGCTCACGGCGCTGCTGGCGCTCACTGCGCATCTTCTCCAGCGCCCGCACGCGGCCCTCGTTGCGAGTTCGCCGCGCCTTGATGCCCTGGCGAATCCACACTTCCTCTTGCGCGAGTTTCTTGTCGAACAGTGCGTTGGCTCGTTCTTCGGCCTCCAGCTCCTGTTCACGGTGGGCGAGAAACCCCTGGTAGCTGCCCTCCCAGCTGGTGAGGTGGCCGCGATCCAGCTCGGCGATGCGTGTGGCAACGCTCTGCAGAAAGCGGCGGTCGTGGGTGATCAGCACGATCGCCCCGCGGTACTGTTGCAGCTGGGTCTCCAGCCACTGGATGGCGGGAATGTCGAGGTGGTTGGTGGGCTCGTCCAGCAGCAGGATATCCGGGTCGGCCACCAGGGCGCGTGCCAGGGCGACGCGCCGACGCCAGCCGCCCGACAGCTCGCCCATTTTGGCGTCCTGCGGTAATTGCAGCTGGGTAATGGTGGTTTCCACCCGCTGCTGCAGGGTCCAGCCATCTGCCGCCTCCAGCGCCTGCTGTACCGTGCTCAGGCGATCGAAGTCGATGTCGTCGCCCTCGTGCAGCAAGCGGTGGTATTCCGCCAGCAGCTTGCCGGTGTCTGCCAGGCCCTCGGCAACCACATCGTACACGGTGCTGTTGTCGGCGTCCGGCAGCGTCTGCTCCAGCCGGGCGATGCACACCCCGGGACGTACCCAGCGCTCACCGGAATCGGCCTGTAGTTCGCCTGCAAGAACCCGCAGCAGAGTTGTCTTGCCTGCCCCATTCCGCCCCAGCAAGCCCCAGCGCTCGCCGCGACGAATGGTCAGGCCGACGTCGTCCAGCAGTACCTGGGTACCGTAATGAAGCTGCAGGGATTCGAGTTTGAGCAGGGGCATGAGCACGCTGTCGTTGAAACGGGGGCTGCATTCTACGGCGTGTCCCGTTCAGCGGCTACTACACTTTTTTCGCAGCACCCTTCTCGGTTGATGCCTGTGCCGTGGGCAGCTGACCGGAAGACGATTCGAGGTGCGCTCGAATAAACCACTGGAACAACTCGAGATCCTTGGCGTGACCGGTCAGCAGATCCTCTGAAACGGGATCCAGTTCAGCGAGCGTCGCTATGGCTTGCCGTTGATCCGACACCACGCCGTTGTAGACCACGTCCAGCGCCGCGAGGTGCTCAGTGGCCAGTGCGCGGTGTAGTGAGTAGTCATCCCAGCTGCGTCGCTGCACTACCGCGGCCGGCGTGCCGACCGGTACGCCACCCAGTGTCGCGATGCGCTCGGCGATGGCGTCGACCATGTCGCGGATCGCCGCGACCTGGGGGTCGAGCATTTCGTGCACGGCGATAAAATTGGGGCCAACAACATTCCAGTGCACGTGCTTCAGCGTCAGGCCCAGGTCAATCAGCGCTACCATCCGCTGGTCGAGGGTGGTGATCACCTGCTTTGCGGTGGCTTCCTGCATTCCGGGTACGGTGAAATTCGTCTCCGTCATCGGTGTCTCCTTGCTTGATCCAAAAAGCGTCGTCGCCGCGCCCCGGTGCGAGTCGTGCTCTCACCGGGGTGGCGCAGACCTCGTCGCGGCAACCGGCACCGCGTGCCGGCGCCGACTCGGAGGTCGGTCATGTATGCGAAGCAAGTTCTGTTCCAACCGCCGCAGCTACCGTCAGCGTCTTGCGCAAACCGTGCATAGATCGGTGCTCGCGTGCGGGGATGGAAGGTGGGCTGGGGTGTGTATCCGGTGAGCAGAAACACTGCCTGGGCCCAAGGAGATGCCCATTTTTACAAAGGCTGTTGTAAAACCTGCCCCCGGGCGGGCGCGAGTGATGCGCGGCCCCTAGATAAGATTTTCCCCACGCTCGGGTAGCCTTGAGGCCTGGGCCTGCTTCTCGATATCGTCATCCTGGCTTGTCAGCATACCTTCGGCGCGGTGGGCGTTGACGTCGTCGGCGGTCGCGCCCGCCGTGGGGTTGTGGGGCAGCGCCCCGGAGCCGATGCTCTCACGCATATCAACGGGGACGCCTTTGGGGAAGATGACCTCCCGCGCGTCATCGGGCATGGAGATGCCCGCCTGGTCGAACGCCGCCTTGACCCTGCGGATGATCGCTGAGCGCACCTTGAGCGGATCGTAGGTGCGGGTATCGACCCAGTAGATCAGTCGCAGGTTGACGCTCGACGAGGCCAGCTCGTGGGCGAGTACCAGAGGTTCCGGATCCTGCAGCGTTGCCGGGTGCTCATGCAGCACCTGCAGCGCCACGCTTTGTGCCTCGCTGATGGCGTCGTCGTAGGAAATCCCCACCATGAATTCCTGCCGCTGGCGTGGATTCGCAGTAAAGTTGATGATTTCGTTCTTGTAGATGATGGCGTTGGGTATCTGCACGTGATTGCCATCGCGCGTCATGATCAGCGTAGCGCGGGTGTTCACCCGTTGGACAAAACCGCGGTGGCCGTGCACCTCGATGAAGTCGCCGACTGCAAAGGGCCGCTGCATGCTGATCAGGATGCTGGCGAGAAAATTCTCCGCGATGTCGCGAAAGGCAAAGCCGATCGCCAGACCCAGTAGCCCTGTCCCACCCACCACGGTGACGGCGAGGCTGGTCAGTCCCGCGATGCGCAGGACGATGTAAAGACCGAGAATGAACACCAGTGCTGCACTCGCCCGGGCGACCATGTCCCGCAGCAGCGGCGTGCGCATGCGCCGCGCCAGCAGGCGTCCGGTGAGGTATGCCGTGAGGTTCGCCAGCAGCCATGTGAGGGCGAGCAATGCCAGCGCCAGTAGCGCCAGGGGCAGGGCCCTGAATGCGGCAGCCGCCATCGCCTGCAGTTGCCCGTAGGTGGGCCTGAGGTCCCAGGGCGAGGTGGTGGCAACAGCGATGTTGTTGACCACCGCGACCACCCCCTGCGCGTTCCTGGCCAGGCTCCCTGCCCAGGCAACCTGTTCAGGGTCCTGCGCTTCACCCGTCAGGAAAACGATGCCGCTGTCGACGCGAACTTGCGTCGACGCAAACCAGCCCGTGGCATTGAGAATTGCGCGCAGGCGCGCCGCGATGGCATCGTCTGCGGTGACGCGTTCAACGGCGACCGAGTCTGCGATCGAGATGTCCGCTGCCGGTGCAGCGCTGCCGCCCCCGGCCTGTTCGCCCTCGGTGGGCTCGGCGAACGCCGTGTGCAGCCACAGCGCACAGGCCAGAAGCAGGCAGCGACGCAGTGCCGTGAGCGCACCCCCGTACCCGGGCAGCGCGCCCCGACGCACCCTGCCGGGCGCGCGCATCGCTGTCCTCTGCGCACACAGGCTATCCAGTTGCTCTCGTAGCGGGTTGAAAAAAATCATGAGCCTCGCACGCGTCGTTCAGGGCAGCCGATCCGGTGGATTCAGTGTAAACACAATCCACGCACAAGGGCAGGGCCACGGCTGCCGATTGAATTCTGCGGCGTCCGGCGGCATGCTGGCTGCCGGTCTCGATACAGGATATGCGGATGTCGGCGCAGCCCCTATGGAAGCCCTCCCCGGAACGGCGCGCGGAGGCACAGCTCACGCGGTTTGCTGCGCAACTCGCGGCGCGCGGTGCACTCCCTGAGCATGCGGACTACTTTGCCGTGCATGACTGGGCGCTTGCCCAGCCGGCGCGGTTCTGGCGTGCGGTGTGGGATTTCACCGGCGTGGTGGGCGAGCCCGGGACAGACGTGCTGACGGACGGGGATCGGTTCCCCGGTGCGCACTGGTTTCCACAAGCACGGCTCAACTTCGCCGAAAACCTGCTGCGGCGCCGGGATGATCACCCCGCGCTGGTGGGCCTGCTGGAGAACGGGGAGCGGCGGGTCGTCAGCTATGCCCAGCTTTACCGGCAGGTCGCGGCCCTTGTTGCCCGCCTGCGCGCCCTGGGTATCGGGCCGGGTGACCGGGTGGCTGGCCTGATGCCTAACGTGCCTGAGGCCGTTGTCGCCATGCTCGCCACGACAGCCCTGGGTGCCACCTGGACCTCGTGCTCGCCGGATTTCGGCGCCAGCGGCGTGATTGACCGCTTTGGGCAGGTTGCGCCCAGGGTGCTGTTCTGTGCCGATGGCTACTACTACAACGGCAAGGCCTGCGACTCACTGCAGCGCCTGGAGGGCATTCTGCAGGCCATCGACAGCATCGAGCAGCTGGTGGTCGTCCCGCTGCTGAATGCCCGGCCCACCTTGCCGCAAGGAGCGCCTGCGGCCCTGTTTGGGGATTTCCTCGAAGACACGGCAGCCGCCATCGAGTTTGCCCGGTTGCCCTTCGATCACCCCGTGTACGTGATGTATTCATCCGGTACCACCGGTGCGCCCAAGTGTATCGTGCACGGTGCCGGCGGCAGCTTGCTGCAGCATCTGAAAGAGCATCGCCTGATGTGCGACATCGGGCCCGGGGACGTGTTCTTCTATTACACCACCTGCGGCTGGATGATGTGGAACTGGCTGGTGAGCGGGCTCGCCAGTGGCGCCACCCTGATCCTGTACGACGGCTCACCCTTTGCCGGTGAAGGCCGCCTGTTGCTCGATGCCATCGACGCTGAGGGTATCTCGGTGTTCGGTACCAGCGCGAAATTTATCGCGGCACTGGAAAAAGCGGGTATCCGGCCCGCGCAGACCCACCGCCTGGATACGCTGAAAACGATTCTGTCCACGGGCTCGCCACTCCTGCACGAGAATTTCGAGTACGTGTACCGCGACTTCAAGCAGGATATCTGCCTGTCCAGTATTTCCGGCGGTACCGACATCCTCTCGTGCTTCGTGGGTGGGTCGCCGACCCTGCCTGTGTATGCCGGCGAAATTCAGGCTCCGGGTCTGGGTATGGCGGTGGAGATCCGGGACGCGGACGGCAACTCCGTGCAGGCGCAAAAGGGGGAACTGGTGTGTGCCGCGCCGTTCCCCTCTTGCCCCCTGGGTTTCTGGAACGATGTCGACGGTGAACGATTCCGTGCCGCGTATTTCCAGCGCTTCCCGGGCGTGTGGGCGCAGGGTGATTACGGCGAGGTCACCGCCAACCGGGGTTTCATCATTCACGGTCGTTCCGATGCGGTACTGAACCCCGGGGGCGTGCGCATTGGCACCGCCGAGATCTACCGGCAGGTGGAGCAGTGCGATTCGGTGCTGGAGAGCGTGGTCATCGGTCAGCAGTGGCAGGACGATGTGCGGGTTGTGCTGTTTGTCGTTTTGCGCCCGGGGCGGACCCTGGACGCAGCCCTGGAGGCGGAGATCCGCCGACTTATCCGCAGCAACACGACCCCACGGCACGTGCCTGCCCGCATTGTCCAGGTGGCCGATATCCCGCGTACCCTCAGCGGCAAGATCGTCGAACTGGCGGTGAGAAACGTGGTGCACGGGCTCCCGGTCAGCAACACGGATGCGCTGGCCAACCCGGAGGCGCTGGCGCTGTTCCGGGATTTGCCCAGCTTGCAGTGCTGACGTTGAACAGGGGAGTGCCGCTGGCACGCCGCTCGCGGTTGAAATTCGGTTATCATTGCGCCCCCTGATGCAGGCAGGCAGGCCGAGGCAGCGCGATGGTACTTACGCAACAGACACACTACGACCGGCAGGTAGCCGGGTGGCTCATTCTCTGTGCCGCTGTGATTTTTGGCATGATCCTTCTGGGTGGCGTGACGCGTCTGACCAACTCTGGCCTGTCCATGGTCGAGTGGCGTCCGATCATGGGCATCATACCGCCGCTCACCGACGTGGCCTGGCAGGAGGTCTTTGACAAGTATCGCCAATCACCTGAGTACCTGAAAATCAACCGCGGCATGTCGCTGGACGCCTTCAAGACCATTTTCATGTTCGAGTACCTGCACCGGGTGCTCGGCCGCCTGATTGGCATACTCTTTTTCTTTCCATTGGTCTTTTTCGCGCTCACCGGGCGGGTGCGTGCTGGGTTGATGCCGCGCCTGTGGTTATTGTTCGTGCTCGGTGGCTGCCAGGGCCTGCTGGGCTGGTACATGGTGAAGAGCGGGCTGGTCGACAACCCGCATGTCAGCCAGTATCGACTGACCGCACACCTTGGACTGGCCTTCGTGATTTACGCCCTCATGTTCTGGGTGATACTGGATGTGCTGGCGGGGCGGCGACCCGCTGCCGGACAGCCACATGCGCTGGCGCCCTGGGGCGCGGTGTTGGCAATGCTGGTGTTCCTGATGATTCTGTCCGGTGGTCTGGTGGCGGGCACCAAGGCCGGGTTTGCCTACAGCACCTGGCCGCTGATGGGTACGTCGTTTCTGCCGCCGGGTCTGTACAGTGGTGAGCCGGCCTGGCTCGACGCCTTTGAAGACATCACCACCATCCAGTTCAATCACCGCATTTTCGCCTACCTGCTGTTTGTGTTGATCCACCTGTTTGCCTGGCACCTGTGGCGCTCGGGCCTCGGCGCGCGGGCGCGGCTGGCGGCGGGTCTGCTGCTTGCGGCACTGTGGTTGCAGGTCACCCTGGGCATCAGCACCTTGCTCCTGCACGTGCCGATCAGCCTGGCGGCGGCGCACCAGGGTGGCGCTGTGGTGCTGTTGTCGGCAACGCTGTACGCGGCGCATCTGCTGCGTCGCGGCGCCCCGGCCGCCTGAGGCGGCGCCGACCAGGTCGCTACCAGAAGCGCAGGACGGTGTCGTCTTCCCGGCGCCCGGGGCGCAGCCGCCGGTCCTCGTTTTGCGGGTCGAAGCGCACCGTGGCGCGGCGATCAGTATTACTGCGGCGGTCCAGCCTGCGCCGGTCCGGCCCCGCGTATTTCTTGTTGCCTTGCCGGTCAGCGCAAAACGCTGGCGACAGGTCTCGCGCCTCAAACAGCGTGGGTTTGTCTGACATCCAGTAGCCTCCTCAATCCCGGGGTCCTCGGGCCTTCCGGCCCCGGTAATTGCTACAGTGTGGACTCCTGCAGTGCTTCCTGCACGGATTTGGCGCGGTCTTTCTGTGATGTTGTGACCTGCGTCACATAGCAATTCACCCCCAACTGACTTATCCTCTCATCATTAATTACTAAAATATTCAGTAGCTTAGAAGGCATTGGTGATATTGTTTTAAAGGCTGCGAAGAAAGGGGCACGCGGAACCGATGACTGCCAGTATTGACGACCCACTGCTACAGAGCCTGCTGGCCCTGTGTCGGTATCATGGTGCCGCGTCTACCGCCGAGTCCCTGGTCGGCGGCCTGCCGCTGGATGAGGGGCGCCTGACGCCGTCCCTGGTGCAGCGCGCAGCGAGCCGTGCGGGGCTGGTCAGTCGCATTGTTGAACGCAGCGCGCGGGCGGTCGAGCCAGCGCTGCTGCCGGCGATTGTGCTGCTGCGCGACCAGCGTGCCTGCGTGTTGATGGGCTGGAGTGCCGACGGCGCTGAGGCCACGGTGATCTACCCGGACCTGAACGAGGCAGCAGTCAGCGTGCCTTCCGGGGAATTGCTGGCGGACGAAATGGGCAGTGTGATTGTCTGCCGGCCGCGTTTCCGCTTTGACCAGCGCACACCGCGCACCGGCACGTCGGAGCGCGGCCACTGGTTCTGGGATGCCATCCGCGCCAACATGCCCATCTACCGCGATGTCCTGCTCGCGGCATTCTTTATCAACGTCTTCGCGCTTGCGCTGCCCATCTTTACCATGAACGTCTATGACCGTGTGGTGCCCAACTACGCGGTGGAGACACTCTGGATGCTGGCGATCGGTGTCGTGATCATCATGCTTGCGGATATCGTGCTGCGCACCATGCGCGGTTACTTTCTCGACCTGGCCAGTCGCCGGGTGGACGTCGAATTGTCCGGCAAGATCATGGAGCGGGTGCTCGGTTCCCGACTGGAGAACCGCGCTCTGTCTGTGGGTTCCTATGCGGTGAACCTGCGTTCCTTCGAGACGGTGCGCGATTTCATTACCTCTGCCTCGGTGACGACCCTGATCGACGTACCCTTCGCCCTGATCTTTGTCGCCGTGATCGGCTGGATCGCCTGGCCGGTGCTCATTCCCCTGCTCCTCGGGCTGCTCGTGGTCCTGGGTTACGCCCTCGCGACGCAGGGCAAGCTGCGAGAGCTGTCGGAAACCACCTACCGCGCCGGTGCCCAGCGCAACGCCACCCTGATCGAAAGCCTGGTCGGCCTGGATACCATCAAGGCGATGGGTGCCGAATCGCGCATGCAGCGCAAGTGGGAGGAGAGCACGGCTTTTCTGGCCCACGTGGGGGTGCAGCTGCGGCTGGTCTCGAATTCCACTATCAACGTGACCCTGTGGGGCAACCAGATGGTTACCCTGTTTGTGATCATCACCGGTGTCTACCTGATTTCTGCCGGGCAGCTGAGTATGGGCGGGCTCATTGCCTGCAGCATGTTGAGTGGCCGGGTGATGGCGCCTTTCGGTCAGGTTGCCGGGCTGGTCACCTCCTGGCACAACGCCGAGATTTCCCTGAAGTCCCTGGACGAGGTGATGGCCAAGCCGATGGAGCGGGCCGAGGGCGCGCAGTTCCTGTCGCGGGAGATGTTCCAGGGCGACATTGAATTCCGCAACGTGTCCTTCGCTTACCCCGGCGCCGAGATGGAATCGCTGAGCAATGTGTCGTTCCGCATCCGTCCCGGCGAGCACGTCGCCATTCTGGGGCGCGTTGGCTCAGGCAAGTCGACTTTGCAGAAGCTGGCCATGGGCCTCTACCAGCCAACGGCGGGTGCGGTGATGGTCGACGGTATCGACCTGCGCCAGCTGGACCCCAGTGAGCTGCGTTCGCGTGTGGGCTATGTGCCGCAGGACGTCACCCTGTTTTTCGGGAGCTTGCGCGACAACATTGCGCTGTCCCACCCCAACGTCAGTGACAGTGATCTGGTGCGGGCGGCGGAAATCGCCAGCCTCTCGGACTACATCAACCGTCACCCCAAGGGCTTTGACATGCAGATCAGCGAGCGGGGTGACTCGCTTTCCGGTGGGCAGCGCAAGTGCGTGGCGCTGGCGCGGGCCATGGTGCACGAGCCGCCGATTCTGTTGATGGACGAGCCGACCGGGTCCATGGACCACTCGACGGAGGTGGCGGTGAAGCAGCAGCTGTCAGCCTGCCTGAAGGGGCGGACCTGGCTGGTGGTGACGCACCGCAATTCCCTGCTGGAAATGGTGGACAGGATTCTGGTCATCGACAATGGCAAATTGGTGGCTGACGGGCCGCGGGACAGCGTGATTCAGGCCCTGCAACAGGGCAAGATAGGAGCGGCCCGATGAGCGAGGAGCAGGTGACGACAACCGGAGCGGTGGCCGAGGCCGCATCTGCGCGGCCGCGCCGCTACCTCGCGGACTTCGTTTTTGCGCCCTGGCTGCGCAATGCGGCGGATGCCACGGGGAACTGGGAGCAGGATGTTCACCGCGCCTATCTGGAGCAGCAGCCGTTGCGCGCGCGCAACCTGCTGTATGTAGTGGCGGTTATTGTCATCGCACTTGTGACCTGGGCGGCCTTTGCCGAGGTCGACGAGGTGACCCGAGGCGAGGGCAAGGTCATACCCTCGCAGCAGATCCAGGTCATGCAGTCACAGGACGGGGGGGTGGTCACCGAAATACATGCGCGGGCGGGTGACGTCGTCGAGGCGGGGCAGTTGCTGGTGCGGCTGGATCAAACCCGTTCCACCTCTAACCTGCGGGAAAACCAGGCCGAGTTTCGTGCCCTGTCCGTGCGCGCGGCGCGCCTCAGTGCCAATCTGGCGGGCACCGAATTCATACCGGAGCCCGAGTGGTCGCTGCAGGCCCCGGGTATCGTCGAGCAGGAACAGGCTCTGTATACCTCGCTGCAGGCGCAGCTGACCCTGCAGCGGCAGATTGCCGAGGAGCAGTTGGAGCAGCGGCAGCAGGAACTGGCGGAGGTGACGGCGCGGTCACGGCAGCTGGCGCGTTCGCTGGAGCTGAGCCGCCAGGAGTTGAGCGTTACCCGTCCGATGGTCGCTTCGGGTGCGGTCTCGCAGGTGGAGATTCTTCGCCTGGAGCGCGAGGTGAATCAGCTTAGCGGCGAGTACGATCAGTCCCGCGCCCAGCTCAAGCGCATTGATTCCGCTATCGCCGAAGCGCAGCGGCGCCTGAGTGAAGTGGAAGTGGAGTTTGAGAATACGGTGCGTGAGGAGCTGACCGATACGCTCGCGCGCATCAACGGCCTGCGTGAAGCGGGAGAGGGTCTCAGTGATCGCGTGCGTCAGACCGAGGTGCGCTCGCCGGTCAAGGGCACAGTCAACCGCCTGTACTTCAATACCATCGGCGGCGTGGTACTGCCGGGCAAGGAAGTCATTGAAATTGTCCCGCTGGACGACAGCCTGCTGGTGGAGGTGCGGATTCGTCCCAAGGATATCGCCTTCCTTGTGCCGGGGCAGGAGGCCCTGGTGAAACTGACGGCCTATGATTTCGTGGTGTATGGCGGCCTTGAGGGCGTGGTCGAACACATCGGGGCCGACACCATCATGGATGAAGAGGGCAATCCCTTTTATGAGGTGCACGTGCGCACCAAAGAGTCGGGATTCGGCGAAGACATGCCGATCATGCCCGGCATGACGGTGCAGGTGGACGTGCTCACCGGCAAGAAAACGATCCTCGCCTACCTGATGAAACCTGTGCTGCGCGCGAAACAGTACGCGCTGACGGAGCGCTGATGAAACATGTGTTTGTGACGCCGGCCAACACGCTGCGGCCCCGGTGGCGCGAGGCATTTCCGGATGCGCTGGTCGTGGCAGCAGTCGAGCAACTCGCCGTAGACGCGCCGGCTGCCGAGGTGGCCTGGCTGGAGGCAAGCCTGCTGGACGCGGCGGCGCGCAACGCCGCCCTGGCCGCCGCAAGTGCCGCGGGGTATCGCGTTGTGCTGATGACGGCGACGCCCGCGGAAGCCGATGCCTTTCAGGCACTCAACGCGGGCGCGGTAGGCTATTGCCACAGTGAGTCGGCACCGGAGCAGCTGCGCGAGGTCGGCCTGGTGGTGGCCCACGGAGGTCTGTGGATGCCCCCCGAACTGGTGCAGCGCCTGATGGCCCTGTCCCTGCGGGTACAGCCGCAAAGCACGGGTCCAGGGCCGGACCTGGGTGCGCTCACGCCACGGGAGCGGGATGTGGCGCTGCAGGTGGCGCAGGGCGCGAGTAACCGGGAAATCGCCGCGTCGCTGGCAATCACTGAGCGCACGGTCAAGGCGCACTTGTCGGCGGTGTTCGAGAAACTCGGCGCCAGGGACCGGGTGCAGCTGGCGCTGATGATGAGCCAGGGTGCGTTTTGATCGCAGGCGATTGAGCCATCCGTCACCGTTTATTGCCGCTGGTCAGAGCCTGCTGGTATTGCACATCCGCATCGGGATACTGAAACCTGATGTAATTGCCGGTATCAGGAGCAGTCACGGCGTGAGTAGAGTGACCACAGTGTTCAAGCACCCATCGGGGGGGTTCAGCCTCATCGAGATGATGGTCGTGCTGGTGATTCTGGCAATATCCCTGTTGCTGGCCGGCCCCGCCTTTACTGATCTCATCCGCGACAATCGCCTTGTATCCAGCGTCTACAGCGTTCGTGCCACCCTCAATCTTGCTCGATCTGAGGCGCTCGCGCGTCGCGATCGTGTGGTGGTATGCCCCAGTAACGTCACGGGCACGGGCTGCGTCGACAGCAGCAACTGGAGTGCCGGCTACATTGCGCTCATGGGCAGTGATGTGAGCGCCGCTGTCGATGCAGCCAATCCGGGGGGCACTCGGATTCACTGGGAGAATGAGACCAACCCCGCTGTCACGGTCAGTTTTGTTCCCAAGCTGGTGGTGTTCGATACCATCGGCTCTGCGCTGGGCAGCGCGGGAACCTTTGTGTTTTGTGATGAACGCGGCGCGAGCAAGGCTCGGGGATTGGTTCTGACCAACGCCGGGACGGTTGCCGCCAGCGTCGATAGCGACGCCAATGGCATAGTTGAAGACGGAGCGGGTAACGATGTTTCTTGCTAGAACGGGGTCGCGGCCAAGCCGGCAATCCGGCGTCACGCTGATTGAAGCGCTGGTGACCTTTGTCATCCTGTCTGTCGGACTGCTGGGCATTGTCAGCCTGCAGGCGGTCTCCAAAAGTGCCCAGCACCAGGGGATCCAGCGCAGCAAGGCAGTCATGCTGGCCAATGACCTGGTCGAGCGAATTCGTATCAACCCGGCGGGTCTGGCGACCTACACGGCGGGCGGCCTGACCACGCCCCTGGGCGGCGGTACCCTGAGTGCCCCCGGGACCGATTGCGCCACGGCGTCGTGCACCCCCGCCCAGCTTGCGGCTTACGACCTCTGGCTGTGGGAGCAGGGTATCGATGGCGCCACGGTCACCGTAACGGGCTCTGATGCCGTGGTTCGCAATGCGGCGGGCCTGATTGCACCACAGGCCTGCGTACGTTTCACCGCAGATCCCGGCATGGCGCGTACTGGCCTGGTCGAGGTGATTATTCAATGGCGCGGGCTGGGTGAGACCGAGGACGCTGTGGCCGCTGTCGGCGGGGAAGCCTGTGGTGGTGCCGCTGCAGGTGCGGACGATTACCGCAGGCAGCTGGTGGTGAGCACCTTTGTCATCGACGAGGCCGAATTATGACAGTGGGCAACACAGGCGCGTATCAGCAGCGCGGATTCTCATTGGTCGAGTTCATGGTCGCCATGACGCTGGGCTTGATCCTGATTGCGGGCGCGGTGTCGGTGTATCTGGGCACCAAGCGGTCGTATAACGAAGTCGAGCAGGTAGCCAGCCTGGCGGAGAACAGCCGCTTTGCGGTACAGGTGTTGAACGACGCCTTGCGCCATGCCGGTTTCTTCGGCGGTGCGCATCCGCGTGATATCGTGCCCGACGTCTCGCTGGGAACGGTAACCGGCGACTGCACGGGGGATGCCGCCTTTATAGAGGTGGGCAACTATCTGCTGGCCGGTGTGCCCTCGGCAGCCGGCGCCGCGTTTAACTGCGTGACCGACGCACTGCCGCCTGCCGCGGGCGCGCCACCGCGCGAGGTGTTGGTGGTCAAGCAGGTATTGCCGCGGCCGCTGTATGACCGCGATCCTGATGACGCGGCCGCCGCGGTTGACGGTGTGATCAGTTTTCCCACCGCGATGAGTGGGCAGGAAATCTACGTCATTGCCAACAGTGAACGCGGCATTCTGCTGGATGGTGCGGACACGGCGCCGGATGTGCGCGCGGGGAACCCCTTCGCACTGGCCGCCGCCTGGCCCTATCGGCTGCAGGTGTACTACATACGCAACCTGCCAACACCGACCTTGAGTCGGCGTGTGCTGGCCTGGGATGCCACGGCCGGCGCCATGGCCATGACCACGGAAGATCTGGTGCCCGGGGTTGAATCGCTGCGTTTCCGGTTTGGCGTGGATACCACCGGCAATGGCGAGGTCGATCGCTTTATGACCGTGGCAGAGATGACGGCGACACCGATGTGGGATACCGCAGAGGCGGTCGAAGTGTCGCTTCTGCTGCGTGCGCCCGCTGAAGACGGCAGCTATGTGGACGGGCGTACCTATACCATTGGCGGCGTAACGGTTACGCCCGGCGGTAACTGGCGCCGCCAGCTGATTCAGACGAACGTTTCGCTGCGCAACCCGAAACTCATGATTCGCGGAGGTTTGTGATGACTCGGCAACGCTCCCAGCGCGGTGTCGCGCTCGCGGTGTCCCTGCTTTTCCTGCTGGTGGTGACCATTGTCAGCATCACTGCAGCGACCAACAGTTCCATGGGGCTGCGTATGGCCGGCAATCTGCAGGACAACTTCGAATCCTTCCAGGCAGCGGAGGCCGGCGTTTATGGCGCCCTGGCCCTGGCGGGTACGGCGCAGGATCCCTTCCTGCGCGTGGATGACGATACGCCGTTCGCCGGCCTCAACGCCTCGACAGAGCACCCGCTGCGCCGCCTGCGCGATGGGGTCGGGTCCGTGGATGTGCGGGTTGCGGTGGTGGGTGTGGCGCGGGAATGTCCGCGTCCGCCGGGTGAAACCGGCGGCAGCAGTATTGGTGTGTTTGATTGTGACTATTACCGGGTGACCTCGGAACACGATGTGGCCGGCAAGGCGCGTTCGCGCGTTGAGCTGGGTGTGGTCAAGACGGTGGTGGGCGAAGCCGGATAGGCATTGATTGAGCCTGTGTGAAACAGGGGGCGGAACTATGAAGATGGCAACGGGTATGTGGAACGCAGTTCGGATCACGGCAGCGGCAGCGGTGCTGCTGTCGGCGGGTACGTTTCCCGTGAGTGCGGACGACACGGAGATCTACAAGGCCGAGTTCAGCGCCAGCACCGGGTCCCGGCCCAAGGTGCTGGTGGTGTTCGATGATTCGGGCAGTATGGCGACCATGGTGGACCAACAGCGCCCGCCCTACGACCCCGAGGCGACGACCTACCAGCACACCTTTGTCTCGGGCGGCCGTCCATCCAACTGGTCGGATCGCATCTACTGGTCCACCGATGGCAATGTGCCGCCCAAGCGTATCGGTGGCCAGGCCAACCCCAACTGGTTTCTGAAGAGCAAGAACCGCTGCGCGTCCTCCTACGACAGCCTCGCTCTGGATGGCCGCTTTACGGCAGACCGGGCGCGGCGCTGGGTGGATTCGCGCCTGGTGGAAACGGCAGGCTATTTCCGCTGCGAAAACTCCGATGAGACTTTGCAGGGCAATGGCTGCTACAAGTTTGTTGATGTTGACGTCACCACTGAGATTTGTCCTGACCCCGTAGTTGTCGAAGTTACACGGTCTGAGTGGGAGGCATGGCCGGGCGAAAAGACCCGGGATTGCCCCGACAAGCGTGTCAGCAGGTGTGAAAGCGGCGCGGTTGCCTGGGACTATTTCATCGTCAGGCAGGATCCCTGCACCACGGAAACCGTGACAGAGTCCACCTGGACGCGCATGCGCGATGCGGTCTGGGTGCCGCCCTCCACAGCGCTCAGCTTTGAAAGCTGGCAGCCTCTTACAGGCGGTGTCACCGAGCCGCCTCACGTGGAGTGCCTGAATGACGTGGCCTCCGGAATTGCCAACAATGGTGCGGGTATTGGCCCGGGTTATCCCCAGGATGGCGTGCAAACCGGCAATGAGTACGGCCCGAACCCGGACCCCTCGATGAATTGGGGTACTGGCGCGTATACGTTCTATACCGGCCACTACCTGGACTGGTACTACGACGATTCACTGGAGGAGCCCCGCAGCCGTATCGACATCGCCCAGGATGTGGTGTCGACGATCATGCGCAGCAACCCCGGCGTCGACTTCGGCCTGATGGAGTTCAACAGCAACCAGGGCAGCAGTAATCACGGTGGACGCGTGGTCAGCCGCATCATCGCAAACATGACGGATGCCCAGCGCACCAACGTGATCAACATGGTGAATTCGATGACGGCGGACGGGGCTACGCCTCTTTGCGAGTCGATGTATGAGGCCTACCGCTATTTGTCGGGGGGGCAGGTCCTGTGGGGCGATGATCGCCGCACGGGTGACAGCTGGCCGCCGGATGATGCGTTGCCGCAGGATCCGCTGGCATCCAGTGGCGGTACGTATATCTCGCCGAGTACTGACTGCGCCTACACCTATGTCATCCTCATGACTGACGGTCAGCCGACCAACGATGACCGAGCGAATACGTTCATTGAAACGCTCACGGGCAAGACCTGTAACAACTATCAGCATGATAGTGGGCAGGGCATGCGCAAGAACTGTATGCCCGAACTCGCCGAGTATATGGCCAATACCGATCTGGACGACGACACGACCAACGGTAACCAGTTCGGTATCACCTATACCATCGGTTTTACCACCGACCAGCAGTTGCTGGCAGATACGGCCGAGAAGGGTAAAGGCGAATACTACACGGCGAACAACGCGCAGGAACTGGCGGCGGCATTCCAGGGTGCAATTGTCAGTATCCTCGCAACGGATACTACGTTCACCTCGCCGGCCGTGGCGGTAGATACCTTTACCCGCACCCAGAGCCGCGATGAGATTTTCTACGCGATGTTCAAGCCGGGTGAAACCGTAGACTGGCAGGGCAACATCAAGAAACTGAAGCTGCGCATCGACGACGGTGAGGCCGTGTTGGTGGATGGTAACGGTACGCCTGCCATCGATGCCGCCACCGGCTTTATCAAGGACAGCGCGGTAACATTCTGGGGTTCTACTGCCGATGGCGGTGGCGTGGAGAAAGGCGGGGTCGGCGGACTGCTTGCGGCACGGAGTGCCGGTTCGCGTTCGCTCTATACGAACACCGGATCGGGGGGTGCCTTGCAGGCGCTGGAGTCCGATAACATCACAGCGAGCGCCATGGGCGTTGCCAATGACGCCGAGTTGTATAACCTGTTCGGTGTGGCTTCGGACGTGGCCTTGACCCGGCTGATCAACTGGGCGCGTGGCTTTGACGCCTATGACAAGGACGGTGATGGCGACAGCACGGATACCCGCAGCTGGATCATGGGCGATATCCTGCACAGCCAACCGCTGGTGTTGAACTACGGTGCTCGCAGCGGTTATACCCAGGCGGCTCCGGACATTCGCTTGTTGGTGGGTACCAACGCGGGCTTCGTGCACATGTTCGGCAATGACAACGGTCAGGAAGACTGGGCATTTTTCCCCAAGGAGCTGGCATCCATTCTCCGTGCCCGCAGCCAGAACGCGCGCTCTTCGCAGAACATCTACGGCATGGACCTCACGCCAGTGGCCTACACACTGGATGTGAATGGTGACGGCACGCTGAATTCCGGCGCCGGCGACAAGGTCTGGGCGTACTTTGGCATGCGTCGGGGCGGCGATGGCTACTACGCGCTGGACATTTCTGACCCGGATAGTCCGTCCTTCCTGTGGCATATCGACGCGTCCACCACCGGCTTCACTGAAATGGGGCAGACCTGGTCGGAGCCGGTGGTAACGCGTATTCCGGGCTACACGGACGGCAGTGGCGTACCCAAGCCGGTGCTGGTGTTCGGTGCCGGGTACGATACGAACAAGGACAGTTCCGGGGTGGCAACGCCGGACAGTAAAGGCCGTGGTATCTTCATTGTTGACGCCCAGACCGGGGCGCTGGTGTGGAGCGTCACGCCGGCGGCCAACAGCGTGAAGAACCTGCGCGAGTCGGCGCTGCAGCATTCTGTGGCGGCACCGGTCACGGTGCTGGACGGCAACGGGGACAAACTCACCGATCGCATCTACTTTGCCGATACCGGTGGGAACATCTGGCGGGTGGACCTGCCGGGCAACACGTTGCCGACCGCGAGCCAGACCACCTGGCAGATCAACCAGCTGGCCAGTCTGGGCGGTGGAAATGCCGCGAATGACCGGCGCTTCTTTAACGCGCCGGATGTCGTGCGCATCCGCTTTGACGGTAATCCGATTGATGCGATCCTCATAGGCTCTGGTGATCGCACCAACCCGAATGCAACGGATGTCAATAATCGCTTCTACATGATCCGGGATCTGGCGATTGGTGCTTACTCCACTCCCAGGCCCAGCACTTCGGACTGTGCCGACGATGACATTGCCGACTTCCGCTGCTTCCTGCCGATCAATAATGCGGGCCTGTATAACATCACCAACAACCGTCTGGTAACGGGCACCGATGAGCAGCGTGCCACCGCGCTGGCGGCACTGAAGTCTGCGCTTGGTTGGCGTCTGGATCTGACGGGTGACGGTGAGAAGGCGCTGTCCAAGTCGATTACGCTGAACGGCAAGGTGTTTTTCACCACGTTTACACCGAGCAGTGTGCTGGACGACATCAACGTATGCGAACCCGTGTCGGGTGTTGGGCGTCTCTATGTGGTGGATCTGTACACGGGCGACCGGAACACGATTGCCCTGGGTGCCATTATTCCGGATACACCCTCGGTGCATTTCGGCGAGGATGGCCAGATACGCCTGCTGCTGCCACCAGGCACGCCGCAGGGTGATACCGACGGCGACGGCGAGCAGAATTGCGAGGCCGGTGTGTGTGATATCGGTGTGCCGCTCCGCGCACCCTATGGTGACTACTGGTTCGAGGAGGGCTACTGATGCCAGGGGTCGCATTGAGCGTTGCGCAGCGCAGCGGAGTGGCGAGGTGCAGTGCCACAGGAGGCTTCACACTGATGGAAGTCATGATTGTGGTGGTGATCGTTGGGATCCTGATGTCAGTCGCCCTGCCGGCCTATCAAGGCAGCTTGCAGAAAGGCCGGCGTAGCGATGCGATGTCGGCACTGCTCGACGCTTCCAATCGGCAGCAGCAATTCATGCTGGATCAGGGCCGCTACACCACCGACATGCAGGAGCTGGGTTATGCGGCCAGCCCCATGATTTCCGATGAGGGTCACTACAGTGTCAGTGCGGCAGCCTGCACCGGTGGCGTGATCGCCAACTGTTTTCAGCTCACTGCCACACCAGTGAGCGGTTCACCGCAGGCCAGTGACACGCGCTGCACCACCTTTATTCTGGATTCATTTGGCACCCGCTCTGCAACGGGTACAACCGCCGCCGAGTGCTGGTAATGCGGAAACGAGTAGGAGAGAGATGATGAATATAGCAGGTCGTTGGAGCGCGCTCGCAGTGTTTTGTGCCTTGTCTGTTTCCACAGCGCTGGTGTTTGCGCAGGCGAAGATGCCGCAGGGTGAGTTTGTCTGCCAGGTGAAAGATGCAGATGGCGAAACACGCTTCGTCGGTATACAGGCCTCTGATGTGAACAGAGCCAAGGCGATTGCCGAGGGTAAAGCGAAGTGGGCGGTGCCGGCGGGTCGCGAGGTGGTCGAGTGTATTAATCCGAACACGCAGACTTTCAGGCAACGGGAAGCGCAAAAGCTCTATCGGGAAGACGTTCGTTAGTCGCGTAGTGCTCACTCGCTGTCTGTCCTGCACAGGGCCCCGGGATTCAGCGTTGAGCGGGGAGCGCGGTGATTAGCTACGCGCTCTCCGGCGCGCTGATGATTCTGGCATCGCCGCTGGTCAATGCCTGGCCGCTGGTTGCTGTCGCGCTGGCACCTGCGATAGCCGGTTTCTGGCAGGATTCCGGGTTGTCGGCCAGTGCAGCACAGCCCCGTCGGTATTGGCGGATTGTTCTGGGCGGATACCTGGTTGGCCTCTGCTATGCCGCGTCTCACTTCTACTGGCTTATAGAGTTCAAGCCTGCGTGGCTGTTCCCGGTGCTGGCTGGTTTTGCACTGATGCCTGCCATCCTTGGTCTCGCCGTGTCGCTTGCCGTTGGTGCGGGGCTGCGCGGTTTCGCACTGTTAGTGTGGACGACTCTAAGCTGGACGGCGATTGAAGTACTGGCCTCGGACCTTTGGCTTGGTTTGCCGTCCTATGCGCTGGGGTATTACCTGTGGCAGGCCCCGCTGTTGCTGCAAACTGCAGACGTGGCGGGGGTGTTCGGTATCAGCTTCTGCGTCATGGCAGTGAATGTACTGGCAGCGCAGTGTTGGCGGGCGCGCGGTGTCGGCAGGGTCTCCTGGTGGTTGCTGACGCTGTGCCTGAGTGCGTCAGTGTTGGGCTATGGTATGTGGCGCCAGGCGGCGGTCGAGGGCTTCATTGAAGCGGGGCCCAAAGTGCCGGTACGTGCCCTGCACACCGATATTACGCTGGAAGAAAAACACGATGAAGCGAAAACCAGGCGCATGTTCGCCGAGTTCATCAGGGTCACCCGAGAAGCCGCAACCGGGTCTTCTGCTGCCGCGTTGACGGTGTGGCCGGAAACCAGCCTGCCACTGTGGCTGCGCTCTGCAGAGAATCTGGACATCCTGCAGGAGTTGTCGCTGGCTGCCGCGGACACACACACACCCATACTGGTTGGTGCCTATTCCATGACCCTCTCGGCCGCTGGGAAACCCCGGTTATCCAATTCCGCTTTTCTGGTTCCCGTTGCCGGCGACATTACGGAGGAATATCACAAGGTGAAGCTCGTGCCCGGAGCCGAGCACAATCCACTGGAGGACTGGCTGCCGGAGCGCTGGCTAGAGCGGTGGCCGTCGCGCATGGCGCGGGGAGAGACCAGTCGGCCGCTTGACGGGGGCGCGCTGCAGCTTGGCGTCTTCATCTGCTGGGAGGCATTCTTCCCGCAGCATGTTCGTGCGCTGTCCCGTGCTGGTGCTGATCTGCTGGTTAACATGTCGAACGATGAGGCCGCTTTCGGTCCACTACGCCGCGCGTATTCCATTCCCCTGCCGCACCTTGTCTTGCGAGCGATCGAAAACCGCAGGTTTGTTGTGCGTAGCGCCAACGTCGGTGCTTCGTTATTCATCGCACCCACTGGCGAGATCGTTGCCACTTCGCTGCCAGCCGCCACCGAGATAGTGCAGGCGCTGGTCACGCCGTTGCAGGAGCAGACCTATTTCACGGAGTACGGGTTTCAGATCGCTCGAGCCGCGCTTCTGTGCTGGCTTGCCTGGACGTTGTGGTTGGTGGTCCGCTTGGGGCGTCGCCCCGATGTGCGTCTCTAGCGTTTTCCGCACGCAAAGACGGTCTCTCCGGGCCTGTTGGTTTTCCAGCATCTGAAGGCCTTTCCTGGCCGACCGCACCGGCCCCGGGAACACTGACAACGCCCATCCAAGTCTGCGTACGATCACTGTATTGATGCGAAAGGGCAGGATTCACCCAGTTCTGTGAACAGCATCACCTTTCCACGGCGGTTCTTGGCCTTTCGTACAATGCCGGCCATCGTCTGTTGTTTTACGATCAAGATGTTGGTCAATGCACGTGAATCGCGTGCCTACGGTTTCAGGAGAACACATCATGGCAAGTCAGCCGATTGCAACAGTCGTCTCGGTTTCAGGCACCGCCTACGCGCGCCGCCCGGACGGGGACTTGCGAGAACTCCAGCCGGGTGATGTCCTGCTGGAAGGGGAGACGGTGGTCACGCCGAATGGCGGTGCGGTGGAACTGCTGCTGGAAGATGGCAGCACGCTGGCGGTGGCCGAAGTCCCCGAGTTGCTGCTGACGCGCGATATCGTGGCTGAGCGTGCCGCGACCGCCGATGAGAGCGCCGTCGAGGACGAGACGATAGAGGCCTTGCTGGCGAACCTGGACGGCGACGGCGATATTCTGGACGGCCTCGAGGCTCCGGCTGCCGGTGCCGAGGGCGGCGGCGTCAGTGAAGGGCACGGTTTCGTGCGCTTGGCCCGCATTGTTGAAAACACGGAAGAGTTCCATTCGGTTGCCGCCTTCACGCCTGACGAGAGCGTGCTGTTTGTCGAAGAGCCGGCCCTGCTGACAGTCGATGCGGTTGATGATGCCGAGACCACGGAGGAAGGCGTGCCCGTGGTGATTTCCGTCAAGGACAACGATGTTTTTGTCGAAGGCTCCATCATTGCCAATGTCAGCCAACCGTCTAACGGTGGTGTGACAGTGAATGCCGACGGCACGGTCACCTATACCCCGAACGAAGGGTTTGTCGGTACCGACACCTTTACCTACACGGCGACGACGCCGGATGGCAATAACGGTGATACCGCAACGGTGACGGTCGTAGTCACCGCTGGCGGTCCCTCGGCGCCACCTGCGCCCCCGGTGCTGTCGGTGAGTGATGTAACGGTGGTGGAAGGCGATGTGGCCGAGGTGGTCATCAGTCTTTCAAAGCCGAGCGATACACCGGTGACCGTGCAATTCCAGAGCAGTGACGGGTCGGCAACAGTGATCGGTGGTGACTACGACCCCCAGTCCGGCACCATCACCTTCGCGCCGGGGACCACAAGCGTCACCGTGCAGTACCAGACGAATGCAGATGCCCTGCAAGAAGGTACCGAGCAATTCACCGTGAACCTGAGCAATGCCGCTGGAGCGGCTATTGGTGATGCTCAGGGTGTTGTGACCATCCTCGACGATTTTATCCCGGTCATTCGCATCAATGATGTGACCGTGACCGAAGGCCAGACGGCTGAATTGACCCTCAGCCTGTCAGGGCCCAGTGACCAGCCGGTGACTGTACAGTTCGCGACGGCAGATGGCAGCGCGACGGTGGTTGGCGGTGATTATGATGCCGAGACAGGGACCATCACCTTTGCACCCGGCCAGACTACGGCAACGGTGCTTATCCAGACCAACGACGATAACCTGGAGGAGGCCACCGAGCGCTTCCTGGTGAATCTCAGCAATGCCACCGGCGCAACGATTGCGGATGCGCAGGGCACAGTGACTGTCCTCGATGGCACTGAACCGCCACCACCACCACCACCGCCACCGCCGCCGCCGCCACCGCCACCGCCACCGCCCGGCGACACTGAGCCGACGGCGAGCGATGGCGCGGCGACGACGGGTGACGCGACCCTGG